>JYMV01018162.1_pt1 | contig 22367 bp, 22 predicted proteins | sample 338911 | NCBI WGS metagenome assembly JYMV01 (sample SAMN03354496, study PRJNA234377) | hydrothermal vent metagenome | biome: Deep sea; feature: Hydrothermal plumes at the Eastern Lau Spreading Center, Western Pacific Ocean; material: Seawater | place: Tonga | collected 2009 | depth 2000 m m
CAGTTGACCGATCGGAAAACCTCACGGCTGGAGCACATATTGTCGCTAAGGGAAAGGAAGCGACGATGGAGAACGACGAAGGTTGGATAAGCTCCGTCGCCTCATCACCCACCCTTAAATATTCAATCGGGTTGGGTTTCATCAAACGCGGATCAAGACGTCTCGGTGATGTAATCCGAGTGGTCAATCCCTTGAAAGGGGAAGACGTAGAAGCCGAAATAGTGTCACCCCATTTTTTCGACCCTGACGGAGAACGCCTCCGTGTCTGATTTCATGCTCAAGGTCCGGTCACCGCTGGACGGAATTGAGCTTACATATGGTGACGTGGCTATTAGAGAGATCACAGGCCGTGATATCGTCTCAATTGCAATCCCGCTAGGAGGCACGGAAACCCTCTCTAAAGCGGTGATATCGGCCTATCAGACTGAACTCCCGGCCGTCGGACGATGTGCAAGATCACATGTAGATAATGCTCACTTTTTGGGCATGGCTCCAGACCAATACTTCATAGTGTTCGACCGCTCAGGATCGGAATCCACGGACAAGATCACAAGCAAATTGGGAGAAACGGGTTACTTTACCGACCAGTCGGACAGCTGGGTGATGATGAGAATTGGGGGTCCAAAAAGCCGAACCGCACTCGAACGCATTTGTCCGATCGACCTGCATCCGACGGTCTTTCCTGAAGAAAGTGTGACGCGAACGCTTATGGAACATCTCAGCACAATCATACTTTCAGAAGGAAATGACCATTATCTTCTGCTATCAGCACGTTCTTCGGCGGGGTCGTTCCTTCAAGTACTCCAAAAGTCCGTCGAAAACGTTCTATGAATTATGCCAGTTGACCAATTTTAGAGAATCCAGGAAGACACAAGAAAAAAGACTGGGCAGCACCTGAGGGATAAAACGATGTCTGTGGTTTGTCGAAAACAGGGGTGACATCATGTCATTGATAGGAGACTGGTCGTATCCAACCACAGTTCGTTTCGGCGCCGGAAGAATCCAAGAATTGGGAGATGCCTGCACTTCCGTTGGAATCAATAAACCACTTCTTGTTACCGATAAAATACTCGCGAATCTGCCTATCACCGAGAAGGTCCTTGGTCTCCTCGAGAAGGCCGGCTTAGGGAGATCACTATTTGCAGAGGTAAACCCAAATCCCACCGACACCAACCTTGAAGCAGGTATCTACACATTCAAGAAAAGTGGACATGATGGGATTGTAGCGTTGGGTGGTGGATCTGCTCTTGATTTGGGAAAGCTGATTGCCTTTATGGCTAACCAAACAAGCCCTGTCTGGGATTTTGAAGATGTCGGCGACAACTGGACCCGAGCTAACGCAGCCCTTATTCCGCCGATAGTCGCTGTTCCCACTACCGCCGGCACCGGTTCCGAAGTCGGACGCGCCGCCGTAATTATCAACTCCAAAGACCAAGTAAAAAAAATTATTTTCCACCCGAAAGTTTTACCAAGCATCGTGATTTGTGACCCGGAACTGACTGTTGGAATGCCTCCAGACATCACTGTAGGTACAGGCATGGATGCCTTTACCCATTGCCTGGAGGCTTTTTCGTCTCCGTTCTATCATCCGATGTCCCAAGGCATCGCCCTGGAAGGGATGCGGTTAGTGACACAACACCTTCCACGTGTGGTCCAGGATGCCAACAATATTGAATCCCGCGCGCATATGATGTCAGCAGCTGCGATGGGTGCCGTGGCGTTTCAGAAAGGTCTCGGTGCCGTTCATGCCATTTCGCATCCGGTCGGTGTCCTCTACAACACACATCATGGCATGACCAATGCGGTGGTAATTCCACCTGTGCTAGAGCTCAACAGGCGTGCCATTGAAGGCAGTATATCAAAAGCAGCTGCTTACCTGGGGATCAAAGGGGGATTCGATGGATTCTACAATTTTGTCGTGGAGTTCCGACGGACTCTAGGGGTACCCGATAAGCTTCGTGAACTCGGTGTCGGACGCGATCACGTTGAGCAGATGACAGAGATGGCTTTGGCGGACCCTAGTGGTCACGGCAATCCGATCCCGTTGAACCGCGATAATGTGATGGGCCTCTTTGAAGCATGTATCTGAATACAAGCACCCATTAGGCAGCCACCGCAGATTCTTACGAGAGTTAGATTCCCAATATTACCGTTTTTGTTCTTTGCCCAGAAATTTACGATTCTGCGAGCTGGTCAAGCCTGCGATCAACCGTGCCATAACGTGATAAAAAAAACATAAAAATATGAGTTTATAAATTGATGTCCGCATCACACAATTACAAACGCGGCTCATGTTGCCATTATCGGGGAAAAGATCAGGAGAACAGCACTTGGGTTGTTTGGACTTACTTTACGGTAGAAAAATGATTCCGAGACGAATGTAAGTACACCAAACAATGTGCATTTATTAATATTTTCCTACTCGAGCAATAAGATACCCTCTAGGCGGATGTTTTATCGTCCCATCTTTGGCTTTTATAAGAGCCCCCATGATCATTCTTTATAGAATGTTTCAGCGCCGTGCATAGGATTGTATGGTCAAATTCCCAATCATCATATCCTTGCTGGATGATTTCAAAATATTTGTCTGCTGGTTTCCCAAAATCATAGTTGTCGCTCATAACATAAATCATGATCCGGGTGGGGCCACGGTCTAACTGCACATCCAAATATTCCTTAAGGTAAAGGCAAGGGTAACTCTCGTAACGGTCCAGGGCTCTCTCGCAAGCTTTCGTGATCGCATAAACACCGACGGGGGTTGTATTACCCGGGTCAGTTATTATGTCAGCCACGCCTTTGAACACCAGCATACGATCGACGAGATATATCGGCCCCACTGGCCGCGCTTCGGGACAACGAATACGCATTTGTTCCTGATTAAGGTTCGCGCCATAAGCTCCATAGTAAATGGTCTTCATCAATCTTACTGCCTTTGTTCTAACTTAGAATCGTAACGGAACCCTTTTGGTATTTGGTGCCGCCCAAGCGACACAAGATACAAGATAAGTGTAAGTGCAGCACGAGTGGCATGCTAACGAATGACCAGCGTCCAAGCTGAGGAACGAGCTATTCGCCACACAAAGCGCGGCACCTCTGATCTGCCATACATAGGTTGGCTTCGTCTGGGGACGCAAAAAGTAACTCTCCCTCTATTGCTTTGACCCAGTAGAAAAAGACTGTTCATCGACAAATGGTTCCGTTACCAGAACACTACTCCCGCAAAAAGTATGGACAAACGTGTGGTATCTTATTCGGTGAAATCCTGCCTCACTTCGACACAAGTGGTCCCTGTCTTTTTCATGGGGTCCTAACGGATTGTCAATGAAGCACGCATAACCCTGCTCTGGGACGAAGAGTCATTAACGGGCCCAGATAATGCATTGGCCCCTGACAGCCATGCAGCAACAATCGGACTGGAACAAGATCATCTCACTTTGGCTTTCACAATGCCGCGTTGAGTGGCGGGTCATTCGATAAAATATTGGACACAACCACGTGACCGACGCATGGTGAATGGAGAAAAGCAGCGAACAAAGGTAAGCTTATTGGCCCTATTCTCACCTCTCCCACAGAAAGTGTACCTTGGACGAGGCTTAAACTCGAGAATCCGGATTCATTATATTTATCAGGTAGTTACGTGAAATTCCTTATGAATCCTCGTGTGCTAATATAGACGGAGGACAACATGGCGGACCACTACCGCGCACCTCTCGATGACATGCGGTTCGTACTCAACGAGTTGGTCGATCTCGATCGACTGGCAGAGGTAGGGGCCTTCGAAACGGCGACGCCAGACTTGGTCGATCAGGTTCTTGAGGAAGCGGCCAAGTTTGCCGAAAAGGTTGTCGCTCCACTGAATCAAGCCGGTGACCAGCAGGGTGTGCGTCTGGAAAATGGCGTCGTCCGCATGCCGGACGGTTTTGTCGACTGTTATCGACAATATGTCGATGCAGGCTGGCCTGCTGTATGCGGTGACACCAATTATGGCGGCCAGGGCCTACCTTGGACACTGAGCATCGCGCTTAGCGAAATATGGCAAGCAGCAAACATGTCACTCGCCAACGCCTGGATGCTCACCCAAGGTGCGGTCGAAGCCATTCAGGAACACGGAACCTCAGAACAAAAAGCTACCTATTTGCCGAAGTTGATCAGCGGTGAGTGGTCTGGAACCATGAATTTGACAGAGCCCAATGCAGGCTCCGACGTGGGCGCACTCCGAACGAAAGCCGTTGCAGAGAATGGAGCTTGGAAAATCACGGGCACCAAGATTTTCATTACCCACGGCGACCAGGACATGAGTGAAAATGTGGTCCACCTGGTCCTCGCGCGTACACCCAACGCGCCTGAAGGAACTCGGGGCATTTCACTGTTTGTGGTGCCCAAATTAATGGTTGAGCCCGACGGCAGCCTGGGGACAAGAAACGACCTCCGGGTGGTATCTCTGGAACATAAGCTCGGACATATGGCAAGCCCGACCGCGGTTATGTCGTACGGGGATAATGAGGGCGCCATCGGTTATTTACTTGGCGAGGAAAATCAGGGCATGGCGTGCATGTTCACGATGATGAACAACGCGCGCCTAAATGTCGCAGTGCAGGGGCTTGCAATCGCAGAACGCGCCTATCAACGTGCGCTTCAATGGGCAAAAGAGAGAATTCAAGGCAACGACATCTCCGGCCGTTCGGCTGAAAAGGTGACGATCATTCGCCATCCCGACGTCCGCCGAATGCTGATGGATATGAAATCACAAATCGAGGCGATACGTGCACTGTGCTACTCGATCGCCGAGGCACGTGATCTCGCCAGCCAACACCCCGACGATGCGGTCCGAGAACAGTATCGCGGCTATCTCGACCTTATGACCCCAGTCGCCAAGGCCTGGAGCACAGACCAAGGATTTGAGATTGCCTCTATTGGGGTCCAGGTCCATGGGGGGATGGGGTATATTGAAGAAACCGGAGCTGCCCAGTACCTGCGCGATGCTCGCATTACCATGATTTACGAAGGTACAAACGGGATTCAAGCTCTCGATCTAATTCGCCGAAAATTACCGCGCGAAATCGCCGCAACAAAGAAATTATTTTCGGAAATGCACGAGACCGTGCAGGCACTTTCAGACGATGGAAATCCTTCCCTCGCAGCTACCGGCGAACAACTCGCACCTGCGATCGCGGCGCTTGAAAAGGCTACCAGGTGGATGCGCGAAACTATATCCACCGATCCCGAGGCGGCCGCAGCTGGCGCCACTCAATTCTGTCGTATGCTTGGTTTCGTCGCAGGCGGGTGGCTACTTGCCAAAAGCGCCTTGCGAGCCACAAAACTCGACGCCAATGGCAAAACGGTCAGTGGCATTGGCGTCACTAAAACACAGATTGCGCGATTCTTTGCCGAACAGCACTTAGGTCCCGCGGCTGCCCTGCTAGGGCCAATAACCAACGCAAGAAACACTGTTATGGCACTTCCGGAGGAAAACTTTTGAGAGCTTCATTTATCCTTATATGCGGCTCCGTGATGCTCTTGCTGAGCACGTTCTCCAGTACCACAACACGCGCTGAGAACATCGATACTTCTTGTACTGTATTTCTTAACGACGTACGCACAATGGGCGCGTTGTTCGAAGATATATATTTGTCTTGGGCGATACACCAAATGGAACTACAGAACCAAATGGCCAGGCAACAAGGCATCGCCACACACCTCATCGATCTCGACCTCATTGACATCGACACACAGCGCAAGTTTTTGTTGGACTACTGTGAACAAAACCCCGGACATGAGTTCGTGGATGGGGTGACGTTGCTTTACGATCAATTCCCCGAGGCTAAGTAAACTCCAGTTATTTTACTCTCAGGAATTCCATCAACGATTTGTGGGTCGGCCCTCAATCGGATAGGCAGGGTCCAAAAAGCCCGGAGTGGATGGATGGCCCGGACTGACCAGGTTATCGATCAAGGCTTCGTCTTCGGGTTTCCATTCGTGCTCAAAAGCCCCCAGATAAATTTTCATCTGAGCTACGGTCCGGGGCCCAGCAATAACCGAGGTCACGACCGGGTTCGCGAGAACCCAATGCATCGCGAAATGAACTGGATCCATACCACGTGCGTTGGCATGTTCTACTACTGTTTCAGAGATTGTGAAGGATTCCTGACGGTACTCAGTCTGCATTATGCGCTTGTCATTCCGGGCTGCGCGGCTACCCCGCAAAGGCTTGCGACCCGATTTGTATTTTCCGGTCAATACTCCGCGAGCGATCGGGCTATAAGGCACCACACCAAGGCCATGATGAGCACACACCGGCAACACCTCTACCTCAGGCATTCGGTTTAATGCGTTGTAATAGGGCTGACTGACCACCGGCTTGTCCATGCCAAGCTCCTTGCATAGCCATACCACCTCCGAATGACGCCAAGCGCGAAAATTGCTGAGTCCGAAATATCGAATTTTTCCAGCTCTGATTGCGTCCTCAACCGCACGTAAAGACTCTTCAAACGCTGTCTCGTGGTCCTCCCGATGAAAATAGTAAATATCGATGTAATCCGTCCGGAGCCGACGCAAAGATTGCTCGAGCTGATGCGTAATCCAGCGCCGGCTAAGACCACGCTGGTTTGGGTCAACACCCCCACCAAAAGGCCCACCAACTTTTGTTGCCAATACCCATTTATCGCGTTGTTTAGCGATTAACTTACCGGTAATTTTTTCGGACGTCCCACTTACGTACACATCTGCCGTATCAATAAAGTTGACGCCCGCATCTCGTGCCATAGCAACGATGGCAGCAGCTGTTTTCTCGTTCGTTTGGTCACCAAACAACATAGTTCCCAAACAAATAGGAGACACCTTTACACCACTCGAGCCTAGAACACGCAATTCCATATCTACCTCTTGTGTATTTGTGAACCTAGGCGAATGTGACGTCTGCGGTCATTGCCACAAACCCATCTGAGTCAACTGCCCACGTGTTAGCGCCAGTCTCCGTCGGGAAACCTTCGACCCTAAAGCGCAAACCAGCGAAAAGTGGTCTCTGTGCACGAATTACCACCGTCTCAATTGATTCGTACGGCCGCTCGCGGCGCACAAGTTCCAGCAGCAGAGTCGCAGTTAGAGGGCCGTGAACAATTAAACCGGGGTACCCCTCAACTTCGGTCACATAAGGCGTATCGTAATGGATCCGATGACCATTGAAGGTTAATGCCGAATACCTGAACAGAAACACCGGATCAGGATCCACCACATTACTCCACTGAGCGGGTTTGATCGGTTGCTCTCCAGGCGGCATCTTATTGCCGCTTTTCGCCTCTGATCGGTAGACAATGTCATGCTCTTCCTCGAGTGCGAGGCCACCGGATGCGTGATAGCTATGCTTAACCGTCACAAGGGCAAGTTGGCCGGAACGCCCATTCTTTTCAGTAATCGATAAAATTTCGGAATCCCTGCGAACCTCTTCACCGATCCGTATAGGCTCGTGAAAGGTGAGACGATTTCCACCCCACATTCGCCGTGGAAGTTCAACGGGCGGCAGAAAACCACCACGTGGCGCATGACCGTCCTTGGACAACACCGATTGACGCGCCATTTCCGCAAAGAACACCCAATGCCAGCCTGGCGGCAATGGATCACCCATTACGGGGTCTTGGGACAAATCGAACATCGCCGCCATGCCGGATGCCTGACGCAAAGATACCAGATCAAAGTTCTCTTCCCGGCGACCTATCCAATCACTCAGTCCGGATTGCGCGGTCATGCCATTATCTCCTCGAATTCCAAACGAATTGCATCACTGTGCTCGCCAAGTGCGGGAACCGGTCGGTACCTTCGCACACCATCCGTAAATTCAACCGGCGGGGCAATTACCGTGATCGAACCACTTGGCGCATCGTAACCAATAGTCTCTAACTGGGGATGACGCACTAATTCCTCGACCTCATTGAGAGCTCCACACGCAATCCCTGCACTACGAAGTTGGTTCATCAATTCCTCACGTGGCCAGCGCGCAAAATTCGCACATACCACCTTATCCAATTCCACTCGGTTATGGCCCCGTTTAGACGGAGTGTCGAAACGAGAATCCTTTTCTAGCTCCGGACGCTGAAATACTTGTTTACATAAGCGCCCCCACTCACGCTCGTTCTGGATAGAAATTAAGACCATCTTACCGTCAGATGCCGGAAAAGCCCCGTATGGCGCAATAGAAGGATGATGGAGACCGTGACGCCCTAGTGTTTGGCCTGTATGAACCTGGTACAAGTAAGGAACGTTCATCCAATCCGCCATACCTCCGAATAGGGAAACCTTTACACCCACTCCTACGCCGCTTCGTTCTCGATCGAAAAGACCTTCAAGGATACCCGAATAAGCGTTTAAACCCGCCGCAATATCGCATACTGAGACACCGACACGCCCCGGCCCTTCAGGCCCACCAGTGATGGAGCAAAGCCCGGTTTCCGCCTGAACCAATAAGTCGTAGGCTTTCATATCTGCGTACGAACCTGAGTCCCCATAACCGGAAATATCACAGGTAATCAGGCGAGGGTATTTCTCCCGAAGCTTGGAGGAACCGAATCCCGAACGCGCCGCGGCGCCCGGCAAAAGATTCTGGATAAATACATCGGCCCTGCTCAAGAGACGTCGCAAAAAAGCCGCATCATCTCTGTCTTTGATATCAAGAACGATCGACTCTTTCCCTCGATTCAACCAAACGAAATAAGCACTGTCACCGTTCACTACATTGTCGTAGTTCCTGGCAAAATCTCCGCCCTCCCGTTCGACTTTAATTACACGAGCACCGGCATCTGCAAGTCTTGAGGAGCACAAGGGTGCTGCCACCGCCTGTTCCAGCGAAACAACTAGCAAGTTCTCAAGACTGGGCATGGATTGGACTTGCGGCTCGCTCAATAAGATCGCGGCAAGCCGAGTACATGTTGGCCAATGTACCCAAGTATCATGTTGGTCGAGATAGGTGCGATCTGATAGAGGCGACTTTCGCGAAACTTCCGCTCGATATCGTATTCCTCGGCAAATCCGAAACCACCGAAGGTCTGCATACACATGTCAGCAGCGCCCCAAGCGGCGTCGCCGGCAAGCAATTTTGCCATATTTGCTTCAGGACCGCAGTGTATTCCAGCCTCGAATAGAGCTGCCGCTTTGCACACCATCAAATGCGCCGCTTCCATGGCCGCATGAGAGCGCGCAATCGGAAATTGCACACCTTGGTTTTGACCGATGGGGCGACCAAATACTTCACGCTCTTTGGCATACGCCGTAGCCCGATCGATAAAAAAGCGCGTGTCACCAATAGACTCGCTACCGATCAGGATCCGTTCGGCATTCATGCCGTCAAGAATGTAACTAAATCCCTCCCCTTCCTTGCCGATCAAGCTGTCCGCTGGAATTCGCATATCAGTGAAGAATAATTCCGTTGTCGCATGATTGATCATCGTGCGGATAGGTCGGATTTCGAGCCCTTCAACGTCGCGCATGTCCACCAGAAATACCGATAGGCCGTGACGACGTAGCTTGACTTCTTCTAAAGGGGTAGTTCGGGCTAATAGCAATAGGAGATCAGAATACTCGGCCCGACTGGTCCAGATTTTTTGGCCATTGACAACGTAACCATCTGCATCACGCACCGCCATGGTTCGTAGCTGGGTTGTATCGGAACCTGTATTGGGTTCGGTGACTCCAAACGCCTGAAGTCTCAGTTCACCCGATGCAATGCTAGGGAGATAGCGCTGCTTTTGTTCTGTCGAACCATGCCGCAGCACGGTTCCCATGATATACATCTGCGCATGACAGGCTGCGCCATTACATCCAGAACGGTGGATTTCTTCTAAGATTGCAACCGCCGCGCTGATGGGAAGGCCGCTGCCACCATACATTTCTGGGATCAACGCCGCCAAGTAACCTGCTTCCGTCAGGGCAGCTACAAACTCGTTCGGATAGTCACGCTCGCGATCCTTTTCTCGCCAATATTCTCCTGGGAATTGAGCGCAAAGGCTACGAACTCCCTCTCGTATTTCAGGATAACTTTCAGTAAGTGAAATATGGGGCGGTGCGCCATCGCCGCTTACCGCGAGATCCGTGCGGTTAGACATCGTGTTTTATCAACTTTCGTAAGCAATTGTTGGGCACTCTATAAGGCCCTGGACAAAGGCTCAAGCGCAGGAGGAAGCAAGTCTTCCGCCTAAGAGCGCGAATAGCGTATCTGGCAAAGGCCCCAACCCAGAATGGTTCATGTCGGTTCAGAGATTGATCACCTTGATCGTAAAAGGTTGTTACTCGTTGCTCCCCATGCCACAGTGCGATATATTCCGTCGTATATAACCAGACTAGGCCAAATCAGGCACATACCTACACACGATGATCGACCCGCACGGCCGCCATATAAGCTATCTTCGCGTTTCAGTAACAGACCGCTGTGATTTTCGGTGTGTCTATTGTATGGCAGAAAATATGTCTTTTTTGCCGAAAGCTGACGTGCTCACTCTCGAGGAAATCGACCGCCTGTGTTCCACCTTTGTAGGTCTGGGAGTTCGAAAGTTACGGCTTACCGGGGGGGAACCGTTAGTTCGCAAAAATATCATGTCGTTGGTCCGGAGCCTTGCCAGACACCTAGAGAGTGGGACGCTGGATGAGTTGACGCTCACGACTAACGGAAGCCAGTTACCAAAATACGCAGCAGAGCTGTTCGACTGTGGAGTAAAACGCATCAATGTCTCCTGTGATACTTTGGACCCAGATCGCTTCCAAGCAATTACCCGCTGGGGTCAGCTGCAACAAGTGTACGATGGATTGGAGGCGGCTAAGGAAGCAGGACTAAAGGTGAAAATTAATGCCGTCGCTTTAAAAGGCGTCAACGAGCATGAGTTTGACGACATGATTACCTGGTGTGGAGACCAAGGTTTTGACTTGACTTTAATCGAGACAATGCCGATGGGTGAGATAACGGGTGACCGCACGGACCAATATCTCCCACTCTCGCTGGTACGAAATCGGCTACGGAATCGATGGACGCTAACCGATATTGATTATCAGACTGGTGGCCCAGCCCGCTACATGAGGATCGAAGAGACGGGCCAGCGATTAGGTTTTATCACTCCCCTTACGCACAACTTCTGCGAGTCCTGTAACCGCGTTCGGTTGACTTGCACTGGAACGCTGTACATGTGCCTAGGGCAAGACGATTCCGCTGATCTTCGAACAGCATTGCGAAACAGCGAGGACGGGGAGTTGTTGGTCCAAGCAATCCACGAAGCAATCAGCCGCAAACCCAAGGGCCATGATTTCATGATTGACCGCCGTCGCACCACTCCTGCGGTGGATCGACACATGAGCGTAACAGGCGGCTGACACAGATGCGCTTTATGTGTTGATCGATTGAGCCATTATCATTCCTAGCAACACCAATCTGGTACGCTCAATTATTTCTGGATGTTAGCAAACGCTTCTAAGTGGGTCAGTAGCCTATGAGTGAACAAAAAATTGGATTCGTGGCCTCAACTTCGGCCCCAGCACAAGAAGCAATGAGCTTGCTCAAAGAATTTTACGGTGATTCACCTCTTGATGAGGCAACCGTAATTGTCGCCCTTGGTGGGGACGGATTCATGATCGAGACCCTGCACCAATTTATCGATCGCAAACTGCCCATCTATGGAATGAACCGCGGCTCAGTCGGTTTTCTTATGAACGGCTACGAGGATTCCGATCTTCCTGAGCGATTGGAGGCCGCGCAAGCCGCGACCCTACACCCCCTTTTAATGCGTGCTGAATGCAGGGATGGCTCGTTTGTTGAGGGCCTCGCCATAAACGAAGTGTCTCTAATCCGCGAAAGCCGGTATGCTGTTACGATCCGCATATCGGTCGATACTCGAGTACGGCTGGACAAACTGATTTGTGACGGTGTAATGGTCGCAACCCCAGCTGGAAGCACCGCCTATAATCTTTCAGCGCAGGGACCTATACTCCCGCTCGGGTCCCGGCTTTTGGCGTTGACACCGATCTGCGCTTTCCGTCCGCGTCGTTGGCGCGGCGCATTAATCCCAGAAACGACCTCCGTGGTTTTAGATATTTTAGATGCGGATAAACGTCCTGTGACAGCAACTGCTGATTATACAGAAGCCCGTGATGTTGTTCGTGTTTCGGTGTCTCAGGAGCGTCAACAAACTTTGCGCTTACTTTTTGACCCAGAACATGATCTTGAAGAGCGCATTCTCGCCGAACAGTTTCAACCATAAACGCAAATTATTGACTGTGCTTTAGGGTTGTACATTCTCGTTTCCTCCAATAGTTGGTGCAATTCATTGCCTATACTCAGCGACTATTATCCCCCGACATATCATCCACGGCTAATTCATTTTGGGAGGCACGAATGGAATTAATGAACTGTCACGCCATAGTGACGGGCGGCGCATCTGGGTTAGGTGCAGCCACGGCAGCAGCCGTCATCAACACTGGCGGCAAAGCAACAATCCTTGATCGTGATGAGGGCCGCGGATCAGAAACCGTAAAAACCCTTGGAAAAGCAGCGCGTTTTCGATTGGCAGACGTCACCAACGAAACAGACATTGCGGATGCAGTCACGGAAGCAATAGGAGTATTCGGACCTATTTCTTTGGTCATCAACTGTGCCGGCGTGGGGACGCCCGGTAGAATTATCAGTCGAAAGGGCGTGCTTCCGCTGGCTACGTATACCAACGTGATCATGATAAATCTCGTGGGATCCTTCAACGTGATGAAGGCTTCTGCGGAAGCTATGCAAACCAATGACACCGACGCAGATGGCTGTAGGGGCCTAATTGTGAACACCGCCTCTGTTGCAGGGTATGAGGGACAAGTTGGGCAAGTTGCTTATTCGTCCTCCAAAGGCGGTATCATCGCGCTAACTCTTCCCGCCGCACGCGACCTCGCACAGTTCGGAATCCGAGTGGTTACGATTGCACCCGGCCTATTTGATACACCGATGATGGGGAACCTACCAGAAGACGTCCAGGAATCTCTCGCAAAAAGCACACCTTTTCCTCAACGTCTGGGCACTAGCGAAGAGTATGCGGAATTAGCACTTGCCATCTTCAAGAATAATATGATTAACGGCGAGACAATCCGACTGGATGGCGCGGTGCGCTTAGCACCAAGATAATAATGGAGATTCATGTAATCCTGGAAATACAAAAGGAGCCAATCAATGGTTGACACGGTCTTGTTGGAAATCGATGGCGCGGTTGCGACCATGACACTTAATCGCCCAGACTCCCTGAACGCGATCGACCATGTACTTGCGAAAGATCTACGCGAGACAGCACTTGAGGCGGAAATGAACTCAAAGGTTCGATGTTTGGTGGTCCGTGGATCTGGACCCGCATTCATGGCGGGCGGTGATATTCGAGCCTTTAAGGAGCGTCTCAGCAAAAATCTAGATCGTTACATCATAGATGTAACCCATGACCTCCACGATGCAATCATGGCTTTTCGGAGGATGCCCAAACCAGTGATCGCGAGTGTACACGGCGCCGCCGCTGGTGCCGGTTTCTCCTTGGCCATGTCCTGCGATATGGTGATTGCGGCAGAAGACGCAGTATTTACCCTCGCCTATTCTGTTCTAGGGGCAAGCCCAGATGGATCTTCTACCTACTCACTGCCCCGCCTCGTTGGGTATCACCGAGCGATGGAGTTGATGTTACTTAGTGATCGCTTCGGTGTGGAGCGTGCCCAGGAACTGGGTTTGATCAATTTTATCGTGCCTAAAGATGAGTTAAAAGCCGAAACCAAGAAACTTGCGGAGCGCCTCTCAAATGGCCCGACTTTCGCCTACGGGCGTGCCAAGGCACTGTTGGGGAAATCACTTGAGCGTGGCATCGGAGACCAACTGGACGCGGAGGCACAGAACATCATGGAATGTTCTCGCACCGCCGACTTCGCTGAAGGTGTTGACGCCTTTTTGAATAAACGGAAACCCACCTTCATTGGTCGATGACAAGCACCAAGCTCATTTGATCGGCTGGGTAATAGTAAAAGCCCCACGAATTTCACCAATCTCGAAGCCACGCGCCTGATCGTCAGGATATATTTTATCTAACGCCGCAATCACCTCGAGGTCGAGGGCTTTTCCGTGGCACATCACACATACCTGACCGACCGGAATCGCTTTCATATACCGGAAGCGCGTATGGCCATTGGCATCCACCATTTCAGCGTGCTCAAGGTTTGAAATTTTCTCGCCAGCATCTTTTCGAGCTTGGAATTTCTCAAGGATCGCGTGCTCCCATTCATCAGGGGTGTTCTCGGGATTACGAACTCGAAGGCTTGTGCGGCCAACGCTGAACTGACGCTCGTCAACCTCCTGAGACGTGGCCTCGGAAGCACCCACTTTACACATGAAAAGTTTTTCCTCGACAGAAATCGACGCATCCAGCGCGGCCTTTAAGTAACCCTTTATATTTTTAGCCAAGCTCTTTACGGCGGCCCGGCTAGTAACGATACGGTCTTCCAAATCATCCGCAGCCACGTCGGCCGGAATCCAACAGATCACTGCAATACATGCAACCAAGACCGTAACAATGTGCGTCATACCCTTCATAATCAGGCCAATCCCTTTGTTTCTATTAAGCCCCAAGCCCGCGCAGCATACAGTCCAGTCATTACGCCCACTTCTCGCGCATTCGAACTGCTTGCAATTCCTCTTGCGGCGCGTGCCAAAATTCCCTCCGCAATAGCCGCCATGCGAAACAATGAAAAAACCATATAGAAGGTGAGATCGAAAGATGGCCGACCGGTAGTTTCACAATACCTGCGGACGTAATCTTCAGGGTTAGGAATGCCCATTGACTCCAACTCAAGACCCTTAAGCCCGTTAAACTCCTCGGGGGCCATGTAGAATGGCATGATATTGTACGCTAAATCGCCAAGGGGGTGCCCCAAAGTAGATAATTCCCAATCAAATATTGCGATTATCTCGGGACCTACAGGATGGAACATCGTATTACCAAGTCGAAAATCGCCGTGGATCAAAGTGGTCTCGTCATCCTCTGGTACGTGAGAACTAAGCCATTCGATTAGACGCTCCATTTCGGGAATGTCGCTTTGCTTCGACAAATGCCATTGCTTTCCCCAACGCCCAACCTGTCGGGTGAAATAATTGCCTGGCTTCCCAAAATCGGCGAGGCCGCACGCTTTCCAATCAACCCGGTGAATTCGTGCCAAAACGTCATTCATTGCCTCCCAAATTTCGCGCCGTTCCTGCGGCGTGACATCAGGTACAGAATTCACGTGAAATACGCGACCGACCATCCGCTCCATGACATAGAACGGGGTGCCGATGACGTCTGGGTCCTCACACAAGTGCAGCATCCGCGCGACCGGCACATCTGTATCGATGAGCGCGGCTTGAACTCGATATTCTCGTTCCACTGCGTGTGCAGATGGCAACAACTCACCCGGCGGTTTTTTCCTCAGCACCCATTCTTGTTTACCACACTTGAGTAAATAAGTTGGGTTCGATTGCCCTGCACGCATCTGCGCTACATCGATTGGACCTTCAAGACCGTCAATCTGATTACGTATGTACTCAGAAAACCGGTCGACATCGAACTGGTGCGCCTCGCGAACCGGAATAGTCTCGCTCAAACCTTCATAATTAAAATTTCGCGCCATCTTGGGGTTCTTATATCTAAATTCGCAAGCAGCACAAACTCGCCACCAACTTATGTCTAATTTTGGGCGTCACGCAGTGCCATATAACCAAGCTCGGTAAGTGGAGAAAGCTCAATGATTTTTTCCCGGAACCCTAGCCAACTCTCATAGACTTTCCGAGTAAACGGGTCCTTCTCAGCGGCTTCACGTGCCACATCCGCACCAGCAGCCAACATGGCATCGTACACCTCCTGCGGGAACCTCCTCAATTGCACGTTATATTTGTCAAGTAACACACCCAACGCCTCAGCATTTCCGACCGTCATCTCGCACAACATGCGAAATGCCTCGTCGCCTGCGGCACGCTGTACGATAGCCTGTAGGTCAGTGGGCAATTCCTCAAAGGCTTTAGCGTTTATGGTCAACCCCAGCGCAGGGCCAGGCTCATGGACTCCAGGTGCATAATAGAACTTAGCTACCTTGTGAAATCCGAAGGCAAGATCATTATATGGTGCGATCCATTCGGTCGCATCGATCGCCCCAGTCTGCAGAGCAGGTAAGATTTCAGCTCCCGGCAAGTTCACAGGGATCGCCCCGAGCCGTGCCATAACCTCTCCGCCCAAACCAGGTATCCGCATTCGTAAACCTTTGAAATCCTCCAAGCCGTTTATCTCCTTTCGGAACCAACCTCCAACATTGGAACCTCCGGAACCAGCCAAAAACGGCTTAAGGCCGTAACCCGCATAAAGTTCGTCCCAAAGCGCCTGCCCACCGCCGAAATGTATCCAAGCAGCGTGTTCCGGTGCAGTCAGCCCGCCAGGAACCGAGCAAAAGAACGGCATCGCTGAATGCTTCGCAAGCCAGTAATAAGGGGCGTCGTGGCCCATTTCGGCTATCCCCTCGCGAACCGCATCGAACACCTCAAAGGGTGGAACGAGTTCACCGCCGCCGTATACCTTGACCTCCAACCGTCCGTCGGACATTTCACGGATCGAATCAGCGATCCGTTGGGTGCCAGTACCAATGGCGGGGAAATTCTTGGGCCAAGCAGTTATCAACTTCCATCGAAACCGCCCCTGCGCAACGGCAGGAGCCGAAAAACTGGCCGCAGCTACTCCGGCACTAGCGTAGGCCGCAGTCCGGATAAAAGTGCGTCGTTTCATTACTCCCCCTCTATAAAGCTCGCTGCTACGCGCTCCGCATTTCGAGTCCTGGATGTTTCGTTTCACCAACGGGTTGAGCAAAAATACTTAGTCGTCAGCGAGCACGAGATCAAACTTACCGGCCCTCATGCCATTGGCATGGATTTGATCGAATTTTACCAATAACGCGCGTCGGTCCTCCAATGCCACCCCATTTAACAAATAATCCTGATCGTTATGTTCGTTACCATCGAAATACATTTGGGTAGTTAGAGATGAAAATGCCGACTTAACCTTAAAGTGGATATGTGGTGGTCGAATCCAATCACCGTTAGCAGGATAAGAACCAGGAACGATAGTAACAAATCGATAATTTCCGTTCCCATCAGCAACGATACGTGCGTAACCTTGGAAATTGTGATCGAGCGGTTGACTGTTACCTGTATCGTGAAGATGAGCGTATCGGCCCCTAGCATTAGCCTGCCAGATTTCAAGGGTGCATCCGCCAGCCGAATGGCACCTGCTATCACGAACCTGGCCACTAACTTCAATCACCTCTCCAAAGGCCCGTCCAGTACCCCCAACTACATTTGTCATATCCCAATCTGTTTCTGACACCTCTTCCGGATAGAACGGGCCCTCTGCCTGTTTCGCAGTCCATAAGCAAGCAGCGTTAACTGAATTCTCCGCGAGCATATTTATACCGCCCGCAACGGCACCACCTACTAGCGCTCGACGCGAAATTTGGCTCAAATCCGTGGGTCTCTCAACGGTCATGGCATGAATCTCTCGTCTAAAACAGTTGCAGTCACTACAGTCCTCCCTACGTTAACATAGCAAGGTAATTCGATCAGATTTTACGCTGGCGGTACAGCACATCATTTAGCCGAATAAGGGAAGTGAAAATGGATTCAACAAGTATGGTCGCGCTTGTCACTGGAGCAGGATCAGGTGTCGGCCGTTATGCTGCGCTTGCGTTGTTAAACGATGGCTTTTCAGTGGCACTGGCCGGTCGGCGCGCCGAGGCCCTTGAAGAGACTATCAATCTGGCCGGTGCAAATAGCTCATCTGCCCTAGCGGTCCCAACCGATGTTACTGATCCCCCGGCCGTGAACAAATTGTTTGAAGCCACAAAGAAGCGATTTGGGAGGCTAGACCTTTTATTCAACAACGCTGGTAAGGGTGCACCTGCCAAACCACTCGAAGAGCTAACGGTAAAACAATGGAAGGACGTCGTGGACGTAAACCTAACAGGATCCTTTCTATGCACCCAAGAAGCGTTTCGGCTAATGAAAGACCAAGACCCGATGGGGGGAAGGATTATCAACAATGGTTCTGTATCAGCCTATGCGCCCCGCCCAAATTCGGCACCCTATACGGCAACGAAACACGCGATAACGGGACTTACAAAATCTACGTCTCTCGATGGGCGTAAATACGAGATCGCCTGCGGCCAAATTGACATTGGGAATGCCGCCACCGATATGACCGCGCGAATGAAGGACGGGGTCCCACAGGCAGATGGCCGAATGATAGTCGAACCCACTATGGACGTCGACAACGTTTCGCAGGCTATCCTTTACATGGCCAACTTACCGCCCGATGCCAACGTGCAGTTTATAACGATTATGGCCACAAAAATGCCGTATCTCGGTAGGGGATAATTTCCCACAAGTTGGGGCATATCGAACAAATCATGGCCTTGAAATAACCCCGATCAGGGTCGGAAATTTGCAAGGTGTAGAACCGTCAGAAATTTAACTTGGCCAAAACATGATAAGGACGGTAGTTGTAAGTGGACACATTCATCGGCGCGTGGTGGAATTGGTATACACAACAGACTTAAAATCTGTCCCCTTTTAAGGGTTGTCGGTTCGAGTCCGACCGTGCCGACCAATCTATACGCCACTTATAGCAATATAAGTGGCTTTTTTTTGGTCCCGTAAAAGTATAACAATGGTGGTGGAATAGCTATAATCTGTCAGCCCAAACGCAAGCACACGAGCACGCGAAAAGTCGTCTTTCACCATCTTTGCGGCAGCGAGGGCTTCGGCCACAACACACACATAAGAGGGTGAGGTCAGACACACTGGCCAACGCGCCTCTTCAACCATCTCCCTAACACCTGCCAGCGAGATGTTTCCAGTATCCTGTCCACTGATGAGTTTTACCGCCAAATCAATGGAGGGATAAGGCTCCGCAATCTGGTTAGGATTGCCGAGGGCCTCTTCCAAAAGGCTCAACCGTTATTCGGCTGAAATCTCCTTGTCAGCGGATTGAAGAAGTTGGACAGCTTCCACGAATAACTCGTTGGCTTTCCCTGCCCTAAGATGGCTCAACCTGAGGTTCGCCCCCAAGTCCTTCAACCATACTGGAAATATCCGTGCAAGCCTGACTAAGAAGCGTCCGGTCAGTACTCCGTAAAACCAGGTTCGTCCCAAATCGTCCACCTTCATAGAACGGATAGCTCCCCATTTCTACATCTGGGAATCGTTCTTGAAGCGCACGCAGTGGTTCCGCCACAATCCCTTCAGGAAGATAGGCTACAACGGTTTGGCTCTGCACCAAGACCCCTCCCGCCAATTCTGATTTGCAACCACCAAACATGTCCCGCATGATTTTAGGAACACCGGCCAAAACAAATACGTTTCCCATTTGGAATCCTGGTGCGGCCGAAACCGAATTCTCTATTAACCTAGCGCCGGCCGGCACATTGGCCATGCGCAATCGTGCCGCATTCAGTTCAATACCGTTGCGCTCGCATAGTTTAGCTATTAAATCACGAGCAACTGAATTTTGCTCAAGTTTAACACCAAATGCCTTCGCGATGCACTCAGCCGTAATATCATCATGGGTTGGACCAATTCCGCCGGTCGTGAATACGTAGTCGTAGAGCTCTCGACAGCCGTTAACAGCTGAAACTATTGCACTTTCCACATCCGCAATCACCCGTGCCTCCACAAGCTGAATGCCCAGGTTGGTAAGGCCAGTAGCGAGGAAATTTAGATTCGCGTCCTGAGTCCTTCCTGACAAAATTTCGTTGCCGATAATAAGGACACAAGCAGTAGGTGGTTTCTTTGTCTCCATTAAAGCTCCGCGCAAAAAACGATCAATCATACCTTACTCGTCAGTTTGGCCCAAGGCTGCTCCGGACCCCAATGGACTAAAGGCCTTGAACAACTTAAATTTCCATTATGAAATTTCAAAATCCACTGGTTCAAGCCCAACTAATCCGGCGCTATAAACGCTTTCTTGCCGATGCTCACTTGAAAAACGGCGAGTTTGTAACCGCACATTGTGCCAATCCAGGAAGTATGATCGGGCTAACCGAGCCTGGAGCTGAAATTTGGCTTTCTCCGGCCGAAAACCCTGCTCGGAAATTACGCTGGTCATGGGAAATGATCCGCGTCGGAAATGGCCTAGTCGGAATCAATACCGCACACCCCAATACCATTGTTTCTGAGGCGATTGCCGACGGGCGTATCCCTGAACTTGGCGGTTACACAAACATGCGCCGGGAGGTAAAATATGGAGAATCCTCTCGTATTGATATTTTGCTTGAAGACCCTATCCGGCAAAAATGTTTTGTTGAGGTCAAGAATGTCCATTTGAAACGAGATGTGGGTGCAGAGTTCCCAGATTCTGTCACCGCGCGCGGCACTAAGCACCTCCGCGAGCTTACCAACATGGTTGCCCAAGGACATCGTGCGGTCATGGTGTATTTGGTGCAGCGCGACGATTGCAAGGATTTTGGCATAGCCTCCGATATCGACCCTACTTACCACGAAGCGTTCGAAACAGCTTTGATGAAAGGGGTAGAAGCATTCTGCTATTCATGCCAATTGAAACCCTCAAAAATTGAGCTTAACCGCTCATTACCAATTGTCCGTTAACCGTTTTAGCACCTAAAATTGACGAAACCTGGTGACCGTTATGTTGCACTACTTTAAAAAGTTTTTAACTTCCAATTCCATTACCGTCTTGCGCTAAGGGACACATATGTCAGAGGATCGGTCAATCGTCTCAGCAAACGGACGAGAGATCAAAATTCATAGTCGTCGGGATTTTGCGGCGATGCGTCAAGCCGGTCTCCTAGCGGCCGAGGTGCTGGATTTCATCACACCTCATGTTCGGGCTGGGACAACCACAGAGCAACTTGATACGTTATGCCACGATAACATCGTGAGTCACGATGCGATCCCGGCACCACTTAACTATCGCGGTTTTCCGAAATCTATATGCACCTCCATTAACCATGTTGTATGCCATGGAATTCCTGGTGAGAAAAAACTCGTAGAAGGAGACATTTTAAATATTGACGTGACAGTGATCGTCAATGGTTGGCATGGTGATTCCAGCCGAATGTTCTGTATTGGGAAGGTGCCACGCAAAGCGGCGCGTCTAGTAAACGTGACGTACGAGGCGATGATGCTTGGCATCGCTGCAGTCCGCCCAGGTGCAACGCTTGGGGATATAGGCTACGCCATACAGAACTTCGCAGAAAAACAACGTTGCTCTGTCGTTCGAGATTTTTGTGGTCACGGAATCGGGAAAATATTTCACGATTCCCCAAGTATCCTCCACTACGGAAAACCCGGCACTGGTATAAAACTGCGCGAAGGAATGTTCTTCACGATAGAACCCATGATAAATTTGGGCCGGTTCGAGGTAAAAATCCTGAATGATGGTTGGACCGCGGTCACTAAAGACCGATCTCTCTCAGCACAATTTGAGCACACTATAGGGGTCACTTCGAATGGCTGTGAAATCTTCACCAGCTCACCAAACGGCTTAGATCGGCCCCCATACGGGTAAGGCAGAACATACTGAGATGGGACAGCGTTTCAGGATACAGCCTACCGGAAACGCGTTGGAAACAGTTGCCTTTTTAAATTCCTGAGTTCATTAGAGTCTGCCTGAATACAGTTTTTACGTTCCGCGCCTCTTGGATTTACCCTGCCAAAGCTTCTGCGACAAAATCCAATCGATCCTGACCGAAGAACATATCCTTACCGACAAAGAATGTCGGCGCGCCAAAGGCTCCACGCTCTGCCGCATCCTTGGTGTTTGCTTTAAGTTTATCTTTGATTGATTGCTCACCAATTCGCGTAAACAAGCGTTCCGAGTCTATACCACCGGACTGCAAAGTCTCACCCACAACATCAAATTCATCCATTTTTTTAGATTGTACCCACATAGCCGGAAATACGGCGGCAAGGTACTCCTCAAGAATTCCGTCTTCGTTAGCTGCCACTGCGCCACGCATTAACGCAAGAGTATTAATTGGAAAGTATTTGTTTTGTTGAAATGGAACCCCATACCGGTTTGCAAAACGAGGCAAGTCCGAGGCCATCCAGGCAGATTTCGGCGCCAAAAAGGCTGGACTTTGATTTCCAACCGCCTTGAATAAGCCACCCAATAAAATAGGTTGCCAAACAATATCGGCGCCAGCACTAGCAGCGATCCCAGGTAATTGGGTATATGCGAGGTAAGCCGTCGGACTCCCAATGTCAAACAGAAATTCTACCTGTTTCGTCATATGATTACCCTTCATCTTAGTACGTATCACCGGAGTTCCTTCCAAGGCCTCACGTGAATTTCTTG
>JYMV01023515.1_pt1 | contig 22351 bp, 17 predicted proteins | sample 338911 | NCBI WGS metagenome assembly JYMV01 (sample SAMN03354496, study PRJNA234377) | hydrothermal vent metagenome | biome: Deep sea; feature: Hydrothermal plumes at the Eastern Lau Spreading Center, Western Pacific Ocean; material: Seawater | place: Tonga | collected 2009 | depth 2000 m m
CGGTCGATTATATCGCTTAAGCGTACTACGTGTCAAGGTCAAGGTATCCCAATTGACACGACCCAATTGATGTGGTACCTTTGAGCAGAGAAATATTGCCCATAGAAAATCAGATGGCAAAACTAATACAATTAGATAGTGGCGACCGGAAACCATATGATATGTTTCAGCCGCGTCGACCTCCCCTGCAGAGCGATACTTCAGAAGATTTGCAATTCATCGTAGATCAATACTGGTCATGGCACTTTGATCCTTCAGTTACAAATGCCGCCACGATACTCCTAATGACTGATCTGGGATGGAAGAAAACAAGCCAGTTAAGCGTTCCGTTAGGTGCCTTGACTTCGCCATTGGGACGAGCCTTGTCACATAGTGACCCAGATATTCGAGATACCGCCCTCACCGTTTTTGACAGCCAAATTGAAATTCCAGCAGGTACAGTTCTCATAGGTGAAGATCTCACTTCAGTTTTTGTTGACGCCTTCAAAGTCGGCCGCTACCCGGTAACCAACGCGCAATACAAAAGATTTATTGATGCAACAGACCATCGGTCTCCCTATTCATGGGAAGATAACCAATTCCAACTCAATACTGGTGATCATCCAGTTGTTTGGGTCAACTGCGAAGATGCGGGAGTCTACGCAGATTGGGTAGGTGGACGCCTTCCCAGCTTCGAAGAATGGGAACGAGCCGCACGTGGCGACGATGATAGGCTCTTCACTTGGGGGAGCGAGATCGATAAACCTCGTTGCAATACAGCAGAAGCAGGAGCCAGAACAACGACACCCGTTGGCACCTTTCCGGGTGGCATCAGTCGATTTGGTTGCTACGATCTACTTGGAAACGTGTGGGAATGGACTAGCACGTGGTATGATGAGAACCGACATTTTCGAGTCGTGCGCGGCGGTGCTTGGTATTATAATCACGACCACGCGACCTGTATCGGATACGACCTATTCAGCAAAGAATATACTGAGTTCGTAATTGGCTTCCGCGTTTGCTTTTAATTACTGGTAACTCATCATGACGGTGCTACGGAATTATAGTTTCCCATTCCTACTTCATTATATATAAATCTAATAGCATGTCTATTTCCAAATGTCAAACCAACACTAAATCAAATCCAGCTATTTTCTGCTTTACATGCTGCTTGGCTTCAACCTATACTCTGAGGTAGGATGAAATTAATTTATATCTTGAGCTGCCTTCTTATTCCAATTGTCTGGGCAACGATAGTAAACTGGGTTTTCAACTGGTACCATCGCCGTTTTAGAAAATCACATCAGCTCACCTCAGAAATTGAATACCACATCTAAGAATGCTAGTCCTTATCAATAGTGTACCTGTCAACGTTCTGGGACTACTTGCTGTGGGATGTGCGGTCGGTTTCTTATCTGGATTTTTCGGAATAGGAGGTGGTGCCCTAATCACCCCAATTCTCCAGATCTTCTTCGGCATCCCTTTTGAGATCTGTGTAGGCAGTATACTTGCTCAAGCAATTGGGACTTCTTTCTCAGCTACACTCCGGCATTGGCAACTCGGTAATGTGGACTTGAAATTGGCGATCACTTTCGCTGGTGGTAGTTTAATCGGGGTCGAAATTGGCGCGCGCATTCTTGATCACCTTAAATTAATGGGGCAAATAGAGATTGGCCGGCAACAGATACCAATGGTTGAATTATATCCGAAATGGTTGTTTTTTATACTATTACTAGTTGTTGCTATGGGAATCCTGATTGAGTCCTCCAGAAAACGGGAGAGCGGTAATCCGCCTAATGGCTTCCTTAGAAGTTTGCAGGTTCCCCCTTACATTACATTTCCAACCAGCCGAATCCAACGAATTTCAATTATTTCTGCTACATACCCTGCGCTATTAATCGGGATTATGCCAGGGTTGCTTGGTATTGGCGGTGGAATAATTATCTTACCTCTTTTAATCTATGGTTATGGTGTTCGTACCCGAATGGCAATTGGCACCAGTCTATCTATTGTATTTTTTTCTGTTTTTTTTGGTACTGTCGCTCATGGTTTAAGAGGAAATTGCAACCTGACATTGGTTGCAATTTTGCTTGTCGGCTCAACCATAGCAGCACAATTTGGCGCGATTGCGACTCAAAAGATAAATGCCAGTTCAATACGCTTCTACTTTGCGTTTGTTGTTTTGGCTGTTGACGGCATCATATTGGTTGATCTATTTAAACTGATCTTCTAACTAATTAAAGCGAATGTTAGAAACAAACACACCAGCTGTAAATATCGTTAAAACGGACGATACACCTAAAACTGAGACAGAATGTCATAGATCAAAGGCATCAACCTAAACGAGATTTGCTTTGACATTCAACTATGCAATTGTTTATGATAAACTGGTGTTAAGTATAATTGAGGTGGACTGATTGAAATTTAGAAGGATTAGCATAGCAATAATTACGACAACCATTTTGGTAGGATTTGCCTTAGTGGAAGCGCAGATCGCATGGGATCCGGAGAAATTCATGCCACTAGAGGAAATTAAACCCGGCATGCAAGGCAAATGCTACACCGTCTTTTCCGGTACGACTGTTGAACCGTTTGATTTCGAAGTTATTAGTATCGAATATGACTATACACCAACTTGGCACGTCATCTGGATAAAAGGATTAAGTGAAAATTTCAAGCAAACTGGTGGTGCTGGAGGAATGAGTGGCAGTCCTTGCTATATTGATGGTCGATTGATTGGCGCTTTTTCTCTAGCCTTTTGGAATCAACGTGAGCATGCCAACATAGGAGGGGTTACACCCATTCAGATGATGATCCAAGTAACTCAACGAGGCATGACTCCAAACCCAGACTATGCAGGCAATAATTTATTTAACCTGCGAAAAAATTTTGCGGTGCAGGATATCGATTTTCTCCCATTTGGTAAAACTCCTAAGAAGTCACCTAATCAGTTTGATACTCCGCTCCTCTCAACCATGAAGTATAGATCTGCTGTTATCCAAACACCCCTCGCTCTTTCAACGATGAATCCCAAAATTACGGAAGTCCTTATGCCAGTGCTTGAGGAATACGGAATGACTCCTATTCAAGGTTCTGGTGGTGGCACACCAGTAAAAAGTGCACCAGTGGCATCAGGTCAGATAGTTGGAATTGAATATGCCAGAGGCGATTTTGCCGCTTTCGGTTATGGCACGATCACCTACATAGAAGGCAAACAAATGCTCGCTTTCGGTCATAAGATGAGCGGTGAGGGAAACGTAAACCTCCCTCTTTCAGGTGGCTATGTACACTTTACCCTGCCTCTTAATACACGGTCGAGTAAGTACGCGTCTGCAACAGGACCAATCGGCACACTAGTACAGGACCGAGAAGGTGCTATTGCCGGTTTAATCGGAGACTACCCAAAGTTCCTTCCAATAGATGCTAAGATTCAAACAACTGATGGCAAAATTCATAAGAAAAAGTACGAAGTAGCAAGAGATCCAGACATTGCCAGCATGATGGCAATGATAGGTGTTTGGAATATAATCGATTCTATAGAGATGTATAGAGGAGATCACCAAATAAACATCGACACTACGATCAAATTAGCTGCGCAAAAAGGTCTGGACGCACAGGAAATAAACCGTCGCAATATCTTCTCATCAAGTGGATCTCCAGGTATTGCAGCATATCGCTCAATAAGCCCACTAATTGATTTGATGGATAATCCGTATAGCAAAGTAATCGTTGATAAAGTTAGTATCGATATAAAGATTGAAGACAAGCGAAAAACTGCAATCATTGAAGGTCTACGAGTTGAAAAAGACAATTACCGTCCTGGGGAGTTAATCGGTATATCTGTGATTTTACGCCCATATCTGGAAAATCCAGTTGTCCAAAAAGCTCAAATTACTATTCCGCAGGATACGCCTGAAGATCAGGTAACACTACTTGTTTCCAGTGGGTCATCCTATGAAAACTGGCAACGTCAGCGTGCACCGCTTAATTATCAACCGAAAAACATCAATCAGCTTGTTAAACTATTACAACGTGGTGAAAGTAACTCGGATCTTATAGTTGAACTTTTTATCCCAAAACTCGGCATGACTGTTCAAGGCGAAGAATTTCCTGAGCCAACTGTGTCGATGCTATCCGTTATGAATAGCCAAACACAATCTGGAGAGGGAGGATATACTCGCGGTAGAACCCTCCATACGGAAAAAACATCAACTGATTATGTTCTGGCTGGAAGTCGCTTCCTGCGAATTATGGTTAATCGAAACGCACGATAGATCTGGTAAAAAAACGTTATGGACTGTTTTGATTTCAACTATCACTCGTACGGTACTCAATTATATTAGAGGAGAGAATTATATGGTCACGTTTCATCGGTTTTTTTGCATTTTCATGGTGATTTCATTCACTCTACTGGTTGCAAGTCCGGCATTAGCGGTTAAAACAGCAACATGGACGCAACAAAATCACAAGAATTTTGCCAGCGGCACTCTAGAATCTGTCGCAATCTCCAGTAATGGCAAGGTGATGTTGGCACACAAGTTAAAGAAAATCGCTGACGAAACCGAAGAACTTTATATCTGGTGTCTGGCGGAGGACTCACTCGGCAATATCTATGCGGGAACTGGAAATAAGGGTAAAATCTATAAAGTTACTCCCGACGGCCAGTTTTCCCTTTTTTACAATTCCCCTGAAGTCTCAATCTTAAGTTTAGCCATCGACGTTCAAAATAATATCTATGCTGGCACAGCCCCAAGCGGTTTAGTCTACAAAATTTCCGCTGGTGGAAATACGCCAACGACAATTCTCAATGCAGATGAGAACTATGTTTGGTCATTAGCTTTCGACAAGTCTGGTAACCTATACGCCGCAACTGGTACAAATGGTAGACTCTACAAAATTACGCCGGCGGGGAAGGCAGATGTCCTCTTTGATTCTGACGAAACCAATCTGACCAGCTTACTCTTTCACAACGATCAAATCTATGCTGGCAGTGACGGCAAGGGCACAATCTTCCGAATTGAAATGGATGGGACAGTTTCGGTTATCCACCAAACCGGACAAAAGGAAGTACGCGCACTCGTAGCGGGAACAGACGGCGATATTTTTGCTGGTACAGTAACGACACAATCACCACAACCTGGCCAAGGAAAACCTCGTCAGCGACCCAGTAGCCCTCCTACTCCGGATGGCAAACCCCCTGAACCAAAAAAGTCATCTATCTACCGGATTACCCCAGATGATGTTGTTTCGCGCCTGTGGGTGGCTCCAGATCCACTGGTTTTGTCAATGGTAATGGAGGAGGACAACCTGATCGTTGGTACTGGTGACAGCGGCAAGGTCTATCGAGTTGATATGGACGGGAACTTTGTATCATTAGCTAAATGCGAAGCAGGACAGGTAATAGCCATGCATAAAGCGAGATCAGGGAAACTGGTACTTGCTACTGGAAATGCCGGTAAGATTTTTGAACTGGCAGATGAATACGAAGCAAAAGGAACACTGACTTCAGTTTCCCATGACACGAAATCAGTTTCCCAATGGGGAAAGATCCACTGGGAAGGAAGTTTGCCTGAAGGAACCGTAATGACACTAGCAACCAGATCCGGTAATACAGAAAAACCTGACAATACTTGGAGTAACTGGTCAGAGGAACTCTCCAAACCAGACGGATCGCAAATTACGAGTCCGCCTGCCCGTTTTGTTCAGTGGCGATCGACTCTTAGTACAAGCGTAGCAACAGCAGCACCTGTACTGGAAAAGGTAAGGGTTGCGTCAGTGCATTTTAATGTTGCACCAAACATAGAAGATTTGAAGATACACATTGGCCCTCCTCCTAAAGAACGCCAAAATAATAAAAAGGGTTCTTCGCCAAATAATAAAATCCGGTCCGCTACTTGGAAGGCGAAAGATCTTAATGATGATAAGCTCCTGTTTGCTGTCTACTATAAAGGAATCAACGAAAAAAACTGGAAATTGAGAAAAAAAGAACTGACGGACCCAAGTTACACTTGGGATTCGACTTCAATGCCGAACGGTCGATACGAACTTAAAGTTGAAGCTACGGATAAATTAAGCAATATGGAAAACAAAGCCATTTCAATAGAGAAAATAAGTGACCCTTTCGACATTGACAATACCCAGCCGGTTCTGGCCGAAATCAAATCCAACCCAACAGACGACAGCACCTTCCAGATCTCGTGTGTTGTTACTGATGAACTTAGCCCAATCAGTTCGGCTAGCTATAAGATCGATAGCGCAGAACATTGGCAAGCCATGTTTCCCGAAGACGGAATTCTCGATTCCCATCGGGAGGTTCTCCTTCTTGAGACCAAAAAACGTGAAGGAGAAGAACACACAATAACCATTATGGTCGCCGATGCTTCTGGTAACAAATCCGTTGCTAGAGGGAGTTTCTAGGAAAATTCAAGCTTCTAATACTTCTTGAATTGCAGCATAAACTACGTCCAGTAGCTGATTCAACTCGGTGATTGCAATTGAAAGTGGTGGCATGATAACGATTGTGTTTACCAGTGGTCGTAGTATTGCCCCATGCTTCAAAGCCGCTTTACAAACCCGAATGCCAACTTTGTGCTGAGACGAAAACTCTGCTTTGGTTGTTTTGTCTTGCACAAGTTCAACGGCACCAATCATTCCAATGGTTCTGACGTCACCAACGTGTTTGAGATTATAAAATGTTTGGAGACGATTTTTGAAATGGATAATTTTTGGTTGGATCTTCTCAAGCAAATTTTCTCGTTCGAAGATCTCAAGGTTAGCTAATGCAGCAACACAACCCAGTTGATTTCCAGTAAACGTATGACCGTGAAAAAAAGTCTTCATTTCATGATATTCACCTAGAAATGTTCCTGGATTTTGAAATTGGGTGTACTGGCAGCGGTTAATCCTTTGGCTGTACACAGAATATCAGGTGCAACATTTTCGTGTTCACAGGCCCACATCCTGCCGGTTCGTCCCAGACCAGTCATCACCTCATCCAGAATTAAGAGGGTCCCATATTTTTGGGTCAGGTCGGCGACACCCCGCAGAAAGCCATCAGGAGCAATCAGCATGCCACCGGCCCCTTGAACGATGGGCTCAGCCACGACAGCCGAAATTTTGTCAGCATCTGATTGAAGAACACGCTCCAGTTTGTGCAAACACGCATCACGAACCTCAGCGGGATCATCGCTAATTGTCGATCGATACGCATAAGGAGTGGAAACAGAAATTGATGGGAAGAGAAGCGATTGAAAGATCTGGTGGAATAAATCTATTCTGCCGATACTAACTGCGCCAATAGTATCGCCATGATAGGCATGATCGATCGAGACGAAAGTATCTCGATGAATCTCACCTTGATGTTGCCAGAATTGATGCGCAATTTTCAAGGCAATTTCTACCGCGGTCGATCCATTGTCGGAAAAGAAAACGCGATTCAAACCTTCTGGCGTAATTTCTACCAGCTTTTTGGCGAGTTGGATTGCAGGGACGTTTGAATACCCTAATAGTGTAGAGTGTGAAACCTTATCGATTTGAGTTTTGAGAGCGTCGTTAATTGCCTGATGCCTGTGGCCATGCACGTTTGTCCACATGGAAGAAATTCCATCAATATAGTGTTTGCCATCAATGTCAATTAAGTAAATCCCGTCTCCACGTTCAATGATGATAATCTCTTCTTCGAACCACTCCTTCATCTGAGTGAAAGGATGCCAAAGATACCGCTTATCCCATTCTGTCAGCGCCTGTTTTGAACTCATAAAAAAATTATATCAAGTATAAAGTCATTATACTATTCCATTTGAGTTTAAAGTTAAAAATTGTTAAACTAGATTTTAATTGCAATAAATCACTAAAAATTTAGCGTCAACACAGGTAAAGAAATTTGAAAATCACAGATGTAAAAACACTGGTTATGGGAACAAGTTGGCGGAATTTGACTTTCGTTACGGTAGAAACGGATGAAGGCGTTAGCGGAATTAGTGAAGCCCGTATGGTAAACCGAACAGATGCGCTGCTAGCCTATCTTGACGGCGTAAAACACAGACACGTTATTGGCAACGACCCATTCAATATCGAGGATCTATATTTGAGGATGTTTCGAAACGACTATGGGCGTGCTGGCGAAATTGTTTCTACTGGAATCAGTTTGATTGAAATCGCTTGTTGGGATATTATCGGAAAAGTTGTCAATCAACCAGTTTACCGCCTGCTCGGTGGCGCCTGTCGGGAAAAAATTAAGGCTTACGCCAATGGTTGGTATAAGGTTGAACGCACAGCTGAAGAATTTCATGCCGCTGCCAAAAAGGTAATCCAAAAAGGATACAAGGCTCTAAAATTCGATCCGTTCGGTGCAGGTAATTACGAGTTGGAATACGACGAAAAGCAGAGATCCATCTCTCTAGTTGAAGCGGTTCGAGATGCGGTTGGTGAAGATGTGGAGATTCTGGTTGAGATGCACGGTCGATTCAATCCATCAACGGCAGTCGAGATTGCACGGGAACTTGAGCCGTTCAAACCGAGTTGGGTAGAAGAACCTGTTCCTCCAGATAATCTGGCGGCCTTAGCCAAAGCTGAGCGAAAGATTAATATCCCCGTGGCAACTGGAGAACGACTCTACAATAAGTACGAATATCGTGAACTCATTAATATGCAAGCTGCTGACATTTTGCAGCCTGATATTACCCAAGCAGGCGGATTCTTGGAAACAAAGAAGATCGCTGCCATGGGAGACGTGTATTACATGCTGGTTGCGCCGCATAACGTCGGTGGCCCCGTGTCCACAGCAACGTCGCTTCATTTCGCTGCCAGTACACCCAATTTCAAAATCCAGGAACATTTCAACGATTTCTCTGAAGCCTGGGTCAAAGAGGCGGCTACCGGTTGTCCTGAAGTCGTTGATGGCTATTTCTCTCTGCCGTCAGGTCCAGGGCTTGGTGTGACCCTCAACGAAGATTTGATCAAAGAACATCCGTATCGTGAGTTGTTTTTCAATTTATGGCAAGACGATTGGCATCGACGCCAATTAGAGGATGAATAAAAGGTTACGGTTACTATGAATCAGAAACCGAGGAGTTTCACCTCCATTTGCAAATCAATTTCCCTCTCAGCTTTCACGCGGTTTTGTATCAAGTCAATAAGTTCGAGTACGTCTTTCGCTTTGGCATTGCCGTGGTTGATAATGAAGTTACCGTGAGTTTTAGAGACTTCTGCATCTCCAATTCTTGTGCCCTTGAGACGGCACCCGTCGATCAATTTTCCCGCAGAATGATTCGGCGGATTCTTGAACATACAACCTGCGCTCCCCTCCACAAATGGTTGAGTGACAATTTTTCGCTGATAAAATTTCTGCATTAACTGTGTAACTTCTTTCGGACTGCTCTGAACCAAACGCAGAGATATGTCGAACACACAAAAGTAGTTGTCCAGTTTGCTCCGGCGATAAGTAAAGCCAGCTTGATCATGACAGAGTTCCAGTATTTCCCCCTTATCTGTCATGACCTGTACCTGCTCAACACGTTCCCCAAAATTACTGCCCCAAGCACCAGCGTTCATGATCATTGCACCGCCAACCGAACCTGGAATGCCAAGCGCGAATTCAAGACCGCTCAATCCGCGGCCCGCGACCGATTTGGCTAATTTTGGCTGTGATACGCCCCCACCAGCACGGACCCTATGACCTTCATATCGAATTTGATCGAAATCACCGACCAATCGGATTACCACACCTTCAAAACCATTATCGCTCACCAAAAAATTCGATCCACGACCAAGTAAAGCAACCGGCAGCGTCTGCTGGCTTTTGAAGACCGCAAACCGGATTAAATCCTCGATGGTTCCCACCTCGTAGTAGACAGTTGCAGGACCGCCAATCTCAAAATAGGTATGCTTACTCAACGGTTCACCGAAGCGCAACCGTGATGCGGGGGAATGACTATTATCCACAATCTCTTGTAGTTCTAACTTCCATTCCATATTGCTTAACACAGTTCTTTTGATTAATTCAGTCAATATCTGCTATCATTTTTGTATAAATAGTAGCAGGTCTGGTTAGCCTCTGCAAGTTATCAGAACTGTGAAGCGGAGGGGAATGATGGTTAGAGTTGGGATTGTTGGTGCATCAGGTTACACTAGCAGTGAGTTAATGCGTTTGTTGGTAACCCATCCTAAGGACTTAAAGATTGAGCTGGTAACTTCCGAGACATTTGCTGGACAGCGTGTTGACCATGTCCTACCAAATCTCCGAGGCTTTATTAACCTTGATTTCGAGAAGTTGGAAATCCAAAGCTTGAGGAATCGGGTTGATGTTGTCGTACTAGCGGTTCCACACAAAGTGGCTATGGAATTTGTTCCTCAGATCCGAAATCAGGGCATCCGTGTAATTGATTTTAGTGCCGATTACCGATTAAATGACCAATTGGTCTATGAAAAATGGTACGGTATCGATCATACAGATCCTGATCGTATGCCAAACGCTGTTTACGGTTTGCCTGAACGCTATCGTGATCAGATCCGTACAGCCGATTTAGTTGCTAATCCAGGCTGCTATCCAACAACTTCAATTCTACCGTCTATTCCACTAATTAGCGAAAATCTCGTTGAACTTGATCAAATCATCATCGACGCCAAATCCGGTATTTCAGGTGCGGGAAGCAAACCGACAGATACAACACATTACCCTAATCGCGAATCCAACCTGGTAGCTTATGGGTTGGTCTCCCATCGGCACACACCAGAAATTGAACAGGAACTGAGCGCCATCAATGGAGACGAGATTGTTGTCAACTTTACGCCGCATCTAGTACCAATGACGCGTGGGATTTTGACTACCTTGTACTTTAAACTCAAGCAATCCATGTCAACCCAAGATCTTTTAGGTATCTATGCAGATTTCTACCGAAACGAACCGTTCATACGCGTTCTGGATCTAGGTGAGTATCCGCAAACAAAGGCGGTACTCAGCAGTAATTTTTGCGATATTGGCCTAGAGGTTGATCCTCGTACCAATAGGGTAATCGTGATAGCAGCAACTGACAATATAGTGAAAGGTGCCTCCGGCACAGTGGTACAGAACTTGAACCTAATGTTTGGGTATGATGAAACCGCAGGCCTGATGATCCCCGGGCTTATGCCATAATATGGTTTAGGATGACCACCGATTCTCAATTATCAGTTGACGATCAAAAGCTAGTTGTCATTATCGCTGGTGAACCGTCAGGAGATCTACATGCCTCACAGGTAGCCCAAAGGCTGAAAGAGAAGTTGCCTGAAATCGAGTTGATAGGCATGGGAGGTGACTTGATGGAATCAGCGGGCGTTAAGTTGCTGTTTCATATCCGTGATTCAGCTGTCATGGGAATCAGCGAAGTGCTTAACACCATTCCAGCATTTTTGCAAAAGCAGCGCGATCTCAAAAAACTGATTACCACTAAGAAACCATCAGTGGTCGTTCTTGTCGATTTTGGTGATTTTAATTTAGGAATAGCCAAATTCGCGCATCAGTTGGGTATCCCAACAATATACTATATTCCACCCAAGGCATGGGCATGGCGCGCAGGTCGTGCCGAAAAATTGGCCAAGACTACTAGTATAATTGCCTCAATTTTCCCCTTTGAAACTGAGTTTTATCGTGAGAAGGGAGCGAACGTGGAGTTTGTCGGACATCCATTACTTGACGTCGCTCAAACCGATTTCACACAGTCAGAAGCACGGCAACTCTTTGACATTGCAGACAATTGTCCCGTTGTAGGTTTAATGCCTGGTAGCCGTTGGAAAGAAATACAGTACCTATTGCCGATTATGCTTGAAGTTGCACGCAACCTTCTACGGCGGATTCCATCGTGCCGATTTATTCTCCCTTTAGCACCAGGGATCGACCGGCAATTTCTGCCCAATATGCCTTTTGTCGAAATAACTGAGGGTGCCGTCTACCCGTCAATGAGAGCCTCGGATCTTATACTTGTAGCATCTGGAACCTCCACACTGGAAGCTGCTTGTATCGGTACACCAATGATTATTGTTTACAAAGTTTCGTTGTTGACTTGGTGGATAATACAGCATTTCGTCAATCTCGAATTAAGCGGTTTACCCAACATTATTGCTGGTCGCGAAATTGTTCCAGAATTGTTGCAGGATGAGGTAACAACCAATCAGATAACTACCATCGCGATTGACCTCCTTGAGAATCCTGATCGATGCCAAAAACAACGGGAAGAACTCAAACGAGTTTCTGATTCTCTTGGGGCAACTGGTGCAAGGAACCGGGTTGCCGATTTAATCTTAAATTATGTATAGCAGATACTTTATATTGAGAATCTATGCCATCCTGACAGGCGAATCTGTCAGTGTCATTTCCTCAGTCGTTCGAATCATTTTGATGCCGTTGAGTTGGGTTTACGGTTTGATCGTGGTGGCACGAAATTACCTCTATGATCGAGAGATACTAGCATCCCTTGATCTGGCTTGTGGCATCATCAGCGTTGGCAACATAGTTACAGGTGGTACAGGTAAGACCCCGATCGTTATCTGGCTAGCCAAGCATTTCTGGAATTCTGGTTATAGGGTAGCCATTATTCTAAGAGGTTATAAAAGGCAAGCCAAATCAGAAATAGGAATCGTATCAGACGGCACAAAAATCCTGCTCTCATCTGAGGAAAGTGGTGACGAGGCGTTCATGATTGCACTGGAACTTCCTGAAATCCCAGTGCTGGTATCCAAGGATCGGTATAAAGCCGGAATCGAAGCAATCAGAAAATGGGATACCCAAGTCATTATACTGGACGATGGTTTCCAACATCAGCAATTGAAACGCGATCTTGATATCGTGGTCATGGATAGTAAACACCCCTTTGGCAATGGACAACTGCTGCCAGCCGGCATCTTACGTGAACCCAAGCGGTCTCTCCAACGCGTAGATCTGTTGTTACTTACCCATACTAATTTCGTCTCCAACTTGTCACAGACACGTTTAAAAATTGAAACTATTGCTGGGCAGAAACCAATATTTGAGAGCCAATATCACCCAACAAGACTCTACAAATTAGGTGATTCGCAGGATTTACCGTTCGATTCCTTGAAGAATCAGAGAATTCTTCTGGTCTGCGGAATTGGAAATCCTGCAACTTTCGCTCGTATCGTTGAAGCATCCCAACCGAGCCATATTGAACTGATGGCGTTTTCAGATCACTACCCATATAAGAAAAACGATATACTGCACATCCAAAAACGAGCGCAAATAATGAAAGCGGACATAATCATCACAACCCAAAAAGATGAACAGAAGTTGCGCCTGTATGCTGATCGACTGCTAATTTTCGTTTTAGCAATTGAGGTTCGATTCTCACTAGAACATGGAAAATCAATGAAAGACATGCTTAACGTATATGCACAAACATGTTTGCCACTCTAACTCCCAATATTTTGACAGCCCTGTTTGCCAAGAATATCACGGAGGCAGACGAAAGTGGCTATTAATAATGATCCGGGGTACTGCGACCAAATCAAATCCAGAAAACAGCTAAGTATTAAAAATGAAATTCACCACCGGATTCTTCATGCCTCTCAATCCTTAACTTGTATATTCCCCGATTAGAATGCTGCCAAGATTGATCTTAAAACCATTGTTGGAATTGGGAATAAGAGCTATATCTCACAGAAGCTGTTTGACCTTCTGTTGGTTGCTGGTGCTGGGAACCAAGGCAAGGCGGAACATGAGAAACTAGCTGACGCCATTGTGAAATAAGCTTCTACTAGGCAAGCGAGAAATTATTAAAACCATTGGTGATCAGTTGAAAAACATCTACCTGATATGGCAGTGGGATTAACTTTCTGCTCAATGTCATTTCAGCTTTGATTGCCTACTCTTAACCAAGAGAAGAAACCCTCATTGAATCTGCGAGTTAAGGACTTAGCTGATTCATCAGTGGAGAGGGAGTTTTATTTATCGAGTCAATAATCAAGCAGATTCAAGATCCAGCTTTAAGACACCAATTAATGCTGGTCGTTGACGGTTATGACAGTAAGTTCATTCGACGGTAGATAAGCTTGTTAAAGCCAAGGTCCAGTAGTTAGGGAAGTATATTGAAATCATCACCCAAGGAGTGACCATGATGGCGACAGGTGAAGATCATCGACAATAAGAGCAGAATTATCAGTCATGATTGGAGAAATAAATACAGGTAACTCTATTTGACCATTTGTCATCGCTAAAAAGCCGGGGATCCTACTAAGTCGGAGCTCGCTTAGTAAGTTGGCTCACCGATAGGAACAAAGTCCAGCTGATGGCAGGGAGCTATAGTTTTATGACAACATGCGTCAAACCCTTACTAATATTGTGTTTGACGCATGATTTTGGCGATATGCCTCGGCAAATCATCTTCTTACTTCCCGGAGAGTTTCAACTGTTTTAATTCGAGAGTTGTGATCGTTGTTTCACCCTCGACGATTTGAATGAATTGATCAGTTGGTATATTGTGAAATGTCTGTGTGAGCCCAGAAGTCGGCCAGAACACCTCAAGGGTCTCGATTTTCGAAGCCTTCCCAAGCCCAATCGTTTGTCGAAGGGGATTAGCACCGAAACTTCCACCGCTGTTGACATGCTTGTAGATTGAACGACGCACCCCGTTTTCAACCACTTTAGCACGAATACGCGCACCGATTGCCGATCGGTTAGAGCGAATACCAATAAGTTTGACAGTTATCCAGTGATTACCAAATCCGTCGTTTTCATACAGGACGTTGTTGTACCTATCAGCGGGGAAAGCTCCACCCATTTGCTCGAAGATATCCTGATCGCCGTCATTGTCCAAGTCAGCAAAGACAACGCCATGCCCCTTTTGTATGTGGGCAAAACCACCGGCATAACTCACTTCAACGAAGCGAGTACCACCTTTATTTCGGTACATGACACCCGGCATGATGTTCCAAAGATCCGGGTTTCCAGTCCCAAGGTAAAAATCAAGATAGCCATCGTTATCAAGATCTCCGAAATTAGATCCCATCGGCGCGTTGGGACGTATCAGATTGCATTGTTTGGCGACTTCCTCAAAACCGCCCTGCCCGTTGCCTCGATATAGATGTGCAAAAACGTCTGGAGACACAGGCATATCAAGCAGATTCGCCGCAAGAACTGCAATATTGGCAGAATAGGCGGATACATATAAGTCCAATACCCCATCGTTGTTAAAATCCCAAAACCAAGCAGGAAAGCTAAAAATCAAGCCAGCGACACCAAGTTCTCTAGCGACATCGGTGAATGTCCCATTGCCATTATTGCGATACAAGCGATTGACCCCTCCAAGATTAGACACGTAAAGATCTGGCCAACGATCGTCATTGTAATCTCCCCAAATTATGGCCTTGCTTGCACCAAAGTTTTGTACCCCCGCTTTGGCAGCAACATCGGTAAAAGTGCCATCACCATTGTTTTGGAAAAGCTGGCTAGGAGTATTCTTTAATTCCTCATTCGATTCGTTACCAATATACAAATCAAGGTCCCCATCGTTGTCGTAATCGCCCCAGGACGCTGTCTGAGTTGGGTAATGGACCTCCCCCAATCCAACGTCGAAGGTAACATCCGTGAAGCTACCGTTACCATTGTTGCGCAACAGAGAGTTCGGGTGTTTACCATTCTTTCCGAGCCAAGCTCCACGCAACACAAAAACATCGACGTCTCCATCGTTGTCATAGTCTGCCTGAACAAGGTTAAGGCCACCATACAAACCCATCAATCCTGCCGCTTGTGTTTCTTCTGAAAAAGTCCCGTCATGATTGTTTCTAAAAAAACGGATCTGACCGGCAGTATCCCAGGTTGAAACCATGATATCAAGGTATCCATCATTATCAAAATCGTCGGCGATAGCACCACCGGACATATCAAAAGTATCAAGCCCTAGACTTGGTGCGATGTTCGTGAAACGCGGAATCTTTTCCTCGGATTCGAAGGCTTTCGACGGAATCAGGTACGGCTTGGGGACTTGCTCTGGGTAAGCGCCAATTGTCATATAAGCAAGGTTGAGTAACCATCTGGCTTGCAGATGAAAGAAGTCGCGTTCCACTGTGTTTTGTAGAATTTCTGTGAAATGTTTAATTGCCTTTCGGGATGGAGTTTGCTGTGTGTGGATAGCACTGTCCCGCAACGGAAGAATACAGCTGTCAGCTGTATTCTTCAAGCAACAGTTTTGCGTTTCGCCGAGCCGCATGTACGCCACCCCAAGGCGAAAGTGAGTTCCATTAATTGCTACCGATGGTGCCTTAAACTTCGGCTGGGTAATCAACTCGAGCGCCTTTGTAAATCGATCAATCGCCTCTGTTTCTTTACCAAGGTTAAGCTGCGCTTGTGCCAATTGCATATGAATCTCCCACTGACGCCGAATTGGCGCATCGGCGGGGAGGGAGGAGAATTGGGCTTGCAATCGACGCACAATGCCCGAACCGATGTAGGTGTTTTCCTCTGAGGTGTGGTCGGCAATCCGCTGGAGAAGTTCAAGCATCTTCTGACGCTTCGATGGGGTTCTAGAGGTGGCAGTGGCCGCAGCATATGGATAGTTGGAACCTTCAAACGGAATTGAAAACCAATCTGGAACCCCTCCGTAAACATTAATAAAAACGGGCACAATCAGAATAAGTGTAATTGATTTTACAATACGTAACTTGCACATTTGTGGTACATTTCCCACTAATATAATGTTTTTCACAAAAATATATTCAGCTTTATATCAACGGGTTTCAATTGGTTAGTTGGATAAGTAAAAACAGATATTATCGACATCTTTATACCCAACTATTTTGGAATCGATAGCGGATGAGACAGAATGGCAACTCAGGACTGCCCCGCGACAGAAGCTACGATAGAAAACTAACCTAACCTTGTACTTGAATTATAACTTAAATACAGTACATAAAGTCTGTAAGTTAAAGTACAGAAATACACCTAATTCCCGTAATATTACTTTTGAATGTATTAAACATCAAATCTTTAGTACAGAATGAAAAGGATTTTTGCGGGACATTTCGGATTGTTCCACTTAATACGATTTCACCATAACGTCAAACTTTGTCAAAGTACACACCAACCCTAACTATTCCACCTCTGTACCAGCGGGTGTAGTTAGATATAGATTTCAATTCTTCCAGCTATCTTACCCCTGATGCCAATTGCCCCACAGTTTGGGTTCAGAGGCAGGAAACCCTTTACCGACCAACTCTTCCCCATGACCAACCTCGAATCCTGGAACCAAGACATGATTCCCTGATTGAGATAAGTTGACGCGAGTGCCTTTGGCCATGAAGATCATGATATGGGCACGACGCTGATTTTGGGTAATATTGGGGGGTGTTGCATGAAAATTGAGACAATGGTGGAACATACACTCACCAGCTTTGATCTCAACGGGCGTCCCAAATGATGCGGGTTGTTTCGAAATTTTATCCCGCTCCGATTCCATAATTTCATTTGCCGCTTTGGCTTGCTGTTCTTCTCTGTGTGCCTCTGGAACAAAGCGTGGATCAGCATGACTTCCTGGAATGACGTGCATACATCCACTATCGACCGTGGCATCGTCCAATGCCAGCCAGCAAGTTACGATTTCTGGCCGATCAAGCGGCCAAAAATAAAAATCCTGATGAAATTGAAAATGATCATTATCATCAGGAGGTTTGGAGATGATCTGGTCATGCCAGAGTCGGACTTGAGATGTGCTGAGCAAGGCACACAAAATCCCCGAAATAGTTGGGTGATGCAACAGACGTTCGTATGCTGGTTCGCGCTTCCACATATTTACGAATTGTGTAATTGATCGTCGGCTGGAATCATCACCTCTTCGGTGCCCGAAATGGAATTCCGGTTCAGAATCGTCGCCACCGGCTTGTTCAATTTGGATCACTCGATCAAGCCCATCTCTCAGCTCTTCTACCTCCTCCACATCCAGAACAGGTCCGTATTTTAAATAGCCATTCTGTTGGAAAAATCGAACTTGCTTTTGTTCAATCATAATATCCCTTACCTCTCAACTTTAATTGACAACATGATAACAGATTTGACAATAAGCTGCTTTATTTCGGCAACACTTTAACGTTCACTTTGTTGATAATTCAGCGACCAAACTCTTTACTAAGGCGAAGTTTTATTAATTGTTTGGCTGAAGGCATGACAGTGTTATTATGCGAGTCTAGCTTGTTTGATCGATTATGTCCATTCCTACGTGTGCCAATACAGCCACAGAATTATGTAGCATAAATTATGATTTAATGGAATGTTTTTAGTCTTCCCCAAGTCAGCGCCAACTTCTTCTGAGGCTCAACGACTTGCCCTTCGATATCAGGCCCATAAACTTTAAAGTCGTCAAAGCTCGCTTTTGTCTCCCAAGCCCAGATGCCAACCTTGCCCTTTTTGTAAACATCCAGGTCTCCAACACGTTCCAACTTGGTTTCCGCCTGCAGTTGATCATCAATTGAACCATTTGAGATCGTTCCCTTTGACCTCAACCTTGAGGTGGTACCAGTTTCCTACCTGAATTTTCCCCTTAATTTGAGTTTTGTTGGGTTTGGGTCGAGCCCGTGTTTCCCATTCTTTCCCATGATGTTGAAAAAAGGCCGAAACTCCAGGCGTCGGCTCAGGATAGACAATGTAGTATTCATATTCACTTATAGCCCGAAAAACCAAGCCCGCCCATTTGTTGGCATCTATACGTATTTTGGCTTCGACCGTGTAATCAACCCAATCGGCTTCGCCAAAGAGAGTATGGGCAGCTTTCTCAGCAGCTGAAATTTCGGCGTAAACACCTTTTTGGATTTCCCAGGTTCCATTGGCTACTTTCCAGTGATCCGCCTGCTTGGGATCCTCAAAGTCGAAAACCCATTCTCCTGGCCAAGCTATTTGACTAAACATAACAAGACTAAAAAAACACAAGATTGTAAGTAATTGATCTAAGCAAAATCCTTTTTTTAAACACAGCTGCCTCCATTTGACTAATGAAAATAATATGTTAAATGCATTAAATTGGATCAGTATAATACAATCCCAGTATGAGATCAAATGACTCCCTTCCTGAATCACCCAAAAATTAATAATCTCTCAATCTTGTCAGCATCAACTAAAGTCTTAATGCCAAAAAGTATAGATATATCGATGTGAGAGTACTCCCCAGATGTTCCAGATACCACCGACCAAGTAATCACCAAGAATCAGTCCAAAGAAAAATGGGATTGCACGCCGATATGCCTTGAAACCACCATGCCTCAGTATAATCCATTTAATCAGCCAACTGGTGAAGATTGATGCCCACATCCAACTCATGGTCCAATTCAAACTACTGGCTAAAGGATAGGCTGCAGGATGAAGTGTCCACCAAAGAAAACGCTGTCGTAAAAAAGTCAATATAACCACAATATTAAAACCGATTCCCATGAAAATTGCTGCGACACCATCCGCACCTGGCGTGTAATAAACCCACTGTTGAAGGTGACGATACGCTTCCCAGCCAAACCCTCCATTAAACCCATCTTTATAATGAACATGCAAAAAACCCCAGAATCCGATCCACAGGCCGATACCACAAGCCAGAATCATCGCCAGAATCAACCGATGTGGTCGCATTTGCAACCTATCAGCAATCTTGAATCCCTCAAGTTGGTATGGCATTGGATTGCAACGATGAGCTCGGTTAAAACCCCAAAACATTGCAAACATAGTCAGGTTTCGAGTCCCTAGAAAGCGTGTGCCAAAGATTTTAGGAAGCATCTGGTCAGGTCCCATATTATACAATTCATTAACTGGTGGTCCAAGTTCCGCCCGCAGTCGGGTCAATGCCAACACCAACAGAAAATAGAAGGCAAAGAAAACAACAATCACCCAAATTGACATTCCAGCTTTGAAGCAAAATAGCGAGATAGTTGTCAATCCAGTCACTATCAAGGCTATGGCGATGGCAGATTGAAGTCGGGACTCTGAGGCAGTACCTGTCGTTAAGCGCCTAGAGGGACGTGCAAGATAATTACGAAGATGATGCCTGCTTTTCCAAATGGCAATCAACGCAATAGCAAGGTAGCCACCAGATGCCTGCGGCTTAATATAAGGAAATTCTGGAAGACTCCGCCATCCAATCATTTGACCCACTATCAATTCCATTTTCCAGATCCAGTAAAATGCCCAGCAGGAGAAGGAGAGATCAAGCGGCATAAAAAAAGCTAAACCAATGGCAAAAGGGAAAAAGCAGATTGGTGTCCATCCCACAGCTTTCCATGGATCTTCGGTAAACAATTGTCCAATTTCGATGTTCCGAACCGGTAACAGTGGTATCACAGGAAAAAAAGCATGAAACCCATTAATTAAATCAACACCACCACTCAAAATGATTCCAAGCAGCAATAGCTTCGAACAGAAAAATGTTAATTGACCGCCATTCTCCGTCATGGCTAATGGCAACTGAATAATCGGATAGGATAATCGTTCGTTGCGAATCCACTGTTGACTAATCAAAATGTTTAATCCGATCATGACTAGCATTAATGCAAATAACAAGACTGACCACCAGAAGACTGGAGTCAACCATGCCTCCAATTGTGACCCAAGGTAAAGCGTAGATTCACCTTCATAAAGCCCCTTTAGAATTTGCAGATCGCCAACAACAAGCCAGGAAGGCAAGTGGTGCAAAAACTGGGATCCCCACTCATTTTCCGGTGTGGCGAACCAAAACGCATGTCCAATAACAGGCGCAAGTACCTGTAACATATCGTGTCCAGATATGGCGACAGAGAGCGATAACATTGTGTAAACTGTCAGTAATTCGCCCTGCCTAAAAGCAATTTCAGGTAACCATTGCTTGATAAAAATATTGACTAACACTAGCAAAAAGATTGTCAGCATAACAGTATATATTAGCGATACCGTCGTTGGTGTTGGGGTCTGAATTGAGAAATAGCCATGAGGCAAGCTCAACACTAACCCGAGGATAATCGACCGCCATGTTACCTGATTCGTACCGTGTTGTTTCATTGGCTTAGTCATAATTGCTTTTACGAATTATATTTATTATTTACTCGGTTAAAGTTCTTGCATTTCTGACTGTTCATCAAGGCGACCATTCTAGTTAATGAACCATTTATTGGCAAATTACTTGTGTCTCCACTGGAAAATTAGCGTTGATACTAACTCACAATAACCTTTGATGCCAGTTTGAAACTGCGGATCCAGTTCCGTGCCCTTTTGCGGTTATATTTCAACTAATGAATACCAGAGATTCGGATTCAAAATTTACAACTAAGTCTTGAAGAACAAGCAAAGACCTGTTCGATCCCTTGACACACAGTAGGTTGTTCCTCCAGCTCATCATCTCCTTGTGGCCCTATAGAGGTCTCTATACGCTCTTTAAGGGCTTCAACTTCCTTCTGAAGGCGTTGCTCCGAAGCATCCATAGTCTCGCCAGTGTCCACTTCGTGCGGATAACGCATTTGCTTGACTTCTTCCGAGGTGACCTTGTAGGTAGCCAGTCTGTAACGATACCTGCCTGACTTATCATCCTGTTTCTCCAGTAAGCCTAACCCTATCAGTTCTTCCACCAAGTTATTGATAGTCGGGCGTTTTACACCACGCCTATCAGCCAGAACTTGTTGAGATACTGGGATGGTCCACCCGGACAGTAGCTGCTGATCAAACTTACGCTACTTCAGTTTCAGGTTGCGGTACCGATCAATCACCAGCAGCAGCTTGATATGGTTGCCTTTTAACTGAGGGAAGATATCATTATCGACTAAATGGTACGGGATGGCACAGAAAAAGAATGGGATCTGGTCGGTTTGGGACAGGGTGAAGGGAGATACACTTACATTTGAGGTATGAACAGACATTAAAAAGAACTCCTTGCAAACAAGGTTGCAACGAAGTTTTACATCTGCTACAATATGGCTTGTCATGGCCACATTGCAACGGATGCAAGAACTCCGTTTAATGTATTAAGAAGCTCAAAGCTTCCCACTGAATCCCAAGTTAACAGCTTGGGATTTTTTGGTTTCTGGGCTTATTCTATACCATCCTGTTAAATACAACAAGTACATTCTTAACTTTTAGGAGTTACGTAGTTGAGGAATGAATCGGTTCTACTGAGTGGTATGAATCCGCCTAAATGCAGCCCATACAACTCTAGCAATTTTCTAATTGCTAGCCCAAAGAGTTATAGCTGTCTGGAAGCTGATATTGTTTTTCACCTGCCCAGATTTTATAAAATGAAGGAACAAGAAAAGGAAATTCATGGATTGCAATTTGTTTTTTAAGAGTCAGCGACTCAGAGCTGTAAAGTATTTGCTTCAATTTTTGTTTGTCTACACTCTTTTACCCGTAGTTAATTCCCAGAACCAATCGTCGGAATATCAAGTAGAAGCA
>JYMV01025672.1_pt1 | contig 22319 bp, 24 predicted proteins | sample 338911 | NCBI WGS metagenome assembly JYMV01 (sample SAMN03354496, study PRJNA234377) | hydrothermal vent metagenome | biome: Deep sea; feature: Hydrothermal plumes at the Eastern Lau Spreading Center, Western Pacific Ocean; material: Seawater | place: Tonga | collected 2009 | depth 2000 m m
CTGCTAGGCCGGATGCCCTCAGCCGTGGGATATCAGCCCACCTTGAGCACCGAGATGGGCGCTCTACAGGAGCGAATCACGTCCACTAAGAACGGGTCTATCACTTCCTTCCAGGCGATATACGTGCCTGCGGACGACTGCTGGCCAGCACCGTTCTCGTATTCGGTCAGATGAACGAAACTCCCGGCGTGCGGGCCAGGATCGGCCTTACCGGCCTCACCATGGCCGAATACTTCCGGGACGAGGAAAAGCAGGACGTGCTCCTGTTCATCGACAACATCTATCGCTACATCCTGGCCGGGATGGAGGTCTCGGCGCTGCTAGGCCGGATGCCCTCAGCCGTGGGATATCAGCCCACCTTGAGCACCGAGATGGGCGCTCTACAGGAGCGAATCACGTCCACTAAGGACGGGTCTATCACTTCCTTCCAGGCGATATACGTGCCTGCGGACGACTACACCGACCCGGGCATCGTAACCACCTTCGGCCATTTGGACGGGGTGGTGTCCCTTGAGCGGGCATTGTCTGCCCAAGGTCTGTACCCGGCCGTGGACCCCCTGGCGTCCTATTCACGCATCCTGGAGCCGGGCGTGGTGGGGACCGAACATTACCAGGTAGCCCGGCAAGTACAACAGGTCCTGCAAAGATACAAGGACCTGCAGGACATCATCGCCATTCTAGGGATAGAAGAGCTGTCAGATGAGGACAAATCGACGGTGTTCCGGGCCCGGAAGATACAGCGCTTCCTAACTCAGCCCTTCTTCGTTGCCGAGACGTTCACCAACCAGCCAGGCAAGTACGTCCCGGTGAAGGAAACGGTGCGGGGATTCGCCGAGATACTGGAAGGGAAGCACGACGACCTGCCAGAGCAGGCATTCTACATGGTGGGCACCATCGACGAAGCGATCGAGAAGGCCGCCGAGCAGAGCCAAACGGCTGCGTGACGACGAATCGTCTCTGCCACCACTATTGTCTCGTGCCCGCAATCGCCTAATTTCTTAGGCTCTATGCTAGAATTATCGTATGGGCCATGCTTTTCAACTGGTCCTTGCACTAATCTCCCGTCTAGAAATTAGAATTTCAGACCATGGCTACGATGAGTTAGCCGAAGATGACATTCTGATACGAGATATTCTTGGCGGAGTTCGAGACGGCGCGGTGATTGAAGATTATCCGGAGTTTCCCAAAGGTCCTTGTGTTCTCGTATTGCAAAAGGACCGCGAAGGTAAACCTATTCATGTTGTGGGGGGAATTCCAAGTCACGCTTCAACACCGGCGGTCTTGGTGACGGCCTACCGCCCGCAATCCGAGCGATGGACCGAGGACTTTACTCGGAGGATTCCATGACAACAAAGAGTCGAGTTAAGCTGATTCGTGAAGGGCGATACGCAGCTGAAGTCGACGTTGACTTGATTTATGACGATTCCGCATGGGCGCCTTACTTGTCTTTGGAGGACGCGCAGACATTGGACGATGTACGGGAAGCGCTACGCCGGGGTGATGTTGAGAAAGCGAGGGAACTTGGTCGAATTTTCAGACTGATGCCCGTCTAAACATCATTTGGCTAAAGCTCAACATCCCGCCACCCTAAGAGTATAGCCGATTGCTGGCCGGCGACTGCTTGCTGAAAGGATGAAAAACGATGGCGACAATGCAACTGGAAATCATCACCGCGGAGCAGCAGGTCTACGACGACGAAGTGGACTTGGTGGTTGCTCCCGGCATTGAAGGCGAGTTGGGCATCTTGGCCCACCACGCTCCCTTGATGACCGCGTTGCAGCCTGGAGAAATTCTGATTCGTAAAGACGGGGAAGAGACCTATCTGGCTGTCACCGGCGGGTTCTTGGAGGTCATGGGTAACAAGGTCACCATCTTGGCCGATGCCTGTGAACGTTCCGACGAGATAAACGAAGAGCGCGCCCAAATAGCGGTGGACCGGGCCCAAGAGCGGGTGGCAAACCAGGGCACCGACATCCAGTTGGAACGGGCCGTGGCTTCCATACGCCGTGCCCAGGTGCGGCTGAACGTGGTGCGGCGGAGACGGGCTAGGGCGCCGAGGCCGGGAGTTGGAGACGCCGGCGGGGCCGCTAACCCTTAGTAAATAGCTTTGGCAGGATGATGGCGAGAGGCTAAAACCAGGCTAATCAACCGGATGATCGGTCAAGTAATAAGTCATGGACTGCAAGGACAACACTGGGTCGATATTCCTCACCCGGACCCCTTCCCTCACCTGGGGCGAGATCGGGGCATAGTTCAGCACCGCACGCACTCCGCAAGCCACTAATCGGTCCACTACGCCTTGCGTATGCTCCGTGGGCACGGCAACAATCGCAATACTGATCTTCTTGCTGCTGACTACTTCGTCGAGTTCCTCCAGAGAACTGACCGTTAGCCCGGCAATGGTTTCCCCTACCACATCCGGATTTGAGTCAAACGCGGCAACTATATGGAAGCCGTCAGGCGTGAATCCAGGATAACTGAGGATGGCTCTACCCAGGCGGCCTACTCCCACAACGGCAACGTTCCAGAAGGAGTTAAGACCAAGGATCAGCTTCAGCCTTTCCAAGAGGTGAATGACGCTGTAACCGCGTCCCTGCTTGCCGAACCGGCCAAAGTAGCTCAGATCCTTGCGGATCTGAGCTGGGGTCACCTGAAGTTTTTCGCCCAGTTGCTGAGAACTGACGACCTCAGCACCCTCTTGGAGCAGACGGGTGAGGATTCGAACATACTGGGGGAGGCGAGCTACCACCACTTCTGGCGCGTCGGACCGGCGTTGGTTTTGCGAAGCGGAATCAAGGGCCATATAGTCCCAGCTCCTCCACGCGGTGCTACCGCGGGGTCTACCAGAGTAAGCGGCCAGGCGATACTAAAAGACTTGTTCGTGCGTTACGGACAGGCCGAGTTAGGAATATCCGAGATATAATCTATAATGACTATTAACGATGAGTCAAGGTATTTGTGAAAATTAGTACGAATGCGGATCCGGAAAAGGGGAATCGCTTATTCTAGGAGACACGCCCGCCGGTAATCAGTTCTGAATTCTGACGATATGAGTTTGCACATAGGATATTGCCGGATGGAGTTATTCTTGCCGGACAGTCACAGCCTAAAGGCCAAGCGCCAGGTTGCCCGGTCGGTAGCGACAAGGATCCGCAACCAATTCAACGTCACTGTCGCGGAGGCAGATGATAACGACCTGTGGCAGCGGCTTACTCTGGGTATTTGTTGCTTGAGCAACGACACCAAGCACGCCAACGAGATCCTGTCAAACGTAGTCGCGTTTGTGGAAAAGAGCCGCGACGACTTGGAATTGCTGGACTACGAAACTGAGATAATTTCGGGGCTTTAGGTTCGATGGGCCTTGGCAATTCAACTATTGGGAGTTTGGCTGCGACGATCAAACTGCCTTGTTAGGGTTGACGGTGACGTTGTTGGTTTGTAGACTTCTGATACCGGACCTGAAAAGGCTTATGGACCCGGTATCAGCTTCGGTAGAACGCACCAGAGCGTTGGTTGCGGAAAAATAAGACTACTACGGGAAAAGTACTACATTAGACGGAGGAGAGTAAGTTGGCATACGCGGAAATGACAAGTGTGGAAGCCGGATTGCGGTTCAAAACCCGGGCGGGCTTGGTGGTGGAAACCACCGGGGTGACACTACACATCGAGTCCACCGAAGTTAACGTGCATGAAGTGGTTATCGTCGACGGAGAAGGACAAGGGAACAAATACCTGCACAACCTGGACTACGCAGAAAAGGCCTAAGTCCGGCCGCTGAAAGTTCTCACTCCCTCGCCAGGTTCGCCTGGCCGATGGAGTGAGGAAGAGCGCTCTCAGGTAAAAAATTGGCGCCGACTGATCGGCGCCAATTTCTACTAACACATCCGAAAATGGGGCGGCATTCAGCAAGCCCGGGATAGATCGCTGATACCGGCATCAGTTTGGGCTGGAATCGGTGGGACCGTCCTTCAGAGAAGCCAGAAATTCGTTCAACGTGTCCCAGTAACTCCCGCCGCCAGCGATGTAGGTGTCGTTGTGGGCCGTCCCAGGTAGCAGCTGGAACCTCTTGGGTTGATTCGCCGCCTCGAACAACTTCTTACCCTGACTCAGCGGCACCGTCGCATCTTGGTCCCCGTGCAGGATGAGCACCGGGCGGTGGATCTGCCTGATAGTAATAATGGAGTCGTACCTTCCCCGGACCAGCAGGTGGAAGGGTGTGAAGGGAAAGGCCACTTTCGCCATGTCCGATATGGATGAGAATGGGGCCACCAGCACCAAGGCCAAGGGTTCCCTGCTGGCGGCCAACTCCACCGCAACCGCCGCGCCAAGAGACCGTCCGAAGTAGACAATCTTCTCCGGCGCTAAGTCAGACCGGGATGTTAGATACTCTAGCGCGGCTCTGGAATCCTGATATGTCCCCTTTTCGGACGGTGTCCCGAGGCTACAGCCATACCCCCTGTAATCGAAGATAAACTGGTTCACGCCCAATCGGTGCCGGAAGAGGGCCAGTTCTTCAACCCGATGGCTGATGTTGCCGCCGTTGCCGTGAAACCAGAGCCAGGTCACGTCCCCTGTGCCGGGCAGGTACCATCCGTGCAGGTTGAGACCGTCACCGGTGGTGAAGAATACATCCTCGTATTCAATCCCAAAGTCTCCCGGCGTCTGCTCAATGGCTGCGGTGGGGAAGAATATGTACCGTTTTTCTAACTGTGACCAGAACACGAATGCTACAACCACTAGACCGAGGATAAAACCGGCGGCGAGGGTCACTCTGGTGTTCATTATCAGTGCCCCAGGGGTCCAATCAACTACAAGGCGGCCATTGAGACCATCAGCCGGGCGGCGGACTTTAGGGAGTTAACGCCGGCTTCCCTGGGCCACAACGTAGATCGGGGACCCGGCGGCGAAAGACTCCAGATTTTCCACCGACATCTCCAATCCGCCATTCCCCCCGCGTGGGGAGACAGAACCACGTTTTCCAGTTGGGTAAGACGATGGCCGGGCGCGAGAGGCTCGGCTTGGAACACATCCAGCCCCGCTCCGGCGATGCGCCCATTCTCCAGGGCGTCGATCAGCGCCTCCTCGTCCACGGCAAGGCCGCGGGAGGTGTTCACCAAGATAGCCGTATCTTTCATCAGATCAAACTGGGCCCGTCCGATGAGGCCCTGGGTGATCTCAGTTAACGCAACGTGAAGGGACACAACATCGGCCTGACGTAGGAGGTCGTCAAGAGACAGGAATTTTACTTCATATTCGGCGGCCCGCTCCGGACTGGGGTGCACCGTCCAGGCCACCACCCTCATGCCGATGCCTTTCCCCAACTGAATCATGCGCCGGCCGATGGCTCCGGTTCCCACCACGCCCAGGGTCTTGCCATAGAGCTCGTTGATGAAGCCCCTGGTCCAGCCGCCACTTCGAAGATGCTGGTCGTTTATCACGATCTGCCTAGAAACGGCCAGGGCCAACGTCAACGCATGCTCCGACACGTAGGGCGCGCCATATGCCGGGGTGTTGGACACGGTGATGCCCAATTCCTCGGCGGCGGGCAAGTCAACGTGGTCGACGCCCGTGCCCCAAACGGACAGAGGCATGCAGCCAGTACTTCTCTGGTGAATTGGACCGAGGAGCGGATGTTGATCACGGCCTCAGCGTTTTGCATACGCGCTACCGTCTCATCATTGTCAAGGGGACGGTCGAAGTGCCACTCCACGTTCTCAGCCAAAGCACGGGCGCGATCTTCGTAGGGAGTTCCGGACAACACCGGCGGCTCATCATCGGGGACCACTAGCAGGCCAAAGGGTTTACGGTTGGTCATACGGCTAACGCCGAGTCTCAGGATCAAAGGCATTATTCGCGGCGTAGGAGCCCTGTTCCTGCTGAATCGCGGCGCTGCGCCCGGCCAGGTCTCGTACCTCATTCGTGTCGGTCCGACACTTGGGGCACCATATAGTTTCGGTAGTCATCAGCATCATGTTGTCTTTCTTCACGTCGAAAGTGCCCAGTTCTTCACCGCACGCTCCGCAGCTTTGCACCACGGTCAAATCGCTTTCAGCCATAACTCAAACCCTCGGTTTACTCTTCCAGGCTATCCGCCAGAATCTCCAGCACATCCTTGGCCTGTTTCTCGCCCTCCAATCCCTTGGCCTGGATGCCCTCGGTGAGCATCTGCAAGCAGAAGGGGCAGGAAACCGCGACGGTGTCGGCGCCGGTTTCTAAAAAGTGGTCGGTGCGGGCATGGTTAACCCTTGTTCCCCCGCTTTCCTCCAGCCACATATGGCCGCCGCCCGCGCCGCAGCAGAACCCCCGCTCCCGGCAGTTGGGCTCCATCTCGATCAGATTAAGACCGGGCACTGATTTGGCCACGGCGCGGGGCTCATCGTAGACTCCGTTGTGGCGGCCCAGGTAGCAAGAGTCGTGATAGGCCACGTTGGTCTGAATCATTTTGATCGGCTTGATCTTGCCCTCTCCGATCAGTCCGTCGACGAATTGGCTATAGTGGAGCACCTCATAGGTTCCACCAAACTGGGGATATTCGTTCTTCATCGTATTGAAACAGTGTGGGCAAATGGTCACGATGGTTTTTACTTCGTAGCGATTCAGGGTCTCGATGCTTTGTTGGGCTAGTATTTGGAAAAGATACTCGTTGCCCATTCGCCGGGCGGGATCACCGGTGCAGGTTTCTTCATCGCCCAGGATAGCGAAGTCTACTCCAGCGGCTTTTAACACCTTGACCATGGACCGGGCCACCGCCTGGCTTCGCTGCTCCAACGCGGCGGTGCAGCCCACCCAGAAAAGGACTTCCGCGTCCGGCTTCTCGACCAAAGTCGGTACATCCAGACCCTCAGCCCAGTCGGTGCGCGAGTATTGGGTACCCCGCCAAGGATGTCCCCGTTGCTCCAGGTTGAGTAGGGCGTTCATCGCGGTTTCCGGGATCTTCGACTCTTCAAGAACCAGGTTGCGGCGCATATCCATGATGGTGGGAACGTGTTCCACAACTACCGGGCACTCCTCCATACAAGCGCCGCACGAAAGACAATCCCAGATCGCCTCTTCAGATATGGCCCCGCCAAATAGAGGTATGGGTTCCACGTGCTCCGGATCTCGGGCTCCCTGATGCCCGATGGCGACCATGTGGTCTTTCAGGTTTTCCACGATGTGCATCGGCGATAGCACTTTGCCGGTCAGGTTAGCCGGGCATACGGAAGTACATCGTCCGCACACCGCGCAGGCGTACCCGTCCAACAATTGCTTCCAGGTGAAGTCTTGAACTCTTCCAGCGCCAAAACGCTCGGTGTTCTCCAAGTCGATCGTAGGTAGCAAACCACTGGGTTCCAATGACCGGAAGAAAGCGTTCAACGGGGCGGCCAGCATGTGCATGTGTTTGGTGAACGGAATATAGACGGCGAAGCCTAGAATTATGGACAGGTGCAGCCACCAGAAAACGCCATGCAAGACGTTTGACGCTGCGAGCCCGATACCCATGCCTTGGAACAGGCCGGACAATGCGCTGCCGATAATGACCTCCGCTTCCGGTCCCAAGCCGCCTTTGGCTATGTAAAAAGCATGGGTCAGGAGGGTGGATACCATGAGCAGACCAATGAGTCCAACGATGATAACGGAGTCCAGATGTCTGGTCAGGTCGTAGCTCAGACGGCTGGGTTTTACGATCCAACGCCGGGCCAAAGCCCAACCCAGCAGGACCAGCATTACGGCCGCTAATATGTCCAGGTATATGCTGTAAATCCGGACACCGGTGGTGTGCAACAACCATTCCGGGAAGTGATTCCATATGGAGGCGCCGAAGATGAAAATCAGGTAACTCAGGGCAAAGGAAAGAAATCCCCAAAAGATCAGGGCATGTCCTATGCCGGCCCAGTCGCGTTGGGGTACGCGCTGCAAAACCTTGCGTTGCCCCAGAACGATAGCCGTCGCCCCGGTCAGTCTTTCCCAGGGGCGGTCGAACCGGGCGACGCCTTTACCCTGACGAATCAGGCGGAACACCCGATGATAGAGCACGTAGTTGGAAAGGGCGGCGGTCACCAATACAGCCAGATACACGCCGACCCAGATAGGTAGAGGACCGATGTCTCCCGGTGGTACCACTCTTGTAGACCCTCCTGACTTGAATCAGCTAACAGTTTAACAGGCCCGGTGACAGCCAGCCAGATATCACGTGTTGCTCACTCGAATCCTAAAAAGGGATTCTACGATTGAGATGCAGGACGTAGGGGCACGGCTAGCCGTGCCCCTACACGGCGGCAGATGGCGCTAAAATTTGGCAACGATTAGGCTTTCTACACACTGCTCTTCACCCTGGGTATGACGTCTCGGCCCATGATCTCTATCTGGCGGAGCAACTGCCGGTGGGGCATCCCAGGCCATTGCATGCGGAAGATCATGTAATCGACCCCCAACTCCGATTCGTACCGGTTTATCTCACCAACAACGTCGTCCGCGGTCCCCAACAGAAACCGGTCTCGAGCCAAGTCCCGGTATGGGATTGAGAAGCTCTCTTCACCCGGCAAAGCTTTGTCCTGCCCCCAGGAGGCATAGGCCGCGTATTTGCCCTCCAGATACGGCCTGCTCTCGTTATAGGCCGTTTCCCGGTCCTGGGCCACGTACAACTCCCGCATCATGGGCAGACTAGGGACCGTTTGGCCTGCTTGAGACAGGGCCTGGCGATACATCTCCAATTGGCCGGCCACCATGGAAACCGTGGCATGGGGATTGACCAGCCAGGGATAGCCCCACCGGGCGGCCCTGCGTATGGCCCGGTTACCGTTGGCGGCAACCCATATCGGCGGATGCGGCCGCTGCACCGGGCGGGTCGCCAGCTTTACCTTGGGAACGTGATAATATCGTCCGTTGAATTCCACCTCCTCTTCAGTCCAGAGGAGTTTTATCAACTCCAGGGCTTCCCGCATCCGCCCTACCCGTTGGCTGGGCTCTACTCCGAAGGCGGCGAACTCTTCTTCGCGGTAACCAAGGCCGATGCCGAATATGAACCGTCCCCCACAGATCGCATCCAAAGTCGCCACGCTATCGGCTATCTCGACAGGGTTGTGCAACGGCAACAAGATGATCGTGGCGGCAACTTCCATGTCGCCGGCTTCGGCTGCCAGCCGCGCCAACAATGGCATGGTGGTGCTCATCTGATAGGGAGCCGCCAGGTAATGTTGGGCGGCGCAGATAAGATCGAACCCGGCCTCCCGGGCCGCCTTCACCTGCTCCACGCTCTCTTGAATCTTGTCCGGCATCGACTCGCCGGCCACGTACTGGCTGTTTATAAGTAGTCCCAGCTTCAACGTGCATCACCTTCAAATGAGATTGTACCAATGCTGGCACAGGCAAACTTGGCTAGACCACCAGTTGGTTGATTTTAATCGAGAAATTGCCCCGGTAACAACCCGCGTTCTCCTCTTGCGACGGGGCAAGTGAACGGTTACAATCCCCACCGAGTCTCCAACCCAATTAAATGCAAGGGGCGCGGCAAGCATGAAAATCGCGCGATTTCGGGCCGCCAGGCGAGTGGCATTCGGTGTGGTGATGGGAGACGAAATTGTTGAAATCCGCGGAAGTATCTATACCCGCTTCAGGCTAACCGACACCCGGTATCCTTTGGCGGACGTAAACATCCTGGCGCCCACCGAGCCGGCGGTGATCTGGGGGCCGGGCCTAAATTTTGCCGAGCACTTGGAATTCGCCGCATCAGTCCTGGGTGAAGGCGGGGACGAATTGCCTCAACATCCGGAGCCCTGGCACAAGAGCCGGAATTCCCTTACCGGGCCCGATGACCCCATCATCATACCCAAGGACTCCAGCGGTGACGTTCATTACGAGGGCGAGGCGGTGGCGGTTATCGGTAGAATTTGCCGCCGGGTAACCCCGTCGGACGCCCGGAAGTATATCTTAGGCTATACCTGCGGCAACGACGTTAGCGAGCGGACCTGGCAGAAAAAGGATTCTACCTTTTGGCGCGCCAAAGGGTCGGACACATTCGCTCCGGTAGGGCCTTGGATCGAGACGGATATCAACCCCCAGGAACTGGAGATTTTGGTCCGTCTCAACGGCGAGGAGGTCCAACGGGCCCACACCAGCGACATGCTGTTCACATTTTCCGAGTTGGTCAGCTATATTAGCCAGCAAGTTACGCTGCATCCCGGCGATCTGGTGTTCTCCGGCACAACCGGTACAACCAAGGCCATGAAACCGGGTGACAAGGTAGAGGTGGAGATTCCCGGCATCGGGGTGTTGAGCAACCCCGTTGAGGCCGAGTTCGACGCGGCGGCACAATAGGGAACCGTTCGGCGCGGCTTTTATACGTCGGAATCTCGCACCATCTGTAATAGTTGGTCCACGACCTGCTTGGCCGCCTGAGCTCCCTCCACTTCGTCGGGTTTACCCTTGGGCTGGTTGTAGATTATGACCCGCAACTCTGGGAGACCCAGGGCGTTGGACTGTGCCTGGGCCGCTTTTCCGAAGACATCGTGGGAAATGACTACGGCCGGGACACCTCTGTTCTCTAGGTTAATACCGTCTCGCACGGAGCCGGAAGTACAGGAGCCTCAAGCGCATACCCCAACCAAGGCCAGGTCCACATCCGACAGCTCCTGGATCGTGGACGCGCCAGCTGGAGAGAAGGTGTTGGGCTTGATGACGGTGACCGTATCGAACGGCTCGCATCGGGTTTTAATCTCCTCCTCCAGGTTCCTCCAGAAAGGAATCACCGACACGTGACCGTTGAACAAGAAGGCTATCTTGCTTCCCCCAAGCTCGGGAAAGGGAGCGATCCCCTTGGCGTGGGGGGCTTCTTCCCCGATAGGGCTAAAGAGCTCGATTTGTGGCATCGTTCACTCCTTTTCGAACAATGAGATTATGATGGGATCAATTCGATCGGCCGGGTTTGGGCCAGTCCTCCGGCTTGCATCCAGCCGTGACACACGGCGTTAAACCCCGACCCTGAACCCCAACCCCCAGCCACCATGATCAACAGGTCTTCCGGCGTCCGTAACGCTGGAATCATTGCATCGTCGTCTTCCGGGTCTATAAAGTTGGCCCAGTGGAACGGGTGCTCCGGGTTCAAGAATTTGTTGGACTTCATCAACCGGACCGGCTTGCGGGCCAGTTGGTGCAGCTCTTCCCGGATCTGTTGCTTATCATAGCCATCGGCCGCCAGCTTCTGGGCGGTCATCGGCCCCATAAGCAGCAGAACTTGGCCGCCGCCGTTCATGGCCGCGCTGCCGGCGGTGGCGATGCTGTCGGCGATCACCGCCAGGATATCGCCGCCGGTAAGAACGTAGCCGGAGCCGGTAGCGATGTGATGCGGGGATTCGCAGGCGAAAACAGTTACCGCTGATGATTCGGCCGGGAGACCCTGGTCTTGGTGCAGCGGCCCCCACGGGCTGTCCTGGCTGTTCTCGGCAACGCAAAAAGTATATTTACCAGGATGTCCGAAGGTGGCCCGGTCGATCTCTCCGGCGTATCCACCCCCGATGTTCCACAGCACGAGACGGATGGCGCGGCCGACGGCGGCGTTGGCCCGAGAGCCGCCCCCGAACACGTTGTCACCGGCGTTAAATCCCAACTGCTCGACAACCGGGCCGCTGACGATGGCCAATGGGCTGATGCAATTGGTGGTGGCCTGAATGCCGTTTAGGTTGAACTCGTTATGCAGCATCGCCTCTATGGAGGCAATGACCACCGGGATGTACTCGGGCAAGCACCCGGCCATCACCGAGTTCACCACCACTTTCTCCACAGTGGCTATTCGGTTTTTCGGCGGTACTTCGCCAATCACTTCTTGAGGATCACGTCCCAGGAAGTCCAACGCAGCGCTAACAAGCTTGGCTGTCGGGGGGATGACCGGAAGGCCGTCGGTCCAACCCAACCGGTACATCTCTTCATGGGCTTCTTCCAGGCTGTCGACGTGAATTGACTTGGTTGGGTCCATTCATCCTCCATGGCAAGAGATTCAAACTAGGCTTGTCTGTTGGGAAACGTTTCGTACAGGACCGGACTTGGCAACTATCTCAAAACCGTATAACCAAAAGGGGCCATCCTTCGACAAGCTCAGGACGAACGGTAATAAACAACTCCCCCGTTCGTGGTGAGCCTGTCGAACCACCCTCTATGATAGCGACCTAAAAGTGAAGTAACTTTAGGAATCGCGCCTCGCTACGATGGGGTCCCACCACCGCCAGGCGCAGTTGTTCCGGTTGGAGAAGACGCTCAGCGACCCTGGCGACATCTTCCGAGTTGACCTCGTCTAATCTCTGGACAACTTCTTCCGGTGTCGCGACTTCGCCTTGTAGCAACTCCTGGCTGGCCAGCCATCCTGATACCGCACGGGTGTCCTCCATGCGCAGCAGCAGGCGGCCCTTGGTGTACTCCCTGGCCTTGGTTATTTCCTGCTCGGGAGCCTCTTGATGCATCCCTTGTAGCTCGTGGACGATCCCTTGAACGGCTAGCCGGCTCTTCTTGGGTTCCACGCCGCAGTAAACCGTCAGCGCCCCACAATCCCGGAAGTGGCTGTTGGAACTGCTGACATCGTACGCCAATCCCTGAACCTCCCGTAGGCTTTGGAAAAGCCTGCTACTCATCCCGTCGCCCAAGATAACGTTGAGGATGGTCAGGTTGTACCGGTCCGGGTCGTTTAAGGACAGCCCCGGCAGCGCCAGGCAGATGTGGGTTTGGTCGGTCCGCCGCCACTCCATTCGGACCTCGGGATCATAGTGGCCGTTTACGACCGGCTCCCAGTTCAGTGATTCCCGAGGCTTCCACTGGACGGTGGCTTCACCGACCATCTCCAGGACTTCTTCATGGGTGACGTCTCCGGCGATCGCCAGGACCGTGTTGGCAGGATTGTATTGCTGGGTCATGTAATCGCGGATGCTTTCCTGGGAAATCTTTTCCACCGTCTCCGGGGTCCCGCCCACATCCCGGCCCATGGCCTGGTCCGGCCACAAGGCTTCGTCGATCAGCAGATCCACTTTGTATGTGGGATGGTCGTAGGTCATCCTCAGCTCTTCCTGGATGATCTCCCGCTCCTTCTCCACCTCTTCCCGGTCCAAGATCGGGTTGAGGATCATGTCCAGCATTACCGACAGCGCCTTTCGGAAGTGAATCCTGGCCACCTTGCACCAAAAAACGGTCATTTCACGGTCGGTGCTGGCGTTCATTATTCCGCCCACGCCCTCGATGGCCTCGCTCACAGCCTGGGCGGTGGGCCAGCTTTTAGTGCCCTTGAAGGGCAGGTGCTCGATAAAATGGGAAACACCAGCCAGCTCAGGGGTCTCGTAGCGAGAGCCGGCGCCGACGCACAGAGTAATCGAAACCGACCGGGTGTGAGGCATGGAGGACGTGAAAACTCGAAGCTGGTTATCCAGGACGGAGCGTTGGTACATGTTCACCTCGTGGGTTTAGATGCCGGGACGCAACCCCCGTACCGGCTAAGAAAACAGGGAGCGAGGACCGCTCCCTGGACGCGACAATTTGTCCGGCGGGCAGCGTCTAACCTAACCAGGCTACATCACCAAACAAGGCGGGGTCTCGTGGCTTGGAAGCAAATACCTGGTACTCCTCACGGGCCTTGCCGATGGTGGTATCGTCGCCATGGCCCGGATAGACGGCGGTGTCGTCGGGTAGTACCAATAGCTTTTTCGTTATGCTGTCGATGACCTGCTGCAGCGCCTCGGGGCTGCGGGTTTTGCCGGGTCCTCCGGGGAAGAGGGTGTCTCCGGAGAATAGGTGCTTGCCGATCAAGAAGCAGGTTGCTCCCTCGGTGTGACCGGGGGTATCCAGAACCGTCATCTCCTGATTGCCGAACTTGATCACCATGCCGTCTTTCAGGTCGAGTTGGGGCGGCCTGGGCAAGCCATCGGCATCATCGGTGCCGATGCCCACCGGGACTTGCACGGCCCCGGTGATCTCGTCAAAGCCGAGAAGATGGTCTTGATGTTTGTGAGTAATCAGGATGCTTTTTATCTGAACGTCCCCGATGGCGCCGAGCAACTTTTCCGGTTCAGCGGGAGTGTCGATGATGACACCCTCGTTGGTTTCGGGACAGATGACGATATAGCCATTGTTGTTGTAGGGACCCATGTTTATCTTGGTGATTTTCAGTTCGCCATCGTAATGAAAGGGCATGATTCTCCTCGCTTGGATAACAGTGGGGCAACGCGTTTACGGTAGCCATTCTATCAAAACGGGGTGCGGGTGACAAAAGGGGAACCGGCAAAGATCATCGGCAAGGGTATATAACTACCGAGGTGGACCCTGGCGAAGCTGATCCAGCATCAGGACTCTCATCCCTGGCAAAGACGGCAAGCGGGCGTCGTTGGTGAGGAAATAGGTAGCGCGTCCGATTAACGCGGTTCCCATCTGGATAGCGTCCGGAGTGTGAATCGGATGCTCGGAACGCAAGATAGCTGCCCGCTCAGCGATTTCCGTGGTTACACCCATACAGGTAATATTATTGGAGTGTAAGAGGATTTCTCTATATTCATCAGCCAATTGGCTGTTGTTTCTTCGATATGGATGAACCAAGAGTTCTAAAAGAGTAACAACCGACGTTACCGCCCGAAATTTCCCTTGCCTGACCCCTTCAAAAAACGGTTGTACCATCTCAAGATAGCTGGGGTGTGCCTCAATGTAGTAGATAAATGGCGACGAGTCTATGCCAACGACTTGGCCTTGTAGGTCATATACCCACTCCAACTCTGCCGTTCCCGTTCAACATACTCTTGCGGATCGATGCCCTCCCAAATTTCTTTTCCGAGGCCTTGCAATTCCGTGATTTCACGAGTAGGTGAAATAGCCGATGGTCTGAATACGAGTTCCATTGCTTGGCGAAAATCGCTATGGATACAGTAAGCCCGCGTCCCTTCCTTCTTTCGGATTACTTCGGCCCCACTCCCTAGCCAGGGCCAAAGACCTGATGTGGCAGATTGTTTCGGGGTTATACCGGACCGTTGTCGAATTTCCTTTATCGTAATCCATTGGTCAGTACCACGTTCCGAGGACAACTCAACCAGGGCTTTTGTGCCTCTCCACACTAAATCCTCATCTCTTTGGAGCCGCCGAGCCTCAAGAACAACGTCCCGAACGTATCGCGACCGTAATTCCAGCAGCCCGCCCAAGTATGCGCTCCAGCAATGTTTGACGTATCCGAGCATTTTTAGCCCCTCTTAATCCCCCACCGCCGCTCCGACGGCCTCACCAACGGCTACGCGGCCGTTTTTCAGGATCGGCTGAAGGTACTGGCCGGTGAATGATTTCTTGACTTTGGCTACCTGCTCCGGCGTCCCCTGGGCGATCAAGCGGCCGCCCAGATCTCCCGCGCCGGGTCCCAGATCGATGATCCAATCAGCGTTCTTGATAACGTCCAGGTTGTGCTCGATCAGAATCACCGTGTTTCCGCCATCGACCAACCGGTGGAGGACCCGAAGCAGGGCGGCGCAGTCTTCGAAAGACAGCCCGGTCGTCGGTTCATCCAGCAAATACAGGGTCTTGCCGGTGGCCCGCTTGGAAAGCTCGGTGGACAGTTTCACCCTTTGGGCCTCGCCCCCGGACAGCGTGGTGGCGGGCTGCCCCAACCGGATGTACCCCAAGCCCACGTCACGTAGCGTTTCTAGCTTGGGGCGAATCCGAGGGAAGCCGCTAAAAACCTCCAATGCCTGGTCCACCGTCATGTCCAGAACATCGGCGATGCTGTGGCCGCGCAGGGTAACTTCCAAGGCCTCCCGGTTATAGCGGCGCCCGTGGCAGATCTCGCAGGGCACGGTCACGTCGGGCAAAAACTGCATCTCTATCTGGTTGTAACCTTCGCCCTGGCAGGCTTCGCAACGGCCGCCCTTGACGTTGAAGGAAAACCGGCCCGGCGCATATCCCCGTATCTTGGCTTCGGGCAGATTGGCGAACAGCTCACGCATCGGCGTGAACGCCCCGGTATACGTGGCCGGGTTGCTGCGTGGCGTTCGGCCGATGGGCGACTGGTCGATGTTGACGACTTTGTCGACGTTTTCCACCCCAACGATTTCCTTATGCTTGCCGGGCAAGTCGCGGGCGCGGTTGATCAACTGGGCGAGACGTTTGTACAGAATGTCGTAGATCAACGTACTCTTGCCCGAACCGGAAACCCCGGTGACACACACCAACTGGCCCAGCGGCAGCTCAACGTCGATTTTCTTTAGATTGTTCTCCTCGCCTCCCTTGACCGTTAGGAACAGACCGTTGCCGGGACGGCGCTCTTGGGGGAACGGAACTTTTTTGCGCCCACTGAGATATTGACCGGTCAACGATTCCGGACAATCCATTATGTCATCGATGGTTCCGGAAACGACCACATAGCCGCCGTGCTCGCCCGCTCCAGGTCCCATGTCGGCGATGAAGTCGGCTGACCGCATCATGGCCTCGTCGTGCTCCACCACTACCACGGTATTGCCCAAGTCACGCAAGTTCGTAAGAGTGCCGATCAAGAGATGGTCGTCATGGGGGTGCAGACCCACGGTAGGCTCGTCGCAAACGTAGAGAACACCGGTCAGCCCAGACCCGATCTGAGTCGCCAATCGGACCCGCTGGGCCTCACCTCCGGAGAGGGTTCTGGCGGTACGGCCCAGGGTCACGTAATCAAGTCCGATATTTTCCAGAAATTCCAGCCTGCCTTCTATCTCCTTGAGGATCTGATTGCCGATGATTTTTTCCCGGGTAGATAGAGTCTTGCGGGGACCTTTCCAGGGCACGTCAGGGTCGATCTCCCGAACCCATTCCAAGGCATGGCCCACGTTCTTGGCGCAAACATCCATGATTCCCAGGCCACAAACCGTCACTGCCAAGGCTTCAGGCCGTAGCCGGTTGCCTAGACAGGAGCGGCAAGGCCGGGCCGCCATATACCGCTCGATCTCCTGGCGAGTGTGGTCCGACTCGGTGTTCTTATAGCGCCTTTCCAGGTTGGGAATCACACCCTCAAAATTGGTATCCCAACTATAGGTACGGCCCCGGTGCGTCCGGTGCCGGATGGTGACCTTCTTGGTCCCGTTGCCGTAAAGGACCAAGTCCAAGCTTTCTTTGGGTAGGTCATTGACCGGGACTTTAGCAGAAAACCCGTGAGCGCTGGCGATAGACTCCAGAAGGCTCACGTACCAGCTGCTTGAGGGTCCGCCCCTAGACCAGGGAGTTATCGCCCCTTCGGCTAGGGACAACCCTTTGTTGGAGATGACCAGGTCAGGATCCACTTCAAGTTTGTAGCCAAGACCGGTGCATTGGCTGCAGGCGCCATGGGGGCTGTTGAAGCTGAACGTCCGTGGCTCTATCTCCATCAAGCTGGTCCCGCAACCCACGCAAGCAAATTGCTCGGAAAAAACCAACTCCTCTCCGTCTTCTATAGCGGCCAGGACTACGCCGTCTCCTTCCCGCAACGCAGCCTCAACCGATTCGGACACACGGCTTACCTCGGTGTCATCCCGGATGATTAGCCGGTCCACGACAATCTCGATGTAATGCCATTGCTGCCGGTTAAGGTTCAAGGCGCCCAGTTCATCAAGCAAGTGCACGGTACCATTGACCCTTACCCGAACGAAGCCGGACATACTTGCGGCGTCGAATATGTCTTTATGCTCCCCTTTTTTGCGCCTTACTTTGGGCGCCAGAAGCAAGATACGGCTGCCTTCGGGGAAGGACATGATGGCGTCGGCGATCTGCTGCACCGTCTGCTTTTCCACCGGTTGCCCGCATTTGGCGCAGTGTGGCGTCCCCAGCCGGGCAAAAAGCAGCCTCATATAGTCGTAGATCTCCGTGACGGTGCCCACGGTTGACCGGGGGTTGTGGGACACTCCCTTCTGGTCGATAGATATGGCCGGGGAAAGCCCTTCGATGTAGTCGACGTCCGGCTTATCCATGCGTCCCAAGAATTGGCGGGCGTAAGCGGATAATGACTCCACGTATCGCCTCTGACCCTCGGCGTATATCGTGTCGAAGGCCAGGGAACTCTTGCCGGACCCGGACACGCCGGTGATCACCACCAGCTTCTCCCGGGGAATGGAGATCTCGATGTTTTTTAGGTTGTGTTCGCGGGCGCCTTTGATAACGATGAATTCCTGGGGCATCACACCACACCTATCACTTATTCAACATGGAGTATTTTAGCACTCCGCCACTTGGGATTCATGGGGTAATTCGGACAGAGGTTGAGAACGAGTTAACCTCTTGTAGAAGTATGCCATCATGTGCTATAATGTGCAATCAGTGGAACTAGGAGTCCCGAATGGATAGCGGAACAGCAGACTTTGAGGCAGGTGTTTATGGTAACTCGCTAGAGGTTGTGATGCAATCTTTGGTGAGTGGCCAAACCCTTACTGAAAGCCAGTTACAGACGGAAACCGGCCTGAGCACCGAATCCCTCAACTTGGCGCTGGCTAGGCTTCAGGAACTGGGGAGAGTTGAAAAGAAAGGTCTCGGCGCTTCCGGGTATTACGTTGCTATAATCACGCCGCCTTCCCAAGACTGGTACACCATCGATGAATCGGCTGGTTACCTTCGCGTTTCGAGACGCACCATGTATAAGCTTATCAACGAGGGTCAACTGGCGGCCTACCGCGTCGGCGCGGGGGGGCACCGCAGATTCAGACGGGACGACTTGGAGCGGTTAATGATACCGGAAGACGTTGGGTCAGTCGATGCCATGACGGCGGAAGCAGATCCGGTCCTAGCTGAGCTTTGGGACAACGAGAAGGATGCGGCCTACGACAACCTTTAGCCGGGGTGATGTTGTCCTGGTAAATTTCTTGTTCAGCGAGGAAACGGGGGCCAAACGGCGTCCGGCTGTTCTCATTAGTTCGAACTCATACCAAAGAGGCCGCAGGGAGGTAATCGCTGCCGCAGTCACCAGCAACACGGGCCGGATCTTGGCTGGAGACTCGCTTCTCACCGATTGGCAAGAGGCCGGCCTTCTTTTTCCTTCGGTTGCCACGGGCGTGATCAGGACCATCAAGCAAGGGATGATCACTCGCACTTTGGGCAGCCTTTCGTACCGGGACATGGACGCCGTGGACCAACGCCTGAAACTGATTCTCGACCTGGAGAGGTAACTTGCCAATCGGTCAACTATTTAAAGCCCCCAAGGTCCTCATCGGCGTGGTGCACCTGCCGCCCCTGCCCGGTTCACCCGGTTGGGGAGGCGACATGGGCTGGGTGTTAGACCGGGCTCAAGAAGAGGCCTCGGTTCTGGAGCAGGGTGGCGCCAACGGCATCATCGTGGAAAATTTCGGGGACGTTCCCTTCCGCATAGGCTCGGTGGAACCCGAAACCGTGGCGGCGATGACGTTGGCGGTGGCACGGGTAAAGCAAGGCGCTGACCTTCCGGTGGGCGTGAACATGCTGCGTAACGACGCCAAGTCCGCGCTGGCGGTCGCGGCCACTACCGGCGCCGACTTCATCCGGGTAAACGTCCACTACGGGGTCATGGCTGCCGAAGAGGGACTGGTCCAGGGAGATGCCTACGAGACTTTGCGCCACCGCAGATCCCTGGGCGTTGAGGTGAAGATCCTGGCCGACGTATTGGTCAAACACGCAGTCCCCGTCGGTCCCCAGGACCTGGGCCAGATGGCTCAGGAGACCACCTACCGGGGATTGGCCGATGGGTTGATAGTCAGCGGCCCGGTCACCGGACAGCCCGCTGAGGAGTCCGACGTGGCAGTGGTCCGGGAGGCGGTGCCCGATGGATTCCTATTGGTGGGAAGCGGAGTAAACGAGTCAAACGCGGCCCGGCTACTTGCATCGGCTGATGGTGCTATCGTGGGGACCAGTTTGAAGCGGGATGAAATCGTCAGCAACCTCATCGACCCGGAAAGGGTTAAGCGGCTGGCAGAGATCATCCACGAATTGGGGTCATAGCTAACGGCGACGATGGTCTTCGAATAACGGACGGTTATGCAGGCTTCCGCTCCACCACACACCCAGTCTGTTCCTCCAGAAGCATCACGGCGGCGGCGGCGTCCATGTCACCGAATCCTTTGTCCACCGCCTGCTTGACGAAGCTATATGCCAGATTCGCGCCCGGCATCTCAACGCCTAACTCTTTGGTCAGGTCCTGAATAAGACCCATGTCCTTTAGGAACACCTTGATCTGGGTACGGACCCCATCGAAGTCCCGGTCCAGCATCACCGGCGCGTTACGGTCCAGCATGAAGCTGTGCCCCCACCCCGAATTGACCACCTCGAATACCAGGGCCGGGTCCGCCCCGGCTTTTGCTCCCACCACCATGGCCTCGGCGGCGGCGACCGAATGGATGCCCACCAGAAGCTGGTTGACCAGCTTCACCACCGTGCCGGTGCCCGTGGGACCGATGTGCCTAACGGTTGTGCCCATGGCGTCGAAGGATGGCAAAGCCCGCTGATAGGCCTCCGCTGGACCTCCGGCCATGATGACCAGAGTACCGTCGGCGGCCCGCTCGGTGCCCCCGCTTATGGGCGCGTCCAGGAAGAAGGCGCCCTTGGCTTCGGCGGCGGCGGCGCAGGCCTTGGAGGTCGCCATCCCCACGGTGCTGTGGTCAACCAGAACCTGGCCGGGTTTGGAGTTGGCTATGATGCCGTCGTCGCCCAGGAATATCTCTTCCGAAGTCGCCACATCGGGCAGGCAGGCCAGGACAACCTCGGCCTCCCGTACCACTTCCGCCACCGACGTAGCAGGCCACGCTCCAGCCAACGCAATCTCCTGAACCTTACCCTGGCTACGGTTATGCACCGTCAGGTCGAACCCAGCCGCCAGCAGCCGGTACGACATGGGCAATCCCATGCGGCCAAGGCCGATAAACCCAACTTTAGTTGGCGGCATCTTAATCTCCCGTTGGATTTGCCTCGCCTACTCCGCTCCCAGGTCGCGGGCGGTTTGGGCGATTACTTTGTCGAACACGGTAACTATTTCGTCGATCTCTCCGGCGGTCACGCATAGGGGTGGGGCGATGTTCATGGCGTCCCCGCCCCGCAGGATGATTCCGTTATCGGAAAATCCTTGGGTGAGACGCGCTCCCAGGTTCGCGTCGGCGGGGAAGGTTTCCTTGGTCTGCCGGTCCTTGACGATGTCCATACCGCAGAGCAAACCCAATCCACGGACGTCGCCGATGATCTGGTGCTTCTCTTTCAGTTCCTCCAGACCGTCCAAGAGATACCGGCCCATGCGAGCCGAGTTCTCCACCATGCCCTCTTCCTCCATGATTTGGATGTTCTTCAGAGAGGCTGCCGCAGCCACCGGATGTCCTCCAAAGGTGATGACATGCTTGAACGCTGCCTGCGGGCTACCAACGAAAGCGTCGGCAATGGGTTTACGCAGGATGGCCCCGCCCATGGGTATATATCCGCTGGTGATGCCCTTGGCCACCGTCATGATGTCCGGGGTGATGTCCCAGTGCTCGCAGGCGAACATCTTGCCGGTACGCCCGAAGCCGGTAATGACTTCATCGGCGATGAGCAGGCAGCCGTAGCGGTCGCATATCTCCCGCAGCATCGGCCAGTAGTTTGGTCCAGGCACCACCGCCCCGTAAGGACTGGAAACCGGCTCAGCAACCACTGCGGCCACGGTGTCCGGACCCTGGAACTTGATGATGTCCTCAATGGCATTGGCGCACCGCTCGGCGCATTCCTCCGGGGTTGTTCCGCCATACTCACAGCGGTAGGGAAGAGGTTGAGGCCCGTGGAAAAAACCGGGCATCATAGGTTCATAGTCCTGCTTGGGAAAACCCGGCGTGCCACCCAAGGCTAGAGCGCCCATGGTCGCCCCGTGATAGGAGCCTTTACGGCTGATGAACTTGTACCGGGTAGGCTCACCCACCCGCTTGAAGTAGGCTCTCGACAACTTTATGGCTGTCTCCACCGACTCCGATCCTCCACTGGTGAAGAAGCACCGGGACAGATCGCCGGGGGTGATGCTGGCGATCTTTTCCGCCAGGAGAACCGCCGGTTCGTTGGTTGTGCCCAACGGCATGTAGGTCAGCTTAAGCATCTGGGCGTAGGCCGCATCAGCGATCTCGTGGCGCCCATACCCCACGTTCTTCAGCCACAGGCCTGACATGGCGTCGATGTAGTCGTTGCCCCGAGCGTCGGTAACGTGAACACCCTTACCCTCGACGAATATCTGGGGCTCGCCCTTCTCCGCCATGTCGCTGGGTTCTCTTAAGTACACCCACAGGTGCTCCAGCGCCGACTCTGTCAGTGCATTTACTTCCGGTTCGGTATGGGTTGCCATGATTTCTCCTTTAGCTATCAGCTCTCAGCGGTCAGCCATCAGCGGCCGAAGATCTTGTTTCTGAATGGCAACCCGTTGGCTTGAA
>JYMV01036230.1_pt1 | contig 22309 bp, 20 predicted proteins | sample 338911 | NCBI WGS metagenome assembly JYMV01 (sample SAMN03354496, study PRJNA234377) | hydrothermal vent metagenome | biome: Deep sea; feature: Hydrothermal plumes at the Eastern Lau Spreading Center, Western Pacific Ocean; material: Seawater | place: Tonga | collected 2009 | depth 2000 m m
GTCGCAGAAACAAACACTAAAAACACTCGGCCAAGTAACGCGAGAAACGTCATTGACTACTCCGCCCTATCCAAATAAATGCGCGGGATTCTGTCACTGATTCGCGTGAGCATTTCATACCCAATGGTGCCAGCCTCGCCAGCGACGTCGTCAAGCGCCCGCCGACCACCAATCAAGTCCACGATCGCGCCGGGTTGTGCCAAATCTTCGGGAACCGTGGATACATCCAGGGTGATTGCGTCCATCGACACCCGGCCAATTACGGGAACACAGAAACTGCCTACATAGGCGCTAGCACGTCCGCCCAAAGAGCGGATGAAACCATCAGCGTAGCCGACCGGAACAGTCGCAATTCGAGCGGATTCTTTGACGCGATGTGCGGCACCATAGCCAACGGTCATAGGGCTGTCAACGCGACGCACTTGCATTATTTTTGCTTTTAAATTAAGGACTTCGGACATGCAATTGGCTTGGGAAGGTATCGGATTGATCCCGAAAAGTGCAGCACCGGCACGAACCAAATCAAAGTGAAAATCTGACCCCAAAAAGATCCCAGACGAATTAGCGAAGCTGGCTGCAACGCCATTCCGGAAGTTAGGTCGTAAAACTTCAAGCACATTGCTGAACCGGGCAAGTTGAATCCGATTTAACGGGTGTGGAACCTCTTCAGCACACGCAAGGTGACTCATTAAAAGGGATAGCGACAGATACTTGTAGGGTCCACTAGCCAAAACCCCAACGTCTTGAGTCGAAATACCGAGCCGGTTCATGCCAGTATCAACGTGAAGCGCTGCGGATACACTAGTTTTGTTAGCAACTTGCCCCTTGTCGTACCAACGTTCAATTTGGCCCATAGTGTTTAACACTGGGCGCAGCCGGTGAATGAAAAAGTCTTCAAGCTCATTGGCCACAAGCCCATTGAGCACATAAATCGTAGCGTCTTCGACCGCTGCGCGAAGTGCTATTCCCTCATCCAGAGTGGCGACGAAATAGGTTTTACAACCAGCCTGCGCAAGTGTTGGAGCAATTCGACTAACACCCAGACCATAAGCATCAGCCTTTACAACGGCGCCCAGTTCGGCGTCTGGATCCAATCTCGCGTTGAGTTGCCAATAATTACGCCTAATTGCAGCGAGATCGATAGTAAGCTCTGCCCCCGCCCGGTCCAGACCACTCATCAGTCCATTGAATCTGGCAAATGTGATGCAGCAGCGTAGGTGTGAAAGCGCGTAGTTTCTGGATTAAATCTCAGCCCGACTCGGCCGATCGGGCCGTGACGCTGCTTCGCTACAATCACATCGGCTAAGCCAGCAGCCTTCTCATAACGCTCCTGCCAACGACTATAGCGCTCGTTAAAACGATCTCCGCTTTCGTCTGCACGTTGTTGAGGTTCACTCCGCTCAAGATAGTATTCCTCACGATAAATAAACATGACTACATCACTATCTTGCTCAATGGTCCCAGATTCCCGCAAGTCAGAAAGCTGTGGGCGCTTGTCTTCACGCAGTTCGACTGCGCGACTCAACTGTGACAGCGCAAGAACAGGCAGATCAAGTTCCTTAGCCAGCGCCTTGAGACCTTGCGTGATCTGGGAAATTTCCTGGACCCTATTTTCCGCCTTGTTCTGCGGCCGTAAAAGCTGGAGGTAATCCACCACTACCAATGACAAACCCTGCGTGCGCTTTAATCGACGCGCGCGGGTACGAAGTTGCGGCACAGATAGCGCTGGAGTGTCATCAATAAAAAGAGGGACCCTACTCAGCTCCTGACCCGCACGCACCAGACCCACAAATTCATCGTCATCCTTGATTTTACCCCGGCGAATGTAATCGGATCGAATTCCTGATTCTTCTGCTAGGATTCGCATCGCTAACTGTTCAGAAGACATTTCTAACGAAAAAAATCCCACCACTGCGCCCGCCTTTGAGTCGGCAACACGAGTGCGTGCAGCATTGAATGCTACGTTGGTGGCCAACGCGGTTTTCCCCATCGACGGACGCCCGGCGAGCACTATTAAATCCGACTTGTGCAACCCGCCCAGCAAATTGTCGAGATCGACGAAATCTGTCGCGATCCCAGAAAGTTGACCATCACGTTTGTAGGCATGCTCAGCTACTTGAAGTGCGGCCTCAAGCGATTCACCAAAGGGTTGGAAACCACCCTCCGGCGCACCAGTCTCAGCCATCTGATAAAGATCCCCCTCTGCAGCCTCAATTTGATCAATCGCCGTATCATCTATTGCCGGATCGTAACCCCTTTCCATAACCGCCTCACCAAGGCGAATAAGATCACGGCGAAGGCTCAGATCGACAATCACCCGACCATAGTCCTCCGAATGGACGAGACTTACAGCGCTTGAGACCAAACGTTCCAAGTAGTCAGCGCCGCCAATGTCGACCAACGCCTTGTCAGAAGCAAAATAGGCCTTAAGCGTAACCGGAGTGGCCACCTGCCCGCGCTGAATAAGCGCGCGCGCCGCCTCGTAAAGGCGTCCGTGCACCGGCACATAGAAGTGATCCGGCTCTAGGAAGGTCGAAACTTTATCGTAAGCATCGTTGTCGATTAGGAGAGCGCCAAGCAGAGCCTGCTCAGCATCGATATTTTGCGGCAGGGTCCGATATTCGCCCTCCTGATTTTGCCGCTCTTTCTGATATGCGATCGTAGACGCAGCTGAATCCATAGGCTGAGCTTAACTGTAGTTTGAACGCTGGTGAAGGCCAAGCAGCTGTGGATATTGGAGAAACACGGGGATAAGTCGCTACTGTCCGTTACTAGCTTCTGGCTCAACCCTACGGCAGGTTCTCTAGAAACACCTACAGCCCCGGGTGTCGAGCCAAATCATCCAAAGCTTTTGGATAAGTCAGTACCTACATTCCGTTCTTCACGATGGTAATCGTTGATGTAGTCGCGGGTCAGTGGCACAGCATCTTGACTCTTAGCCAATTGAATCTGAAACACAACCAATCCCAAATATCGGAAACAGACCTCGCTAGCAGCCAAATAGTACTCCCACATCCGACAAAACCGCTCGTCATGTAAATTAACGGCACGATCCCAATTAGTCAGAAACTGAGCCCGCCAAGCCCGTAGTGTCTCAGCATAGTGCAAGCGCAGCACCTCGACATCCGTAATGTATAATCCAACGCTCTCAATGGCCGGAACTACCTCGGATAGCGCAGGTATATATCCACCTGGGAAAATATACTTCCGGATGAACGGATTGGTGACACCGGGCCCATCGGCGCGGCCGATTGTGTGTACTAGCGCGACACCATCAGGTTTCAGTCGGTCATGGACCGCTCTAAAATAGGCATCATAATACGGCACACCAACATGCTCAAACATACCTACTGAAACAATTCGGTCATACTCGCCATATTCCTGCCGATAGTCGCGAAGATGAAAGCGTACCTGTTCCCCAAGGCCTCGGTCCCGAGCCTGCCTCTCCGCAACCCTGTGCTGTTCGTCTGACAGAGTTAGACCCGTTACATCCACATGTTCGACTTCAGCGAGGTAGAAGGCCAAACCACCCCATCCCGAGCCAATGTCAAGCACCCTTTGCCCAGATTTAAGCAATAATTTGGCAGCAAGATGTTGTTTTTTGTGCAACTGGGACGTTTTTAGATCTTCTGTGGGGTCCATAAAATAGCTACACGAATACTGTCGGTCTGAATCAAGAAATAACTCGTACAACTCACCCGTGAGGTTGTAGTGATGTGCGGCATGCCGTCGAGCGAGCGCGACTGGGTTGTATTGCATAAACCTCCGCGAAAGATATCCGACGCGCTCCCTTAGTCGCATCAAGCGGGAGGGACCCGCGGCAGCTAGGTTTTGCCCCATGAATTCTAGGAAATCGTAGAGCGATCCAGATTCTATGGTCAGATCACCCTCCATATAGGCCTCAGGAATGGCCAGAGCAGGATTAACTGCGATTCGAAGGTTAGTCGCTCGCCGGTGTAGTTTGATGGTGACGCTCGGTTTCTGATCGGGCCCGTACGCGTGGGAATGGCCGGCTGAGTCGATAATAACCAGCCGACCCCTAACGATCATGTGACGCATCAGCGGCGAAAACAGCAATGCCCCTCCCTTCCCCAGGCACCACCCGATTATACGGGGGACGCGCGTTCTGAACTCAAACCTTCACAAAAACTCTTTGAGATCCTGGACATCTTAGGAATCTTCAGCAACAACATCAATTGGTGCGGATGACTCAATGGCTGACGCCTCATCCGCCAAAACTTTACCCGTACCAGCAACTGCTAACGCTTCTCCAGCCAGTAATTCATTTGCGGGGGCTTGCTCAAGGATTTCCTCAATGTCCGCTGTCTGTTTCATCCCATCCCCTGCTTCTGAGGTCACTTTCACACTCGCTGCTTGAAGTTTGGCCTCCTCCTCAGATCGTGCAACATTGACTGTGATTTCAACCGGCACCTCGGCGTGAAGTCGCACTTGCGCTTGATAGAGCCCCAGAGACTTAATTACAGTGTTGATTCTTACCTGACGGCGATCGATAGGATAGCCGGACACAGATACTGCTACCGCAATATCACGAGCACTTACTGAACCGTATAGCTGGCCACTTTCGCCAGCCTGTCGAACCATCACCAACTCGAGGCCTGACATCTGCTCCGCCAAAGTAGCGGCGCCCTCGCGTTTGGATTGACTATCTTTCTCTATTTTCGCACGTTCCGTCTTAAAATACGCGTGTGCTTCCTCAGTAGCTCGGAGCGCCTTCTTTTGAGGCAACAAATAATTTCGAGCATAGCCATCCTTAACATGAACGACATCACCCAACTGACCAAGTTTTTCTATCCGCTCAAGCAGTATTATTTCCATCTATCTGACCTCTTAAACAATTAACCGGCACGTCACTAAATTGCACGGTGTCGCCGAAAATGCACCCACTGATCAGCCACACCGAGCCCCACAACCAATAAAATTGGCCACTGCAAAACAACTATCAAAAGATAAAACGCAACCAAAATCAAAGTGGAGGATGTACTCCGACGGGACCATTGATGAACGACTCCAACTCCTTGAAAGAAATATGGCGTCATCAGAATCATTACCATCGAACCGCCCGCAAAAGCGAGCACACCTTCCCCCCAAAACGCCAACAAAGCCGACATACCCAACATATAACTAAGCCACGTTGGCAAGTTGATCTCTCCAAACGTGGGGCTAGGCCGCAGATTACGCCCAGAGCGAGACAGCAGCCATTGTGCCAACGCCCCGTTCAGCACTATCATGATAACCCAGGAAACACCCATGAGGCCCGGCACGATGAAAAGATAACTGCCCAGACTCTCAGATGTGCTCTGAGCAACTTCAGTACCCAAAACTGACAGCAACTCAGTTAGGGATCGTTCGATGACGCCGGCTAAACCACCATCTTGGTTAGAAAACCAGATCACCCCTAGCGCAAAAATCATCAACACATAAATAGTTACTTCGGCGAGCAGTCGTCCTGACGGATACCACTCCCGTTCGTGTCCTTTTACCGGCCGGTTAAGCAGGGCCCGACGTGTAACCAACAATGTGGGGCCGATATAACCAATAAAAAACACCAATCCTAGAGTTGCATCTGTGACCACAGCGATGACCAGAGCGACACCACTCGACACCAGTGCCGGCACAAATCCCAAGCTTAATCCAACCAAAAACAAAGGTAGTTGGGTTAGGTATTGGAGCAATATAAAAGCTGGCCCACCCATGACCGACAAATAAAGGCCACCTGTCAAAAGCCCTGCAACCGTCGCAATTGTGAGGACCAATTGTATTGGCATGTCAGTCCCCTACGTATTAGTAGCAGCAGTGGTGGCGGCCGCTACTTCAGAAGATATGGCACCAATGCAAGAAAGCGTGCGCGTTTGATCGCCCTCGAAAGTTGTCGCTGTTTCTTCGCCGACACGGCAGTGATACGGCTAGGCACAATCTTGCCTCGCTCGGAAATAAAGCGCTGAAGGAGCTTCACGTCTTTATAGTCAATCTTTGGTGCATTTGGTCCAGAAAATGGACACGATTTTTGGCGTCGAAAAAAAGGTCGACGAGGGAAAGAAGAAGCGCCCGCAGAGCCCGTCCCATTTCTCATTCGACGTTCTCCTGTGCCGTTTCAGCCAAAACTTTATCGGCTTTTGACTCATTCACAGTGGGTGCAACCGTTGGCTCATCGTCAGCGCCATCAGGCTTAACATTTTCAGCCAAAACTTTATCGGCTTTTACCTCATCTACGGTGGATGCAGCCACCGGCCCATCGCCATCACTCTTAACATCCGACTTAACATTTTCAGCCAAAACTTTATCGGCTTTTACCTTATCTACGGTGGATGCAGCCACCGGCCCACCGCCATCACGCTTAACATCCGAACCGCCATGTCGGCCGCCTGCGTCTCGTCGCGAGCGTTCCTCTCGCGCAGTACGACTTTGCATAATTATTGATGGGCTTTCGTCGAGAGATTCCATGCGTATGGTGAGATAGCGAAGAACATCCTCGTTGAGACGCATGTTGCGCTCCATTTCCGATACAGCATCGGATGGTGCATCTATATGGAGCATAGTGTAGTGACCCTTACGGTTCTTTTTTATGCGGTAGGCTAAAGTCCGCAATCCCCAATACTCACATCGCGCAACCGAACCACCAGACTCGGTTACGATCTCACTAAACCGTTCCGCCAATCCCTCCGCCTCCTGAGCCGGAATGTCTTGGCGAGCGATAAACACAGTTTCATAGAGCGGCATTCCCGGCTCCTTGAAGTCTTTTTGCTCTAATGTGGAACAACGGCCCACCCGGTTAAGTCACGCGTAACCGACTTACTGACGCGGGCCAGCTCGGACCACCGGGCCGGAGCGCAACCAACAGTGGCGGCGCACTATAGCGAAATCTCGGCTTGGTGCAAGCAAATGGAGCACAATCCGCTCTGCTACGCCAAGTCAGCGCTTGACACCTAAAACCACAAGGGGCAATCCCTCGATAACAAACGCCGGCAAAAGTTATCACATCGGACAAGGAGCAACACGAATGTCCCGTGCTTTGGTTTTCCCTGGTCAAGGATCACAACGGGTGGGTATGGGTAAAGAGATTTATGATGCATTTGTAAGTGCTAGACCAGTGTTTGAGGAGGTAGACGATACGCTTGGTCAGAATCTCAGTCGGACTATGTTTGAAGGGCCGGAGAGCGAACTGACCTTGACGGAGAATGCTCAGCCAGCCCTGATGACCGTGTCCATCGCCATAGTCCGAGTTATCGAGACGGAGGGATCACTGGCGCTATCCGATATTGCTACTTTCGTCGCCGGGCACTCTCTAGGCGAGTATTCTGCACTTGCTGCAGCTGGCGCAATCTCTCTTCCGGATACTGCTCAGCTACTTAAACGTCGCGGTGAAGCTATGCAAATGGCAGTGCCGGTCGGCGAAGGTCAGATGACAGCCATTCTTGGTCTCAGCCTCAATGAGGTTATCGAAATTGCAAAAACTGCCGGCACCGAAGGAATTTGTGAAATCGCCAATGACAACGCTCCCGGCCAGGTGGTGCTTAGCGGACATTCGGCCGCGATCGAGCGAGCAATGATATTGGCCAAAGAAAAAGGCGCGAGAGGCGCACTACCACTTGAAGTTAGTGCGCCGTTTCACTGCGCGCTCCTTCAACCTGCAGCGGAGACCATGGCAGAGGTTTTGGAGTCAATTACAATCGCGGCACCCCACCCGCCGTTAATCGCCAACGTAATAGCTGAATCGGTCAACGAACCGCACCAAATTCGAAAATTGCTCGTTGATCAAGTAACCAACCGGGTCAGGTGGCGCGAAACTGTACTTTGGATGAAAACCAATGGTGTGGATAATCTTTTAGAACTTGGTACCGGAAAAGTGTTGACAAATCTTGCCCGAAGAATTGATAGGACCGTTGCTGGCCATTCGATCGAAACACCAAATGATATCGACCGATTTCTCAACTCAATTTAATCTCGCTCGTCGGTTCCAGACACCGGAGGTCTCTTAAAATGTTTGATTTAGGCAACAAAAATGCGTTGATCACCGGGGCATCAGGTGGAATTGGAGGCGCTATTGCGCGTGCACTTCACCAGCACGGTGCAAACGTAACCCTCTCTGGGACTCGGAGGACAGCACTTGAAGAAATAGCCGCGGAACTCGGCGAACGTGCTTACGTAGTAGCATGTAACTTGGCCCATGGCGAAGGGCCAACCAACCTCATAGAAACCGCCCAAACCAAAATGGGCAGTGTAGACATCTTAGTGAATAACGCTGGCCTAACGCGAGATTGCTTGGCCCTTCGCATGAAAGACGATGATTGGCATGACGTGCTTGAACTGAACCTGACCTCCGCCTTCAAATTATCACGCGCAGCGTTACGTGGTATGCTTAAACGGCGTTGGGGTCGCATCATCAATATAAGCTCAATTGTCGCGTCAACGGGTAATCCAGGCCAAGCGAATTATGCTGCTGCTAAAGCCGGCCTGATTGGTCTGACCAAATCGCTTGCGGCGGAAACTGCGAGGCGGGGAATCACGGTCAACGCAGTAGCGCCCGGCATGATAAATACTCCTATGACCCAGGCTCTTACAGAAGCCCAACAAACAGCTCTGCAGGGTCAGATACCGACAGGCAGGCTCGGTGAACCGGAGGATATCGCAGCAGGAATAATATATCTCGCCTCCGATGAGGCAGCCTACGTAACCGGTCAAACCCTTCATATTAACGGTGGAATGGCTATGATCTAAGTACAATCAAAATCGCCAACTCAAGAGTTGCCCGGCTTGCTGGTCAAGCCGCAATAAGTGTGATACGAACCCCGCTAGTGGTGGTTTTTGCGGACCCAGCTTAGCCCCGTAAACTGGGGTCACGATTCCGGTTGCTGCTTGTCAAGCGTAAATCAAAACCGCATTCTAAAAGGCGTTTAGTGCTAAAAGGGGTTTGTCCATGAGTGACGTCGCCGATCGGGTAAAAAAAATTGTCGCCGAACACTTAGGCGTCGACGAGCAAAAAGTTGTGGAAACAGCTAGTTTTATCGATGACCTTGGTGCTGACAGCTTAGATACAGTCGAATTAGTTATGGCTTTTGAAGAAGAATTCAGTTGTGAAATACCCGACGATGCAGCGGAAAAGATTGTTACCGTGAAAGACGCAATCGACTTCATCGGCACACAAAGCTAACTGTTTAACATCACCGGCGTGCTGGCGCCGGGGAAAAAGCAATGAGACGGGTTGTCATCACAGGAATGGGACTCGTTACACCGCTGGGCTGTGGCGTCGCAGCTTGCTGGAACAAGCTCCTATCTGGCGAATCCGGAATTCGCACTATCGACCGATTTGAGACCTCAGACTTACCGGCACGAATTGCTGGTTTAGTGCCGAGAAGTGGCGTCGATAACGCTTTTGACCCTGACGACTGGCTTGAACCCAAAGAACAACGCCGAATGGACGAGTTTATCCATTTTGCCATTGCCGCCGCCACCGAAGCAGTGACCGATGCTGACTGGACACCGGCCGACAACGAGTCTCGCGAACGTACGGGCGTTATGGTGGGATCAGGCATAGGCGGACTTCGAACTATTGAAGAGGGAGCGCTCACTTTGGCCGAAAAAGGCCCCCGCCGGCTGAGCCCCTTTTTCATTCCTTCCTGTCTCATAAATCTTGGTTCGGGACAAATATCGATTCGGTTTGGTTTTAAAGGGCCTAACCACTCGGTGGTGACAGCTTGCTCAACCGGAGCACATGCTATTGGAGATGCTGCTCGCCTCATTATGCTCGATGATGCTGACGTAATGATTGCCGGGGGTGCTGAAAGCCCAGTCACTCGTCTCGGCGTCGCTGGTTTTGCCGCTGCCCGAGCACTGTCGACCCATTTTAATGACCAACCCGAACGTGCATCACGGCCTTGGGATAAAGATCGTGACGGATTTGTTATGGGCGAAGGCGCTGGCGTGGTTGTGCTTGAAGAGTATGAACATGCGCTTCAGCGTGAAGCACACATTTACGCTGAGGTAGTGGGTTATGGGCTATCGGGGGACGCCCACCACATCACCGCCCCAACACCAGACGGAGACGGTGGTTACCGTTCAATGAAAATAGCCTTACACAGAGCGGGGTTAGAAACCATCGACATAGACTATATAAATGCTCATGGCACCTCGACACCTCTTGGAGACGAAATTGAACATGGCGCCGTAAAACGCCTCTTCAAAGCCACTGCCCATAAAATTTCGATGTCTTCGACCAAGTCCTCCATCGGTCATTTGCTTGGCGCTGCGGGCGCTGTGGAAACAATCTTTTCAACTATGGCGATCGTAAATGACATCGTACCGCCTACACTAAACTTGGAGAAACCGTCTGACGGGTGCGATCTTGATTTAGTGCCGCTCAAAGCCAAACATCGAAATGTCCAGACGGCTTTGTCAAACAGTTTTGGTTTCGGTGGCACCAATGCAACACTTATCATAAGGAAGTGCTCGACACTTGAAGATTCAAAACATTAAATCGAGCCTCTAGCGCGGCAAACGGAAAACCCTGTCAATATGATCAGACTCGCTTCCGGATTGCTCTCGTTTTCGCTGATCGTCGGGGCAGCCACAGCCGGCGGTGTATGGTGGCTAGAAAGTTGGCTTGACAGGCCCGGGCCTCTCTCGGAATCGATAACCACTATTTTAGAGCCTGGCACAGGAGTTCAATCGATCGCGAATCAACTCGCTGAAATCGAAGCGGTAGATAATGCGCGACTCTTTGTACTGGCAGTCACCATAAACAGCAACCGCAGATCTCTCAAAGCAGGTGAATACACCTTCCCCGTAAAAGCAAAACCTCGCACAATTCTTGAAATGCTGGCTTCTGGCCGTACTTTGGTACACAAACTGACAATACCCGAAGGCTTAACCAAATCTGAAGTTATCGACCTTATTCAGAGCGCTGTCGCACTAAATGGTATGGTTGAAACAGCACCCTTGGAGGGTTGGATACTGCCGGAGACTTATCATTTTTCGCGTGGTGAAACGCGTAACAACCTCATTGAGCGTATGGAGATAGCGATGCAAGATACGCTCAAAGAGTTATGGGCTCAGCGCCCGTCTGGCCTCCCTTATAGTGGGCCGGCTGAAGCCTTAGTAATGGCTTCAATCATCGAGAAGGAAACCGGCCGCGCCAGCGAACGGTCCCGTGTGGCTGCCGTATTCGTTAATCGCCTTCGACTCGACATGCCTTTACAATCGGACCCGACCGTCCTTTACAGTCTCACCAAAGGTGAAGGTGGCCTTGGACGCCCCCTGACCCGTGCCGATCTTCGAAATGCAAGCGCTTACAACACATATCTCCATACTGGGTTACCGCCAGGGGCAATCACCAATCCTGGGAGATCTGCGATCATTGCCGCACTCAATCCCGATGAAACCGACGAACTCTATTTCGTCGGAGATGGAGATGGAGGCCACAGTTTTGCGCGAACGCTAATTGAACATAACCGCAACGTTGCCCACTTCCGCCGTATGCGCTCAAAAGCCAGAGATTGTGGGGCATGCTAAATCACCATTCAGAAAAGAAGTGAAAGTTGTGGGTCCGAACATCAACCTTCGACGACGAGGTCTAATGTTGGTTCTATCTTCTCCATCAGGAGCAGGAAAAACTACAATCTCACGGCGCCTCCTAGAACATGATGAAAACTTGCGGATGTCCGTATCAGTTACAACCCGGCCCCCACGCCAAAATGAAGTTCCGGGTACAGACTACGAGTTCATTGATAACCAAACCTTCCAACAAATGCTCGATAAAGGTGAGCTCCTGGAGCACGCGACTGTGTTTGGTCACCTCTACGGAACACCCCGCAAAAGGGTGGAAAAATCGTTATCCCGAGGGTACGACATTTTATTCGACATCGATTGGCAAGGAGCGCAGCAGGTTACTGAAAGGGCACGCGACGATATCGTAAAGATTTTTATCCTTCCTCCGTCGACAAAAGAACTAGAGCGACGACTAAAAAATCGTGCCCAAGATAGCGACGATGTTGTTGCGACGAGAATGGAGAAAGCAGCCAGCGAAATAACACACTGGGCCGAATACGACTATGTGATTGTTAATGAAAACCTCGACAACACCGTGGACCAAGTGCTCAACATACTATCTTCCGAAAGACTCCGCCGCCATCGCGCAATTGAAGTGAGTGAATTCATAGAAAAATTAATTGGCGAACAGTCCTAATGCTAACGCCGTTTTGATTGACTCAGTCGGTTGCTCCTGACCCTATTCCAGCATCGAGTGCGCGAGATAGAGAACAAAATCCCGTCACCGAAATCTGCTCCGGACGAGCTGTCGGCGGAAGCCCCGCAACCTTAAGCAAAGTCAAACTGTCTGGGCATAATTTCTTTAAGCTGGTTCGCAACATTTTACGGCGCTGACCAAATGTAACTGCAGTAACCCGCTCCAAGCTGGGCATATGCGCAATGTCTAAAGGTCGGGGCCGCGGAACTAAGTCGACGATTGATGACACCACTTTTGGCCGGGGCGTAAACGCGCTAGCTGGCACGTCAAACAACACACGAACTTCGCACAGCCACTGAACGATCACGGACAACCTTCCATAATGTTTACTGCCTGGCCTAGCCACTATGCGTTCCGCTACTTCCTTCTGAAACATCAAGGTCAGACGTTGAAATGCGTTTATCGCCGGAAGACAGTTCAACAATAATTTCGTCGCGATGTTGTAAGGCAAATTGGCAACAACCTGGGCTGGCGGGTCAACCAAGGCTGCTACAGCAATTTCAAGGGCATCCCCCTCAATCAAACTCAGGCGATTGTTTGAAACTAGCACCAATTCACGCAGCGCGGCCAAAGCGCGAATATCGCGCTCGATGGCTATAACTCTGCGTGCCGAGCTCCCCAACAAGGCTCGTGTTAATCCACCCGGCCCGGCCCCAATTTCCACCACTGTGACACCATCTAGTATGTTGGCTGCATCAACGATCCGCCTAATCAAATTGAGATCGAGCAGGAAATGTTGACCAAGTGACTTACGCGCGGTGAGTTCGTGACGAGCGATTACCTGCCGGAGTGGTGGTAGTGACCCGGACTCGACAGACATCGAACTAAACACGCAAATCGACGAAGGCGCTTCGGCGGAGGTCCCGCAACAAACGGCGCGCAAGAACTTCCAGCCGGGTAGCCTCCATACGTGCCCGGATCGTTCCGCGCCGATCGAGATTTTGCTCAGGATCATCGCGCTCGCAAACCATCAATAAATGCACGCCAAACTCTGTGCGCACGGGCGCGCTTGGAGCACCAATCTCGAGGTTTAGCAAAGGCCCGCGGAAAACATCGGGAAGATCACCAAGCGAGACCCAACCTAAATCTCCAGAAGCATCAGATTTAAGCTCTTCGACTAACGAGGCCATATCTTCACATCCTCGGATGTTATCCCTGATTTCCTCCACAAACACAGACTGCCTCGCTACGGCATCATCCGCACCGCCAGTTAGATTCGGCAAGGTAACCTGTATCAGTCGAACTCTGACTCGACTTGGGTCAGAAGCCATGATTTCGCGTCGCTGGCGCAAGTGAATTATATGAACCCCATCGATGGTACGGACCGGATCAGAAACATCCCCGACTTCCATCCCTGCGACTACCAGCGCCAGCTCTGGTCGCAGTTGGCTTTCTCTCATCCAGCCCATATCACCGCCTGAACCACCTATGGCATTGTGACTAAATTGCGCTGCAATGCCGGCAAATTGCGCACCGGCACGAACCTGTCGCACCAATTGATGAGCTGTTGCCGTCACTTCTTCGGCCTTCGACGGCTCCCCAAAATACAGATCAATTTGCGAAACCAGGTATTCTGGCTTACCACGATTTATCTCGAGCCCAGCCAGTTCCTCCTCGACATCTTCTTCACTGACAAATACTTGAGGGCGTAGTCTACTTGCTACGAATTTGGCCCATAAAATCTGGGCTCTAATTTGGCGTTCGAAGAAGATGCGAGGAATACCCAAACTCGCCAACCAACCATCCAACTGACCGGGACGTAGCCCGTTTTGCTGCTCAACCATTCCGAAACCGCTAATTATTTCCTCGTCAGAAACTACAATGCCCTGACGTTCAGCTTCCTGAATTTGTAGTTGTTCCTCAATCAAATTTCGCAAAACTGGTTGGACCAATTGTTGACGAAGTTCCGGGGAGTCCTCGAGCCCAGTCGCAAGTCCCGCCATTTTGATACGCGCGAGCAAATCCAACATGGAAATAACATTGTCATTCACCACAGCGGCAATACGGACCAGTTCCTGGGACGCAGCTGGACCGGACAGAAAAATTAAACTCAATAGTGCAAATAACAGCTGTTTCATGAATTGTACTATCCGAAGACAGGCCCCAAACTAAAGTAGACTGAACACACGTGATCAAGAATAGAATTTTGTGCCAACTGCGGCAACAACGCCTCTCGTTTAACCAAGATTGCGAAGCGTTATCCTAACAATAAAATTCGTAGTCGGTTTCACATCCGCATTTTGGGTAAAATATCGATTCAAGTATGTCCTGATCAGCACGCATTCATCCCTGTAGATCAAACCCAATCCGCTGAGCAAACTGCCGCCGTCCTCGGTCAAATCGCGTTGGTGTGTTAAGTATAACCGCCAGTGTTTCCTCGGAAGAAAGTTCATCCCAAAATTTACTTGCTCCAGGGATGTTGGCACTCCTAGGGTCGGCCCATCACTCAACTTGGTATATGTCAGAGATCCTGTTAACCATTGGGGACCGACCGCAGCACCAACAGATGACCGGCGAGTGGCAAAGTTAGTACGATCGAGCCGAAAACGATGGGATAAATTTAGATAATTAGTCGGCGAAATAATAATTCGGCCAACAAAATCTGAAAAATTCCGATCGAGACCAGTACCCACTTCAAACGTGTCGTCGGCCTGGGCCCGATAACTTTGACCGAAGAAAACCTCGTTTCGACCCGATTCACCATTACTGAATTCACCTCGAACTCCGTAATTTAGTCGCGCACCACCCTCGTAACGATCCAGTCCAGGAAAACGGTTTGAGCTAAACAAATTAACGTCGTCAAATTCGAATGCAAGGCTGTCCTCATTTGGGATTTTGCTCGGATTGCCACCGTTGGGGCCCCAGATTAACTGAGCAATAGGTTCCACGACCTGAGCCCCATTTGCAGTTTGGCGCCCAAACGGGTAGCGCCAATCAAGGCGGAATTCGGGCACAACTCGACCAGTTAACCCACTTTGTGCAGTACTGTTAGTTACCGGGTCCAGCACGTTTGCAACATGATATAGATCGCCACGCAGTGATAGGGTTAGGTCATAGACCACACCATTGGCCGAGGTAAAAGGTAATCGCCAACCCCCCTTAATAGATATGCGCCGACTTTCCGCACCGCTCGAACGACCTAGAACGCGAACATCGGCATTCATCAACCAGTATTCGCCACGTCCATTTGGCTCGCTCCGGAATAAATAACGTCCCAATGGGGTCACATATGGTACCGAGTTTTCATCATTATCTAGATCAAGACTTTGAAATGATAATGCACGAAGGTCCGCAAAATTCCGGCCTTCCGCGCCTGTCAAATAAATTTGACTCGTCAAATGTGAATCACCTCGCCCGAATCCATACCGACCTAAATATGGATCCCTACTAAATCCATAACGCACCAAGTACGTTGCATCCGTTGCCCGATTGACATCAAACCCAGCCCTCCAAATCGGGTTCACTGCGAATTCGCCAGCTCCGAAGACGTGCCCCCGGGTCCGTTCAGTCTCTTGGGGATCTTCACTCTCTCGATCCGCTCGAGTAAGGCTGCCATTTATTTTATATTCCCCTCGTTTTCTAACTTCCCGGTACTCTCCGGTTAACACTACTCCTTGCTTAGTAGTGATGATTGGCGCAAAGGTGGCGTCTTTATTTGGGGCTATGTTGAAGAAAAATGGCTGTTCATACGTGAGCCCAAAGACAGAGTCGTTGCCGAGAGAGGGGGCAAGGAACCCTGTCTTACGACCCACCGATGGATCTGCGTGGCTGAAAAATGGCACATACGCCACCGGTACACCAAACACCTCAAGAAACGCATCTCTATAGAATATTCGTTTGAGCGATTTGTCATGGACGACACTTAACGATTTAATTTGCCATATCGGCTTGTCCATATTTCTGTTGGGGCAAAGTTTGCACGGACTATATACTGCCTTAAGGACCTCAATCCGACCATCACTACTCATACGCCCGCCAGTAGCTGCAGCGCGCGATCCATCCGAGAACAAGATCTGGATGCCCTTAATTATGCCGCTCTTTAGATCCCCCGCCAGTTCCATATAGTTCGAGAAAATCACATCATCATCGGCTGACAGCAACGCCACATTACCAGTAGCAATTACGACAGCGTCACGACGATTGTACGATACGGTATCAGCTAGCAAAACACTTTCACCGTGGCTGATCTCAACATTCCCGCTCGCAATTACGACCCCAAAATCTTCATCATAGGTAACAAAATCTGCACTCATCAGCACGTTGTCTTCAAGCACTCTCGGGATCGTCGACTGCGCCCCAATCGAGCTGCTTCCAATGGTTATCACGACCATGGCTATCGCGGTGATTCGGCAAGTGCACGCACAACCAAACCAAATCCCACAACTCATCTAACTATCTTCAATATGAAGCAACATTGCTCCACCTAACAACACCGCCATGACCCCAGGCGCCCAACCCGCAAGTGGTGCAGGAATATTTGCAGCAATTCCAAGTGCTAACACTACGTCTGAAAAGACATACACCAGGAGGCCCGCAACGATCCCAAGTGCAATCAGCCATCCCGCACCACTGTTACGCGCCGAAAGGCGAAGCGTAAAAGCGGCACCGATCAAAACCATCCCCGATAATAACGCCGGCCCGGCAAACACCGAATGCCAATAGACGCGATGTTTCAGAGAGGAAAAGCCAGCGCGCTCCAGCAATGCCACAAAGTTAGGTATCTCCCAAAAAGATAAGGTTTCCGGTGAAGCAAAGTTCTCTTGTATTTGACTAATCGTAAGCTCTGTGGCAAATCGATGCTGCTCGTGCCGCTGCGCCATATGATCCGGACCAGTCGACAGTACATCTCGTAAAAGCCAGTATCCGGTTTTTAGTTGAGCGGTAGCAGCATCGAGTCGTTGAACAAATTCATCTTTCCCTTGGTATCGAAAGATAACAACCTCGTGCAGTGTCAATTCAGGCTCGGTAATCCGCTGCGCATGAATAACTGACTCGCCATAGTCATCAGCCTGACGCAGCCACAGACCGGAGCTAGAAACGGCAAGGCTTGACACACGTCCCTCAATATAACGAGCCTCAAGTTGCTCATAGCGCCATAATAATGAAGCAGCGAGCGGGTTAAACACAGTCGCCACAAATGCTCCGACTATCACGCTGAGCACTATGCCAGGAAACAAAATTTGCCAAACTGAAGTACCAGAAGCACGAGTAACGACCAGCTCGCTGGTGCGCGTCAACCTTGCCAAAACGAGCATGACACCGATCAAAAAAGCGTACGGAATCACTCGCTGAATCATGTAAGGGAGATGAAGGAGCGCCAACTGGAGCACGACAGCCATTGTCGCGGTGGGCTTGCTAGCTGCACGTCGGCTCAACTCGACGAAATCGAACATAAAAATGAGCGCACCCAGCGCGAACAAAGCAACACCTATACCAATCAGGAACTCACGCCCAATGTATATAGACAGAGTGGTAGATAGTCTCATTGCTCCTGAAACGCCAGTTAGAGACTTGAGCCAATTGATCGCATCGTCCGCCGCAACGGATCCAACGCAACCACGTACCAAGTTACGCCAACCATAAGCCCAAACAACAGGTAAATTAGTGGGATTAAATCCGGCACCCGCACTATCAAACCCGTCAGGCCAAATGTTAATGCTTGGACACTGACAGCAATAGCCACAGCAAACAGCAAACGCCAATTCGAACCGCGCCGATTATAATCGCCGGAGAATAACGCCCCCAATCCAATGAACACGAACAATACACTAACTAATGGCGTTATCAGTCGGCGATGACCCTCGGCTGCAAATTCTCGTCGATGGCGTTCCTCCACAACATCATGAGGCCATAACAAATCCGGAAGTAATCGCTCCTTTGCCTCTTTAAATCGGGTGGCATCAAGTCCTCCAACGTCACCAAAATCGAACGCATAGCGGTCAAAGTAAAGCAACGACAATTCGCCGTTCCCTACTTGTATTTCCTGACGATTCCCATTCAGTAGAACAAGACGTGGACCATCGTCTGTGTGCACCAATGTACCGCTTTCAGCCATAAGAGTGGACGGCTCAGTCGAATTACGTGCTTCGTGAACAAAAATACCTCGCAACTCGCCATCCTTACTGCGCTCACGAACATATATGGTCAAACCATCGATGGGTGTGTTGAATACCCCCTCCCTCAGCAAAAGAGATGCAAACGAATTCCGTACCTGGGATTGAATATTCTTAAACTCATGAAAACCCAGCGGCATGAAATAAAGGTTAATCGCGTAGCATAACAACATCACTACACCAGCTATACCAAGAGCAGGCAGTGCAAGCCGAGCGTTGGATAGACCGATCGCCTTAAGCACAATGATTTCTCGGTCCACTATCAGCTGATGATAGGTGTATAATACGGCGGCAAACAACGCGATCGGAAGGATTACCGAGAGCAACGAAGGCAAAAGCAACGCGGTCATGTACAAAAATAAACCGAAAGACAATCCTTTATTAATAATCAAATCAATAAAACGAAGTGACTGAGTGAGCCAGATAACACCTGTGAAGCTAAATGCTACGACTATGAGAGGCCCGATGAGCTGACCCATAATATAGAGAGAAAATCGACGCATTGGGCTCCTTTCGGGCAGTAAGACTTGCTCTGCGCAGGCGACGCCCCACCAGCGAACTTAAACAAATACTTCCCATGACTGCAACAGTTGCTAGAGTCGTAACAAATCGTGACAACACATCTTGCCTTCATAAGGGGCAACAAACCGACCTGGCCGACTCCGAAAAGACAACCGTGACAAAGAGGAAACTATGGATATTACTTTTGCCAAGCTCTCCCATCCCTCTGTAGGCGGACTCATCACGCTAGCCGCTGAAAACGCTGGTCTGACAGTAACGGCAGTTCAACTTGATCGAAAAATGCGGGGTGCCTTGAAGCGCGCGATGGAGGCGGAGAAATTTACTGGAAAAAATGGTCAACTACTGGTGGTTCTAGCTCCTGCTGGGCTCCGCGCAGACCGAGTTATCTTGGTAGGTGTCGGCAAAGGAAAAGCCTTCGATTCCGGCACTGCTGAAAGATTAGGTGGGCATGTACTTGGCAAACTAAAATCGTTGGGCGTGAGGCATGCCGCGTTGGCAGCGGACCCAATTTTTGGTTCCGCGCTCGAAGCATCAGATATCGCAGCCCATATGGCTTACGGTGCATCTTTGCGCGGCTATCAATTCGATCGGTATAAGACAAAGCGGCCAAAGGCCGGTACTGCCAAGCTCCGTAAACTGACCATTATGACCTCTAATCCATCAAAAGCCCGATCAACGTATAAACCCCTTGCAGGAATAGCTAACGGGGTCTTTTTAACCCGCAACCTAGTTTCAGAGCCTGCCAACATTCTGTTCCCAGCAGAACTCGCCGATCGCGCCAAAGCCCTACACGATGACAAAATCAAGGTAGAAGTATTGATGCCCACAAAAATGCGGGAACTTGGCATGGGTGCGCTCCTTGGTGTTGCCCAAGGCAGCGCACACGATCCGAGAATGGTAGTCATGCAATGGCAGGGCGCACCCAGTCATGCGGACCAAACACCGATCGCTTTTGTAGGCAAAGGCGTCACCTTCGACACCGGTGGAATTTCAATTAAACCATCCGCGGGTATGGAGGACATGAAATGGGATATGGGAGGCTCAGGCGTCGTAATCGGCTTGATGCGCGCCTTAGCTCAGCGCAAAGCCAGGACGAACGCAGTTGGTGTTGTTGGCTTGGTTGAGAACATGCCATCGGGAACGGCACAAAGGCCAGGAGACATAGTTACGTCCATGTCGGGGCAAACTATCGAGGTCTTGAATACTGATGCTGAGGGCCGCCTAGTGCTTGCCGATGCGCTTTGGTACACGCAAGACCGGTTTAAGCCTCGCTTTATGGTTGACCTCGCGACGTTGACCGGCGCGATCATAGTGTCTCTAGGAAATAAGCGTGCCGGTCTTTTCTGTAATGACAAGGGCCTTACACAACAATTAATGGCGGCCGGTGAAATGGTAGGAGAAAAACTATGGCCTATGCCTATCGATGACACCTACGATGCAGACATCGACTGCGATATCGCAGACATGAAGAACATAGGTTCCGGTCGCGGGGCAGGCAGCGTTACCGCAGCTAAGTTCCTGCAAAGGTTCGTCAACAACCGTACGCCTTGGGCACATTTAGACATTGCTGGTGTAACTTGGTCGAAAAAGGAACAAATGCTTGTCCCGAAAGGTGGTACTGGATTCGGTGTGCGGCTTTTAGACCGCCTGGTAGCTGAAAACTACGAGACACAGTGATATCGGCTATTTGAATTGTGTCTGGCGCCACTGAAATTGCGTTCTATCATTTGGTGAAATGGCCGTTGGAGCATGCTCTTCCGAAGCTTCTGGAAAGGATTCTCAGCCAAGACTTCAAGGCGGTAGTGCGTGTGGCCAGTGATAGTCAACTATCTACACTAAATCAGGCCCTTTGGACCTATGACCCAGGCTCCTTCCTTCCTCATGGGGTTGCTGGCGATGGCAATGTCAAACAACAGCCTATTTATTTAACCACCGGCAGCGAAGTGCCGAATGACGCGACAGTTTTGATTCTGACTGGCGATCTGGATGCCCATGATATCAATCGCTTTGCACGCTGCGTTGACATATTTGATGGAACCGACGAAGCCCTCTCAAAGGCGCGCAAAAGGTGGGAGTCGCGCAGCACGGCCGGCTATTCCCAAACTTACTGGCAGCAAACATCCGACGGTCGTTGGGAAAAAATATCTAAATTTTGAGACCCTATAATCAGCCCGCACAAAGTCGCTGTCTCCCCCGTCCTTTAAGGCGGCAAAGCGCTAATACGTGTTGATTCATAAGGACCCACGAACTCAAGTCACCATGGTTCGTTTAATTTAAGACCATACAATCAATTTTTTGCTGCGTTGTTAGAGTTATCTGTCAACACTTAGCAAAAAATATCCCAATAAATTGAATTTTGGGTTGACGGCCGCAAGCATGGGGACCTAAATATTGTAGTGAACCAATCAATTTATACAATATATTGTATAGACGACAAGATTTTGTGATAAACGTAGGATCATATAACTGTACCAAAGTGCAGTAAGCAAGAAACTGAGGGATCGATGCGTATTTCACGCCATTACACAAAAAAAAATCAATCCCCTTATCAAGAGATCGAATTCCGCTCCGCGAGCAGCGAAATTCGTAATCCAGACGGCTCAGTCGTTTTCAGCGCTGAGGACATCGAAGTTCCTGATAACTGGTCCCAAGTAGCTCTTGACGTGTTGGCGCAAAAATATTTACGCAAAGCGGGAGTGCCTGCAGCAACACGGCCAATACCTGAGCAGGACCTGCCAGAATGGCTGACAGCACGGAAACCTGACCCTGAAAAGCTTGCACACGTTCCAAGGGAAAGCCGCACTTCCGGAGAGACAAAAGCAACTCAAGTGTTTGATCGTATGACGGGCGCATGGACATATTGGGGTTGGAAAGCTGGTTATTTTGACCAGGAAGAAGACGCTCAAACCTTCCGCGATGAACTTCGTTATATGCTTGCCAAGCAGATCGCCGCCCCTAACAGTCCACAATGGTTTAACACTGGGTTGCATTGGGCATATGGCATAGATGGGCCTCCTCAAGGCCATTTCTATGTCGACCACTCGACGGGCAAGGTCAATCAGTCAAATTCAGCATATGAACGCCCTCAACCGCACGCTTGCTTTATTCAGAGTGTCAACGACGACTTAGTAAACAGCGGCGGCATAATGGATTTGTGGGTCCGTGAGGCCCGATTGTTTAAGTATGGCTCCGGTACGGGCTCTAACTTCTCTGAGATACGTGGCGAGGATGAACCCTTATCAGGCGGCGGACGGTCCTCCGGCTTGATGAGTTTTTTAAAAATAGGTGACCGAGCAGCAGGTGCAATCAAGTCAGGCGGCACAACACGACGTGCAGCTAAGATGGTAATTGTCGACATTGACCATCCCGATGTAGAAGATTTCATTCGTTGGAAGGTCGCTGAGGAACAAAAAGT
>JYMV01027475.1_pt1 | contig 22307 bp, 20 predicted proteins | sample 338911 | NCBI WGS metagenome assembly JYMV01 (sample SAMN03354496, study PRJNA234377) | hydrothermal vent metagenome | biome: Deep sea; feature: Hydrothermal plumes at the Eastern Lau Spreading Center, Western Pacific Ocean; material: Seawater | place: Tonga | collected 2009 | depth 2000 m m
GAAATGAAAAAAACGCTTAAATCCCTCCATGACCAGTCAGTGAAGCTTACCGGAAATCTGGAAACCAGCAGCAAGGAAACACAAAAATTACAGGAGTCCACCAGTAAACTGCGGGAGATTCTGTCGTCATCCCAAAAACGCGGGCAGTGGGGGGAACGAATGGTAGAAGATATTTTGGACTTTATCGGTTTTATGGAGGATAAAAATTATGTAAAACAAACCCAGGTGGAGTCAGGCGAAAAACCCGATTACACCTTCTTCCTGCCTAAGGAAAAGAAACTCAATATGGATGTAAAATTTCCTTTAGCGAGTTATGAACGTTATATTAATTCGGAATTGGAGGAAGAACAGGAAGGTCATAAAAAAGATTTTCTGCGAGATGTTAAAATTCATATTAAAGCAATTGCCGGTCGGGCATATATAAACCCTGCAGAAGGTACCCTGGATTATGTGTTAATGTTTATCCCCAATGAATCCATTTACGGATTTATCAATCAGGAGGATACACAGCTTATTGATTATGCTTTAGGGAAAAAAGTTCTGCTCTGTTCACCCCTAACACTCTATGCCATGCTGTCTCTTATTTATCAAGCAACCCGTAATTTTGCCATGGAAGAAAAAGCCACTGAGGTGATGAATCTGCTGAATTCATTTCGTCTTCAATGGGATAAATATGTTGAGGTTATGGATAAAATGGGGCGTAGCCTTGACACCGCCAAAAAAGATTATGACACCATGGTAGGCACACGGAAAAATCAATTGGAAAAACCGCTCAGTAAAATTGAGGAAATTACATCAGGGGGTGAGGTAGCGGAGTTGGTGGAATGATGTAAAATAACCTACCCAGGTTGTTTACAAATGCAACAAGAAGGGTTGCTTGTTGTACTAATTAATAACCGTCTGTGCCTTATACACCGACTGAATCACATTGGCTAATTCACTGAGGTGGGCTTGAGTATAATCATCAAAATATCCCGTTTCAATGGATTCTTTGATCTCACCATGAAGTATTTTTAAACTGGCACGCGCCAAGGCAACTGCATCAGAATGAAAATAATTCTTCTTATTTAATAATATAATACTCAAAACATTCACATGAGATTTTTGTAGATCCCGGCGGAAACTGTTGATATTTTTATTTTGCTCCAACTCTGACCATAAGGATTGGGTAATTTTTTGAAAATGCTCCGTAAGGGTATAAATTGATTCACCTTTGGGGAATTTTAATTCATTATCACGAATTCGTGCAAAAATACGGGGGTGGTGCAAGCGGTAAATACTTCCGGATTGAATAAAGCGCACATAATCATGAATAGGATAATCAATTCGGCTCATTCTCCAAACGGAACCTTTAAAATCCCATTCTCTTTCCGGAGCCAGTTTATTCAACAAATCGGGGTCAAAATTAAAAGCATTTTCCGCCAATATATTTTTTAATATAAAATTGAGTGCTTCCCTTTGTTTTTTAGCGGGTACAATTGAAAATGGGTTATCTCCACCAGGGTCCCCTATATGATGTCGGCTATGGTGGACACCACCAATATATTTGGCAATATTTCTGGCAGCTCCTAAATAATGACGTAAACCTCTGCCAAACACTCGCCGAATTTTAGAGTATTTTTCACCTGTTTTTTCAAAATACTCTGGAATAAGCTCAATCAATTCCTGCGACATTTCGAATCGCTTCTGATAGTATGCCATGGGGTCATCGGTTAAATCCCATGCATTAGAATGGGGATCCATCCCTCGGGTGGATTGTCCAAAAGTATCTTCATCTGTTCCATATCGCAATAAGGGATCGGTAGAGCGGGAGGCTATAGACTCTAAGAATTTCTCTTCAGAATGTCCCGATCTGTTCGGTTGTTTATAGGCATATTCTATTGCCCAATAATCATAAGTCCCCGGTTTGGTTTGGAAGAAAGTTTCACCATCAAATACATTAATAGGTTGATAATCCATTACCGATCCACTTATGCCATATTTTCGAGTAAATTTCGGGTCACTTAACTGCTCAATGGAATAAATAGAACTGCCTTTGAAATTATGCCGTAACCCCAGAGTATGGCCCACTTCATGCAGAATTAAATCTACAAGTCCATTATGAATATAATTTTGCAGTTCTTCATCTGTACCCTTCAATACACCAGTGGTTGTCATTACATCCCATCCCGATGCCATTTCTTCCCGAAGATGATCTCCATATTGGCACATTTCAGAGGAAAATTCTTCAGTGGGTTCTTCTGACTCAAAATCCATACTCACCTGCCCCAAAATTGGGGCAATAAATTCCGTTTGCTCTCGGTAAAAAGAGCGCACAAAATCTGCACTTATCCGAATATCCGCATCGTAGAGTTCACCTGTATAGGGGTTCGCCCGAGAAGGTCCCACCGCATATCCTGACCCTGGTTGAAACAGCCAGCGAACAGTTGAATATCTCACATCTGCAGGATCCCATTCAGCATCATCTGGCATTTGTTTTACCACTACTGCATTCTTAAAACCAGCTGCTTCAAAAGCTTCATTCCAGGCAAGGATACCTTCACGTACGGCATCCCGAAGTTCATAGGGAATGGAATTTTCCAACCAGTAAACTATGGGTTTCTTAGGCTCCGATATTTTTGCCTGTGGGTTTTTCTTCTCTAAGTTCCATCGATTCACATAGCGGATATAGGGTGAAATTTTGCGAACATCGGTATAATCCTGATAGATGGTAACGAAGTGCCCAACACGGTCATCTGCCAAGCGGGGTTGATAATCTGTTTCAGGAATAGCTGAAAGGCTCACATGATAATTAATCAAGACACTGGTTGAGCTGGGAAGTGTATAAATATACTTTCCCTTTTTACCCTTAAAATGCAGGGCTATCTCAATTTCTGTATTGAATGGGAAAGATTTTAAATCTTTAAAATAACTATCTTTTCTATCAAAGCTATAAATACCCTGACTTTTCCGGGTAATTTGTTCAATATCATAAATAAAGAGTGTACCAATATCCACTAAAATTGCTCCACTTTCCGGATGGGGTTTGCTCTCAATTTTGGTTGATGAAAGAATGGAATTAGAGGTGTGTCTTTCAACAGATCTGCGAAAGGGAGAATCTTCATCTGTCCTAAATTTTACATTTACATTCACAAACTGCACACGTTCCCCCACCTGTTTAAACATGAAGGGGTATTCATCTAACATGGAACTTCCATCCAAATAGTATCCATCACCAGATTGTCGGGTGAGTCCTGCGAGATGTATTTTTTCTATTTGATCAGGGAGTATAGCGAGGAAGGCTTTGTTTTTTTCATCATTCCAATAAATGGTGAATAATCCATCAATTTTTTGGTAATCTTTGATTACATTTTTAAATAATTTTTTACCGTCTTTTTTCTTACTTTTGAGTGGCTTTTTGGATTGGACTTTGGTGGTATCATTTAATAGGAAGTCAATGTTTAGATCTGTATAGGGGTCGGCGTAACACAGGGCTGATAGAAAAAGACCTGTTAAAAGGAGAAAGTGAACTTTTCTATTCGATTTAATCATTCTGAGGATATTTAAAATTACATTAATTTTGGAATAATTCATTCATAATATTTATTCCCGAATTGATTCCAACCAGAATTACAATTTGTATTAAGTCCATTATTTAAGGATTGATTTTACTTTTACAACCAATTCTTTAACCTCTGATTGAGTAGGCGCTTCGGCATAAATTCGGATAATAGGCTCAGTGTTTGACTTACGAATATGTACCCAGGAATTATCCCAGCTGAGTTTTAAGCCGTCGGTTTTATCAGATTTTACATCGGAAAATTTTTGTTCCATTTTATCTAATATAGATTGAGGGTCAACAGATCCCAGTCCGATTTTATCTTTTACCATAACATATTGAGGCATGGATTTGAAAATTTCACTTACTTTTTGAGTATCTTGGGTCATACGGTTTAAAAACATTGCAGCAGCTACTAATGAATCCCTGCCATAGTGACTCTCAGGCAAAATAACGCCGCCATTGCCTTCTCCGCCAAGTTCGGCATTGACCTCCTTCATTTTGTTTACCACGTTTATTTCGCCAACAGCTGATCTGATTACAGAACAGCCATATTTTTCAGCCACTCTATCAAGTGCTAATGTTGAAGATAGATTTGTAACTAAGGGTTTACTAGAATTTGTGGTATTATAAAAACCATCTGCGCAAATGGCAAGTGTATATTCTTCGCTGAGTGGGAGACCATTTTCATCAACAACAGCTAATCGATCGCCATCAGGATCTGTTGCAAACCCCACATCTGCATTATGCAATTGAACTGCTTCCCCCAAATTTTTCAGGTTAACCGCCAATGGTTCCGGACCACGAGGGAAATCACCATTGGGTTCGCAAAACAAACGTTGCACCTTGCACCCCAATGCTTCTACCATTTCCGGCAGTGCATGTGAAGCGGCACCATTGACAGCATCCACCACAACCGAGAAAGATCTATTTTTAATTGCCTTCACATCAATAATAGACAGATTTAAAGTATGCTCAATATGCGGTTGATAGCCGTTTTCAATTTTTTTAATCGAGCCGGAATTTTTGTGGGAGGGTGATATGCTATCCGCAATTTCAAATAAACGATTATTTTTTTCAGCATTGATAAAACAGCCGTCTGAATCAATAAATTTAAGTCCATTCCACTGGGTTGGATTATGACTTGCCGTTATGACAACTCCACCAGCCATTTTATTTTTTTCTACCAGAAATTGTGCAGTGGGAGTGGGTATAATTCCATAATTAACAGCATTTCTCCCACATTTGATTAGGGCAGTACATCCCGCATCAATAAAAGACTCACCATGAGAACGACTATCGCGAGCGAGAAGAATATCCCCTTCCCCCTGAAGTTCTGAAAATGCCTGAAGATGTCTGGTTACAGTAGATTCGGTTAGAGTATCACCTACAATTCCCCGAATACCGGAAATTCCCCGTATTAATTCCATGGTCTAAATTAAAACAGAATGATATTGGATTAAAATGGAACAAAAAAAGAAAATCCAGATTTGAATCTGGATTTTCTTTTTTATTAAGTTTTTGCCTGAGAGAAAAGCGTAGGACGATATGGAACTCGTCTTCGTTTACTTCTCTTGGCAATTTTTCGTGCTTCGCTGGGTTTGATGTAATAGGCACGTGCCCTTACATCTCTTAGAATTCCAGCTTTTTCCCATTTCTTTTTAAAGCGTCTTAACGCTTTTTCAAATGGTTCGTCTTCTCGAATTTTAATGCTTACCAAAGTAGTATCTTACCTCCCCTCAATTTATCCTAAATATTGTCGTAATTTTCTGCTTCTTGAACGATGCCGCAGACGGCGAATAGCCTTTTCTTTAATCTGCCGAACACGTTCACGAGTCAATCCAAATTCTTCCCCAATTTCATTCAGGGTAAGCGCATAGGAATGACTAATGCCAAAATACATCCTTATCACTTCACGCTCCCTGTCTTTCAAGGTATCTAATGCTGCAGCAACTTCTTCCTGAAGTGAGTCCATCTGCAATTCCTGGTCAGGTTCAGCCGTGGAACCATCTGGAATTACATCTAAGAGACAATTTTTATCTTCATCGGAGAATGGCGTGTCTAGAGAATGGTGCCTGCGGGAAATTCGTTGGGCATCATTCACTTCATTGGGTTTCATTTCCAATTGTCTGGCAAGCTCATCTGCACGGGGAGCACGCTCAAATTCCTGTTCTAGACGTTCAGCAGCTTTGTTAATTTTTGAAATGGTGCCAACCCGATTAAGTGGCAACCGAACAATTCTGGAATGCTCAGCCAATGCTTGTAAAATAGACTGACGAATCCACCAAACCGCATAGGAAATAAATTTAAATCCACGGGTTTCATCAAAACGTTCAGCAGCTTTGATAAGTCCTAAATTTCCTTCATTGATAAGGTCTGTCAGTGGAAGCCCCTGCCCCTGGTAATCTTTTGCAACACTCACGACAAACCGTAAATTGGCTTCGGTGAGTTCTTTTAAAGCCAGGCGATTACCCTGCTTAACTAAAATTGCAAGTTCAACCTCTCTTTGAGGAAGCAGTGGTTCGAAGCGGCTTATTTCTTGCAGATATTTACTGAGGGATCGATTGGCATCACTACCCAGTTTCTTAATTTTCTTCTCAAGCTTGGCAATTTTTTTCTTTCTCTGAGCACGTTTTTTCTCCTGCTCAGCCATAAGCAATTCTTCTTCTTCGGTAAGAACGTCTTGAGTATCCTCAGCCTCTAATTCTCCCTCACCCATTTTCGTAGGGATTTGAGCCTTCAGTTTTTTTGCTTTTTCAGCAGCGGTCTGTCTCTTTTTTGTATCAGGTTTAAATTTTGCTTTTGCCTTTGGAGTGACTGTCTTCTTTGAGGCAGCTTGAACCTTAACAGAAGGTTTTTTCTTTACCACAGCTTTTTTAGCAACAACTTTTTTAGTAGATATTTTTGCTGGGGCTTTCTTTTTTACTGCGGTCTTCGGAGCAGCCTTTACCTTTGGGGTGGGTTTCTTTTTTGCTGTTGTTTTAACCTTTACAACAGGCTTTTTCTTTGCAGGTGCATTTTTTGATGCTGCTTTTACTTTTTTTGTTTTGGCGGTCTTTTTTGCCATCGAACTCCTCTAAAATTAAATAGAAAATTAGCCCAATATATTAATATGGCATATGATCCTTATCCAACAAAAATCACATTATAAATTTGAATAAATTCATCAGGACTTATTTCCTCCGGCCTGCTATTGGCCCATTTTTCAATTTTCCCCAATTTATAAGCCTCTGGTAAATTATTTTTCAGCTTCTTTCTCCGTTGAGAAAAGGCTTGTTTAATCAAATTTGAAAAATTGTTAAATTCTGGCAATTCTTTCTCTTTTGGGAAAAAAGTTAAAACAGCTGAATCAACCTCAGGTTTTGGTTGAAATACATTTTTGGAAACAATAAACTCAATTTTCACCTCACAATACACCTGACACATCACAGAAATGCGTCCATAGGATTTATTCCCATGTTTGGAGACAATCCGCTGTGCCAATTCTTTCTGAAACATGAGTACCATCCGCTCCCAATTTTGCCATGCCAGCATTTTAAATAAAATGGGACTGCTAATGTAGTAGGGCAGGTTTCCAATTATTTTTACTTCACCTTTAAGTTGATTCAAATCCCACTCTAAAATATCTCCCTGGTGAATAGTAACATTTGGATATTTATTTTTCTCCAATTGTGTCACCAAGAGTGGGTCAATTTCTACCACATGAATATGATCAATTTGCTTACTTAACTGATTTGTAAGTGCACCATCACCCGGTCCGATTTCTAAAATATTATCGGATGTGCAGGGCTGCAGACAATTAATTATTTTGGTTATGGTGTTGGGGTCTCGCAGAAAATTCTGCCCCCATTTTTTCCGAAAGGGATGAGGCATTTTAATTTAGGGAAAAATCTAACTTAAAGATCATTAATTTCTTAGATTCAAGGTCAAGGTCGGATAAATGGAATGTTGGAATATTGTTTAAAAATTATCCAGTCCTCCATTAATCCAATATTCCGGTTTCATTTCTTTGTATTCCACTGGTTTATGATGAAATTATCTAGTCTATTACAATTAGCTGTTGAAGGTTAGTTTTGTAAACAAATGAAGTGCCGTTTCGGTGGTGGATTCTGCCACCTCTTCCAGAGAAATTTCTTTCAGCTCAGCAACTTTTTCAGCCACATGCAGAACATTTTTCGGCTGATTTTGTTTTCCGCGAAATGGCTTGGGGGAGAGGTAGGGTGAATCAGTTTCTACCATCATTCGCTCCAAGGGTATTTCTTTCACCACCTCCTCCAAGTCTTTTACAAAAGTAATCATACCGGTAAATGAAATATGAAATCCGGTTTCCAGAATCTTTTGTGCAAACTCCACATTGCTGGCAAAACAATGGATTACCCCTTTATCGTTTCTACTATTTTGTATCCCATCTAATATATCATCATCTGATTCCCGGCAATGGACTACCGCAGGTAAATCCAATGATTTGGCCATTTCCAACTGTTCATGATACACTCGTCTTTGGACTTTTCTGTCGCTGAAATCATAATGGTAATCCAGGCCAATTTCTCCTATTGCTACCACTTTTGTGTGGTGAGTAAATTCTTCCAGTTCATACAAATACCGCTTGGGTGCTTTACCAGCTTCATGAGGGTGAATTCCACAGGTAGCAAAAACAGAGGGATACTTTTCTGCTAATTTCAGACATTCTTCAGAAGATGATAGGTCAACTCCGATGGAGATAATTTTCTCTACTCCATTATCTTCTGCAGCTTGGATTACCTCCTCAATTCTGTCTGAATAATCCTCATAACTGATATGGGCGTGGGTGTCAATTAAGGTCATTCAACTGTTATCCGGGGGAAGGGAGATTTTCCTTCACCTAACTCTGATCCCGGTTTCAGCAAACCAATATTGGTTTCATTTAATGGAATATTTCCTGCTCCCAAAATATTGAGAATTGTGGTGGTTTTCTCCGGCATGACCGGATTTAATAGCTGAGAACCTATTCGAAGTACATCAGCAGCTAAAGCCAGGGTTGTTGCGGCAGAACCCCCTTGAGAGGAATCCTCTTTTATAGATTTCCATGGCGCCTTGGCTTCCAGGTAACGATTAATTTTACGAAGAAGAGAGAGAGTGGTTTCAAGTGCATCATGAATTTTCAGTTCCTGGATGAGATTATTGACAGATTGGGGGGTAGTTTTAGCTTCCGCAAGGAGTTCTAAATCAACTTCATCATAATTCCCGGACTCGGGTATTTTACCATCAAAATGCTTCTGTATCAGTATGGTGACCCGATTTACAAGGTTTCCGTAATCATTGGCCAAATCAGCGTTATATCTCTTGATAAAACTCTCCATGCTAAAATTGGCATCCATGCCCAACACCATATCCCGCATGAGGAAAAATCGTACGGAGTCCACTCCGTAATCATCAATGAGTTCTAGAGGGTTCACCACATTTCCCAGGGATTTACTCATTTTTGACTCTTCACTCATCCACCAGCCATGAGCCAGAATGGACTTTGGTAGGGGAATCCCTGCTGCCATGAGCATGGTGGGCCAATATACTGCATGAGTGGTAAGAATATCTTTCTGGCCACCATTTATTAAAAGTAGTTTCATCTGAACCCCAACCTATGGCTGTTACATAATTCAATAATGCATCAAACCAGACATAGGTGACATAATCATGGTCAAATGGAATTTCAATACCCCAACTTAATCTGGATTTGGGCCTAGAAATACATAAATCATTTAGTGGTTTTCGGAGGAAACCCAATATTTCATTTTTGCGCGTTTCTGGTTTTATAAATTCTGGATGGTTTTCAATATGCTCAATTAGGGCATCTTGGTAATTTGACATCCTAAAGAAATAATTTTTTTCTTTTAGTTTTTTAATCTGCCGGAAATTACCTTCTTCAACTTCTTTTTCTGTTACGAAACGCTCCTCAGATACCGAGTAGAGTCCTTCATATTCGTCTGCATAAATTTCCCCTTTTTTATAAAGGGTGGTGAGCAGTTCCTTTACTCGCTCGGTATGCCGGGGATCGGTAGTACGTATGAAGTCATCATAATTTATATGCAATTTTTCCCACAGTTCCTTAAACCGAACTACAAATTCGTCAACATGATTTTTAGGGTCAACATTACGGCTTGCAGCGGCTTCCTGCACCTTTTGCCCATGTTCATCTGTGCCCGTTAGAAAGTGTACCTCATCTCCCATAATGCGGTGATATCGTGCCAGCACATCTGCTAGAATTGTGGTATAGGCATGACCAATATGAGGCTTGTCATTTACATAGTAAAGAGGAGTGGTTATATAGAATTTTGACATATTTCCTTATGGATTAAGTAGACAATTTAGAATGAAAGCAATACCTGAATGTATGTAAAACTTTCTCGTAGGAATTCATCTCCCAGTCCTTTCTCTTTGGAAGAAGGGGTGCAGAAGATGGGGTGGATTTTCTGTGTCCACCATCACATGTTAGCCTTCTCCTTAATAAATCCGTTTAATTTTAACCTAAATAATCGTATATTTAAGGTTCAGAGGAGATTTAATTTTATTATGATTAAAAAAATATTACCATTATTTATTGTGCTAACAATTTTATCGGCACAGATTGAATTTAATGAAGGGCCCTATGGTTCCGAATATTTTGATACTGCCGGTCCTTTCACTTTAGTAGATCTGAATATGGAGTTTGGTGATGTCACTGGAGATGGTATTGTCAATATCTTAGATATAATTTCCACCGTGAATTACATTTTGGGGAATGGTGAATTCACAGCAGAGCAAATTATTCAGGCAGATATGAATTTCGATGGAACAATAAATATCCTTGATCTCATAGGTTTGGCAAATTTAATCCTCAGCCCTGAGCCTGGTTCATGGGATTTTGCAACCCAGTGGAATGGAGAAGAAAGTTATATATTCTTCACCCTTGGTCCTACCGGCAGTACAACCCTCTGGAATGCCAGTTATTATGATGACCTATTGGAAGATTCACCTGATAATGTACATTATTTTTTTCTTTCAAATCGTAGTACTTATTTTCAAGATGTGCGGGATGTACGTGGAGAATTTGATTTAATTCTGGGAGGGATGTCCGATGAAGAACAGGCACATTGGAAAAGACATCTTCATTTTATACCCGACAAATGCGACAGCCATGATGATCAGTTTGTAGATGCTGTATGCGGTATCCGCTCTATCAGCATTGACCGGTTTCAGCGCTGGAGAGAAGTGGGTTATCTTGGCAATCCGGCAAACTTTTCTGGCACCTATATCAATTACCTGGCTCATGAAGCCTTGTATTTCAATTATGAGTTTGGTGCGCTCTATGAGCCGGATGAAGAGTATGATGAGATTACCGTTTTTGAGAGAGAACATTATACAGGCGGGTGGGCAGCTTCCATTTTTAAATCAGTTGAATTGCCGTCTAATGATGATCTTACAGGATATAGCGGGTTGAGTGTTGAATTGCTGCGTGGTTGCCCAGATGCCAATATGAATTACAGTGATGCCGGCTGTGATGATTATGACCGTATCGCCCATTTGTATTCTTGTGAAGAGGACAGCTCGGGCTGCCTAGAAATTGCCAGATGGATTACACCATTTGATCGTCAGCCACATCACTTGACTGATATCAGCCCATTTATTTCGGCTCTCAGACCCGGTGGCACACGAGTGATCAAGTTTCAGGAGTCGGGATGGCCTAACAGTCTTCTCACATTAAGATTTAGACTATATAATGATTCAGAAGGTCAAACTTCTTCGCCGCAGGAATACATCCCAGCTTGGAATGGAACAGTACTGTTTAATCCTGACTACGATGCGAACCGTCCACCTGTTATTTTTGCAGTGCCTGAAAATGCTGTAAAAGTAGAGTTTGTATCCTACATAACTGGTCATGGCTGGGGAAGTGCCGGTTGTTATAATTGTGCTGAGTTTTGTAATTCCCGGGAGAATTTTCAAAATCTCATCCGGAAGCAGGGAATAATGATTACTGCATGGAACTAGAAACGATTCCTCAAGGTGTAGTGCCTAATCAATATGGCACGTGGGGATACGGACGTGCAGGATGGTGTCCGGGGATGGATGTTGCTCCCTATATTGTTGACATTACAGATTTTGTCAGTATTGGTGAAGAAAATGTCATCGATTATGATGCCTGCCGTGTAGTGGGAAACAACTGTGTTACTCCACCTACCTGTCAAGGCGATGGATACTGTCCAGAAATTGCCATGTCTTCCTATGTAATATTTTCCTATTAAGAAGAAAATTTATTAATCCAAATAACTTGTTCTGTTCCCTTAAAAGGTAGATAAATTTCATACCTTGCAAACAATACCAAATATCATATTTTACCTTTTCCTGATTCTTTTTATAGCCTGTAGTGAAAAGCCTGAAATCCATATTTCAAAAACGGTACAATTTGAGGGGAAAATCTATTTACTGAATTCTGATGACCCCTTTACAGGAATTTTATTTAACGAATATTCCAATGGACAGCGTGAATATGAAGGTTATTATAAAAAGGGAGTACCAAACGGAAAATTGACTTATTATTTTGACAATGGTTCAAAAATGCGCGAAGGTGTTTTAAAAAATGGTTCTCCTGCAGGTCGGTGGATATATTATAATTCTGATGGCAGTATTAAAGAAATTATAGATCACTAAATTAAATGTCAGAAAAAGCAGAATCATCATTTATTAAATGGATATCCATGATAATCTGTACCGCATTAATGGTATTATATTTATGGTTAGTCTTATATGTTTTTTAATGGGCAATAATAATGTTTGACTGGCTCACTTTGGAATGGCTTATGACAAATCTGGAATGGGTGGTTTTAGGCATGTTCGTAAGTTTGGGAATCCTACTTTTTTTCCCGGTATTGCTCACACTTGAATTTCGAAAATTAAGCAAAAAGGAAAACAATTAAATGGAATCGCTGTATATACTCATAGGTATTTGCTGTGGTATTTTCGTTCTGTTTTCGCTGAGTGAAGTGGTGACACTGAAAAAGGAAGTTAAAAAATTAAATGGAATTGTCACCCATCTACTTAAAGCAGATAAATCTAACAATAGTCAATCAGATTAGATTCAATTTAATTCTCATAAATAACTCATTTTTTCATATTTTATAATACCTGTAAATTGGAGACTAAATTTCTTGGGAAATTATTACCTTTACCAATAATTAATGGCTGAATCTATACCACAATCGCAGGAGAAAAACTCTAAGGTATATACTTTATACTATGCCTTTTTTCTCATCCCCCTAATAATCACAATCTTTGGGGTGATGTTTTTTTTCATGTTTAAGGTATTAACCTATGAATCAAATTCTCCTTATGAATATCTTACAAATGTGCAAATTGGTTCTGCTACCAAGCGCTGGCAATCTGCTTATGAATTATCAAAATTATTATCAAATCCAGAGTTGGTACCTCTGGATGCAGGTTTTAAAAATAAGATGGTATCTGTTTATCAAAAGTCTATTCATGATGATCCAATGGTACGCATGTATTTGGCTTTGGCAATGGGTAGAACCGGACAACAGGAATTTGGTCCTGCATTAATTGAGGGTTTGGAGGATGAAGATGAGGGTAGTCGCCTGGCTGCAATAAAAGCTCTGGGTATTTTAAGATATGAACCAAGTGTAAAACATGTTCGTAAATTTATTCAGGATTCAAGCTCTAATGAAGAGAAACTCGCAGCAGCCATTACTTTGGGGGCACTTGGAGATACATCTGTGATTTCTGAATTGCAAAATCTTTTGGAAGATGAAGAACCAAATATTCGCTGGGATGCAGCCATCGCATTAGTGAAATTGGGCGACTTATCTGGTAATCAAACTATTAATAATCTTTTGGATAGATCATACTTAAATAACTTCAGCGAGGTGGATGAAGAGGAAAAGGTGCAGGCAATATTGGTTGCAATTCAAGTGTCTTCTCAATATCCATCTGACAATTTTATAACCAATCTGTTAAAATTAGCCACCTTTGATAACAATATGAAAATTAGGGACCTTGCCATAAAAACATTAGATAAAACCTACAACAGGAAAATATAAATGTCAGATAAAGTAATACCAAAAGCATCAATTAATACAGATTCAGGGAATGATCTGGATAGAAAAGGATTTCTGGGTTGGCTGTCAGTAGGATGGCTTGCATTTGCAGGAGCAACAGGCGGTTTTTTCACTTTGATGATTCGCTTCTTGTTTCCCAATGTATTATTTGAGCCACCTCAATCTTTTAAAATTGGTTACCCGGATGATTTTACAATCGGAAAGGTAGATACCCGATTTAAGAAAAAACATGCTGTATGGGTTATACGTAATGACGAAGGAATTTATGCACTCTCAACCGTATGTACCCATTTAGGCTGTACTCCAAACTGGTTGGAAGTTGAGCAGAAATATAAATGCCCCTGTCATGGAAGCGGTTTTAGAAAAACAGGAATCAATTTTGAAGGTCCTGCTCCGAGACCTCTTGAACGTCATGCTATTTCCCTGGCATCTGATGGTCAAATAATTGTGGATAAAACCATGCGGTTTAAATGGGAAAAGGGCGAGTGGGAAATAGAAGAATCATTTTTAAAGATTTAAGAAAAGTAGAAAAAATTAATGTATTTGGAATATTGGATTAACGGATAGATAGAATAATGGCTTTTAAGCTGGGATAAATACAATTCCAGAACTCCAGCTTTCCAGAATTCCAAAATCATTACCATAGAATATTGTTTACCATCATTGTGTTACAATTGGGTATAAAATTAAATAAAATATAAGAAGAGAATGGCTGAAAAAGAAAAGAAAGAATCATTATTAGACCAATTGGGTGAATCCCAAGTCTGGAAATCAATTATTCGCTCTGGTGTGCCTCGCAACAGACGACAGAGAATGTATGCAGTATTGGGAAATGTATTTCTCCATCTGCATCCGGCACGATTACCCAGACATGCCGTTAAAATTGGGTACACATGGTGTATGGGAGGGTTATCATTTTTCTTATTTGTGGTGTTAACCATAACAGGAATTCTGCTCATGTTCTATTATCGCCCCACCGTAGAATATGCCTATACCGATATCATCGATTTGACGGAACAAGTTCCATTGGGCATTATGCGTGAACTTCACAGGTGGGGAGCACATGCAATGGTACTTACAGTTTGGCTGCATATGCTGCGGGTATTCATGACAGGTTCATATAAACCACCTCGTGAATTTAACTGGGGCGTTGGCGTACTGCTTATGACTATCACTCTTTTTCTCAGTTTCACCGGTTATCTTTTGCCTTGGGATCAATTGGCAATCTGGGCGGTAACAGTTGGTACCAATATGGCACGGGCACACCCCTTTATTGGGCATGAAGGTCCGGGAGCATCCCTCTTGGCAATTGGGGATATTAACCTTGTACACATGGGGTCGGATGTCCGTTTTGCGTTGCTTGGCGGCAGATTTGTGGGAGAGGCAACTCTATTACGGTTTTATGTGCTGCATTGTATAGCGGTTCCATTTATTGCCATGATATTTATGGCGGTTCATTTTTGGCGAATTCGGAAAGACGGTGGTATTTCCGGTCCATTGTAAAATAAGGGAAATTTATGAGTTACATTAAAAATCTATTTGATTTTCTGTCTGCACCAACCATTTCTTTTACCCTTCTCACGGTGGCATTCCCTTTTATTTTTCCTCCCAGTGATTGGTTTGATAAGAAAAATAAACAATGGGGAATTTATAAACTCTGGACAAATAAAGGTGCATTCTGGATTTTTATGTCCATCACCTTCTTTTTTGTTATTGGTTACTTTGATCCCTATTTTAATCTCACCATGACAAAACCGGATAATATTCCCATTATCTTAATGATTTATTCCATGATATTTGTTGTTTGGCTGGGGATGAAACAAGCCTATATTAATGATGCCAGATTGGACCGGGGAGAAAAACCAGAAGAATGGAATGATCCTGATGATAAAGTATTGGTATGGCCTGATTTGGTTTATATTGAACTCATTGCCTTAATTTTATTTATGGTATTGTTAATTGTCTGGTCAATATTAATTGGGGCACCCTTAGAAGAACCTGCAAACCCGGCTTCAACACCAAATCCATCCAAAGCGCCGTGGTATTTTCTTGGACTCCAGGAAATGCTGGTTTATTTTGATCCCTGGATTGCAGGAATTATTTTCCCCATATTTATTATCGTTGGAATGATGGCAATACCCTATATGGATATCAATAAAAAAGGTGCGGGATATTATTCCTTTAAAGAACGACGGGTAGGATTTTTTATTTTTATGTATGGATGGTTTGTGTTGTGGGTTTTCCTAATTGTGGTTGGAACTTTTTTCCGTGGTCCAAACTGGAACTTTTTTGGACCTTTTGAATGGTGGGATCCCCATAAGGTCGTTCCACTATCAAATGTAAACCTCTCTGAATATGTGTGGGTCAAACTCCTAAATAAGGGGTTGCCAACAAGTATTCTTGCTCGAGAGGCAGTGGGATTTGTTACCGTTATTGGGTATCTATTTGTAATGCCGCTATTGCTGGCTAAAACCAAATTAAAAAGTTTATTTGAACATTATGGACCTGTTCGATATTCAACCTTGATGTTATTTGGTTTGACCATGTTTGCCCTGCCTATAAAAATGTATCTCCGGTGGTTATTCAATTTGAAATATATAATTGCGATCCCGGAATGGTTCTTCAATATTTAATTAAAAAAAAGATATAATTTTGAACGACGAAAGATATTGGAATATTAATCAACTAAATAAATGGTTTGCCATTTCAAGCATTATTTTCATGGTATCCATAATTTGGATGTTTATAGATGATAATGATGATGACTTTAAAGTATATCAACGAAAATTCAGGCAATTGGAAATTGAAAATGAAGAAAAAAAGTTAATTGCCGAATTAGAAGCTGTAAAAGATGAGAGAGTTGGTTATGAAGAAAAATTGACAGGAGCTCAAACATCTTTTAAGGCAAAACAATCCCAACTTTTAGATGCAGAGAGTTTGCTTGTTGAATCTCAAGCAAAATTCTATAAAGCAAATATGAATTTTCTTAACCAAAAATCAATTTTAGATGCTGAAAAATTCAATTATGAAACAGCCATGCTACACCTTCATGAAGGTGATGACCCCGCTGAAATTGAGCAAACATATCAGGTAGTGATAGATGAAGTGTATACACTCAGGCTTATTAAAGAAGAAAAAGAAGCAGTTATGTTGGCAATTGAAGATCAAATAAAAGAAATAAAATTTGAGACTAAAATTGCAGAAGATGAATTAAATTCTGTATTAAAGGCTGCCAATCTGGTAGATAGAAAATTAAAGCTTATTGATCGCCGAAAGATGTCTCTCGCAAATAAAATTGGAGATATTGTTCGTGATCTTCCTATTTTAGATTTCATGGCTCCTTATTTTAAAGTTGAGCAAGTAGTACTCCCTAATATTAAATACAATGTGAATTTTGCGTCTGTACCCGAAGTTGATCGCTGTAAAAGCTGCCATTTGGGAATTGATAATCCGGATTATAAAAATGCAGAACAGCCCTTTACAACCCATCCCAATTTAGACCTGTATCTCACCTCAAGTTCCAAACATACCTATGAGGATTTTGGATGCACCAGCTGTCATGCCGGTAGAGGAAGAGGAACGGATTTTACTTCAGTTACACATACACCAAGCAGTCCGGAGCAGAGGGCTGAATGGGAAGAAAAATATGGTTGGCACGAAATGCATCATTGGTTAAAACCTATGCTTCCTGTAAATTATACGGAAGCAAGTTGTTTTAAATGTCATCAGGATGAAGCCAACATTACTCATGCGGATAAGCTCACTATGGGGCTCACACTCATTGAGAAAAATGGCTGTAATGGCTGCCACACAATTAAACCCCTGGAATCAAGGCGGAAGGCAGGCCCTGATTTAGCACGAATAAATGAAAAAGTTGATAGAAAATGGGTAGCAAAATGGATTAAAGACCCAAAAAGTTTTAGACATAATACCAGAATGCCATCTTTCTTTGGCCAATCAAATAATTCTGAACCAGATGATATTAAAAGAAATGACACCGAAATTTATACCATAGCTGAATATTTATTTCAGGATGGCGAAAAAATGTCCCGGAAAAATGACCGTAAATATTTAGGTAATGCTGAAAAGGGTCAGGAAATATTTGATGTGGTAGGTTGTCGCGGATGTCATATTATTGAGCCTGATCCAAATAACTTGCCTGAAGATCATAATTTAACTAATTTATTGAAAGAGCATGGTCCAAACCTCATTAATCTCGGTAGTAAAACTTCTGCGCAATGGGTGTATGATTGGCTGAAAGACCCCAATGAATATTGGCATGATACGAGAATGCCTAATTTAAGATTGAGTGATGAGGAAGCAAAAAATCTCACAGCCTATCTCATGAGTTTTACAAATCCTGAATTTGAAGAGGCAGAATCTATTCAGATGAGCGATGAGGCCCTTGATAAAATTGCTTTAGGATGGCTTCGAAAAATGTACCCTGAGATGGAAGCCAAATCACGTTTAGGGAAAATGGACTTGGATAATAAAATTGATTACGTAGCAGATAAGAGTATTCGCTATTATGGATGTTTTGGTTGTCACAATATCCCCGGTTATGAAAAAGATAAACCTATCGGTACAGAATTAACCTTTGAAGGTTCAAAACCAATTGATAAGTTAGATTTTGGATACATTCATGATTTAGAGCATACCAATTATGCATGGTTCACCCAAAAGCTGGAAAATCCCAGAATATTTGATAAGGGCAAAGCATCACCTCCGGAAGATAAACTACGGATGCCTAATTTCAATTTCAGTCCAGAGGAAATTGAAGCTTTGGTCACCACCATTCTAAGTTTTTCAGAAGATGAAGTCGGTGAAAACCTATTGGCTTCTAATTATGTCAGAGATGATATGGTGTATGAAGGAAGAAAACTTATAAAAGAATATAATTGTCAGGGCTGTCATATTATAGATGGTTTCGGGGGACAAATCGCAGAAAATTATAGTTCACCTGAATATGCACCTCCAAATTTGAATACTGAAGGCGCTAAGGTGCAACCCGATTGGCTATTCAATTTCTTTTTAGAGCCTTCAATAATACGACCGAACCTTCAGGTACGAATGCCTACTTTTAAATTGACGGATGAGGAATGGAATGCCATTATTCGATCATTCCAGTATTATGATAACCAGCCACTCGCATTTGAATCAGATTTTCATGTGAACACATCCACTACAAAATACAGGGCAGGTAAAAAATTGGAAGAATTGGGCGCCTGTAATAATTGCCATTTTTATGGTAAAGAATTTCCCAAGCAGGGTGCACAGACCTGGGCACCAAATTTAGCGCTTACAAAAGAGAGACTTCAGCCCAAATGGGTGATAGATTGGATGGAGGATCCACAATCCATAATGCCGGGGACGAAAATGCCGGCGCCATTCTTACCAGATAAAGAATTGCTCAATACACCTGGAGCCGTTTCCGATTGGGGCGAGCATGTGGTAAAAGTTGGAGGAGATAGAGAAACCATGTTGGAAGGTCTCCGAGATTATATATATTCCATAAAAGGAAAGACCGATATTACCAATGAAATTCAACAATACTTTGAGAAAAATGGGTATGAGTTTGAATTTGATGAAGAGGATGAAGATGAAGATTGGTAAAGATTACGAACTTTCCGGAAACCGAATTGCTTTTTGAACGAGTAGGAAAATAGAAATGTGGGGATTGATGATATTCAGCTATTTATGTATTGCCATTAGTATTTTCCTATTGGCACTTACTGGTTTACAGGGCTATTTCCAGTTTCAATTAATTCAGGCCAACCACCCGCAATTTGCATTATTTACAGCTATTTTTTATATGTTCACTGAAACCCTGGTCATGTTTTATTTTATAGGATCAGGAACTGCCATTAAAAAGAGTATCAAAATGGGAGGTGGTGAACCCAGCCTTTATGAGAAAGTGAAAAAAACTAAAATGATTCTCTTTCCCCATTTAACCATGAACATGGTTTTTATTGGGGTAGTTTTTATCTTAGGTGGTGCTGTTCAAACCGGAAGCGTTGCTGGCTGGATTCACGGACTTCTTTTTGATTTGGCATTTATCCATTTTCTGTATGTGACCATTTTACAGCACCGCGGATTTAAAGAAAATGTGGAAATTATTGGTGAAATAGTAATTGTTGAGGAAGCCGCAGCTAATAATTCCACTGCCTGATGTATTATATAAGTAAGGGCTTTCAATTGGTGGGATTATTGGTAATTGGTGCAGGGTTTATAAATAAATTCCCCCAATTAATGGATTATAAACTTCTGGGAATTGGAGCAGTATTTTTCATCATGGGGGTGGTAGTAAAGAAATTCGGATTAAGTAACAACTAACAAATAAATTATGGCAAAAAAGACAGCAGATCATTTTAAAGGCATACCAGATTTACCGGATGATCCCCGGATTAAGAAAAGTCGTCCAAAAATTATGGCTGTAGTGGATGAGGATAACTGTACAGGCTGTCAGGCTTGTGTTCCTTTCTGCCCTGTGGATTGTATTGAACCAGTGCCCAAAGAAAAATATGGATTTCCCATTCCACCTGTACAGGTGCGGTTCAACGAATGTACTGGCTGTATGGTCTGTGCCCGGGTCTGCACCAAACTCACCTGGGATGCCATCCGGCTTATGCCCACAGACACCTTTGAAGAGGTGTATGGTATAAAGGTGGATTAATCTAAAGTAAAACAAGCAGCTTGCTTGTTTTACATTTTTCTCAAGCAGTTTGCTTGAGTTACACCTTACAAACTATACGCCTTCAAGATATTACGAATATCCCGTTCAGTAGCATCAGGGCGCCAATCCATGCCATCAAATGCTTTCAGCAAGCGTCGTTCGGGATCTATGAGAACAGAACGGAGAGAATGGCCAATATCATTTTCTTCAATGCCCCAAAATGAAACCTGGGACTGACCGCCTAAAGTGAAGATATCGTTTATATGACCAAAACTGGAATAGGCTTTCAGGTTAGAATTTGATTCTACCAAACTCCCATAATTGATTTTGAGGATTGAAGGGGTATCATAAATATAGTCAAAACTCACCAGAAGAAATTCAATTTCCGGTATATCATTAAAAACCCGTGCCAGGTACTGGTTTTTCACCACAACTGCCGGGCACATATTGGGCATGGGGCAGCGGGTAAAAATATAGGATATTAACCTAAACTTACCATCAGAATTGGAGAGTGAAACTGTGTTGCTGTCCAAATCTAAGAGAGTTATATCGGTAAATAGTTCTCCTATTTCCAGAGCAGTATATTCATCATCCCACATATCGTCAGGAACTTGGAGTGTACCCTTCCCTAATAATTGGAATCCAGATGCAATGGCTCTATTCTCACCCATAATTAATTTGAATTTCAAACTGTCTCCCACCTGATATTTGTTAATATCCAAACTATCAGCCAGTCTAAAAGGCATAGTCATTGCCATCATGAATCCAGGGATTTCATCATGGTGAATAAGAAATTCATTGGACTCTTTTCGTACTTCGAGGATGGTACCCCGTACACCGTAGGATTTATTTTCAGAGCAATCCAGTAAAAATAAAATAATAGGAAGTAGGATAATTTTTTTCATAATTATTAAAAAAAAAGGTGAGAAATGAAATTCCTCACCTTTCTTTAAATGGTGGGGAAATTATTTCTTTTTGGCTTCTTTAATAAAGGTGAAATTCTGTGTAGTATCACCCTCACCAATTGTTACGGATGCATTGAGAGTTTTCCATTCCTTTGTTTTTTTGTCCTTGAATTTTTCCTGCCAGGCAATCATTTCATATGTTCCCGGAGGGATACTATCAATCTTGAAACTACCTGTATCATCCGTAACTGCAAAGAAGGGATGATCAAAAACAGAAATATAAGCATTCATCCAGGGGTGGACATCGCACTTTATTTTGATGAAGTTTTCAACCTTTTCAAATTTGATAGCTTTTTCTTTTACAACCTTGGGCATAGCAAAATTGAATTCGGAGTTTATTTTTGGCAGCCCATGAATATTATGCATTGTGGCATCAGAATTTTTAATGAGTAATTCCTGTCCTGCCATTAATCCCTGAACATGAGGCGCATAGACACAGCCATTTTGATCAATAACTGCCTGGGTGGTTGGGGCTTTCCCTTCATATTTTACATTATTCAGATATACAATTACATTTTTTAAATAACCGTCATCACTTAACACAAAACTCTCACGGTATGCAGGCGTTTTATGGGCGGCACCACATACAGGATCAGCATCCATTCTCAAGGCTTTTTTCTTGGGTCCTTTTCCTTCAAAATTTACTCTGCCTGAAAGGGATCCTGCAAAGATACTACCGGTAAATATTCCGGTGATAATTGCAATTGTCATTAATTTTCTTAACATCATTATTTACTCCTGATTAAATATAAGGTGAAAAATTTAAGCTTTAAATAGAGAGCAAAATTAGGGGGTAATGAAATACTGTTCCAATAGTTTGTATGAATAATTTTAGTTAAATTATTTCCAATCCATTTGCTACTTTTTTAGATGGATGAACTAATACAACCTTCCCATCTTTTTCCATTGCTCCCAGTACCAACACCTCTGATTCCAAACCGGCAATATTTTTTGTAGGGAAATTGCAGACTGCAATGATTTGTTCTCCAACTAGATTATCAGAATTATAATAATGCGTGATTTTTGCTGATGAACTTTTTACACCTATA
>JYMV01014530.1_pt1 | contig 22298 bp, 20 predicted proteins | sample 338911 | NCBI WGS metagenome assembly JYMV01 (sample SAMN03354496, study PRJNA234377) | hydrothermal vent metagenome | biome: Deep sea; feature: Hydrothermal plumes at the Eastern Lau Spreading Center, Western Pacific Ocean; material: Seawater | place: Tonga | collected 2009 | depth 2000 m m
ATTCGTTAGTGATTTATCTCTAAGAAAGTCGTAAATTCATTTGACCACACTTGATATCAACCGCATTCGGGAAATACTTCCCCACCGTTACCCGTTCCTGCTCATAGATAGAGTTACGCAGGTGGTTGATGGAAAAAGCTTGACAGCGGTTAAAAACGTGACAGCAAATGAGCCAATTTTCACCGGCCATTTCGAACATCGTCCAATATTCCCAGGTGTTTTGATGATCGAGTGTATCGCTCAGGCTTCTGCATTGCTGGCAAGTCTCATTCTGGATTCCACGGCAAGCCGACAACGTCTTTATCTGTTTGCAGGAGTCGATCGCGCTCGGTTCAAGAAGATTGTTGAACCTGGTGATCAGATGTGCATAGAAGTCGAGCTAAAGAATCATAAACAACAGGTGTGGCGTTGCACTGGCATAATTTCAGTGGATGGTGTTCTGGCATGTAGTGCTGATATTCTTTTTACGCACAAGGACTTGCCGTGATCGACCAGCGTGCATCGGTAGCGCAAGGAGCGAGTATTGGCAAAAACGTTTCGATCGGTGCTTTTTCTATTATCGAGCAAGAGGTTGAGATTGGCGACGATACCTGGATTGGATCACATGTTGTCATTCGGAATGGAACCAAGATCGGTGCCAGTAACAAGATCTATCAATTTTCATCGATAGGGGAAGATCCACAGTTCGCGGCCTACAACGGGGAGGAAACCTCATTGGTCGTAGGTGATGGGAATGTTATCCGGGAGTATGTAACGCTTAACCGTGGTTCACCAGCCGGTACTGGTGTAACGCAAATCGGTAATAACAACTTTCTGATGGCCTATGTGCATATCGCGCATGATAGCCAGTTAGGGGATGACATTACCTTTGCTAACGGTGCTAGTCTTGCCGGGCATGTTGAGATAGGAGACTGTGCAATACTCGGTGGTTTCACACTTGTACACCAGTTTTGCCGGGTTGGGGCTCACGCCATTACTGGTATAGGCACCGTTTGTCTTAAGGATATACCCCCATTCCTGACGGTGTCTGGAAATCCAGCAAAACCCTATGGTATAAACAGCAAGGGATTGCGTCGACGCGGATTCGGAGAAGAGGTCGTTTCAGCGATTAAATCTGGTTATCGCTGCCTTTACCGATCAAATTATGATTTACAGACCGCTATCGAGGAACTTCAGTCACTAGGTGCAACCCAAAAAGAAGTAGAACAACTTGCGTCATTCGTCATGGCCTCAGATCGCGGTATTGTTCGTTAGAATGCACTAGAGGGAGCGGTAACAATGCATGTCGCTGTGGTGGCCGGTGAAACGTCCGGGGATCAACTTGGTGGCGGTGTTCTGGCTTCGCTTCGCGGTCTGGTGGGAGATCTGAAGATCACCGGAGTTGGTGGGAACGCCATGGCGGCACAAGGTCTTAAGTCCCTACACGCGATGGAAGATATTTCCTTGATGGGGCTCGACGGCGTCTCCGAAAAGCTTTTAAGGGCTATTCGAATTCGTAGATCACTTTTCAATACGTTATTAGACGATCCACCTGACGTATTCCTAGGTATTGATATACCCGATTTCAATATCTCACTAGAAGAAAAATTGAAAGCTTACCAGATACCTACTGCGCATCTGGTAAGTCCTACGGTATGGGCATGGCGGTCGTACAGGATTCGGAAGATTAGAAGAGCCGTTGACCGAATGATGGTGTTGTTTCCTTTTGAGGAAACCTTTTATAGATCACACGGTGTATCGGCGAAATTTGTTGGTCATCCTGCGGCAGATGACATCGAACAGATTTCTAGGAAGCAAGCGCGGGAAAAACTTGCGGGAGAAGGTGTGCAAGCTGATCGAACAACTATCGCTCTTTTGCCGGGAAGCAGACGATCGGAAATAGACTACCTGGGTAGACTGTTCCTAGACACTGCAGAACGGATTACACAAGCAAACTCCGAAATACAATTTATTCTGCCAGTTGCAAATACGTCGGTTGCCCAACAACTTCGAGATCTTGTCGATAGGTACAAAGGCGGCCCGAATGTCCTTTTGACAGAGGAGAATGCTAGGCTTGCGATTGCAGCAGCCGATGTAGGCCTCATCGCGTCTGGCACCGCCGCGCTTGAAGCTGCGCTCCTGGTTAGACCGATGGTCGTGGCGTATAAGGTCTCAGGGTTGTCATATCTACTGGCAAGGTTATTGGCTAAGGTGCGACATGTTTCGATGCCCAACCATCTTACTGAGGAGCCTATGGTAAAGGAATTTCTTCAGGGCGATGCCAACGTAGACAATCTGTACGGTGAAATTCAACGTGTGTTAACTGATCGACTTTACAGAGAAAAAATTGAACACGCTTTTCAGGGCCTTACAGGGATGCTCCGCAACAATGCGAGTGATACGATCGCGAAAGAGCTGGTTTATATGACAGGCTAGACCTGTGAACATTACAGACCTTAAGGGGGGCGTTGATGAGGTGGGCAGAGGCCCTTTAGCCGGTCCAGTTGTCGCGGCTGCGGTGATATTCGAACGGGGTGTGTGCCTGGATGGGGTGCGTGACTCAAAGAGGGTTCCTGCTAGTCAAAGGCAGGAGTTGTCTGATCTGATTCGTCGCATGTCGGTTTCATGGGCGATAGGCGCTGCGACCGTTACTGAAGTAGATCAATATAATATCCATCAGGCGACATTACTGGCTATGCGGCGGGCGGTTTATGGTTTGAATGTGGCCCCAACGTATTTGTATGTTGATGGCACCGCGTACCCAGACGTCTGTTATCCGGGTAAAGCTGTGGTTCGAGCTGATGAAAATATTCCCGTGGTGGCGGCGGCATCAATACTGGCAAAGGTGGCAAGAGACCGTATCATGGTAGCTATGAGTAAAATATATCCCGGTTATGGTTTTGAGAGACATAAGGGATATCCAACGTCCGCGCACCTGGATACGCTAAGTCGGTTAGGCCCCTGTACGATTCACCGGACGAGTTACCGGCCGGTAAGAGTCCTATTAGAAGGGCGGGTCTGACCCCAACTGCCTGCTAGACCAATGACTAAGATTGCATTTCTTCACCTAGATGTACACACCGAGTATTCGCTTGGCGACAGTATCGTCCGGGTGAAGGAGTTGGCTGAAGCGGCGAAATCAATGTTGATGCCTGCTGTCGCGATAACGGACCAATCAAATCTATACGGCGGTATCAAATTTATCCGTGCTTGTACCGATAATGGTGTCAAGCCGTTGCTTGGCGTCGATGTTGAGGTTAAGGAAGAGAATGGCATACCACAAGGGCGCCTTATTCTACTTTGCCGGAATAATTCCGGGTATCGACATGTTTGTGAATTGCTGACAAATGCTTATACGCATGATGCAGATTCTACGAAGGTCGCAATCGGATTTAGCGAATTAAGTAAAGGTTGCGGCGACCTTATAGCAATCTCGCCCAGCATAGACGGTGCAATTGGCAAGTTGATCCGCTCAGGAAAATCAGATCAGGCAAAAACGATCGCCGATAAATATTCTCAGATGTTTCCTGAGGCGTTTTATCTGGAAATAACTAGGACGAACCGAAGGGGCGAAGGTGAGCATGAATCTCAAATACTGCAACTAGCATCTGAGCAAAGAATACCACTCGTTGCGGGCAATGCTGTCCGATTCTTGAATCACGATGATTTTACCGGTCATGATATTCGTGTCTGTATTCATGAAGGTAACGTACTGCAAGATCCCCGGCGGGTAAGACGCTATACCGATCAGCAGTATTTTAAAGACCAGTTGGAGATGACCGCCTTGTTTGATGATGTTCCATCTGCTCTTAAAAATACACTAGAGATAGCGAAGAGATGCAATGTCTTTCTTGAAATGGGCAAAACCCATATGCCGACGTACCCAACTGTGACGCACAAGTCAGAAGATGAAATACTGAAGGAAGCTATCGATACTGGCCTCAAACACAGATTTGAGCAGCACGCAATAAAAGAGACGGACCACGGCCACTACAAGAAGCGATTGCACACTGAGCTAGAAACAATCGTTCAGATGGGTTTTTCCGGGTATTTTTTGATTGTTGCAGACTTCGTTGAGTGGGCAAAAGAACACGATATTCCGGTTGGCCCGGGTCGAGGCTCTGGAGCTGGATCTTTGGCTGCTTACTCACTCGGGATAACAAGTCTCGACCCGATTCGGTATGGGCTTTTATTTGAACGCTTTCTGAATCCGGAACGGGTTTCCTTACCAGATTTTGATATTGATTTTTGTATGTACGGGCGTGACAGAGTCATCGAGTATGTGAGTCAGAAATATGGTAGGGACCGCGTCGCTCAGATTATTACCTACAACACCCTGGCGGCCAGGGCGGTCGTACGAGATGTCGGCCGTGTGATGAGTCAGCCATATGGGTTTTGCGATACCCTGGCGAAAATGATTCCATTTGAGGTCGGGATGACACTCGACAAAGCTCTGGGCCAAGATGAAGGTCTAAAAGAACGATATACCAAAGATCCTGATGTTACCCAGTTGATTGACAACGCAAGGCTGCTCGAAGGGATCCCGCGCAACGCCGGAAAACATGCGGGTGGCCTGGTTATCGCACCTGGGCCAATCACTCATTACACGCCTTTGTATCAGGAACCTGGAATGAGTCAGCCTGTAACGCAATTTGATAAGGACGATCTAGAAGCAATAGGGCTTGTAAAATTTGACTTCCTGGGGCTAAGAACTCTGACTGTCATCGACAGGGCGGTAAAAAATATTAATCGCAAGCGATCAGAGGTAGGTCTTGAGCTAATTGATATCGAGCAACTTGCTCTCGATGATCAAAAAGTATATTCGCTTATCTGCACTGGTTACACAACTGGACTGTTTCAGCTTGAATCAAGAGGCATGCAAGAGCTTATCCAGAGATTAAGACCGGATCACTTTGACGAGTTGATTGCCTTGGTAGCCTTATTTAGACCGGGACCACTTCAGTCTGGAATGGTGGACGACTTTATCAGCAGGAAACACGGTCATGAAGAAGTTCGTTATCCCCATCCGACTCTTGTCGAGATCCTAATGCCAACATACGGTGTGATTCTCTACCAGGAGCAGGTAATGGAGATTGCTCGTGTTTTATCTGGTTATACACTCGGATCAGCCGATTTACTTCGACGGGCGATGGGAAAGAAAAAGCCCGCGGAGATGCGTGAGCAACGCCAATCGTTCGTTGATGGAGCTACTGAAAGACATGTCGATCGAGAGAACGCAACGTACATTTTTGATTTAATCGAAAAATTTGCAGGTTACGGATTCAATAAGTCTCACTCAGCCGCCTACGCACTTCTGAGTTATCAGACGGCATGGCTTAAGACACATTACCCATCGGAGTTCTTGGCGGCTTGTATGTCTGCAGACATGGAGCATACGGATAAACTTGTTGTACTTGTTAGTGAAGCAAAGCGGATGGGTATTTCGTTACTTACCCCCGATATAAATCAGTCCAATCATGAGTTCAAGGTCGATGAGGATGGGTCTATTCGTTATGGACTTGGCGCCATAAAGGGTTTGGGTGAACGTGCAATCGAGTCACTGTTGGGTGAGCGACTGACCCAAGGAGAATTTAGTGATTTGCACGCGTTATGCCGCAGGGTGGACCAGCACCGCGTTAACAAGAAGGTGTTCGAAGGGTTGATCATGTCCGGGTCTTTAGATTGCCTGGGTTCGACTAGGGCTACACTTTGGGCGAAGCTGCCTCGGACTATTGAACTGGTTTACCAAATGGCTGAAGATCGGTCTTCCGGACAAAATGATATGTTTGGCCTCGAGTCCAGTGCGGTGAATGGTGACCTGGCCGTGTCAGTGCCAGACTGGTCCCCAAGGAAAGCTCTAGAGAATGAAAGGCAGGCGCTGGGGCTGTATCTAAGCGGGCACCCCATCGATCATGTGCATGATGAACTCGATACCTTGATAACTGGAAGTATCTCTGAAACCCCGCCAACCCCAGAGCGAAGAATATACTTAGCTGGACTGGGTTCTGCTCTACGCATCTTCAGCAACAAGAGAGGTGAAACTGCGGCGTTCTTTAGTTTGCATGATGGATCCGCCTATGCGGATGTCGCCGTATCAAGCGATCTTTTCCAGCATGTTAGAAACATTATTGAAACATCAGAGATCCTGCTGGTTGAGGGTTTGTGCTCCCTCGATGATCGTACTGGACAGTTACGATTAAAAGCAGAACAGATCAAAACGCTACGGCAGATTCGAGAAGTAGGTCTTACCAGGTTGGTAGTGCTACCGGATATAATGGGTAATATCGAGAGTCAGATAGTTGATCTGCAAGCGGTGCTGGATAATTTCCGACCGGGCCCAACTACTATCTGTGTCGAGTACTGTAATACGAAAGGGGATAAGGCCGCTATAAATTTGGGATCTGACTGGACGGTTCAAGTGGATGAAGAGATGATAGAACAACTGATTGCGATATTCGGGTCGGGATCGCTTCGCTACACCTACGATAAAAGCAGGTTCAGAGATCCGTTGGATTTGGTGTCATCCCGGGCCGCTTGAAATTGGGTCAGAGCGTGATAATTCAGATAAATGACCTGGTCTGATGTGAGACTTAGGTGAGAATGTTGTGGATAAGTTTTTGGAGTTTGAAAAGCCGATCGAAGAACTTACGGCGAAGATAGAAGAGCTTGAAAGGGTTAGTCAGACCCAAAATATCGATCTGAGTAAAGAGATCAGCAAGCTTGAAGGTAGAAGGCAGAAAGTCACACAAGATATTTTTGCCTCCCTCGACCCTTGGCAAGTCATTCAACTTGCTCGTCATCCGATGCGCCCTTACACCCTTGACTACGTGGACTCCACTTTTGCCCTGTTCCAAGAACTTCACGGCGATCGTATGTTTGCCGATGATAGATCGATTGTCGCGGGTATTGGAAAGATTAACCATTGGAACGTTGCACTGATCGGGCACCAAAAAGGGCGAGATACGCGAGAGAAACTGCAACGTAATTTTGGGATGCCTAAGCCTGAAGGCTACCGAAAAGCGCAAAGGGTTATGAAACTTGCGGAAAAGTTTGGTCTCCCTATCGTGACTCTGATCGATACGCCAGGTGCTTATCCTGGTATTGATGCGGAAGAGAGAGGACAGAGTGAGGCAATAGCTCGCTCGTTGTCAGTAATGATTGGCTTGCGGGTGCCTGTTATATCGGTGGTAATCGGGGAGGGAGGATCTGGGGGAGCACTCGCTATTGGGGTTTGTGATCGTTTAATAATGATGCAGTATTCGACATATTCGGTGATTTCACCGGAAGGCTGTGCGTCTATCTTATGGAAAAGTCCAGATAAAGCGCCCGAGGCTGCAGCGGCTATGAAGATCACATCAGCTGATCTAAAACAGTTAGGACTGGTTGATGAGATTGTTCAGGAACCCTTGGGAGGAGCGCACCGCAACTGCGAACAGGCAGCTGTGCATCTAACTACCAGTTTAATTCGCCACCTTGACGAAGTTTCAAACTGGACAATCCCGGAATTACTAGACAAACGTTACGAACGGTTACGGTCATTTGGTGAATTCCAGAATGGTAAGTAAGCACAGAAAAATAGCGTGTCTAAGTTAGATAGTGAAGTAGTACGATTTGTACAGGACAAAGACGCTCGCCGGCTATTGGTGGCGTTAAGCGGTGGCGTAGATTCTGTGTCTCTACTGCACAAGTTGTGTAAGTTACGTACACGCTATGACCTCTATATTGTTGCTCTACATGTCGATCATCAGATTCATCCTGAATCTGAACAATGGATGAGACACTGTCAGTCACAGTGTGACGAGTTCAAGGTGTCTCTAAAAACGGTAAAACTCAATATACAAAATTCCGGACACGGGCAAGAGGCGGCAGCAAGGCAGGCCCGCTACGATTGGTTTCACTCACAGATTGGCCCTACGGATGTTTTGGTAATGGCGCATCATATGGGGGATCAGGTCGAGACTGTCTTGTTGCGGCTATTTAGAGGATCGGGTTTACTTGGGCTTGGTGCGATGCACGAGATGAGACGATTCGGTTTGGGTTGGATGGCGCGGCCACTGCTGAGAGTATCCAAGGAAGAGATCATAGCCTATGCTAGAGAAAACGATCTTCGATATGTGGAAGATCCAAGTAACCTCGATATCCACATAGATAGAAACTTCGTACGCCACGAGGTACTACCCCTAATTCGTTCACGCTGGTCTGGTGTCGATCAAACAATATCCCGGAGTTCGGATCACCTCAAAACAGTACAGTCCAGCATAGACAAAAGTGCTCAGGTGGATCTCGAAGTGTTTCTTTGTCTTAGTAGACCTACTCTTTTGGGCGACTATGGTTGTGTAAAAATTACTGACCTGATCAGTCTCGATCAAACTCGTGTCGTTGAGGTATTGCGCTACTGGGTTCGGTGCGAAGGACTGGCGCTACCTAACACCGGAAAAATGAATGAACTGATGCGCCAGGTTTTTGGAAATAACACCAGAGGCCGTGGAGGTATACGATGGCAAGAGGGCGAATTTCGTGTATATCGAAATTTTCTTTACCTGCTGCCAGTACAGCCCAAGTTATGTAATCCAGCGACACGGCACTGGCAGGGACTGGATGCGGTGTGCATAAACGAAGTTGGCGTCGCACTGTCGGTACGCCATAGCAGGGGTAGCGGAATCAAACTACTTTCCACTAAAAACTCGCAATTTACTCTTGATTGGCAACATAACGTTCGTGTTTTTCATCCTTCTGGATCTGGTCACAAACGAACCATTAAGAACCTTTTTCAAGAAAAAGGCATTCCACCTTGGGAGCGACGCCGGCTGCCTTATGTCTATCTGGATGACGATTTGGTGTGTATACCGGGCTTGGCTGTCGAAAAAGCCTATGCCGCCTCGGGCACCGAAATTGGGCTAGAAATCAATATTTCTGGAGCCCAAACGTGTTGCTTAGGTTAGGTTTAACGTTTACCCGTTGTCCCCGGCGGCCATGTCTGGTAGTCTAACTGTCCGTCAGGTATGGCGGAGCACGTTCGTTCGAGTGTGCTGTTTTATCTCCGCGTATCCTTAAGCAATTGTACTCTGCCGTACAGTATGCGAGCACATGACACCGTTCGTGCCAGAGGAAATAATGACTAAATACATTTTTGTGACCGGTGGTGTGGTGTCGTCGTTAGGAAAGGGTATTTCATCGGCGTCTTTGGCAGCCCTGCTGGAGGCGCGCGCGCTGAAGGTAACGCTGGTCAAGCTGGATCCTTATATCAACGTTGATCCTGGCACGATGAGTCCGTTTCAGCATGGAGAGGTGTTCGTTACCGATGACGGTGCAGAGACGGATTTAGATTTGGGTCACTATGAGCGATTTGTCCGCACGCGAATGACTCAGTTGAACAACTTTACTACCGGACAGATTTACGAGCGCGTAATTCGAAAGGAACGACGCGGTGATTATCTGGGAGGAACAGTTCAGGTTATCCCACATATTACTAACGAGATCAAGGATTCGATAAAAGAAGCGGGCGAGGGATACGACGTTTGTTTAGTTGAGATTGGCGGTACCGTTGGTGATATAGAATCGCAACCGTTTCTGGAAGCGATTCGGCAGATGAGAATTGAGGAGGGTAGAAGCAATACTGCTTTTGTTCATTTAACACTTATTCCTGAATTGCCGTCAGCAGGTGAAATCAAAACTAAGCCCACTCAACACTCGGTAAAAGAGTTACGCAGCATTGGAATCCAGCCAGACGTCCTTGTGTGCCGGGCACACAACCCTATTCCTGATGAATCTCGGAAAAAGATATCTCTATTTACGAATGTAGAGGAATATGCGGTTATCTCAGGGGAGGATGTGGATAGTATCTATACCATTCCGCGGCGATACCACGAGCAAGGATTGGACCAGATTATTGTCGATCATCTTCATCTATCGGGCAGTTCTGCCGATTTGACCGAGTGGGACCGGGTTACAGAAGCCTTGGAGAATCCAGCTTCAGAGGTGGATATTGCAATGGTTGGCAAGTACGTTAGTCTTACTGAATCCTATAAATCGCTGTCAGAAGCACTTGTGCACGCCGGGATTGCGAATGACTGTAAGGTTAATGTCAACTATATAGATGCAGAAGATATTGAAAAGGAAGGTACGAGTGTATTGGAACAAAGCGATGCGATTCTAGTTCCTGGTGGATTTGGAATCAGAGGTACTGAGGGAATGATTGAGACAGTTCGTTATGCGCGTGAGCGAAACGTACCGTACCTGGGTATATGCCTTGGCCTTCAAATAGCTATTATTGAATACGCACGTAATGTTGTTGGTCTGTCCGATGCAAATAGCACTGAATTCGATAAAGCATGCAAACATCCAGTGATTGCTTTGGTTACCGAGTGGACAAACCAAGCAGGTGAAACAGAGAACAGGGATACACATGCTGATCTTGGCGGTACGATGCGCCTAGGGGCTCAATTCGCGAATCTGGAGAAGGGCAGCATATGTTTAGACATATACAAGCAACAAAAGATCCGAGAACGTCACCGTCATCGATACGAGGTAAACAATCGATTCATAGATATTTTGGAGGGAAAAGGTCTTACTATTTCAGGCAGATCGATGGATAATCTTGTTGAAATGATTGAAATATCTGAGCATCCTTGGTTTATTGCCTGTCAATTCCACCCCGAATTTACCTCGACACCGCGGGATGGCCATCCTTTGTTTACACATTATATACAGGCAGCCATGGCCGTTTCCAAGGGTCAAACGGGCTTTAAGGAAGCTGCGACACTGTGAATTTGTTGGGTAGAGAAGTCGGACGTAGCCATCCGTTCTTCCTAATAGCCGGACCGTGCGTTATCGAATCACGACAGGCTGTCCTGGAGGTCGCTGCAGCATTGCGGGAAATCAGCGATCGACTCAACATCCTACTGATTTTCAAGTCTTCATTCGATAAGGCAAACAGAACTGCGAGCGAGAGTTATCGCGGACCTGGACTGAATGAAGGTCTTGAGATTCTCAGCGAAGTACGGAGCAGCAGCGGTTTGCCGTTGCTTACCGATGTACATTCTGTGGATCAGGTGTCTGCTGTTGCGTCGGTCGTTGACATCCTCCAGACGCCAGCATTCTTGTGCAGACAGACTGATCTCATTGAAGCGGTGGCGACTTCTGGTAGACCAGTTAATATCAAGAAGGGTCAGTTCATGTCGCCCTACGAGATGAAATCTGTGTTAGCTAAGGCTCGGATGGTCGGAGGTTCAGAGATCATGCTATGTGAACGAGGAACGTCATTCGGTTATAACAATCTCGTCGTTGACATGCGATCTCTTCAGATCATGGCGGAATTTGGTTGCCCAGTGGTTTTTGACGCAACTCATTCGGTGCAACTTCCGGGTCAAGGCGGAGATAAATCCGGTGGTCAGAGAGAATTCGTACCAGTTTTGGCGCGTGCAGCCATTGCGACTGGGGTGTCTGGCCTTTTTATGGAAGTACACCCAGATCCGGATAAGGCGTTGAGCGATGGTGCCAATTCATGGCCACTTAATCAACTGGAATCACTGTTGATAGAACTTATGGCATTGGATGGAATCGCCGTGAGATCGCACGAGCTTTAGATTCTGTGCCGATTGTTTTGTTGATTGGGGAGAATAAGAGGTGGGTGTAAGCATTACCAGTGTCAAAGGTCGTGAGGTTATCGATTCTCGTGGTAACCCGACCGTACAGGCAGTTGTAGTCTTATCGGATGGCTCAATTGGCAGTACCGCAGTACCCTCAGGTGCTTCAACCGGTAGTCTAGAGGCAGTAGAACTCAGGGATGGCGACCCGTCAAGGTATTCTGGTCTTGGTGTTTTACGTGCCGTTGAACATATAGATACTGAGATCGCAGAATGCGTATTGAAGCGAGACCCATTCGAGCAATCAAATATAGATAGTGCACTTATTGATCTCGACGGCACGCCCAACAAATCGCGCCTAGGCGCCAATGCCATCCTAGGTGTATCACTTGCGGTAGCCCGTGCTTGTGCATGTAGTGCGAGATTGCCACTCTATGGCTATCTGGCACGGATGTTCGGCGGTGGTGCCGGCGAATGTGTCCTGCCTGTTCCTCAGATGAATATTCTGAATGGAGGGGTTCATGCAGACAATCGTGTTGATTTCCAGGAGTTTATGATTCTACCCGTTGGCTCGACTAGTATTGCTGATGCAGTCAGGGTAGGTGCTGATGTATTTCACACGCTGAGATTAATTCTTAAGCAAAATGGCCTGAGCACTGGCGTCGGTGATGAGGGTGGCTTTGCCCCGGAGGTAGGTTCCAATGAGCACGCCATAGAGATTGTGCTCGAGGCGATAACCCAGGCAGGCTACAGACCAGGTTTAGATGTTTACCTCGGCCTGGACGTCGCAAGTTCAGAGTTTTTCCGTGACGGCCGATACTGTTTAGAAGGCGATGGTCAGACGTATACGTCGGAAGAATTTGTTCAACTTATCATGAATTGGATAGAGCGCTATCCAATTTTGACTATTGAGGATGCGATGGCAGAAGATGACTGGGAGGGCTGGGAATTGATTACTCGAGTCGTCGGTGATCGTATACAGCTAACGGGTGATGATTTGTTTGTTACCAACCCTAAAATTCTTAAAAAAGGGATAGACCGTAAAATAGCAAATTCAGTATTAATCAAAGTTAATCAGATTGGGACATTGTCTGAGACATTTGAAGCGATTTGTATGGCAAAAGCGGCGGATTATGGTGTCACGATCTCACATCGATCAGGGGAAACTGAAGACACGACAATAGCAGATCTAGCGGTCGCCACAGGTGCTGGGCAAATTAAAGCAGGTTCTCTGTGCAGATCGGAACGTGTTTCAAAATACAACAGGCTGATGATGATTGAAGAAGAACTGGGTTCGACAGCATCATTTGCCGGATTGAAGGGTTTTCCTCATTATAAAAAAGGTGGTCCGACATCAAAACCTCCGACATCCAGTGGATAGGAATGTATGTCCCACAGAGTATTGCTCGGTATCCTGTTGTTGCTTTTTGTGCTTCTTCAATACGCTATATGGGGCGGAAAAAACAGTGTGCTTGATCTGATTGCTCTAAATTCAACGCTGACCGAATTGACCGAGCAGAACGTGACACTGCGAAAGAGAAACGATCGACTACACGCTGAGGTGATTGATATTAAAAGCCGATTGAGCGCGATTGAAGCACGCGCCCGATCAGAACTGGGATTGGTTAAACCTGGTGAGACATTTTTTCAAATTATCGAAAAATAGATGGAGAAATAGACGTATATTTATAGGTAACAGTTCCTACCTAGGTCATTGAAGCGGATAAGGCAGGGGCAGGGTCGTGATCTGTTCAGTACCTTGATCCTTATAACAGTAAACGTTTTCGACTTCCAAGAAACCAGAAACACTCAAGAGGCATTCTGTTTTGACTCCCGCCAGGGCGCTGGCGTTTACGATTACACCAACTTTTTTGTCCCTTGTATCGTCTAAAGAAACCGACTGACCCACCCGGACTTCGCCCGGGCCTTGGATCCTACCTCGTAATAAACGTTGCTTGACCCGACCGAGGTATCGCAGTCGCGCAACAATTTCCTGCCCTGGATAGCAACCCTTCGTGAAACTTACGCCAGATATCAAATCAAGATTAAGGTTTTGTGGCGTAAAAAGACCACTAGTCGATGCAGTAACACTGGCAATTCCATGTCGGATCTGAAGCAGGTTCCAATAATCAGAATCTAGAAGCGTAGTATTTCCTTCAGTTGCTTCAATAAACTCGATCGCATCAGACACTGGGACAACAATAAGTTGTGCCGGTTGAATTGGTTCTAAATGAGCATAACATTCTTTGGGCCATGCAGGTCCAGTTTGGCACCAAGTAGGTGTTGGGAAACGCCCCAGTTTTGTAGGTTCGCTGAGGCACATCACCGTTAAATCAGAACGGGCACGGAAAGTTACATCCGCGCGCATGACGAACATCTTCAGGCGATTAAGCAAAGAATTGACAATTGAATGGTGACACACCATGTAGATGGCACCATTCATCGGGAAAAGGCGAAACGTCGCTAGAACTCGTCCCTTGGGGTTGCAATATGCCCCGAAAAGAAAACTATCATCGCCTAAGTCTTTGATATCACAGGTTAGTTGATTTTGTAAAAAATCATCAACATCCTTTCCCTCGAAGCAAATGACAGCTTCTTGTGTACACGGTACGACGTACTGATCAGGTATCTCTTGCTGAGTTTGGGGGAATACCGTTCGTTGCCCTTCAGCAACTTCCCCGCTTTTTGATTTGAGATATGCCAGCCAGGAGGGGTCAATTGACGACTCATGGCTTTCGCTCGTCGCGGCTAATTCACTCATGAGTCTTAACGTTGTGTCCACAAAGAGCAGAATGGGTTGATTATAGACTCCGGTTCAGTAAGTATCTGATGAGTCCTCAAAGCGATTTATTCACAAATCGTTTACTACCAAGCTTGTATTATAGCCACAAAGCAGTGAAAATTAATCTGTGGGCACGGCAGGTAGTGATCAAAAAACAGTAGTCTTGTCGACAGTATCGAGTAAGTACGGTAAGGCGATTGTAGACGCTGCTCCAAAGGCAAATCAGCCTGAGTCTAAATCTGTAAAGCGAGTTGCCACTGACGGTCCAATAACATCTCATCCCGACCCAACTCGATTCGATGATTGGGAACATGCGGGCCGTTGCATAGATTTTTAGCGTTCGAGTAACTTACATCAATTTCGTGTACCGTCTGTAATCGAAGATGCCAATTAAGCAACGCCCAGTCTCACCTCATATTCAGATTTACCGACCGCAGTTGCCATCGATGTTGTCGATTCTGCATCGGGTGACTGGCCTGTTTCTAGTGCTTGGACTGATTGTAATCTGCAGTTGGCTAGTCTGTGTCGCTCTGGGGGAGGAGTCTTTTCAGATGTTCAACTCAATTGGGTCAACATTAATCGGGAAGATTGTTTCCTTGGGACTGGTATTCAGCTTGGTCTATCACTGTTTTAACGGTATTCGCCATCTTATCTGGGACTTTGGTTATGGTTTCGAGCTAACGAGTGTCTATTTAAGCGGTGGAATAGTTCTTCTGTTGTCTATTGTTGCTACGCTGCTCATTGTCGTTCGTGCTTGGTTTTAGTAGCTTAAAATGAGAAAAGAATGAAGGACGTGGTAAACAGTTTAGGATCAAAGGATTGGAAATATCAACGCTATACTGCTTTGGTGTTAGTGCCAATAACTCTTTGGTTGATTGTCGGGATCATTTTTCGCCCAGAGTTGAGCTATGTTGAAGTGAAACAGTGGCTAACTCTGCCCACATCATCTTTGCTTTTGGTCGTGACGATAGGAGTGCTGTGGCTCCACGCAGCAATTGGAATTCAAGTTGTGCTGGAAGATTACGTATCCAGCCATCGTCTACAAAAACAACTTGTTAATCTGGTGAGGTGGATTGCTGTTCTAATGACCGCATGTTCAGTATGTTCGATTATTTTTATGTGGACCCAATAATTACTTGACGAAAGCATACACAATCATCGACCACGCTTATGATGTAGTGGTGGTTGGAGCCGGCGGAGCCGGCCTCAGAGCCTGTCTTGGCCTCGCGCAAGGCGGTTTGAAAACAGCGTGTCTAACCAAGGTTTTCCCGACTAGGTCGCATACTGTAGCGGCCCAAGGTGGTATGAGTGCTGCATTAGGCAATATGGGAGAAGATGACTGGCGTTGGCACATGTACGATACGATCAAGGGTTCAGACTGGTTGGGTGATCAGGACTCGATCGCTTATATGTGTAAAGAAGCACCGTCCGCGGTCATTGAGCTCGAGCGTTACGGGGTGCCTTTTTCACGCACTGAAGACGGTAAGATCTATCAACGGGCGTTCGGTGGTATGACGACCAATTTCGGAGAAGGCCGAGCCCAACGAACCTGTGCAGCGGCCGATAGGACAGGTCACGCAATTCTCCACACCCTCTATCAGCAGTCATTGCGCCACGAAGTCGAGTTCTTTATCGAATATGTAGCACTTGATTTGGTCATGCGCGATGGTGCCTGTATTGGTGTTATTGGGTGGAACTTGGATGACGGTACTTTGCATCGATTTTCTGCAAAAAGCGTTGTTTTAGCGACCGGGGGTTATGGTCGCGCTTATTTCTCTGCAACATCTGCACATACCTGTACCGGTGATGGCAACGCAATGGTCCTACGGGCCGAATTACCTCTTCAGGATATGGAATTCGTACAGTTTCATCCAACCGGTATTTATGGATCGGGTTGTCTGATAACCGAAGGTGCACGAGGCGAAGGTGGATATTTGACTAATTCCGACGGCGAACGATTTATGGAACGTTACGCGCCCAATGCGAAGGATCTCGCATCCCGTGACATCGTTAGCCGAGCGATGACCAAAGAGATCCGGTCCGGTAAGGGTATTGGACGAGATAAAGATCATTTACATCTTCATCTTGAACACCTCGGATCAGCCATTTTGGCAGAACGTCTGCCTGGGATCTCGGAGACAGCACGGATATTTGGCGGCGTGGATGTCACACGTGAGCCGATCCCCGTACTACCGACGGTACACTACAACATGGGAGGTATACCGACCAATCTTTGGGGCGAAGTTATTACCCTGGGATCCGGGGGCGATGACGAGGTCGTCAAGGGTTTATTTGCAATTGGTGAGGCAGCTTGTGTGTCTGTTCACGGGGCCAATCGACTGGGGTCGAACTCTCTATTGGACCTTATTGTGTTTGGCAGGGCCGCGTCGAAAAGGTTGGTGGAAATCTTAGATCATCGGTCTTCGTGTCCAAAAGCAGGGGATAGCGATATTGAACAAGCGCTAGCTCGATTCGATCAGATTAGACATAGCCAGGGTGGCTATCCTACAGCTGCACTCCGACTGGCAATGCAAAAAGCAATGCAGGACAACTGTGCTGTATTTAGAACTGAAGAGGTGCTGAAAGAAGGTATCAAAAAAATTCAAACGATCAGAGATCAATTTATGGAGGTCAGCATCACCGATAGATCCATGATCTGGAATACGGATTTGGTTGAAACGCTTGAGCTCCAGAATCTTTTGCTCCAATCCGTTGCGACGATTCACAGTGCCGATCGACGAGAGGAGAGCCGCGGCGCCCATGCACGGGAAGATTATCCACAACGAGACGATGAGAACTGGCTCAAACATACGCTTATCTGGGTCAATGGGAGCGATGATCCCATGATGGCTTATCGACCTGTCACGCTTGCGACTGGCACCACCGAGGCAGAATCGGTTCCGCCTACTGCTCGGGTTTATTGAAGAGAAGACCTTATGGAAATGTTACGGTTACCGAAAAATTCTAGGGTTCGACCGGGCCACACGCATAAAGGAAAGGCAGGCACGGAGTCCCGAGAGTTTCAGATCTACCGCTGGGACCCCGATAAAAACGACAATCCGCGGCTTGACGTTTTTCATGTTGATCTCAAAGACTGCGGTCCCATGGTGTTAGATGCGGTTTTAAAAATAAAAAACGAAACAGATTCTACGCTCACTTTCAGGCGGTCTTGTCGGGAGGGAATCTGCGGATCTTGTGCAATGAATATTGATGGCGTAAACACTCTGGCATGTACAAAGCCAATTGTGGAAGTAAAAGGTAAGGTAAGAATATTCCCCCTCCCTCATTTGCCAGTCATTAAGGATCTTGTGTCGGATCTGACCCATTTCTTTCAACAACTAGCTTCGGTAGAGCCGTGGCTCAAGACAAATGAGTCGACAGGATTAACTGAGAGCACTCAAACTGTAGATGAAAGAAAACGCCTTGATGGTATGTACGAGTGTATTCTTTGCGCCTGTTGCTCAACGAGTTGTCCAAGTTACTGGTGGAATAGTGAGCGTTATCTCGGACCAGCGGCACTCCTGCAGGCATATCGCTGGATTGTTGACAGTCGTGATACGGCGACCGAAGATCGGCTCGAACAACTAGATGACACCTTCAAATTGTATCGTTGTCACACAATCATGAATTGCACTAACGCGTGTCCGAAGGGTTTGAATCCAGCAAAGGCTATTGGGCAGATCAAAAAGATGATCGCTCGATCTCAATAAGGGAGTGAAGGCGGACCGAGCAAAGATGCTGTGGCGATGTCGTCGGGGTATTCGAGAGCTCGATTCGGTTCTAAAACCCTTTACTGAAGACTGCTACGACGAACTGTCACCTCAACAAAAAGCTCGATTGCACGCACTTCTTGACTGCCAGGACACTCAAATCCTCAACTGGATTCTCGGACGGGAGATGCCTGATGAAGAAGGCCTACAAAGCCTGGTCGACTCAATCATCCGGTATTCGAAAGAATCGAGGATAACCTAATCGGTTTGAAAGCCTGGATCTGTCTAGAAAGCGCATACTTGTTGTGACCTGACTTGTTAAATGGTGTCTAGTCAACCCGACTATATCGGAATAGACAGTAGTGATAGAATCGCTCACCGTTTTGAAACCGAAAATATATATTGATGGCCAGGCCGGGACGACCGGCCTTAGGATCAGGCAATTGATTCAGGAACGTCGCGATATTAAGCTCCTGAGTCTCGCTGATTGTGACCGACATTCCGTGACAGTTCGGCAGCAAGCCATATCCCTGGCCGATCTAACCATTCTTTGTCTGCCAGATGAGGCTGCTGCCGAAGCAGCGATCTGGGCACAAAATGTCGACACAAGGGTTCTGGATGCCAGTACCTGCCACCGTATTGCAGATGACTGGACGTATGGGCTTCCTGAACTATGTGAAGAACAGCGCGCCAAGATCGTTTCGGCTGATTGTGTGAGCAATCCAGGTTGCTATTCCTCTACATTTGTTCTGCTGTTACGGCCATTGATAGATGCCGGACTGATGCCAACAGATGTTCCGATATCGTTTCATGCCCTGTCCGGTTATAGCGGTGGCGGTAAGTCAATGATTGAGCGCTGGGAGAACCTGGATAATGAGTTAGCGAACCTACCCTATGAAGCGCCTTACGCATTGGAGCGAGTCCATAAGCACATTCCTGAGATGCAGCGATACACCGGATTAACTGTCCAACCACAGTTCCTGCCAGCTGTGGGTCCATTTCACAGTGGTATGCGGGTCCAAGTGCCTCTTCACTCAAGTATGTTTTACAACAAACCCGATGGTGAAGAAATCTGGTCACTACTTGATCAACGCTACGAAAATGAATCGTTTGTTCAAGTCGCCCCGTTTGCCGGTTTTGAGGCGGTCAGTGAAATCGATTTGGATCCAACTCGGCTTAATGGGAGTAACCAACTCCAGATTCATGTATTCCCGAATCCCGCGGGGCATGTTCTGCTCGTTGGCTTGCTGGATAACCTGGGTAAAGGTGCTTCGGGAGTAGCCGTACAGTGCCTCAATCTGATGCTGGGTCTACCGGAGCATACAGGGTTACCTGTCTAAGCTACACTGCTGGACAGTGATGCCCCCTCTATAGCTGACAACTGAATATGCGTTATTTTGCTTGCTGGGGAATGAATTCACCAGAAGGGTGTCGTTAGCACTTGAAGCTACGAGTCTTTAACGGGTGCTGTCTAGCCGTTAGAATACATAAACTTAAGGGCCGGCAAATCTTTCGGCCATCAGCTGTACATCTCCAACCCTATAGACTCGACTGATAACCTATGCTGCCTGGCAATCAAAAGAAAGTTCGCAACTTCGCGATAATTGCTCATATCGATCATGGGAAATCAACGCTATCAGACCGATTGATTCAGTTGTGTGGCGGTTTGACTGATCGAGAAATGTCAGAGCAGGTTCTTGATTCGATGGAACTCGAACGCGAACGGGGGATAACGATAAAAGCTCAAAGTGTATCCCTGAAGTACAAAGCGCGTAACGGAGATCAGTACACGCTTAATTTCATTGATACGCCGGGTCATGTGGATTTCGCTTATGAAGTTTCCAGATCACTAAGTGCGTGTGAGGGTGCCTTGCTCGTGGTTGATGCTTCTCAAGGTGTGGAGGCACAGACACTTGCAAACTGTTACGCGGCGGTCGATTTAGGTTTAGAGGTGATCCCAGTGCTAAATAAAATCGACTTGCCTTCCGCAGAACCAGAACGAGTATTGCAAGAAATTGAAAATCTTATTGGCCTCGACTGTTCAAACGCTCTGTCGATCAGCGCAAAAACGGGTTTCGGAGTTGAGCAAGTTCTAGAGTCTATTGTTTCCTATTTGCCATGCCCAAAAGGAGACGAAAACAATCCCTTAAAGGCACTCATCATAGATTCTTGGTTTGATAACTATCATGGCACGGTTTCATTGGTTAGGCTGATGGATGGCAAGATCGTAAAACGAGGCAAAGTTAAGATGAGCTCGACAGGTGGTGAGCACCTAGTCGAGGAGGTGGGCGTATTTACACCGAAAAAGAAAGTAGTTGGGCAGCTGGTAGCTGGTGATGTTGGGTATATGATTGCCGGGATTAAAGATATAAAAGCAGCGAAAGTCGGGGACACAATATTTGATGCAAAATCAGTAGGTACAGTAGCTTTACCTGGGTTCAAAGAAGAAAAGCCAACTGTTTTCGCGGGTCTGTACCCGGTGAATAATGCTGATTATGATAGCTTTCGTGATGCACTCGACAAGTTGAGTCTGAATGACGCATCGTTGCGATTTGAACCGGAAGTGTCGCCAGCTCTGGGATTTGGCTTCCGGTGTGGGTTCCTGGGTCTGCTTCACCTAGAGATAGTTCAGGAACGCCTTGAGCGCGAATATGAACTTGAGTTGATTACAACCGCGCCTACTGTCTTGTATCACGTTATAACAACTGAACAGAAACTGATCAGGGTTCAGAACCCCGCTGACCTCCCGGATTCGGCAGTGATCAGCGAAATACGCGAGCCGTTTATTCGTGCACGAATTCTGTCGCCACAGAATCAAGTCGGTCCAATCATTTCATTGTGCATCGAAAAACGTGGGCTTCAGCAGGCCATCAATTACCACGGGAGGCAGGTCTTGATTGAATTTGATCTACCGCTGGCTGAAGTGGTGTTGGATTTTCATGATCAATTAAAGTCAGTAAGTCGAGGGTATGCTTCGTTAGACTACGAGTTACTAGATCATCGGGTAACTGATATGGTTAAGCTTGATATATTGATTAATGGTGATCGTATTGATCCTTTGTCGATTTTAGTTCAACGTGAGCAGGCAAAATATCGCGCACGAGATCTGGTTAGCCGAATGCGTAAGCTTATTCCGAGACAGATGTTTGACGTAGCAATTCAGGCTTCCATCGGTTCGAGGGTCATTTCAAGGGAGACAGTCAAGGCGTTGCGAAAGAACGTTACAGCAAAATGCTATGGCGGTGACATTTCGCGGAAGCGGAAGCTGTTAGAGAAACAGAAGGAGGGCAAGAAACGGATGAAACAGATTGGCTCTGTAGCCATACCCCAGGAAGCATTTCTATCAGTCCTGCGAGTGGGTAACTAGCATGGATTTTTCTTTTGCTTTGTTTGGTGGGCTGGTAATAACTGGTGGTGTTGTGCTTTGGGATCGCCTACAAAGGCCAAAAGGCACCGACTTTAAGGATAACGAGACTATAGGTTCAGGCTCTAGAGTCGCTGGTATTGTTATCGAATATGCCCGTGCCTTTTTCCCCGTGATACTGGTCGTATTTGTCCTTCGGTCATTTATCGTCGAGCCGTTCAGGATTCCCTCCGGTTCAATGCTGCCGAGTCTCTATATCGGCGATTTTATTCTCGTATCAAAATTTAGTTACGGTATAAGACTGCCTTTGGTCAATCAGAAAGTCTTTTCCATCGGAATACCTAAACGTGGAGAAGTGCTGGTGTTCAGATACCCGCACGACGAGAAAACAAATTTTATCAAGCGGGTTGTTGGATTGCCGGGCGATATCATTGATTATAAAAATAAAAGACTTCGCATAAATGGCACCATTGTCGATCTTCAAAAGTCGAATCGGGAAGGTACCGAACAAAGTACCCAATTCAGCAACCAGGTTAGGGAGTACATTGAACGCCTCGGTAAGTCATCGCATGGGATACTCCTCGATGCGAGTCGGGGTTCAAGAGATATGACCAGAATAGTCGTCCCGCCGGAGCATTTTTTTGTTATGGGGGATAATCGGGACCATAGCAATGACAGTCGGTTCTGGGGGTTTGTGCCGGAAGAGAATATCGTAGGGCGGGCGTTTTTCGTCTGGTTCAGTTGGGATAGTAAAAAAAATGATCACATTTGGAACTACTACATTGGTGGTGGCGCAAACTGGCCGAGGATAGGAAATAGCATAGACTAGATTTAATCTTTCGTTTATGGACAAATTGGCAATTAAAATCACCAACTAG
>JYMV01047278.1_pt1 | contig 22286 bp, 24 predicted proteins | sample 338911 | NCBI WGS metagenome assembly JYMV01 (sample SAMN03354496, study PRJNA234377) | hydrothermal vent metagenome | biome: Deep sea; feature: Hydrothermal plumes at the Eastern Lau Spreading Center, Western Pacific Ocean; material: Seawater | place: Tonga | collected 2009 | depth 2000 m m
TGGGTCGGCGGGTTTTTCTGTCCCTGTCATGGCTCGGCCTTTGATTTTGCAGGACGGGTTTATCGAAACGTTCCGGCGCCCACAAATTTGGTCGTGCCGCCCCATAGTTTTCTGTCCGAGAATCGCATACTTGTCGGAGTCGATCAGGAGGAGACAGCCTGATGGCGAGATTGATGGAGTGGATTGACGAACGTTTTCCGGCCACCAAGGTCTGGGAGGAGCACGTCTCCAAGTACTACACTCCGAAAAATTTCAATTTCTGGTATTACTTTGGTTCACTGCTGTTGCTGGTCATGGTCCTGCAGATCGTCACCGGCATCGTTTTGACAATGCATTACAAACCGGACTCTAGCCTGGCATTTGCATCGGTCGAGTACATCATGCGCGATGTGCCCGCCGGCTGGTTCATTCGCTACCTTCATTCTGTTGGCGCCTCGATGATGTTTCTGGCGGTCTACCTGCACATGTTCCGGGCAATGCTGTACGGTTCCTACAAAGGTCCTCGCGAGTTGATTTGGATCCTGGGGATGATCATTTATATCGTGTTGATGGCCGAAGCGTTTTTCGGTTATTTGTTGCCATGGGGAAATATGTCCTACTGGGGAGCGCAGGTCATCATTTCGCTTTTTGGTGCCATCCCTGTGGTCGGTGAGGGACTTGCCGAGTGGGTCCGTGGTGATTTCGTGATCTCGGATGCTACCCTAAACAGGTTTTTTGCCTTTCATGTCATCCTATTGCCATTGCTCTTGGCTCTGCTGGTTTACCTGCATATCGTCGCGCTGCATAAAACCGGCTCCAATAATCCAGATGGCGTAGAGATCAAAAAACAAAAAGATGATAAAGGCGTCCCCTTAGACGGAATTCCATTCCATCCGTACTACACGGTAAAAGACATTTTTGGTGCTGCGGTGTTTATGGCCATATTCCTCGCGATTGTATTTTTCGCGCCAGAGCTGAGTGGCTGGTTTCTTGAAAAAGATAATTTTGAACCCGCCAACATTCTTCAGACACCTCCGGATATTGTGCCGCTGTGGTACCTGACCCCCTACTACTCGATTCTGCGCGCGGTAACCTTCGAATGGTTACCTGGTGGCGCGAAACTCTGGGGCGTCATGGCGATGGGCCTCGCCATCGTTCTTTTCTTCTTTCTACCCTGGCTCGACCGATCAAAAGTAAAGTCGATTCGCTACCGTGGCTGGATGTACAAGACTATGCTGACGTTGTTTGCGGTTACTTTTGTGATGCTGGGCTACCTCGGGACCAAGAATCCTGGTCACGTTGATCTGATCTGGTTCAAAAATGTGGTTTGGGCACAGATTGGCCTGGTCATTTATTTTGCGTTTTTTCTTCTTATGCCGATCTACACTCAACTTGATCGTACAAAACCAGAACCAGACAGGCTGACAGGATGATGAAGAATCTCATCAAAATAGCAGTTCTGTGTCTGTTGCCGGTGTTGGCGATGGCTTCCGGCGGGGGTGATGAGGGGCTGGACCCAGTGGACATCGATTTAGCGGATAAAGCATCACTACAAAGGGGAGCGAAGACCTTTGTCAATTACTGTCTATCGTGTCATAGCGCCGCCTACATGCGTTACGAGCGCATGGGGACCGATCTCGGAATAAACGAACAGTTGTTACGGGAAAACCTGATGCTTGCAACTGAAAAGCCGGGCGACACCATGACGGTAACCATGTCAGAAGATGGTGCAAAAAAATGGTTTGGTGTGGTTCCACCGGATCTCAGTCTGACTGCGCGCTCGAAGAGCCCTAAGTGGATCTATACCTACCTCCGCAGTTTTTACTGGGATGAATCCAGTGGTACCGGCTGGAACAATACCTTGGTTCCCAATGTGGCGATGCCGCATGTGCTTTATCGCTTGCAGGGCTATCGTGAGGCGAAGTTCGAAGGCACCGCCGGTGGTATTCGACACTTCGCCGGTTACGTTGAGAAAACGCCGGGCCAGATGAGCAACGAAGAATATGATGCAGCCGTGCGGGACCTAACTAACTTCATGGTCTATCTGGCCGAACCAGCCAAGCTCGTGCGTTATAAGATCGGAATTTGGGTGATGATCTTCATGGGTATTTTGATCATTCTGACTTATGCCACAAAGAAGGAATACTGGCGCGACGTACATTGACTGATTCTACCGTTCAAGCTGCGACCTTTTGTCGTCTGCCATTTAGATTGGCAAACGCGGTGCGTCGCTCCATTAACAAGACAACTTAATCCAACGATGAAAATATACTCTGGCCCACTTTGTATATATGGACATGCCTGCCGTATCGTGCTGCAGGAGAAAACCATTGAACACGAAATCGTGTACGCCAAGCCAGGTGAGATGGCAGAACAACTGGCTGAGCTAAATCCTTATGGCGAAACGCCGATACTGCAGGATCGGGATCTCGTCCTATATGGCCCGACACTGATCACCGAGTACCTTGATGAAAGACTACCTCATCCGCCATTGATGCCAATAGATCCTGTGGGTCGCGGTAAGGCACGTCTGGCGATAGCCGATATACATAGGGACTGGCTCAACAATGCTCAGCGCAGCATCGAATTAGGCACCAAGCTCGACAAAAAATCGACTGACTTGATCCGTGATGGCCTAACAGCGATGGCTGTACAGCTGGAAGGGAAAAAGTTTGTACTTGGAGAAGAATTTTCCCTGGTTGACTGTTATGTAGGTCCTTTGCTTTGGCGTTTGCCGATGTTTAACCTGAAACTGCCAAAACAGGCAAAGCGACTGGAAGACTACGGCAACCGAATTTTTGCACGGCAGTCGTTTGCCAAGAGCTTAAGTGACGCGGAGAAGGAGATTCGCGGCATTTAACTGTTTCGATGGGCCTAAACGGGCCAGTTTGGATTTCGGATATGGAAAATGATAACGTCAGTTTAACATCCACTCGACCCTATCTGATTCGCGCAATCCGCGACTGGGTTGTGGACAACGGACTAACGCCACAAATCCTGGTGGATGCCACAGTAGAGGGCGTACAGGTACCCATCAGGTTTGTTAAAGATGGACGTATCGTACTGAACATAGACACCAATGCTGTCGTAGATCTTTACCTGGGCGACGACCAGATCAGCTTTAAGACTCGTTTCCACGGTCAATCGATGGAAGTGTTGCTGCCTGTTTGCAGCGTCATGGCAATTTATGCACGAGAAAACAATGATCGGGGATTTTTCTTTCAGGAAGCCACCACACGGAACACGCAAGAAGATAGATTCGACAACAAACAGGCAGGCGGTTCTGGCAAGAATCCGCGGCGCCCTAACCTCAAGTTAGTTGAATAACGGTAACGCAGTGGCCATAAAGAATCAGATGCACGGCACAACTATATTGTCAGTACGGCGAGGTGAACACGTCGTCATCGGCGGCGATGGGCAGGTTACTCTGGGCGAGACTATCATGAAGGGTAATGCCCGAAAGGTACGCCGCCTGTACGAAGACAAGGTGATCGCAGGCTTTGCAGGAGGTACCGCTGATGCGTTCACTCGTAAGTTACAGAAACATCAGGGTAATCTTTTACGTTCCGCAGTGGAACTGGCAAAGGACTGGCGGACCGATCGGATGCTCCGTCGACTGGAAGCGCTGCTGGCGGTTGCCGATAGATCTGTATCTCTGGTTATCTCTGGAACAGGTGATGTTATTGAGCCCGAGGGAGGCGTTATGTCGATCGGTTCCGGCGGGTCGTATGCAAAGGCGGCAGCGGTTGCGCTACTGGAGAACACTGATATGGACGCGCGGGCTATCGTAGAGCGGTCGCTCACGATTACTGCTGACATCTGTATTTACACCAATCACGAAGTCACTATCGAGGAGCTGGGCGGCTGATGGGCGGTTTTTACGCTGCGTTGGTTCCGGCTCAGCCAGCAGCCAGCAGAAATCATACTGTTCAACGGGTTAAGTGTGAGACTACGGGTGCCGATCTTAAGGGAGGTTCAAGCTGATGTCGCAGATGACCCCGCGCGAGATCGTAGAAGAACTCGATAAGCACATCATCGGCCAGTCCGATGCCAAACGGGCTGTTGCGATCGCTCTGCGAAATCGATGGCGGCGCGCCCAGGTCGCGGATGAATTTTTGCGTAACGAAATCACGCCCAAGAACATCCTGATGATCGGTCCCACTGGTGTAGGTAAGACCGAAATTGCAAGGCGGCTCGCTCGACTGGCAAAAGCGCCATTTATCAAGGTCGAAGCGACCAAATTCACCGAAGTCGGATATGTAGGCCGTGAAGTCGATTCCATAATCCGCGACCTGGCGGACATGGCTGTCAAAATGACGCGAGAAGAGGCGTTTGAAAAGGTCCGGCCACGCGCTGAAGACGCTGCAGAGGACCGGATACTCGACATATTGCTGCCACCCGCACGTGATGCTGGCAGTGAAGCATCAGGTACGGATGATTCGGCGAGCACGGACGGCGCCGGTCGTCAACGCTTCCGCAAGCTATTCCGGGAAGGGAAACTGGACGACAAAGAGATAGAAATTGAAGTAAGCGGCCCATCGGTCGGCGTAGAAATTATGGGCCCGCCTGGAATGGAAGAGATGACCAGTCAGCTGCAGGGGATGTTTCAGAACATGGGTGGCCAGCAGACGCGCACCCGCAAGGTCAGAATTTCCGAGGCTAAGAAACTGCTCACGGAGGAGGAAGCCGCCAAGCTGGTAAACGATGATGACTTGAAGCATGAAGCAGTCAAGCGGGTCGAACAGGACGGCATCGTTTTTCTGGACGAAATGGACAAAATCGTCGGCCGTACCGACTACCACGGGGGCGATGTATCCAGGGAGGGCGTACAGCGTGACTTACTGCCGCTGGTTGAGGGCTGTACCGTCAGCACTCGCTATGGCATGGTGCGCACCGACCATGTGCTGTTTATAGCCTCAGGTGCTTTTCAAATGAGCAAACCGTCTGACCTTATGCCCGAGTTGCAGGGTCGTTTACCGATACGCGTAGAACTTGATGCACTGACCACAGAAGATTTCGTACGCGTGTTGACAGAGCCGGATGCTTCATTGACGGAGCAGTACACCGCGTTGATGGAAACAGAGGGCGTTCGCCTGGAGTTTGTCGCAGACGGTGTACAGCGGGTTGCCGAAGTCGCATGGAAGGTGAATGAATCGACTGAAAACATTGGTGCACGTCGACTACATACGGTTATGGAACGTCTGCTCGAAACAGTCTCGTTCGAGTCAGCAGATCGTTCGGGTGACCATGTGACGATAGATCGGGAATACGTCGACAAGCACCTCGAAAAATTAGCCGGTGACGAGGATTTGTCACGCTACATCCTTTAGCCTGTCCCCCCGGGGTAGCCCCCTGTGAGTGTGTGTGGTCCAGTTGAGCCGTTCCTACAACCCTGACGCAGTCGGTACCTGAAGCGTATACTGGGCTGTCCACCCATAGCGGGAGGACAGCAGAATGCGTGTACTGCTGATTGACGGGCTGAATCTGATTCGACGAGTCTACGCCGGTGTAGCGGCGGCAGATGATCCAGGGTCCCGACACGACACCATCGTCAAATCGTGTGTGTTATCCCTGCAAAGAGCCTTGCGTCTTCAGCCGGCAACACATGTTGTTTGTGTAATGGACAGTCGTAGTCCGAGCTGGCGTCTGAAAGCTTATCCCGATTACAAGAAGAACCGCTCACCGATGCCTGACGAGTTGCGTGACTGTCTTCCTACAATTCTGGATGCATTTCGTAATGTCGGGGTGAGGGCATCGGAGGTCGAGGGCCTGGAAGCAGATGATGTAATTGCGACCATCGCCTGTCGTGTTGTTCAGGCAGGTGGTGCAGTGACGGTTGTTTCTACGGACAAGAGTTTTTGTCAATTGCTTGAGTTCGGTGTTCAGGTTTACGATCATTTTGCTGACGTCGAACACGATCACAACTGGGTGTCTGAAAGATTTGGGGTAGAGCCAGGACAGCTGGTGGATCTGTTTGCCCTGGCTGGTGACAGCTCTTTGGGTATTCCGGGTGTGCGGTCGGTAGGAATTCACACTGCAGTGAAGCTGCTACACGACTATGGTAATTTAGAGGGGGTTCTGTCCGCCGCTACCAAGATACCCGGGCGTCTTGGCAACAAGATTAGCCAGGGGTGTGATGATGCACGTTTGGCCAGGCGACTGGTCGCACTGCTCAGTGATGCGCAGCTTGGAATTAACCTGAAAGACTTTCGAATTGAAGCCTGACTGCCTGGTTATGGTCAGCTACTCCTTCTCATCGAGAATTTCTATACGGTCATCGGCACCCAGTGTCACCGCCACATCATCCAGGGTGGTAAACCGCCGGCCATCGATAGATTTCTTATAGGCCTGATAGGTCATTGATTGACCCTGACTGTCTGTAACCTGAATGTTCATGATTCGATGTTGCTCGTTCCAATGCAGAACAAACACCAGGGCTGACGTTGCGATAACCAGGGCCAGTAGTGTGTAGCCGACGAACCGAGCTGAGACACCACCTGAGTCTTTATCATTATCAATAGGGCCGTGGAGCCGCGCCGGCTGTGTTTTGGTCCGGAATATCAGCGCCACAATGACGATTACTGCCAGTGTGAAAAGTATCTTGGTCAGCATGTCAGGTGCAGTTGGTTTTTCGTGGTGCTGTCGTCACAGAGGTGATTCGGTTTCGGCCGGTGGCAGCTGTAGGTAGAAACCTTTGTCACGTAATTGCTGCCGGACGGTATCAGGGTCTGCTCTAGCCAGAGTCTGACCTGGCGATAACTCGAGGTTCATGACCTTTTCAAGTGTGCCCAGGGCTTCCAATAGATCAGAAGGCACCTTGGAGATATCAGAGTCGCGTTTTACGAACAGGTAAGCTTCCGACTTGCGGACACCCTTATAAACAACACACTTCATCGGCGTGAGCAGTCTGCCTTACAGGCTACTCGCTGTTTCTCTTACCGCCCCAGAGCCACGACCAGCTGCTCTTTTTCTCGGTGTGAGCCCTTTGGGCTACTGCTGTGAAGTCGCGCGATTCATTGCCAACATAAAGCTGTCGTGGCCGACCGATCTTGCTCTCTGAAGATTCGAGCATTTCCTTCCAGTGAGCGATCCAGCCGACGGTACGCCCGATGGAGAACAGTACAGTAAACATATTGGTGGGAAATCCAAGTGCCCGAAGGATAATCCCGGAATAGAAGTCCACATTGGGATAGAGTTTCTTCTCGACGAAGTAATCATCCTCCAGGGCAATTCGTTCCAGTTCCATTGCCAATTCCAGGGTGGAATCCTGCACGCCGAGTTCGTTGAGTACCTCATGGCATGTTACACGCATCACCTTGGCTCTGGGGTCGTGGTTCTTGTAGACTCGATGGCCAAATCCCATCAGACGAAATTTGTCCTGAGGGTCTTGCGCTTTACCGAGATATTTTGATATCCGGTCACGGGTTCCGATTTCATCCAGCATATTCAGCACGGCCTCATTTGCCCCCCCATGTGCGGGCCCCCAGAGCGACGCGATGCCGGCTGCAATACACGCAAAAGGATTCGCCTGCGACGAACCTGCGAGTCGTACTGTAGACGTAGAAGCGTTTTGCTCGTGGTCAGCGTGCAGAATCAATATTCTGTCGAGTGCCCTGGCCAGAACAGGGTTGATTTCATAGTCTTCGGTGGGTACAGCGAACATCAGGCGCAGCAGGTTTTCCGAATAGCTTAGCTTGTTCTCCGGATAAAGAAATGGCTGCCCCAGGGAGTACTTGAAGGCATAGGCACCAATTGTGGGCATCTTCGCAATCAGTCGATGGGCTGCGACCATACGCTGCATGGGGTCCTTAATATTGGTGCTGTCATGGTAGAACGCCCGACGACTCCAACCATGATTGCCATAGGATGAGCACTGCGAACAAAACCGCTGTAGAACCGAACCAGCTGCTCATGCAGCATCGTATGCTGATTGATGTTTGTATCGAAATCAGACTTTTCTTCAGGTGACGGCAGTTCACCGTGCAGCAGCAGATAGCAGACATCCATGAAATCTGTTTTCTCGGCCAGCTGATCGATCGGATAACCTCGATGCAGGAGTATGCCTTTGTCACCGTCGATGTAAGTAATCTCCGATGAGCATGAGGCAGTGGAGGTGAAGCCGGGATCGTAGGTAAAAACACCACTCTGCTCATACAGTTTTCGGATGTCGATGACTTTTGGGCCGATCGAACCGTGAATTGTGGGTAACTCCCAGCTTTCACCGGTCTCATTGTCTGTAAAGGTGAACGAATGCCGAACGGATTGTGCCGGCTCAACCCGTTTACGCTGTGTCGCTTCTGTCATGATGCCCCCAGTCCTGCCAAATCCTTGAGAAAAATAAATGAGTTCAGTGTCCCTGAGTCATCCGCCCCAGACCTTATTTATACGCTTGTGGGGACAAAAGAAACCCTTGACAGGCGGATATGACCTCGCTCAACCATAAGCCGATTCTGCGAATCACGCCTGCTTGCGCATTTTACTTGAAATTACAATTGTTTATGGAATAGATCGTGAAATTGTCTCAATATGACCGAAGTTACCGGCTGGTATAAGGACTGGTGACGTCCGGTAGCGCGATGCGAATCGACCAGGCAGGTGTGTTCAGGGTAGCCTCTAGCGCTGTGAATACAGCCAGTCAATTACGCCTTCGTGAACAGAATAATCTGGGGTGAGTTTGGTGGAGCTGTGATTTTGCAGTATGACGACAATCCAAGTCTTGTTGTCGGGTGTCTCCGCGAAACCTGCTATTGCACGAACATGTTTTAGGCGGCCGGTCTTCAAACGCAGCTTTCCCTTAGTCGCCACATCGCGAAAATACCGTCGTGCCGATCCATCGTAGCCTGCAAGCGGCAGCGAGGCTTTGAATTCGGAAGCGAAGGTACTGTAGTGAGCGTGTTCCAGCAGGTCAGCAAGACCGCGAGCGGTCAGTCGGGCATGACGAGAAAGACCGGCGCCGTTGACCATGTTAAGCGCTCCCAGCTTCAAGCCCTGTGTATTCAGCCATCTTTGTACGACGGCGACACCCTGTTCCGGTTTTACGGAGGCGCCATTGTGTTCTGCCGCAAGGGTCAGCAACAGGTTGCGACTCATTACGTTATTACTGAATTTGTTGATGTAGGTTACGATCTGTCCTAGTGGTACTGATGGAAAATTCAAGAATTCGGTGTCACCAGGTGCTGCAGTACCTGTTCGAAAAGTCCCCGTTAAACTGCCACCCATTTCCTCCCACAGGTGACGGAAGACACCATAAATATACTGATGGTGTGGCAGTACTGACCGTACCAGAACGATTTCACCACAAGTTGGGGGATATTGACCGCCCACGGTGACTTCAGTTCTATTGCTGTGTGCGGTGACGTCAAGCGTAATTCCGCCATTGCGCCCGTTACAGGCACCCGGAAGTACACGCACCTTGTTCTTGATCTGCAGCGTGCTGGCCGGGGGCTCGGCCCGTACTGTCAGTCGGTTCAGCGCCGGGCGGATCACGATCCGGGTGGCAGAAAAATTGATCAGCGCTGCGCTCGGCGGCGTGTTGTAGGCTCGGAATATACGGCCGTCCAAAGTCTGCGTGTCGATTGCAGATTGATCGAATAGATGATCGTCGACGACGAGGTCGCCGTCGATGCGTTTAAGGCCCTGCGCCTGCAGGTTCTTCAGTAACTTCCAGAAGCGTTCGATCACAAACCAGGGATCTCCGCTGCCCTTAAGAACCAGATCCCCCTTAAGCGTCCCCGCTTTCAACGTACCGCTTAAATAGGTTTTTGTTTCCCACTGATAGCTCGGGCCAAGCAGATCCAGCGCAGCGATGGTTGTGAGCAGTTTCATCGTAGAAGCCGGGTTTCTCGGTGTGTCAGCCAGGTGCGATACCAGGGGCATCGATGCCCCTGCTTCTTTGATTAAAATGCTGACCGATGAAGAGGGTATGCCTTTCTTCTTCAGCAAATTGGCCAGTTGATCGGGCAGTATGGCCTGTGCCGTACTGCTAGTTGCAAGTACACTGATCATGCAGACCAAGAGCGCCGCAGCCCGGAAGGACATTGGATTGTTTTTCATCGTGACCAGGGTCTTGTTTTTTTCACGCAAACCCCCATGTGATGGTTGAAGCGCGATCGGGACAGCCTGTTATAATTTGAACAGGCGCTTCTCTATTGTCCGTAATTCTGATCTGACATCGCAACATGGCAAAAAAAAGCATATTCAGAGTTGTTTTCCATAGCCAAGGGAATGTTTACGAGCTTTATGCCCGCGAAGTCTCCCAGGGGGCTATGTACGCTTTTGTTGAGGTCGGTGATATTATTTTCGGAGAACGTTCGAAGCTGGTGGTAGATCCTTCGGAGGAAAAACTTAAATCGGAGTTCAGCGAGGTCAAACGGACCTATATTCCTTTGCATGCGATTATCCGCATCGATGAGGTTGAAAAAGAGGGTAAAGCCAAGATTACGCCTACTGATGGTGAGAAGATCGGCAACATATCGCCCTTCCCGATGCCGCTTAAACCCCCCGCAGTCGATTGATCGACAACAACAAGGATCTTAACCGGTAGACCAGACACAACTCACACCGGTTCCACCCAAGCCGCAGTACCCAGCCGGGTTTTTTGCTAGATACTGTTGGTGATAGTCCTCAGCATAGTAAAACTCGGTAGCTGGGAGAATTTCGGTTGTAATGGGGTCGAAGCCACGCTCTCTGAGAGTGTTCTCATAAGATCTTCTCGAACTTTCGGCCTCTCTGGTCTGTTCCTGATCAAAGGTATAGATTCCCGACCGGTACTGCGTACCGATGTCGTTTCCCTGTCGCATGCCTTGGGTCGGATTATGAGCTTCCCAGAAAATTTTCAGTAGTGCTGCATAGTCAACGTGTGTCGTGTCATAAATCGCCAGAACGACTTCGTTATGGCCAGTCAGTCCCGAGCAGACTTCTTCGTAGGTAGGATTCGGTGTGAGGCCGGCTGCATACCCCACCGCCGTTGTATAGATGCCATCTTGTTGCCAGAAAAAACGTTCTGCACCCCAAAAACAACCCAAGCCGAAGACGGCTTGTCTGCAGTTGTCGGGGAACGGGTCTTTAATGGGGCGACCGGTGACAAAGTGCTGGTCAGTGACAATCATGGCATGGTCTCGACCCGGTAGCGCGTGTTTTCTGGACGGGAGGTTCAATGTTTTTTCAGCAAATCCGAACATAGTAATTGTTCCTATTTCTGGCGGCGGCCCCAGGTAACACGTGGTTTTCCTGCGAGGTCTGTGCTGGAAACTATAGTCTCGAATCCACCTTGCGACAATAACTTGTGTACAGCGTTTTTCTGGTCACAGGCATGTTCGAGTACCAGCACTCCCTGGCTGTTCAGATAACGTCTGGCAGCGGCGCAGATCATACGCAGTGCATCCAGGCCATCGTAGCCTGATATCAGCGCATCGACAGGTTCGTACAATGTTCCAGCTTCCAGCCGCGGGTCTCCCACTCGTACATAAGGTGGATTACTTACGATGAGCCGGTAGTGCTGATCTGCCAAAGGCGCAAACCAATCGCCTTGTCGGAAGGTGACATTTCGGACTCCCAACCTGGCTGCATTTTTCATTGCGACCTCCAACGCCGATTGGGAAATGTCAGTTGCAGTGACCTGAACATTCGGCCGCTCAGTAGCAATGGCCAGAGCGATTGCACCACTCCCCGTGCCAAGATCAGCAACATTGCAGGGTTGTTCCGGTAGGTGTTCCAGGGCCTGCTCGACCAGTAGCTCAGTTTCGGGCCGTGGAATCAGAACTTCTGGACTGACCAGCAAGTCCTGCGACCAGAACTCCTTTCGTCGCAGCAGATAGGCGATTGGTTCACCGGCCGTACGCCGCTTGATCAGCGTCGAAAAGACCTCTCTTTGCCGATTGGTCAGTGTCATTGATCGACCGGTGGTTACCGCACTCCGGTCGATCCCGCTGATGGCACAAAACAGCAGCTCTGCGTCCAGGGCCGGTGTATCGCTGGTTTTGTTGAGCTGGCTGGTGGCCTGATACAAAAGTGCCGCAGTATCGGGCAGGGTCATTTCGATGCCATGGCGGCAAGGAGATCAGCTTGATGTTCGGCACCCAGGGGTTCAACAACTTGCAAAAGATCCCCGGATAGAATCTCATCGAGCTTATAAAGCGTCAGATTGATACGGTGATCGGTAACCCGGCCTTGAGGAAAATTGTAGGTTCGGATACGTTCAGATCGGTCCCCGCTACCGACAAGATTGCGACGGTTTTCAGCTTCGGCCTCGCGCTGTTTGCGTTGTTCAGATTCCAGCAACCTGGATCGCAGAATCGACATGGCGCGAGCCTTGTTTTTGTGTTGGGAACGCTCATCCTGGCACTCCACCACTATTCCAGTTGGGAGATGCGTGAGACGCACCGCGGAATCGGTTCGGTTGACGTGCTGGCCACCGGCCCCAGAGGCGCGAAAAGTATCGACCCGCAAATCTGAGGTGTCGATCGGTACATCGCTGATTTCGTCGGCCTCGGGCATGATAGCCACCGTGCACGCCGAGGTATGAATCCGGCCTTGAGCTTCTGTCTCTGGCACACGCTGTACCCTGTGGGCACCGGACTCGAACTTCAACCACGAGTAAGCCCCGCGACCCACAATCCTGCTGATAATCTCCTTAAAGCCGCCATGCTCGCCCGAACTCTGGCTCATGACCTCGATTTTCCATCGTTGTTTTTCGGCAAAGCTGCTGTACATACGGAAAAGATCCCCGGCAAACAGAGCGGCTTCGTCACCGCCTGTCCCGGCCCTTATTTCAAGAAAAATATTACGCTCGTCGTTAGGGTCTTTGGGGATCAAAAGCTTTTGCAATTGGCCCAGAAGCGTATCGAGCTGCATCTGCAGTCGAGGCAGTTCTTCCTGGGCCATTTTCCGAATCGAGAGATCATCGTCGTTGATCATAATCTCGGTCTGGTGGAGTTCCTGGGCCAGCCTCTGGTATTCCTGAAACTTGGTTACCACAGGGGAGATATCCGCAAGTTCAATGGACAGGCCACGGAACGTGTCCTGTTGAGCGATCACGCTGGGATTAGACAGGAGTGCATTGATTTCTTCCTGACGCTCAGCCAGGTGCTCGAGCTTTTCCTGAATCGAAGGATTCATGGATCAGTCCGGTAGCTTGAATAGTTTTCGAGCGGCGTCTATGAGAGAACCGTTGCCGTCTTCATCGGCCTGTTTTAGAGCCTGGCTGGGTGCATGAGCGAATTTTCTGGAAAGCGTACGGGCGAATGCTTCAAGGACTTCTCCGGGATCCTCTCCATTTTCGATTCGGCGCTGAGCCTGACGAAGTTCACTATCTTGCAGGGCATCGATCTGTCCTCGGATAGCGCGGATTGTAGGTATCGAGTCCAGCGACCGGAACCAGCGCATGAAACGGACCACCTGCAGATCGATGATCTTTTCAGCATCATCAGCAGCTTCTCTGCGCGAGCCAATGTTCTTTTCTACGATGTTCTCAAGATCATCTACCGTGTAAAGGAAAACGTCTCTGAGAGATCCAACTTCGGGTTCAATGTCACGGGGTACCGCAAGATCGATCATCAAAACTGGTTTGTGGCGGCGTGTCTTTAGAGCCCGCTCAACTGTGCCCTTGCCGACAATGGGCAGTGTACTGGCTGTAGAAGCGACGACGATATCGGCCTCGTGAAGTCGGTCTGCAATGTCTGCCAGTGAGATGGCTTCACTGTTATGCCCGCCTGCCAGCATTTGTGCACGTTCGATCGAACGGTTTGCAACAATAATACGGTTCACGACACTGTTGCGAAAGTACCGAGCAACCAGTTCGATTGTTTCACCGGCGCCGATCAGTAGGACTGTCTGATCTGTCAGCTGGGAAAATATCCTGCGGGCAAGGTCGACAGCTGCAAAGGCGACGGATACTGTGCTGGCACCAATGAGAGTTTCGGTACGGACCTGTTTTGCGACGGAAAATGTATGCTGAAAAAGACGATTGAGGATCTTTCCCGTCGCCCCTGCGTTGTAGGCGGTTGTAAATGCGGATTTCATCTGACCCAGAATCTGAGGTTCTCCAAGCACCAATGAATCAAGACCAGACGCGACTCGAAAGGCATGCTGAACAGCTTCCTCACCAGGCAGACAGTAGGTTGCAGCATCAAGGTTTGCAGCATCCAGTTGTCCGTAATTGCACAGCCATTCGAATACCTGGTCCGGTCGAGCACTGTTTTGGTGACAGTAAATCTCGGTTCGATTACAAGTCGACACAATGGCCGCTTCTGCCACGTTGCCCGAACTGACCAGCGAACGTACGGCACCCGGTAATTGCTCGCTCGTAAAAGCGGCTTTTTCACGCAACGAGACCGGTGCGGTACGATGATTGAGACCGAACGTCAAAAGGTGCATGGAATCAGGGAGGGGAGGAGCAAGATGCGTATTTTTCGTGGCTGAAAACTACCTGTCAAGGACAAGACGGTGGTGTCAGTGGTACTTTAACCCGTTTATGCGACCCCCAGAGTCTACGAGGCTTGCCGCTTGGTGTTATTCTCCTCCAATCGTCGGGATCTCGCCATTCAGTACGATTGGGTATCACCTTGTTCGGATCATGCGTCATCTAACAGCAATCGCTCTCTTTATCTCCGCTGCAACGGGTTGTGCCGTAGTCCCTGCACAGCAGTCGAATAACGAGCCTGCAGTCCAGGGCCAAATCCACGACGAAAAGGCCCTGGCCAGTGAGGCTAACCGGACATCAGAACTTCTTTTCCATTATTTGCTGGGAGACATCGCATCACGCCGAGGTGACGGTTCGCGGGCTGCTGAGTCGATGGCCAAAGCAGCTCGAATCAGTGCCGATCCACAAGTTGCCGTCAGGGCCTACCGCCTTTCCATGCATGCGGGGCACTTCGAAAGCGCACTCGAAATTTCGGAGTTGCTTAGACGACTTCTGCCGGAATCGGATCAGCCGTATTTTATGACGTTAAAGGTGCTGACTAAATTGGGGCGACATGATGCGTTCTTTGACCAACTGGTGTTATTGCTCGACAGGACCAGCTCGTCAGTTGGGTCTCATCTCAGACGAGCGAGCGAAATTCTGGGGCAGGAACCCGACCCTGCCGTATGGTTGCCGGTCATGGAGCGACTTGTAGAGCGTTACCGTCACGATGCACAGGTGTATCTGGCACAAGCCTGGCTGGCTTATAGAGCCGAACGCCCAGAGGTCGCGGACAGTGCTCTTAACCAGGCACTTGTGGTGAGGCCCGGGTGGGAGGAGGTGGCGATGATGCAGTTGTCACACTTCAACCGGTCCGACAATAGAAAACAGCTGGCCGACTATGCGGAATCATTTCTGCGGGACTATCCGGACAGCAGTGAATTGAGAATTACCTGGGCCAGACTGTTAGCTGAGTGGGACGAATACGAGAAAGCACTGACTCAGTTCACCGAACTTGTCGAACGCGACCCTGAGAATAGAGAGGCGGTCTATCCAGCCGCTGTGCTAAACATGGAACTGGGGAACGATCTGATGGCAACCCGTATGTTTGTACGCTATCTCGAACTCGATCCCGAACACGACCAGTCCAGATTATTTCTTGCCCGGATCGCAGCAGGTCAAATTCGTTATGATGAGGCGCTCTCTTGGCTATCCGCGGTAACGAGCGACGAACACGTTTTTGACGCGCAGCTGAGAACAGCCTTCGTGCTTGTAGATGCCAAAAGAATCGATGAAGCACTGGCGCATCTCCTACAGATAGTCCCAGATTCGGTACCCGAACAGGTACGGATCTATCTGGCCCAAGAAAGGATTCTGCACCAGTCTCAGGGACCGGAGGCAGCGCTGGAACTGTTAGACACGGCGCTCATCGATGTACCGGGACACGGCGACCTTCTTTATGCAAGAGGTCTGGTAGCTGCACAGCTTAAACTGGTCGACAAGCATGAAGCCGATATGCGCCGCCTGATCGAGCTGGAGCCGGATAATGCGCATGCCTATAACGCTTTGGGCTATACCCTGGCTGATCAGACAGACCGCCTCAATGAAGCATTGGTACTGATCGAGCGTGCGTTGACACTGCTTCCCGAAGACCCCTTCATTTTGGACTCTATGGGTTGGGTGCATTATCGGTTGGGCAATACCGACCTGGCGCGGGAGTATCTGCAAAAGGCGATCGATCTGCGTATGGATGCGGAGATTGCAGCCCATCTGGGAGAGGTGCTGTGGATGGATGGGGAGCGCGATCAGGCGCGGGCAGTATGGCAACGCGGTCATGAAGATGACCCAGACAATTCAGTACTGCGAGAGACGTTGCAGAAGTTCGAACCGTGAACGGCAAGCGCTGGTTTAGCGTCTGTCTGCTGGTCTCGGCCTGCGCCCAGGCGCCATCGGCACCTGTTGATTCGGATCCACCGACCCGGAATACGTTGTGGCAACAGAGACAGTTGTTTTTGTCGGATTATGAAACGTGGAATCTCAGTGCCCGCCTGGCAGTTAATGCCGGTAGCCGGCATGAAACGGCAACTATTTTCTGGCGACGTCGTGGACTCACCAGTCGAATAGATTTGTTCGGTGCTTTCGGGGTCGGAAGGGTTCGAATATCCGAAGATCCCCAAGGTGCTGTCTTGGTGAAGGAGGATAAGAATTCGGTCAAGGGTCAATCTGCCGATGAAGTGCTGTACAGGACGCTTGGCTGGCATGTGCCGTTTAAGCAGATGGGATACTGGTTACGCGGGTTGCCTGAACCGGAACTTCCCGTGACGATCGAACTCGATAAAACCGGCAAGTTGAAAAAGCTTATACAGTCGGGTTGGCAGGTGACTTTCCTGGAATACCGAATTTATGCGGGCCTCGAGCTACCTCGGAAGCTCTATCTTGTTGCCGATCCCGATATGCTTCCAGCCAGGATTCAGCTAGAGGTTGGTGAGGCTGAGAGTTTCAGTGTGAAGATTGTGATCAGCCAGTGGCAAGCTGGTGACGAAACGGCGCAGAGTTCAGGATGAAAAGCTGGCCGGCACCCGCGAAGCTGAACTTGTTTTTACACGTCGTGGGGCGGCGTGGGGACGGTTATCACGAACTGCAAACATTGTTTCAGCTGCTCGATTTTGCTGATGTGCTGCACTTCGAGGTTCGAAACGACGGCGTAATTCGCCGCGAAGGAGGGGCAGGTCTACCCGAGCGTGATCTGACAGTTCGTGCGGCCTGCAAGCTGCAGCAGTTCGCCGGGACCGGACTTGGTGTTGATATAACGCTCGACAAAAGGATTCCCGTTGGTGCCGGTCTGGGTGGTGGGAGCTCGGATGCAGCGACTGTGCTTCTGGCACTGAATCGGCTATGGGAGGTACATGCCAGTATCGAGACGCTTGTTCAGTTGGGGGCAGAACTGGGCGCAGATGTGCCGGTTTTCATCCACGGCCATTCAGCCTGGGGTGAGGGAGTCGGCGAGAAAGTAACCCCAGCAATGCTTTCTGCGAGAATTTACTGTGTTGTGGTGCCTGAAGTGATGGTTTCCACTGCGGCTGTATTCAACGATTCCGAATTGACACGAAACACGCCGCGAATCAGAATACCCTCCCTTTTTGAGGGAGGTCTGAGCAACGACCTGGAACCGGTCACATGTCGGCTTTATCCAGAAGTGGGTGAGGCGCTTGTCTGGCTCCGTCAGTTTGGAGAGGCCAGAATGACAGGAAGCGGTTGTGGCTTATATGTGGTTGTGTCAGACCGACGGAGTGGGGAAGATATTTTGGAGCAGGCGCCGGCAGGCATCGATGGGTTTGTTGCAGCCGGCATAAACCAGCATCCACTAAAGACAACCGAGCCAGTTGGGGTGTAGCCAAGTGGTAAGGCACCGGATTTTGATTCCGGCATTCCCAGGTTCGAATCCTGGCACCCCAGCCATATTGGTGTCGAAACCAATGGAGGAGCATTAGTGTCTTTCGACGATCTCACCGTGTTTACGGGTAACGCTAATCCTGAGCTCGCTCGGGAGGTGGTCGCGCATCTGGGTATTGGGCTCGGACGCGCCCTGGTGAGCACGTTCAGCGATGGCGAAGTCAACGTTGAGATTATGGAGCACGTCCGGGCAAGTGACGTTTTTGTCATCCAGCCCACCTGTGCACCATCCAGCAAACACCTGATGGAACTACTGGTAATGATCGATGCGTTAAAGCGTTCCTCAGCAGAACGTGTGACCGCCGTAATGCCTTACTTCGGTTATGCGCGTCAGGACCGGCGTCCTCGGACGGCCCGGGTCGCGATCACAGCGAAACTGGTCGCTGACATGATCGGCGTAGCAGGTGCCGACCGGGTAGTCACCATGGATCTGCATGCTGATCAGATACAGGGATTCTTTGATGTGCCGGTAGACAATATTTATGCCGCACCGGTTCTGAACAGTGAATTGTGGCGACAGCAGCCAGAAAACCTGTTGGTTGTCTCTCCTGATGTCGGAGGTGTTGTTCGAGCACGGGCCATGGCTAAGCAGCTGGGTGCAGAACTGGCGATCATTGATAAGCGTCGTCCCAGGTCCAACGAGGCCAAAGTCATGCACATTATTGGGTCTGTGGACGACCATACCTGCGTGTTGATGGATGATATGGTCGACACCGCAAGCACGCTGTGTGAAGCCGCGTCCGCCCTGAAGGATGCGGGCGCGAAACAGGTGAAGGCCTGCTGCACCCACCCGGTGCTCTCAGGTCAGGCCGCTGAACTGGACGAGGTGGTTGTAACCAACTCTATCCCTCTGAATGAGGAAGCTGCGGCCTGTGACAAGATTCGCCAGATCAGCATTTCCGAACTGCTTGCCGAATCGATTCGCCGAATCGCTGAGGGCGATTCTGTGAGTTCGCTTTTTATGGAATGAGAGGCCGGAACGGTTATCGAAGATTAATGTGGGAGTTAAGGAGAACAAAAGATGAGTACTAATTTTGAGTTGAATGCCAAGCCTAGAGACGTATTTGGCACCAATGCAAGCAGGCGCCTGCGCCATTTAGACCAGGTGCCGGCGATGATCTATGGTGGCGACCAGGACAACGAAGCTGTACTTCTTGACCATCACGAGATCATGCACAATCTGGAAGTTGAGGCTTTCCATTCGGCGATCATCTCTTTGAATACCGGATCTGGTTCACAGCAAGTGATTCTACGCGAGGTTCAGCACCATCGATATCGACCTAGGTTGGTGCATGTCGACTTTCAACGGATAAAGGCGACCGAAAGGCTGCACATGAAAATTCCACTGCATTTCGCGGGGGTCGATGAAGCCCCTGGGGTGAAGGTCGAAGAAGGCATTTTTTCCCCACTGATGACAGAGCTCGATGTCACCTGTTTACCGAAGGATCTGCCTGAGTATATTGAGATCGATGTCTCCGCACTGGGAATTAATGACGTGATACATCTTTCCTCGGTGGAACTGCCTGAGGGTGTTGATCTGACCGTGGTTCCTCACGAAGGTGAAGATCCATCTGTTGTTACCGTTATGCCGCCGCGGACGATCGAGGAAGAAGTCCTCGAAGCTGAAGACGGAGTCGAAGTTGTGGAAGTCGAGGAAGGTGCAGCGTCTGCCACTGGAGAATCAGCTGGCGACGCGGACTCGTCTAAAGAGAAGGCCGAAGAGTAATAGCCTATCGGCGATCACCGGGCCTGTGTTTTTGAACTAGGCTTCGGTGTTGTCGGTATTCTCTGAATGGCCCAGATCATCCTCATCGTCGGATTGGGAAATCCGGGCACTGGCCATGCCGGTACCCGACACAATGCAGGCTATTGGTTTCTGGAGGAACTCGCGCGCCGCTATCCACTGGATTTCCGGCTCGAAGCACGGTTCAAGGGCGAACTCGCTGAACTGCAGATTGGCGGACACAAACTGCGGTTACTGCGACCGAATACCTTTATGAACTTAAGTGGTGTATCGGTCGCACCACTTGCCCGTTATTTTGATATCGCAGCCGAGCAGATTCTGGTGGTGCACGACGACCTTGATCTGTCACCTGGTGTTGCGAGAATCAAAAACGGTGGCGGCCACGGCGGTCACAACGGACTGCGTAGCTTGTTCAGTGACTTGGGGTCCAGGGAATTCATGCGCTTGCGTCTGGGTATTGGCCATCCAGGTAATTCAGATGAGGTTACCGATTATGTGTTGCGGATGCCGTCACCCCAGGACCGCGAGTTAATACTGGAAGCAGTTCAGCGCTCGGCTGAGTTGTTCGAAGACATGGCAGCAGGTGACTGGGAGCGCGTGATGAACGAACTGCACAGGGGCCCGAACGGGGTAGACGACTGAATGGGGTTTCGCTGCGGTATCGTCGGGCTGCCCAATGTTGGCAAGTCCACATTGTTTAATGCCCTGACCCGTGCAGGTGTTCAGGCCGAAAACTACCCTTTCTGTACTATTGATCCGAATGTCGGGATGGTCGAGGTCCCGGATCAGCGATTACCTAAGATTGCTGAGTTCATACAACCGCCCAGGGTGATCCCCGCCGCCATAGAGTTTATAGATATTGCCGGACTGGTTTCCGGCGCCTCCCGGGGTGAAGGGCTCGGCAATCGTTTCCTCGCCCACATCCGTGAGGTCGACGCGATAGCTCACGTGGTGCGCGCGTTTGAAAATCCCGATGTTGGTCACGTGGCAGATCAGGTCGATCCGCTGTCTGACATTGCGACTGTCGATACCGAACTTGCCCTGGCGGACCTGGAAACAGTGGAGCGGGCACTGGATAAATCCCTTAAGGGGTCTAAGAACGGTGATAAGACTCAGCTTCAGATGGCCCACCTGTTCGAGCGGGTTCGGGCCTGGCTGGACCGTGGAGCACCGATCCGCAGCATGGCACTTGTACAGGTGGAGCGAGCAGCACTGAAACCACTTTGCCTGTTGACCGCCAAGCCGGTGCTGTACGTGTCTAATGTCGACGAACACGATTTGGACGGTGGAGAGGGGTCAAACGTCGCGGCTGTTAAGGCGCATGCGCAAATTTCGGGTGATGAGCTGGTTTTGGTCAGTGCCAGAATTGAACAAGAAATCGCGATGCTTGATCATCAAGAGCGCAGTGTATTTCTGAATGATTTAGGGCTCGCAGAATCTGGCCTGGATCGGGTGATTCGAGCCGGTTATTCCTTGCTTGGCCTACGGACTTTTTTTACTGCGGGGCCGAAAGAGGCACGGGCCTGGACTATCAAGTCCGGAATGACCGCGTCAGCTGCCGCCGGGGTGATCCACACCGACTTTGAGCGGGGGTTCATTCGTGCTGAGACCATTGCTTACGACGATTTTGTTGCGCTCGGTGGCGAGCAGGGGGCACGTGATGCGGGGCGGTTGCGTCTAGAAGGACGTGATTACGTTGTAAATGACGGTGATATAATGCATTTCAGGTTCAACGTCTGATCCTGCTGGTCGGCCATACCTACGTTGGACAGCCTGCGTCCCCCTTGGCTATGTAGCTCAGCTGGTTAGAGCACGGCACTCATAATGCCGGGGTCGGTGGTTCGATCCCACCCATAGCCACCATCTAATCAATGGCTTACAACCTCTCGGTCAATACGTCGCCGGTCAGTGTGCCCAGAATGTGACCGTTGATCGAGCAGACTCACCGCTGACTCCAGACTGTCCGGCGCCAAATGGGCGTAGCGCTCGGTCATCTTGACCGTGCTGTGGCCCAGTAGCCGGCTGACCTCCAACAGGGGCACGCCTTCTGTCACCAACCAACTGGCGAAGGTGTGGCGCAGGTCGTGGATACGAAAATCAGAGATACCTGCGCGCCTGCAGGCCGTGGAGAACGACCGCTTGATCGATCCGATCCGACACCCTTCATAGTTGACGAACACAAAGGGCGCATCCGGACAGTGCGATGCGCGAAAGCGTTGCCTGCCGATCAGGGCGCGACGCGCTTCGTTGCACAGAGGTATCCCTCGCGGCGCACCGGACTTGGTGTGTACCGATTGAAGGCGAATAACGTTCCGGTGAAGGTCAACACGAGACCACTCCAGACCCAGTAACTCACCGCGCCGGCACCCGGTGTACAGGGCGAGACGGATGAAATCGGCAAGGTATGGCGCTTTCGGCTCGCTATCAGCCGACTGCATCAGCCGATTGGCTTCATTGCGGTTTAACCACCTGTCCCTTGAACTGTCGGCGTTGCGGATCTTTCGGCCGGTAACGGGATTAGACAGATTCCAGTCCCAGTGGCGATTCGCGAAGTTGACAGCCGTTGACAGAAACGCCAGTTCTCGGTTGATGGTGGCGGATTTGACTCCGTCTGACCGCCTTTTCACCTGATAGGCCCAGATACCCTTCGAACCGATGTTCTTCAGGCGTTGTCCACCGAAAACCACCCGCAATTGCTGGGCACAACGGATG
>JYMV01043553.1_pt1 | contig 22280 bp, 18 predicted proteins | sample 338911 | NCBI WGS metagenome assembly JYMV01 (sample SAMN03354496, study PRJNA234377) | hydrothermal vent metagenome | biome: Deep sea; feature: Hydrothermal plumes at the Eastern Lau Spreading Center, Western Pacific Ocean; material: Seawater | place: Tonga | collected 2009 | depth 2000 m m
TCGATTGGCGCGAAATTCCACTTGCAAGTCCGCATGATACCCTCCACATCCCTTTGAAAAAAGGTTCGCTGTCCGACCCAGCAGCGGTCAACATGGGAAACCCTCACGCAGTTTTCTTCGTGGATGACGTGACCTCTGTCCCACTTGACTCCCTCGGACCAAATCTGGAAATCAATCCAATTTTTCCCGACCGTGCCAACATCGGTGTCGCCCAAATTATTGACCGTAACAAGATTCGGCTGCGGGTATGGGAGCGTGGCGCTGGCCTAACCCTAGCATGCGGGACAGGTGCGTGTGCTGCCCTAGTCGCAGCTCATCAGCGCAAACTATGCGATCGCGAAGCCGAGATCCAGCTAGACGGCGGCGTTCTCCAAATCCAGTGGCAAGACAACAACCATATTATGATGACCGGCCCAGCCTTAACCGCCTTTGTAGGCGAAATAGATTCCTCTCTGTTGCTATGACGGCCGAGTCTCATACCCCAAAGATAGTCACTTTTGGTTGCCGTTTGAACACTTATGAGTCCGAAGTCATTCGTCGAAACGCGGTCAGCGCCGGCCTTAGAAATACCGTGATCGTGAACACGTGCGCAGTCACGGCAGAGGCGGAACGGCAAGCTCGCCAAGCAATCCGCCGGGCAAAACGCGAACAGCCCGACGCCCATATCATTGTCACCGGCTGCGCAGCCCAAATTTCTCCGGGCACCTTCGGCGCCATGGCAGAAGTCGACCAGGTTATCGGCAATCTGGAGAAGCTTGATCCCAATTGCTTTGATCCTTCTCACCAGGATCGAATTCGCGTCAATGACATCATGTCAGTGCGTGAAACTGCTGCCCATATGGTAGGCAGTTTTGACGGACGTGCGCGTGCTTTTGTCCAAATTCAAAACGGTTGTGACCATCGATGCACTTTTTGTGTCATTCCTTTTGGCCGCGGGAACAGCCGTAGTGTCCCAATTAGCGACATACTTGCCGAATCTTGCCAACTAATTACTCGTGGTTACCGAGAAATAGTGCTGACTGGTGTTGACATCACCTCGTACGGCCGTGACCTACCGGATCGGCCGCTCCTTGGACAACTAATCCGTCGTTTACTCTCGACCGAGCCAAAATTGTCACGGCTACGCCTTTCCTCCTTGGACCCGGCCGAGATCGACGAAGAACTATGGTCAGCCATCCAGGACGAGCCACGCCTGATGCCGCATCTCCATTTCAGCATTCAGGCCGGCGATGACCTCATTTTAAAGCGCATGAAACGCCGCCATAGTCGTGCCAACGCAATTGACTGCTGCGCACGCGCCCGTGCTTTACGTCCTGGTATTACCCTTGGAGCAGATCTCATTGCCGGTTTTCCAACTGAGACCGAAGTTATGTTTAACCGTACGCTTAAACTGGTCCAAGAATGCGGCCTGAGCTTTCTGCACGTTTTCCCCTACTCGCCGCGCGAGAAAACCCCGGCTGCTCGCATGCCAATGGTGCCCACTAAAATCCGGCGCGCCCGCGCCGCGCAACTTCGTGCAGCGGGGGTTAAAATGCGTCTCAATATGTTTCGACGAAAATTAGGATGCCAAGCCGAAGTTTTGGTGGAACAACCGGACCATGGCCGAACTGAGCATTATATTCCGGTTCGTTTGTCCGCTCCGGAACGCCCCGGGACCCTGCGCCGGGTGCGTCTCGTTGGAATCGACGGCGATAAATTACTTAGTGTAGGCCTATGAGCGACAGTGCATCCATAAACCATGGCAGTTGGCTAGTACGACTTAAATCCGGACTTCGAAAATCCTCAACCAGTTTGGGTGATGGTATCGCTGGTATTTTTTCTCGTGGTCAACTCGACAAGGAAGCACTTGAACAACTTGAAGATCTTTTAATCGCAGCTGACCTTGGCCCAGCCATGGCAGCAGATTTAAGTGCCTCTCTCGCTCATGCCAGATTCGATCGAGACATAACGAGCAAAGCAGTGCGACGAGTCCTCGCCAAACAAATCGCCAACACACTCAGACCCCTCTCCACACCAATCACCCTCAGTCCATCATACCAACCACATGTGATTTTGTTCGTCGGCGTTAATGGCACTGGCAAAACCACAACGATTGGTAAGTTTGCTAAGCAACTCGTTATGGGAGGCAATAAAATCTGCATAGTCGCGGCGGATACTTTTCGGGCAGCAGCGATTGAGCAACTGCAACAATGGGGTGACAGAGCCCAGTGCGAAGTGATCGCCGGTGACGCGGGCGCTGATCCCTCAGGGCTGGTTTATGATGCTATGAAACGTGCGCATAACAAAGGTTTCAATGGCTTACTGATCGACACCGCTGGCCGGCTCCATAATGTGCCCAACCTAATGGCTGAATTGGGTAAGCTTGCGCGTGTTCTTAGCAAGATAGATGCCGACGCGCCCCATGACGTGGTGCTAGTGCTAGATGCCACCACCGGCCAAAATACACTCTCGCAGGTCGAGGCATTCCTCAGCGCTGTGGGGGTCACAGGACTGGTAGTAACTAAGCTGGATGGATCAGCTCGGGGGGGAGTAGTGGTGGCTCTTGCCGAACGTTTTGGCCTGCCAATCCACGCGATTGGCGTTGGCGAAGGCATCAACGATCTACGTTCCTTTGAGGCAAACGAATTTGCCTGCGGACTAATGAATCTTGATGAAGAGGGTATAGGTTTACGATGAATCAGTTTGTCAGGCTCCTTTTCGAGATCAGTCCACTAATCGTTTTCTTTGTTTGCAACGCACGGTACGGAATTTTTACAGCCACCGGAGCTTTCATGATGGTTACAGCTATCGCCGTGCCTGGTATGTGGCTGCTTGCAAAGCGACTGCCGGTGATGCCATTAGTCTCGGGTTTGTTCGTTCTAGGTTTCGGAGGCCTTACGTTGGTACTTCAGGACGAGACTTTCATCAAACTCAAGCCTACCATTGTTAATTTATTGTTCGCTGCGATTCTAAGCGGAGGCCTTTTAGGACGAGTGACCTTACTCAAAAGTTTATTTGGGTCAGTGATGAATCTGCACGACCAAGGATGGCGATTACTTACAACTCGCTGGGTGGCCTTTTTCGTAGTGCTGGCAATTCTCAACGAAGTGGTCTGGCGAACACAGACCACTGAATTTTGGATTCAGTTCAAGTTATTTGGAATTATGCCCCTCACCCTGGCCTTTAGCATCGCCCAATTACCACTAATCAACCGGCATATGATCTCACCTGACTCGGACAGCCCGTAAAACCAAAAACTTCTATAACAAATTCTTTAAAATCTTTGTAATCAGGTTAAAGACATGACAATTTTTCGAGGGGGCTGCCATTGCAGAAGGGTGGGTTTTGAGGTCACCGCTCCTGACCATTTAACAGTCTACGACTGCAACTGTTCCATATGTCTACTATCAGGTTTTCTGCATCTTATTGTGGATGCCAAGAATTTTTGCTTGCTCCGGGGTGAGAATATACTCACCACTTATAAGTTTAACACCGGCACAGCCAAACACCGGTTTTGTGCCGTGTGCGGAATCAAATCGTTTTACGTACCCCGCTCTCATCCCCATGGTTACTCTGTGAATGCGCGTTGTCTCGATACGGTCGACGTAGACAAAATTGACATAAGGCACTTTGACGGCGCCAATTGGGAATCCTCCGTAACAACGCTTCGGCGGACTACCTAAAGCGAGCATCTAAAACAACAGCCAAATCCATTACGGACAAGTCGCAATGTGTAGTCATTCACTTTCGCGACGGCCGAACGGATACGTACCCCTTTCATCCATGAGTGGCATAAGAAGTAGATCCCAAAGCGATTGCCTGCGCAGTTCACGGAATGCCTCTAGCCCGACAATCATAGATTCATGGCCCGCGCCGGGCACTGCCTGGTAAGTGCCGAAAACGCGATCCCAACACGACAAGTTAAAGCCAAAATTGCTGTTGGTCTCGCCGACGACCAACGAATGATGCACACGGTGCATGTCCGGCGTCACCAAGACCAGCCGGACAAATTTGTCGATCAATTGCGGTAAGCGCACATTACCATGATTGAACATCGATGTACCATTTAGCAAGAGCTCAAAAACAATGACCGCAAGCGGCCCCGCACCAAGTACACAAACTGCAACCATTTTTATAAGCATCGATAAAAGAATCTCGATGGGATGAAATCGAACACCTGTGCTAACGTCAAAATCGACGTCAGCGTGATGAATTCTATGTACACGCCACAAACTTGGAACCGCGTGAAACATGACATGCTGCGAGTAAATCACCAGATCGAGCACTATCACGGATAATAAAACCTCAACCCAGATAGGCCATGTAAGAACGTTGAACAAACCCCAGTTATGTGAAGCTGCAAAAACAGAGACACCGATTGCAGCAGCGGGGAACGCCAATCGAAGAATTATCGTGTTAATAACCAAAATTCCTATATTACTTGACCAACGAACGAATTTTGAAACCTGAAGTGAGCGACGGGGAGCAACCAGCTCCCAAAGCGCCATGGCAAAAAAAATACCTCCAAACACGCTTACCCGAATCTCGACCTCGTATAAGATAATTAAATCCTGCATAACTAACTTACATCCAATGACATTTGGCACGCTCAAAACAGAGTGTGTGTTCCGTTCATTCTCTGACCCCTTATCCAGAGATGAATCTATAGATTCAAAAGCCGACAAAAAGTCCTAGGACTCAATGAAGACAGCAATCCCGACAGACCAGGCCAGACGACGGAGCACCCAGGGGGCGATCATTTAGGGCTGCACGGACAATGCCGTCAACTAGAGCAGCATTTTTGAAGCAACAAACGTGCTGGTCTCTGCGACGGCTTCTTTAAGACCAATGCGGGTGACCGACACACCGTCGGGAAAAGCACCTAACAAACGAGATGGCGTCGCCGGATCTAGAATTATGAAAACACCGAAATCATCGGCCCGGCGAACCAAGCGACCGTAGGCTTGCCTTAATTTCATGCGCACCATCATATCATCATACGATGAACCACCAAAATGCGCGCGACGAGTTCGGTGCAAGATGTCCGAACGAGGCCAGGGTACTCGATCAAACACAACCATGCGTAATGAGGCGCCCGGAACATCAACTCCATCCCGTAACGCATCGGTTCCGAGCAAGCAGAAATCCCTTTCGGACCGGAAAATCTCGACCAGAGTACTGACATCGAGCCGATCAACATGCTGCGCTAAAAGGCTAAGCCCGGTTTTGTCTAAAGCTGGTGTCAGCCTTGCTTCTACCCGACGCAAACGCCATATCGCAGTAAACAAGCCAAGTGCCCCACCCCCCGCGGCAACAAACAGCTCTAACATCGCCCGGGCCACTTGGTCTGTATCATTGCGATCAATATCGTTGACCACCATTACTCGCGTCGCAGCGCAATGGTCAAACGGCGACGGCACAGCGACGCGAACTGCTGGAGAACCTGATAAATGATGCACGCCCACACGCTTCTCAGCTGCGGACCAATCTTCTTCTGCATCACCGGTACTATCTCTCAAGGTTGCTGAGGTAATCAAAACGCCATCGGCCGGTTGCACTATGGATTCGGCGAATGGGATCGTGGGATCAACCCAATTGCGATACATTCCGACATCTAGCTCCCTACCGCCACTTCGTTCGATCGCAAAACGATCAATGAATATCTCCGATTTTTCAAAATCAAGGGACTCCAACATTGCTTGCCACGGCAGTATCAATTCCAGTCTGCGCCGGCGTAAAGATTGGAACACAGCTTCTAGACGAGAACGTTGCCCGCTCTCTAGGTCACAGCCTACATCATTGAGAATCCGGTTCATGCAGCGTTCGAATGCAGCCATCGCATCAGCGAGTCGAGACAGCGCCCTCCCGAGTCCTACCGCAACCGACAACAACCCTTCGACGCATGGACGCGGGAGAGTTTCTAAATCGTAGCCATCATTTGGCCGCGCTCCCGCCACCACCTGCTGACGAACCAAACACAAGAAAGCCTCTGTTTCCCCCTGCGGAGAACAATCCTCAACCCTCCGTTGCCAGCCCGAAGCTGGTAACATGGTAGCCTGTTCCAAAATGGCTTCGAGCGCTGCCATCGTGTCTTTATCATCCACAACAAGGTCTTCTATGCGCGGTTTAAGCCCACGCCTCCGCCCCATACGTCCACCTTCAATACCGCGCAACCAGCGACGAAGTTCAAATGTTTCTCGACCTGAAAGGCACGAAGCAAACGTGCCATCTGCTGCATCAAACAAATGGTGCCCCTCATCAAACACATAATGTGTAGGCAACAACGAAGAATTCTCACCTCTCGCGCCGAGGACCATTACCAGCGCGTGGTTTGAGATAACCAACTCAGCCTGCCGAGCATGGCGGGCAGAGCGTTCCACAAAGCACTTACGGTAATGGCTGCAAGCAGAATAGACACACTCTCCACGATGATCTGCAAGATCAGCGACATGGCTCTGGTGGAGCAGATTACGTAGCCAGGCTGGAAAGTCCCCGCCAACCATGTCTCCATCTCGAGTGGCCCCAATCCAACGTGCTATCAACCCCAACGTGCCAGAGTCGGCACCAAGGCCGGGAAGGCGGGCGTTAACAGCTTCTTCATAATTAAGCAGACACAAGTAATTTTCTCGCCCTTTCCGAATCACCACTTTTTCGTGCTTCCTCTTAGGGTCGGGATAGAGCCGGTCGAGTTCACGATCAATCTGACTTTGAAGATTTTTAGTGTAGGTCGACAACCACACCACGCCCTTATTCTTATCTGTCCATACGCTGGCCGGGGCGATATAGCCGATGGTTTTACCAACCCCTGTGCCGGCTTCGGCAATTACAACGCGTGGCGTGTTGGGTTCTTTGCGGGGTGAAAATGCCATCGCCGCAGCGGCAGCATAATCAGCCTGCTCTAGCCTAGGCTCTGATCCCATGCCGAGCAACTCGGCGAGCCGTGCGCGCGTTTCAGCGGACGTGACCGGTTGAAGGTCAGCAGACTTTAGCGGAGCACGCTCGACCCATTCAGAAAGCTGACTCCAAACATTATAATCACCGGATGGTCTGCGATCCCCTAAAGCGGCAACGACTGATTCACCCCAGAGCCAGCCCTCAGTCGCCATACGCTTGGCGATCCCCGCGGCAAAACTGGCATCCGGATAATCTGGTCGATCTAGCTCTGCCAACAGTAAGCGCAAGATACCGAATAAGGCCTGCACCTGGGCAATAAGTTCATTAGGTAAACTCTGGCCTGTGGCAGAGGTGAGCCCGCGAATTGTAGGAACACAAAATTGCGCAGGGCGCACGAAAGCAAACAGTTCCAAGAGGTCAAACGATGGAAAATGATCGAGTTCAAGTCGACGTGCTGTCGCCGGACCATGGCACAAAACAACAGGACCACGTGCGCGCAATCGTTTACGTGTTTCAGGATGATCTAACAAAATAGGCTCGCCATGAGGTTCGCACCATGCGGCACCAAATGAAACTACTACTAACGCAGGTACAACGGGCGTGTAACTTTCGATATCATTAATACGAGCCATCAGCGCACTATAGGCCCGAGTGATGAACGTCGCACCTTTGACGCCATTGACGGGAAACCGCCCCGAGCCTAGGGTCCGCGCGCTTTCTGGTGGGAGCCTAAGTACATAATGTCTGAATTTCGGTCACTCGCGATTAAAAGCAAAGCTTGGCCACTAGCTGAAGCGCATAAATTACTAAGACGATTTGAAAAGTCTGCGCCATCCAACGGCTATGTTTTATTTGAAACCGGTTACGGCCCATCAGGATTGCCCCACATTGGCACTTTTGGGGAAGTAGCTCGCACGACAATGGTGCGCCAAGCTTTTCTTGCGATATCAGATTTACCTACCAAGCTGGTAGCCTTTTCTGATGACATGGACGGACTTCGTACAGTTCCAGGCAATATTCCTGCCCAAGAGATGGTGAACGCGCATATTGGCATGCCGTTGACCTCGATTCCGGATCCATTTGGGACTCACGAAAGCTACGCCCATCACAACAATGCTCGTCTGCGTTCGTTTCTCGATCACTTTGACTTCGATTATGAGTTTTACAGCGCTACCGAATGCTACCGCTCAGGCCGTTTTGATGATGCGTTACGTGCCGTGCTTTCTCACTACGATGAGATCGTAGCGATTATCCTACCAACCCTGGGACAGGAACGACAGGCAACGTATAGCCCGTTTCTGCCGATCTGTCCCTCCACAGGTAAAGTTTTACAAGTTCCACTCATTAGCCGCGATGCCGACGCAGGCACTGTTACTTACCGTGACGAACAGAGGCGCTCAGTTGAGGTGCCGGTAACAGGCGGCCATTGCAAACTGCAGTGGAAAGCAGATTGGGCGATGCGCTGGGTTGCGCTGAACGTTGATTACGAAATGTCCGGCAAAGACTTGATTCCATCCCTGCACTTATCGAGCAAAATATGCCGGATTCTCGGTGGACAACCGCCAGAGAACCTGACCTACGAATTATTCCTCGACGAAAACGGAGAAAAAATTTCTAAGTCACGTGGCAACGGGCTGACTATTGACGAATGGCTGACATATGGCCCCCGGGAAAGCTTATCCTTTTATATGTATCAGTCTCCGCGGAAAGCTAAACGGCTCTATTTCGACGTCATCCCACGCAATGTTGACGACTACCTGAGCCATCTTGCGAAGTTCTATAGCCAAGAAAAGGAGGAACAGCTGAAAAACCCTGTGTGGCATATACATAGTGGTTCACCACCTGTTCAGGCTTCTCCACTCAACTTTAGTCTTCTGCTCAACCTCGCTGGGGCATGTCACACTGAGGACAAATCTGTGCTATGGGGATTCATTACCCGCTATACTTCCAATTCAAGTCCCGAAACCAACCCTTTGCTCCATGAGCTTGTCGGTTATGCACTTCAATACTACCGAGATTTCGTGGCTCCGACCCAGCGCTATAGACAGCCAGACTCGGTAGAGAAAATAGCCCTCGAGGACCTTGCCCGAACACTCGAGAAGCTGCCAAGCAACGTAGATGCGGAGACAATACAGACACAGGTCTATGAGGTTGGGAAACGAAACTCTTTCACTGAACTTCGCGTATGGTTTAAAGCGCTCTACGAAATATTATTGGGGCAAAGCCAGGGCCCGCGCATGGGATCGTTTATTGCTCTTTATGGACGCGAACAAACTGTGAAGTTGATCCGAAGTGTGCTTGCAGGCGAGCCACTGAATAATAACAAAGCAGGTGGGTCAGCGTAAATAAGGAGCAAGAAACTGCTCAATCTGCGGCGCTATTGCGGTATTAAAGGTGTCGAGCAGAGTTTCCGTTAGTTCGATCAAAATCTCGTCGCGTTCAGCCAAGCTCGCACCTTCGGAAACGGTATTACTTGTCGTCGCCACACCACTAGCATAGGCACGAGAGATATGGCGCTCATCTAGAATGTCGATGGTGATCTCAATGCGTGCATGGTAGCGGGCCACCTGTTCGGTGGTGAAAAGGGATTTAAAGTCTTGGTTTACTCCCAATGCCTCTAGGATGATTTGTGCATCGGATATAGTGACTCGGACGACGCCCTCCTTTCCAACAGGATGCAGAAGGTGGGTGGCCCATTGTCGTGCCGCAGTACTCGGCGATATGGGTACCAAGTGCTCTACGTAAGGATCTTCATATGGCGTCTTGTACGCGTTTACGATTTCTAAACTTGCAACATTTAGCAAATAAGGCTTTAGGTGGGTAAAGGTTATATCGCGATTGACTGAACTTGGTGGATGCGATTCGCACGCGCTCACCACCAAGAAACCAACCAAGCTCAAAATACCTAAGACAACCGCTTGCGCCCTTCCACCAACCAAAGTATGGAGTTGATATGTAGTCACCAGGACTGCCCTTTCACTTACGCGTGCTACCAAAACCATCTGGGTCACCATCATACCTGAGCCAAATTTGCTCTGGATCAAATCCGTAGGAGCTACTGCAAAAGCCACATGCTCCCATCGATCTGTGCCCGGAGTGATAATGTCTTCCGTCTTATCTTCACGCGGAAAACTTTTCACGAAAAGACAAACCGCAAACTAACGCGACTTTTCCTGCAATCCGACAAACCAGGTAGTCAATTTAAAGACGCTCGCGATTGTTCGGATTAGAGAAAATAAGCTTGGATATTATCGGCCAAATCACCTCCGGTAAGAGCAACAATCCCCCAGCGCTTAGCCCACAACTTCCTTTCTCTTCCTCCATAGCCAATCGTACTCCTTTAACCTGCCGGATAAACGCGCCGTTAAATTTGATCGTAGCACCCAAGGCGGAGGTTGCAGCAACTAATTCGCCAAGTACCTTCTTCACAGGTGTGGGATAGTCCTGATGTCCAAAAATATCGATCACCGATTGTTGCGACAGAACCCATCCGGCCCTGAACGTACCGATGATCAAAGCGGAAGCGGAATACGGGGTCCGACGTCGTGAGCTTAATGCTCACTGCACCGCGTTCAAGTCAGACACCAACTCAGAATACCTTTCTGCGCGTGCAGTCGATTTCCTGCACCATCCCACACGACCGAATTCTCACCATCTATCACCGACGAAGCCACTTCTTCATCACGATGCGCAGGCAGGCAATGCATAAACAAAGCATCGGGCTTAGCAAAGGACATCAGTGCTTCATCTACCTTGAATGGTGTCAATAACTGGCGCCGACTTTTAGTGGCCTCAGCTCCCATTGAAGTCCAAGTGTCGGTGACTACGCAATCCGCTCCCGCAGCCGCTACCTTTGCGTCATGGGTAAGCGTCACACAACCACCCTCTGTCTCAGCCCATTCTATTAACTTAGCGTCAGGACTAAGCGAAACCGGACACGCCAAGCGCAACTCAAAGCCGAATCGGATTGCAGCATGAATCCATGATCTGGCAACATTATTGCCATCACCGGACCAGGTAATCACACGACCGGAAATCGGACCGCGATGCTCCTCGAACGTCATGATATCCGCCATCAATTGACATGGATGACTGAGGTCGGTAAGGCCGTTAATCACTGGAACCTCCGCGTATTCAGCTAATTCCAGCAATGTTTTATGTTTCATTGCACGGATAACAATGGCGTCAACATATCGGGATAGAACCCGCGCAGTGTCAGCCATTGACTCCCCGCGGCCTAATTGACTGTCCTCCAGAGACAACACCACCGCCTGCCCGCCCAGCTGCAGCATTGCCACCTGAAATGAAATACGAGTCCGAGTAGAGGGCCGTTCAAAAACAAGCGCTAATACCCGGCCTTCCAGAAGACTGACATCCTGAGCTCTAGTACTCTCCTTAAAAACTGACGCCTGAGTCAGGATGGAGCGTAGGCTTTCTGAGTCGAGCGCGTTCAAATCAAGAAAGTGCCGCCCAGATTTCATTGTGACAGGTCATGACAGGCGCTGCGCAGAGCGCTGATTGCCTGATCAACATGTTCATTTTCGATGTTCAGTGGAGGCAAAAATCGAACTACATTGTCGCCTGCAGTTACCGTCAGAACCTTATGTTCACGCATTGCATTCACAAACTCTAGATTGTTGCAAACGCACTTCATGCCAAGCATTAAACCCTTGCTTCGCACCGTCTCTAAGACACCCGAAAAATCCCGAACCACGCCCTCCACCTCGCTACGCAACCGATTACCGACCACTATCACCCGTTCGAGAAAACCATCTCCAAGCAACACGTCGAGAACAGCGTTGGCACAAGCCGCCGCCAGCGGATTGCCGCCAAATGTGCAGCCGTGAGTACCTGGTGTCATGCCAGCCGCAGCATTTTCAGTTGCCAAAACAGCACCGATCGGAAAGCCGCCGCCAAGACCTTTCGCAAGTGCCATCACGTCCGGTAACGTCGTGCCCCAATGATGGGCAAATAATTTTCCGGTTCGCCCTATGCCGCATTGCACCTCATCAAACAGCAGTAACAGGCCAGATTCGTCTGCGATAGCACGCAACTCAGCCAGAAAACTTTCAGCAGCTGGGAAGATACCGCTTTCGCCCTGCACCGGCTCTACTAGAATCGCAGCGGTTTCATCGGTAACAGCAGCGCGGACCTCATCGGCACTACCGAAAGTGACACGATCAAAGCCTTCGGTCATTGGTCCAAAGCCAGCCTGGCCTTTTTCGCTATCACTTGCTGAAATAGTGGCCAAAGTGCGACCATGGAACGCACCGGTAAAAACAATTATCCGATGACGCTCCGGGTTCCCTATATGGCTCTGATATTTGCGAGCAGCCTTTATCACCCCTTCCATAGCTTCTGCGCCAGAATTACAGAAAAATACAAGGTCTGCAAAGCTCTCCGCGCATAGTCGATCCGCCAGGCGCTCCTGCTCCGGGATCAAATACAGGTTGGAAGTATGCCATAACGTGCCGGCCTGTGCTGTCAGCGCTTTAACAAGGTGAGGATGACTGTGGCCAAGACCAGTAACGGCGATACCACTTGTAAGGTCAAGATAGCGTTCACCTTCCGCGGTAAATAAATAGGGCCCATCGCCCATGGTGAATGATATCTCGACGCGCCCGTAGGTCGGCATTACGGATGACATGTCTTACGCTCCCTAGCTACAACGGCGATTCTGGTCGCCAACGCAAAGAAAGCGCGGAAGTATCAGGTTCCGTCAGCGCGTTGTCAACGGCGCCTAGAAACAACACTATATGTAAGGAGTAATGCGCTACTCTTTAAGTTTGTAGCCGTTAACAAACATACGACGCACCGTGAACCACAATAAGGCATTGGAAATTGTCAGAATTAATATACCGATCAGCAATGAGCCATCCGCACGGCCAATGAAGGCATATCGGAAACCGTCAATCATGTAAAAAAAGGGATTTATCTGGCTAACCGTAAACCATGGCTCCGGAAGACGTTCGACCGAATAAAAAGTTCCCGAAAGAAAGGCGAGCGGTGTGATCATGAAGTTTGTGACTGCCGCCATACTGTCAAACTTCTCAGCCCAAATGCCCGCAATTAAACCCATCAATGAAAGCATCATGGAAGCAGCCAGCGCATAGAAAATGAGGGCCGCGTAATCATAAATTGCAAGTGGAACGTACACCGACATGGCCGTTGCTGTAACTATGGCTACGAGGACACCGCGCGACACACCACCCATAGCAAAAGCGAGTGTCAGTTCGGATGGGCTCAACGGCGGCATTAGCACATCAACGATGCAGCCTTGGACTTTCCCGATCATGATCGTCGACGAAGTATTGGCGAACGAGTTCTGCACGATCGCCATCATAACCAAGCCCGGAGCAAGAAATATCATAAAAGGGACGTCACCGATCGTGCGGACCGCACCGCCCAGGGCCAAAGCGAAAATCGTCATAAATATCAACGTGGTCACAGCAGGCGCTAAAATTGTCTGACTATATACCTTGAGGAAACGCCGCACCTCCTTAACATATAAGGTCCGTAGGCCTATCCAATTAATGGGCCCAATTCGACGTGTGGTCAGCATCGGCACAACTTTTGTTTCCGCCACAGTATCCCGTTGCGATTTCCGTTCATTGAAACCTTGAGCTAAAAAATTTTCTGTTTCGCTCATCTCACCACACTCTTCTCACCAGTCGGACAAGGTAAACTACCACGGTTTGGAACATAGTTAGCTTTCTCTTGTAAGTCCGCCAGCATTGCCCAAAAAATACCAGTTGTGAATTAAGCCGCTATGGACAAATCATTAAAGTAATCCAGAGAAAAATTACTTGCGTTTCCGCATCCAGCCCCAAAGCTCAACAAAATATGTCAGCCCCACGCTAATTTGGAGGGTAAGTTCTTCTTGACCGGCCCCAGATGCTACCACAATCTATGGCTTTTACAGCCTTCTCTGAGGTCTCGCGCGCGACAACCTTAAGTCTGTTTTTCGACCGAATGATTAACAGCTTGCACTGGATAATGAATACCGCCATTAACTTCTTCAACCGGATACGACGAGCAATCAAACCGACCCACCTCGTGGGTCTGATCATGCTTACAGCGCTGTGGGGATTTCGCCACTGGAACCCCCCGCCTTTGCAAACCCTGCAATTAAAGACGTTTGATTTCTATCAAAATCTGAAACCGCGCGAACCCAAGGATCTTCCCATACCAGTAGTGGTCATCGATATTGACGAAACAAGCCTTGAAAAATATGGACAATGGCCGTGGCCGCGGACGTTACTTGCCGAGCTAGTCGATCGACTTCGGGAGTCCGGAGCTGGAGTGGTTGGATTCGATGTGTTTTTCCCAGAATATGATCGAATGTCTCCCACCCTTCTGGCCGAGAACATGCGGGGATTGAACGATGCTCTCGCGACTCAACTAAGAGCTTTGCCTACAACAGAGTCAGTATTTGCAGACTCAATGCGGAAGATGCGCGTGGTACTTGGGCAAGGCACACTCCCGGAAGCTATGGATACGGACAGTGACTTACCAGTAAAGGCTAAAATTGCATTTATGGGAAATCGGGACAGAATTTTGGCTAGAATCCCCGGGTTTGCTGGAGTTTTGCGTAACGTTCCGGAGCTAGAGTCAGCCGCACTCGGGCTCGGCATGGTGGCTCTAGAGCCCGAAATCGACGGCGTAATCCGGCGTGTAAACATGGCTTTTAGAGTCGGTGACCAAGTGTACCCAACTATCACGCTTGAGATTATGCGGCTTGCGTTAGGACAGGAAAACCTTCTTTTTCGCTTAGATCAGAAAGCCCAAACACAAAGCATTCGAATAAGGGGCTTAAAACAGATTGGAACACCGGAAATCCCCACAGATGCGCGTTTTAGAACTTGGGTGCATTACCGGCCCCACGATCCCGAAAAGATGTACATCTCCGCAGCCGATGTTCTCGAGCGTAAGGTTGGTCCAGAGCGCCTACAAAATGCACTGACTTTGATCGGAACTTCTGCGCTAGGCCTAAAGGACGTCCGTCATACTCCGTTAAGCGGAGCCTTACCCGGGGTTGAAGTTCACGCCCAATTGCTCGAAATGATGTTGACCAACAGTTTTCTTGACCGCCCGCCTTGGGTAGAAAATGCTGAAGTCTTTGCGGTAGTGTTGGTTGGGATAATTATGATTGTCTTGGTGCCGCTACTTGGAGCAACCTACACCCTGCTATTCGCGGTGGCGCTGATTGGCGGCATGATCGGTTTTTCTTGGTATGCCTATACGGACCTAAAAGTACTAGTCGATGCGGTATACCCATCACTGTCGGGTCTCGTCCTGTATATGAGCCTCACATATATGAATTTCATTCGTGAAGAACGACAAAAGAAGCAAGTGCGCGGCGCATTCAGCATGTACATGTCCCCTGCTCTTGTCGAGAAACTCGCGGAAGATCCGGATTTGCTGCGGCTGGGCGGCGAAATGAAAGAGATGACACTACTGTTCGCCGATATACGAGGCTTCACAACTATTTCCGAAATCTACAAAGAACATCCGGAATCCTTAACAGAGTTTATTAACAAGTTTTTGACTCCAATGACGGGTGTCATACTTGAGCGTGAAGGAACTATCGACAAGTATATGGGTGATTGCATCATGGCGTTTTGGAATGCCCCACTGGATGACGACCAACACCCACTCCACGCGTGTGATTCAGCGTTGGCCATGTTGAAAGCCTGCGACGATGTTGGTGTCACGGTAAAAGCGCAGGCAGAAGAGCGGGCTTTTCAAGCCAGAGAAGCTATCGTGGCGGCGAAGGAGCGACTGGAAAAAGGAGATGGCGAGGCGGAGCAAGAGATAAAATCTGCCGAGGAAATGCTTGTACTAGCCGAAAAGGAACGTGAACTGACAGTAAAGATTGGGATTGGCCTTAATACCGACATATGTTGCGTCGGTAATATGGGGTCTGACCAACGGTTTGATTATTCGGTTTTAGGAGACGGTGTAAACTTAGCTTCAAGGCTCGAAGGACAGTCCAAAACTTATGGTGTCCCAGTGGTAATAGGGGAGGACACCCAAAAACAAGCTGCGGAATATGCTTGCATCGAATTAGACCTAATTCAGGTCAAAGGCCAAACGCGGCCAACCCGAATTTATGGTCTGTTAGGCGATAAGGAAACTGCATTATCCCCAGACTTTATCGCGTATAAAGAACTGCATGATGAATTGCTTTTAGCGTACCGGACACAAAAATGGGATGAAGCAGCAGCCTTATCCAAAGAGTGTCGAGAACTATGCGCTGCATGGAATAATGTAACATCAATATCCAAAACCGAAGTTGCAGTCGACCAACCCCGACGCATAGAAAACGCGACGGGCCTTTACGATCTTTTCGACGAGCGTATTGCGGAATACCGAGTGAATTCCCCTGCCGATAACGAAGGGAACTGGGACGGCATTTATGTGGCTACCACCAAATAAATCATGACAGTCAAAATCTATCACAACCCACGGTGCAGCAAGTCCCGCCAAACTTTGGCTCTTCTCAAGGACCACGGCGTTGAACCCAAAATAATCGAATACTTAAAGACACCGCCAACTAAAATCGAGCTTATCCGAATATTGTCGATGCTTGGCATCGGAGCACGCTCCCTCATGAGAAAGAAAGAGGCGGAGTACAAAACCGAAGGTTTAGATGATACCGGCCTTGACGATGCTGCTTTGATTGCAGCCATGATCACACACCCAATCCTGATCGAACGACCAATCGTGGTATCGGAAACCAAAGCCGTGATTGGCCGCCCTCCAGAAAACGCACTCGATATTTTGTGATTGTTTGTTGACCACACTTGAGCTGCGGATCGCGCTATGGGATCTGACCCAACCGATCTGAAACCCACTAAGCCAGCAAATAATCGTTGGCTTACAATCGCTGTTTTCCTTGCCGTGCTCTTACTGGTCCTCCTGGGACTTTCACGTCTGGAACCAAGTGTTTGGGCCTCTCAAGAACGTCTCCAGAATCTCATTTATTTTGGACTCTTGTTGGCAGTCGTTAGCCCCCTATTCTTCACTGGCCACATCTCAAAAAATCTACGTCATATTTTTCTGTGGGCAACTGCACTGATGGTTCTTGCGTATGGCTATACGGTGTGGCGCACGGATAGGACTAGTCTTCGGGACTTTGGTGGCGCACTGGCACCCCAACACAACTCTGCCACCCTGACGGGAGAAGCCCAGTTTTTCGCAAATCGCTCCGGGGACTTCGTAATCACTGGACTTATCAATGATGTAGAAGTTTCGTTTCTGGTGGACACGGGCGCTTCCGATGTGATGTTGACCACACGCGACGCCGAACGCCTCGGTATGGTGCCGGATGATATGATTTTCTCTCGCCTTTATCGGACCGCAAACGGGACGGTTGCCGGTGCACCAGTGCGTTTATCGGCGATCACCGTCGGGGACGTTCGTGTAGATAACGTACGTGCATCAGTGACAGATGGCGCGCTGCATCAATCCCTACTCGGTATGAGTTACCTAAGCCGGCTTTCCGAGTTTTCCGTAAAAGGTCAAGTTCTTACTCTTTACCAATAACAACCCGATCTTCCGCCCCATATCAAATTTAGGACTGAAAGTGTCTGGCAATCAAAGAGCTTGCGCCATCTTTCGCAACACGTATTTCTGAATCTTTCCTGTCGACGTTTTCGGGAGTGAACCAAAAACCACCTTCTTGGGCACTTTGTAATGGGCTAAATTATTTCGGCAGAAAGCGATAATCTCGCCCTCGGTCATGGCTTTGGCCTCTGTTTTCAATTCGACAAACGCGCAGGGTGTTTCACCCCATTTCCGATCTGGACGCGCAACCACTGCAACTGCCCCTACTGAGGGATGGTCATAAAGCACGGTTTCCACTTCAATAGAGGATATATTCTCTCCCCCTGAAATAATAATATCCTTCGAACGATCCTTAAGTTCGATATACCCGTCCGGATGCATAACCCCAAGGTCTCCTGTGTGGAACCAACCCCCCCTAAACGCTGCTTCCGTAGCATCCTGATTTTTGAGGTAGCCTTTCATAACAATGTTGCCGCGCATCATTACCTCGCCCATTGATTTTCCATCGGCTGGACATGGTTTCATGCTTTCAGAATCTGCAACCATTAACCCATCCAGTGAGGGATACGTGACACCCTGACGTGCCTTTAGGCGTGCGCGCTCAGATGTAGACTCAACATTCCACTCGTCGTGCCACGCGCATACAACCCCTGGGCCATAGCATTCTGTCAAACCATACGCGTGCGTAACATGAAAACCTCTCTCTTCAATCGAGACAAGCACCGGCGGGGGTGGTGGCGAGCCAGCCGTCATGATCTTTACATCATGACCTATACCGACCAAATTTTCCTTATCCAAATCGATGAGCATATTGAGAACTATCGGTGCACCACAAAAATGGGTGACGTGGTTGTCCCGGATCATGCGCAGAATTGCTGCCGCCTCTACGTTTCGCAAACACACATGAGTTCCAGCAAGCGCAACAATAGTCCACGGGAAGCACCAACCGTTACAGTGAAACATTGGTAGCGTCCAAAGGTACGTCGGATGCTGTGGCATTTCCCAGGCCATGACATTCCCCAACGCATTCAGGTACGCCCCACGATGGTGATAAACAACGCCTTTAGGGTTCCCTGTCGTACCCGAAGTGTAATTAAGTGCTACCGCATCCCACTCATCACTTGGCCCAGAAATCTCGAAGGTTGGATCTCCTTCTTCCAAAAAGGCCTCGTAGTCGACGTCCCCAAGCAGATCCCCGCTTCCTTCGTACAACGCATCATCAATGTCTATCACAGGAGGCGGGTCATCCATCGCTGCAATCGCATCACTGACGATGGAACTATATTCGCGATCACTGATGAGTAACTTTGCCTCTCCATGTTTAAGGATGAAGGCAATCGTTGGCGCATCTAGGCGAACATTAAGGGCATTCAGCACAGCACCCACCATTGGCACCCCATAATGTGCTTCCAGAAGTGCAGGCACATTAGGCGCCATCACGGCCACAGTGTCACCAGATCCAATGCCTCGCCCGGAGAGCGCCGAACCAAGTCTCCGACACCGCCTTTCAAATTTCCGGTAATTGGCCCGACCCTGCCCATGAATCCAGGCAATCCGGTCAGGATAGACAGCAGCGGATCGTTGCAAAAAATTCAGCGGAGTAAGAGCCTGATAGTTTGCCGGATTTTTTCCCAAGCCCGTTTCGTATGCACTTTTCGCCATCTAATCATGCCGCCGCGAGTTCACTGGACATAGCATCGTCAAAACCGTGGAGCATTGCTGAATTAGCAACCAAAATTGCGTGGCATTCAGCCTCATCAAGTTCCCAATCGTCAAGCGCATTCAACAAATCTGCGTCGTTTGGCATAGCCGACTGAAGTGCGGGGTGCGGCCAGTCTGTACCCCAAACAACACGCTGTGGGGACGTTTTTATGAGGGCTTGAGCGAAAGGAATTGCATCGCGATAAGGCGGACCTTCCTTCGAAATCCTGTAATTACCAGATAATTTGACCCACGCGCCACCTTTGATCAGATCCAGCAACGTTTGGAACCCCGGGTGGTCAATCCCGTGATCAACCGACATATACCCCATGTGATTCATCATAATATCGACGGGCAATTTTTTAAGGCGTGGGCTCAAATCAACTAAATCCCTCGCGTTGAGCAGAAATTGCAGATGCCAACCAAATTCCTTCAGCCAATCCGCCAACCGCTCCATATGATCGAGGTCAATTCCTCCCCTAAACATAAGGTTGAGCCGTACGCCGCGCACGTCGATGGTATTCACGCCCTCGAGCATTGAATTGGAGACAGCACTATCCACAACCGCCACGCCACGAGCCCGTGACAATCCCATCCTAGAAAGGGCTTCACAGATGGCTCGATTATCTGTCCCAAATATACTTGGCTGTACAAACACAGCACGCTCAATACCAAGGGTGGTTAGCATGCGCTCGTAGTTAGCTAAGGTTGTTTCGGGTGGGGTATAGCCTCTTTCGGTGATCATTGGATATTTTTTGAGCAGCGAGAATATATGAAAATAGCAATCACATACGCCAGGCGGGGGCAAACGCCCTGGCTTTCTGTTTCTTTAATAGGGCCCGGGCACGGTGCGTTCATTGGAAATTCAAATCGCTAAAGACAAACGGACAGGAAAAACAATTCGACGCCGCTGAATTGCTCACGCCGCGGCAACCGCGCGCCGTTGAAGCAATAGACTTTTAACGCCACGTAGAACGAAATTATCGTCCCAGTCAAAGTCATCGGAGACAGGTTCAAAATCTTTCATCAACGGTAAAAGATGTTTAAATGCCACCTCCGCCTCTACGCGAGCCAGCTGTGCCCCAATACAAAAATGAATGCCAAACCCAAATGACAAATGCCGGTTAGGCTTGCGGAGAATATCAAAACGTTCTGGGTCATCAAAATGTATCGGATCACGATTCGCTGCCCCCAACATCAAAAATACGCGATCTCCCTTAGAGATCCTTTTGCCGCCAATTTCAATGTCCTCATTGGCAACTCGTACAATTACGAACGCCGCGCACTCGTAACGCAACACCTCTTCGACCATAGATGAGATCAAATTTGGATCATTGCGCAACAAAGCCCATTGATCGGGATTTTTGAACAGTAATAAGGTCGCGTTTCCTATCAGATTCATCGTCGTTTCATGACCCGCAAACAAAATCAAAATGCAACTTGCAACCAGCTCCTCCTCACTCATCGGGCCGCCTGATTCCTGCGCTGCGATCAAATCATCTACAAGCACTCCTTTTGTCCGCGCATTACGGCGATGCGAGACCGTGGTACGGAAGTAATCAGTTAGCGTAAAGAGTGCACGAGCACCGCGTTCAAATCGATCGGGCACTTGACGACTATTCCCAATGACAGTGGCCAAATCGTTCGACCAAGTCCGGAATTTTGGTACGTCCGACGACGGAACACCCAGAATATGCGCAATTACTGTAGCAGGCATAGGGAAGGCAAAGTCACTAATCATATCGAATTGGTTTCGATCTGAAAGAGGGTCTAATAACTCTTCAACAATCTCACCAATGCGCGGCCGCAATGCATTTATCGCTCGCGGAGTGAAGGCATCAATCAACAGTCTGCGTAAAGGAGTATGAGCGGGAGGATCACGAAACAAAAGCCAATGGTTCAAAAGCGTGCCCATGCGTTCCAACTCCGGGCGTTTAGTCGCAGCCATGTGCATGGTAAACGGTTTTACTCGCTCAGCAGAAAAGCGGCTATCCTTTTGCGCGGCCTTAACATCATCATAGGTGGTCAACAACCAGCCCTTGAGTGGCTCGTTCCACGATACCGGATCGGCCGCACGCAACCGAGCCAAAGCCGGATAGGGGTTCGCAATAATTTCCGACGCGAAGGCGTCAAAAGTATTCTTCATGAGCAGGGATCTCCCAACTAGGACATCCTAGCGCTGGGAGTTACTAACGCAAGACAAGCTCATTCTGTTATGCTCAATCGATCATTCAATGAAAAGAGTGAGTGAGCAGTCGTAGAACCGCTCCTGACGCTTATGTCTTCAATCGAACCCTTTATCATCGATATTCCAAACTCCAAGCTCGCCCAAATCCGCGATCGGGTATCAGCGTTCACGTGGCATGAAGAACCTGTTGGAAATCAATGGGAGTACGGTACCGACATCAATTATATGAAGGAATTGTGTGACTATTGGCTGAACTCTTTTGATTGGCGCGTACATGAACACGCCATTAACCAGTTTCCACAATTTGTGACACAGGTGGATGGGTTGGATCTACACTTTATCCATGAACCAGGCTCAGGGCCGTCGCCTCAACCCCTGCTTTTAAGCCACGGGTGGCCCGGTTCCATATATGAGTTTCTGGACGTGATTGAACCACTGGCGCACCCAGAACGCTTTGGTGGAAATATAGACGAGGCGTTTTCGGTGGTAGCACCATCACTTCCTGGGTTCGGTTTTTCGGCAAAGCCCGGTACGCCGGTTGGCCCACGGGCCATCGCTAAACTATTCACAAACCTGATGACCAAGAAACTTGGCTACGATAGCTTCATAGCCCAGGGAGGTGATTGGGGCAGCGTGATCTCTGGTTGGATAGGATTTGATCACGAAACTCACTGCGACGGAGTTCACCTCAACATGTTTGGTGTACGTGCCGCGGGGACCTACCCGGAAACAAGTGCGGAAAAGGCGTGGGCACGTGAGGCCCAAAAGACATTCGCTGCCGAGGGAGGATATTTTCAAATTCAATCCACGAAGCCGCAGACCCTGTCCTACGCAATGATGGACAGCCCAGTCGGCGTTGCAGCTTGGATCGTCGAAAAATTCGAACGCTGGGGAGAAGTCGAAAGCGGCAGAGTAAAAACAGCTTTTTCCAAGGATCAGTTGCTGGCCA
>JYMV01052310.1_pt1 | contig 22245 bp, 17 predicted proteins | sample 338911 | NCBI WGS metagenome assembly JYMV01 (sample SAMN03354496, study PRJNA234377) | hydrothermal vent metagenome | biome: Deep sea; feature: Hydrothermal plumes at the Eastern Lau Spreading Center, Western Pacific Ocean; material: Seawater | place: Tonga | collected 2009 | depth 2000 m m
TTTCAAATATATAAAATACAAAATACGAAATACGAAATACGAAATACGAAAGTACGAATAGAATCAGCTGCGGAATACGAAATAAATTCGCACATTCGTAATATTTCGTTATTCGTTGGCCACGGAATGAATAGGTCCACCTAACCCTGTATTTAACTGCAATATTACTTTGAGTATTTAATTACCTTTGGTTTCGCATCTCTTGCGTACAACGCTTCTTTTGGAATGATTATTGGATGAAGTGAGAAAACTAATTTAGCAAGAACAATGAAAAAGTATAGATCATTATTAATTGTAGCATTGGCAGGGCTGATTTTGAGCAGTTGCTCACCGAAAATTCCATTTACGCAATCCATAAGGGAGCAATATAAATTGAAAGAAAATGATTTGAAGGTTTTGCAGTTTTACAATTCCCATGAAATAGTGCTCAACAGAGCTCAAAAAAGCGCCCAGGAGCAAGAAACAGTAGAGGGTACACTTACAATTACCAATGACAGGTCGTTAGAGCAAATTGTAATTAAGGCAGGAACGCCGGGGGTAGTGCTAAAAGTACCGGGAACTACGACGATGGGAGTGAGTTTTGAGGTAGGCGACGAAACGGCCCTGGTATTTGGAACCTCCGTTAAAGGTGATAATGAACGCTATAGCCTGATGGCACCGGAATGGGAGAACAACAGAGGCAAAATACAGTATGCCGGAAAATTATATTATACGTCAAGAGGCAGTGGCGGTGTACACCTTCTTTTTAAGATGCAGCGATTAAGTAAATACATTAGGAAACAGCGCGTTGTAAAAGGCCGCAAAATATAATTACAAAATGGACAAAGAAAGAATGGAACAGATAAAGATTGCACTTCTCGCAATAATTGCCGTATTGGTAATCTACCAAACGGCCACTATGAACTCAGGCACTTCAGGATCTGGCGAGACTGAAGTAGCTTCCACGGTTATTGAAACACCCAATATTCCCGTGATTTCAAAACCGACGCCGGTCAATATTCCGCCAAACCCTTCTCCTACGCCATCTGCACCAACAACAACAATGGCCTTTGCAGAGCCCAATGCTAACTTAGGGGCAGTAAAGAGAAGTGTAGGTAGTACGCACACTTTCAAAGTAACCAATACTGGATCAATACCTCTTACTTTTGGAAATGTAAATGCAGACGCGGGATTGCTGTTGGTTTCAAAACCCACCCAGGCAGTTCCTCCTGGAGGTACATCAGAAATAGTTGTAAAGCTGGCTCCAGATGTTGAGTTGGGTGCTATTGAAAAGACAGTGCACATCGCATCCAATTCGGATCCCGCCCATTATCACTTAACTGTAAAGGCAGTTATAGAGGAATAAAACGTTAAATTTTTGAAGCGATCTCTTGCATTGGCGATATTATCCTTTTCTCCCACTGTTATGCTTGCACAGAATCAAGGGGCCTCTGACACCATTGAAAGCGATACCAACAGCACTCAAAAAAAAGCTGTTTCTATTAAACCAGCTGTACGGCAGAGCGAACTATTCCCGCAAGGTGATGAGAAGGAAGTATTGGAAATTAAGGCTGATAGCATCTACTACAGGGGCTTGAAGCCTGATGATGCCAACAAAATACCCAAACCTAAGAAAAAGAAGGGCGTGAAAGTTTCAAGCAAGGATTGCCCCGTTACTTAAAGGATATGAGCGAAACACCAACTCCAATTTCAAACCCAACAACAGCGCTTCTTTATTTTGATGACGCGGAGCTCTATACAGCCAATGCCAGTGTATTGGATGTACGTATAAGCACGGAAGGAGATACCCAGCTTATTCTGGATAGAACAATTTTTTATCCGCAGGGAGGTGGACAACCTTTTGATTTGGGAACTGTTCAAACTGAAAATTCTGTATTTGAAATTGAATCCGTGAGGTTCGCCGACGGCTTTGTATTGCACAATGGAAATTTTAGAAGCGGAAATATAAAAGTAGGCGAGGCAGTGGATCTCAAGATTGATGTTGAAAGACGCGTGCTAAATGCCAAAAATCATACGGCAGGCCACCTGATTGATGCGGCAATGGCCAATTGCAATTTCAATTTTACACCTACAAAGGGTTATCATTTTCCCGATAGCCCTTATGTGGAATATAATGGAATGATAGAAGCAGATGATCGGGAAGCTGCAATGGAAAAATTGGATGCAGAGCTAGCGAGGTTAATCTCAACAGGAGGAAAAGTAGAGGCGCTACTCGTGGATAGCTATGCAGACCTAAAGGATTATTGTCAATTTGTGCCCGCTTATGTTCCAAAGGACAAGCCGGTGAGGGTAGTAAGGGTTGCCGGATTGGGATGTCCGTGCGGAGGAACACATATGTCAGAAATATCTGATTTGGTTTCTGTGAAAGTATCGAAGATCAAGTCAAAATCAGGAAACGTGAGGATAGGTTATCAGGTTCAAGATTGAATTCTATTCCTGCCTTACCACATCACGCGATCGATCCCTTTCAATCCAGAATTTGTAATCATCCAGCCCGGCCTCATTGGTAAAGTGAACCGTTTTTAACCAATAGTTCAAATTAGGGCTGATGGCATTACAACTGACTTTAAAGGAAATCTCGGTTCCTGGATTCAGAATCAATGATTCACTGTACACCGTATCTGCTGGAATGCATTTTTCAAAGTACTGCAGCGTTACATTAAGCGTATCTATCCACCTGCTATTTTTCTTGAGCCATTTCTTAGCTTGAGGATACAATGTCCGTACACTGTCCGGATTTCCAGTTCTTAACATATTGAAAATATGAACGGATATTTCCACCTTTTTACTTCCTGGTGGCAGCGTTGTATAATGCTGGGCTGCCAGATGGCAGGGCAGGGAAAGAAGTAGGAAAATGATGACGGCTAATTTGATGCGAATCACTTATTAATAGCTCCCCTAATTCTTAATCACCTTTCGTTTAAGGGTCTGGCCCGGCGTTTCCAGTAAAATAATGTAGCTACCCTTCGCCAGTCCGATGCCGTTGAGGTCGGCATAGTTGATTCCTTTGTTTACAGATCCTAGTTTCTTTGTATGTACTGTCTTTCCAAGTAAGTCGACAACTTTTAGTGTTACCGGCGCCTGCTCAAACAAATAGTATTTAATGTATAGCTGGTCTGCGTAGGGATTGGGATACACACCAAATAATACCGAAGCCGGCTTGGCATTATTCTCTATGCCAACTGGTCCATTGTGCGGGAGGGCTGGCGGTTTGAAGGCCGTGATTGCCTGGTTTACAGTAGCAGAGCTTGCTGCCTGCAGAAACCCATCCTGAGCATTGGTGTACCATCCAGTTCCGTAGGCGTCTGAATGGTCCACGCTGGTAACAGTTGGTACATAGTACCAATCCGCTTGTACCCGAGTCTTGGAAACATCCAGTATCATATAGCCTTTTTGGATAAGATCCACATATTTGATGTGCGGATTGAAAGAAATAATCGTCGATGGTGCTAAAGGAATTGATCCACTTGATGAAGTGATACTGGTCACTACAAACTCCACTCCCACAGATCCTTCACCTGTACTGGGAACGTATGTTGTGCTTGGATGAAAAGGAAGGTCATTGGCCCATGATGTATGAATGTCACCCGTCAGTATCACCACGTCATTGATATTTTTAGAAACAACATCGTTAAAAAACAGTTGGCGCTCAATGGGATATCCATCCCATTGGTCATCGTTTACCGGCACTCCCAGTGCTTCGAGGGGCGTAACCATTACCTGCTGGCCAATTACCTGCCATTGTGCAAATGAGCTATCCATGCCATTCACCAGCCAGTTAAACTGAGCTGGCCCCAGGAGTGTCCGGCTACTGTCTTGTAACTGAGAAGAAGTAGTCCCGACCTGTTCATCTCTGCCTTCCAGCCTGGTGTCGAGCATGTATAAATCTACCAGGTTGCCATATCCTAGCTTTCTGTAAATTCTTTCCGGGTTACCAGTGGGATCGGGTTGTCTTACCGGAAGCCACTCAAAATACGCTTGTATGGCCGCAGATTTTCTATCCTGCCAAAGCCCCTCTGTACCTGGGTCATGATTTTGTGCGCCTCCAGTCCAGGAATTATTGGCGGTTTCATGGTCATCCCAGATCATGATGAATGGGTAGAACTGATGTATTTGCCGCAGGTCGTGATCCAAATGGTAATGAGACAGACGTGTGCGATAATCTGTGAGATCGAGTATTTCATTTGCCGGCTCATGATCTCTTCCGGCAATACTGCCTCCTCCGGCACTGTATTCGTAAATATAGTCTCCCAAATGCAAGACTGCATCTACATCATTCCTGTATGCCACACGCTCATAGGCGTTGAAGTATCCCGCTTCATATCCAGAACAGGACACTACCGCAAACCGCACATTGCTGTTATCTCCTAAAGGAGCCGTTTTTGTTCTTCCAATTAGAGAGTTCTTGCCAAGCGCATTGAATTCGTAGTAATACCATGTATCTGCAGATAAGCCATCTACATCTACTTTAACTGTATAGTCTACCGTGTCGCTGGTTGTAGTGCTGCCAGAATTGATGACGTTAGAAATATTGGTATCTGTGGCGATCTTCCATGTAACTACAATGCTTCCCGAAACACTCGTATCTGGAGTTACTCGTGTCCAGATGATGACCTCTTTTGAGGTTGGATCTCCAGAGGCCACGCCATGGTAAAAAGGTGACAGCAGAGGGTCAAGGTCAGTGCGTGAGAAATCGGTCACCCAATTCTGTGCATGAAGATTGGCGGCAGACAGGCCAATAAATACGATCATAAACGCAAGTTCTTTCATGGAAAATCTATTGAGGATTATTCTAAGAATGTTTTTATTTGGTTGTAATAGGCCTCTTTATCGGATGAAAAGGTGTTGGATTTAGCGGTCTCAGCTTGTGCATGGCCTTTATCATCTTAGTATTATATACTGGGTCCTTACCTCCGACGATGTACAGTAATTTTGCGTTTAGCTTGTCGAGGTCAGTCTCTGACTCCAGGTTGTATTTAGGTTCCATCTTAATCTTGTCATATGCCATAGGAAACATGATGTCTTCTCCTGCAGCACTCAGGGATTTACTCATGTCATCAAAGTATGTATAAGGAGAATCGGCAATGATGTAACGAATTTTAAGGTCATTAGCGCCAACACATATGGAGAGCCCCGCTCCGATCCCCTGCCCATAAAAACTGATCTTGGCTATTTTGGAATAGGCTGTACGCACAAATTTGAGTGCACCCTGAAGGTCTTTCTCAAATTGAGTGTGGATGAAAAACTTCTTTTTAACGTCGAAGTCACTGCTTTTTCCATAACCTCTGTAGTCGTAGCACAGAACGTGGAATCCCAGGGTTAAAAACTTGCTGGCCATTTCAATTTGATCCGCCATATTCCCATCTCCGTCATCACTTATGATTACGATATTGTAAGAGGCTTTTTTACTGACAGCGGGAAAATACCAGCCGTGTAAATTTGCCCCATCTTCTGTGGGTATGGTTACCTCTTCAAAAGCCAGGTCTACATCTTTAGGGGTCATTTCATAATCTCTGGAGGGGTTCAGTGCCAGTGCACTGCTTATAACGCAGGCCAGAGCTGCGAAAAGCGACAATATATTTTTCATGGGTTTATTATTTTTTGGTCACATAGAACTCGCATGAAGCATCTTCCTGATGTTGAAGATTTGCTTTTGCTCGTTTCATTGATTCGAAATTTTGGTGTTGTGAGTAAGGCTTGTAAAATTATAAAAAATACCTGTGCTTATCAGGTTGTTGATAACTTATAAGCTGTATGCACAGAGTCATCAATATTCAGGTTGATGCAGAGGTATTACCTCGGGTATAGCTCCAAGGTTCGCTTCGCTCAGAATTGCAATCTTGGGAATATAGGTAGGTACTTAGCTGATGTCTTTACAATCCCATATCTCTAATCATTAAATCAGAAATTTGATCATAGGCAATGGCGTTGGGATGGCCATCCCCAACAATGGAAGTCTCATTGTCAAGAACAACTACGTCTGAATAGTCATAAAACTCCAGGCCTCTTTCAGTTAGAATCTCCTTGAACAATTTCTTATCATCATCATCTATAAAATCCCAGTCTCCGGGGTGAATGATAATCACGAAGCGCTCTGCTCCAAATGTCTCTTGAAATAGCTTTCTGGATTCCGTAAGAACTTCAGCCGTCAGCTCCATATGTTCTCTAGAAGTGCCAATGGGAAAATTTAGATTAAAGTACTTTACAATACTCGATTGGTACACCAATTCATAAAACCTGGAAGCAAAAAATCGTCCGTTCGCAAAATTTCCCTTCCTAACCAACTTACCTCCTTCCATCGTGTAGTAGGGCATGGTCCAGCCCCAATCAGAGTAAGTAATCAGGTCGCCAATGACTCGGCGTATGTGGCTCCAAAGAAAAACGTACACCAGCAAACCATCCTTTTCTGAGACCTGTTCACTTAGGTCTCGCCATTCCATTCTCGCAAGCATACCCTGCGGGCCCCAACCAGAGTTGGCGTAATTGTATGCATTGTAGCCCTTCACCTTTTGCTGAAGCTGATAGGGAAGTGTTTCGTCATCGTTGAGCCCATGACCATAAGCAACTGAACCTCCAAAGAACAGGGCAAATTTATCTTTGGTCTCATCTCTGCCAGGCGTTGTTCTCCTGTTCAAGCTATCGATGGTATACTGTGCGTGGTACACCGTGTCTTGCCCGTTCATCTTGGTCTGAGTTAGAACCGTGTCGCCCCATTGAACGAAACCCAAATGCGTGGAGATATGATCGGCATCCAGCTCAGGCGTGTCGAACTCCTTTTCGATAAACACGGGCATGCCCAGCAGAAAATAGCATGTGAATTCTAACAGGAGAACAAGCACGAAAGCAAACATCAGGTTGCCAAAATAAACATGGCCTTTGACAATCGCCCACAAGAGCAGCGCCAGTAAGGCCACAAACCCTTGCAAAAACCCGAGCAATGAAATGAAGATGTGGTATGCCTCATAATCGTGAGACCTGATTCCCAATTTCAATAAACCGATAAGGGAGACCAGAACTATTATACCCAGCGTATGCTTGTATTGCATCAATCTATTGATCATCCTACTCCTTAAATTTCAATTTCAGCAGATCTATCCTTTGCTTTTTGCTCATCTTAGCTATCTGAACATATACCAGCGTGTACAGCACAATCCATAGCGGTAAACTCAAGATTACCAGCCGGTCACCCTGAGTGAAAGAAACTCCGCTGGAAAATATGATATAATAACATGGAATAGCAAGGCACAAGATTAGCAGTAATTTTTTCCGGTCCTGAGCAAGGCATCTCAAGGCTATCAAAACAACAGGTATAACAAATAGAGAGTGTATCCAGCTGTACAGGTGATTGGCATTGGACATGAAGGTTTTCAATACTGGATAATCTATGGGATAGTATAAATAAACGGCTCCTGCATTGACGTTTTGCTTAATGTTTAACCAATAACGGGCTACAAAAGCTCCAATATTATCCCATGCATATGCCAGCATTTCATCTTTTGTATATGGAGCAATTGTTGTTCTGGCAACCTCAATATCCAGTTCATTAATAACCGAATAAGTTTGAGCGAACAGGTAGTATCTGAAACTATGGTTACCAATTTCCGATACATTGTAAATATCGTATTTTGAAATCATCATGCTCAGCTGAATCATCAGTGGAATAAGTATCAAGAAAAGCACTGTCAGTTGAGCGGGTTTCCTCTTGTATTCAGCAATCATGTAAACTGGTAGCGCCAGGATAAACCACAATAGGGACAAAGCGAAAAAAATGGGTTTTACCAGGGTGAGCAAGACCAGGATCAGTAGCATTCCATGAAAAAGCCCAACGGGGTTTTCTCTGAAGTTTTTGGCCACGATGTAGGTGAATATACCGACCAAAAATATGGTCAGCTCTTCGGAGAGGGCATGATAAGCGAGCGATAGCGCTGATATGTTAAACGCACAAATTAAACCACCAAACAGGGCTGCCTTGTTGTTGAACGTTATGCGCTGAATAGAGAGGTATATAAGATTTACAGCTGCCAACCAAAGTGAGACCTGCACTACCCATACAGCCCATACCCCTCCGATACTCATCAGTACCTTGAGCACAAGAGGATAAAGAAAAGGCCTGATTCTGGTGTAGTCTGTTTCCGCACCCCCAAAGAGCCAGTTTCCAACTTCTAAATATCCTCCGGCATCTGGCGATACGAACATAATTTCCTTTGAAGGAAATCCCATTCTCGCAACAACAATGATAAAAACAAGAAGTGCTATGAGGTTCAGTAGCCTCAATTGGTGATGAGCTATTAGATTATTGATGGATTTTAAAAGCGCCATCACCTTGGTAATTTATTCGATATCGAAGAAAACCATGCTCTCTATGCATTTGGTTACGTCGGCCAGCTCCTTTTTATCCGGGGTTTTTGGGTCCAGCTTATACTGGCACCAGACTTCATATTTATTAAAATAAAAAACCCAATTATACTCTTGCTCTCCGTCAAAAATACCTGAACAGATAACCACCTCCACATCGTTTAATCGTGTCAGCTTTGCATTTTTAAAAGTTGGCAATAGTTCGAAGTAGCTCGCTTTTGCATCAGTTTCTTTAAGGAACGTTCTTACATCAATATCAAAATCCCCTTTGTACTCACCTTTTTTAAGGTATTTTTCACCCCATTTTCCCGTTACCTCAACAAACCAGGTGTCAGGTATTTTAATATGATATAATCCGGTGGAGGAGGTGTAATCTTTGCTGCTATCCCCAATTCTTAGCAGTATAAAAAAGGCGATTAATAGATACTTCATCTGTATATTACATGCTCTGTATTGCCTGCAAAATTATGAATATATACGAACACCTTGAGATAATACCGCAATAGTATTTAACATCAAATTACGGTTCATTCAAAAGGTCTCGCCTATTTTTTACATTTGCTGCATGATCCAACATTTCTACCCTATTCTCATTTTGCTCAAAAGACTTGGGGTAATTCTGTTCCTCTTTACGGTCTGCCGAATATTGTTTCTGCTCTTTACATTTGATTATTTTAATGCAGAAACAGCAGGAGAGTGGATTTTTATATTTGTCCATGGTATAAGATTCGATATCTCGGCCATCTTGTATCTGAACCTCCCTTTTATCTTTTTACACATTCTTCCGCTGCGCGCCAGGTCAGGCACAGGGTATCAAAAGGCACTTTTCATGCTCTTCTCAATTATGAATACGATAATGCTCTTTGCCAATCTGGCGGATATGACTTATTTCGATTTTACCTTCAAGAGGTCTACTTCAGACTCACTGATCATGTTTGCCCTGGGAGGTGATTTTATTCAATTGTTACCGACTCTTATGGGCAATTTTTGGTATTTAATTTTCATCTGGATATTGCTGATAGTATTGGGCAATCAGATGTATAAAAGGATTAAAGTGGATTTGAACCTGCTTGCAGGAAAGGGGGCATTGTTGATGAACTCCCTGGTGCTGCTAACTGGAATTGTCCTAATAGTGATCGGCGGAAGGGGGGGCTTACAGTACAAGCCAATAGGTATTATTGATGCCGGCAATAACATTTCATCGCAAAACATGGCCCTGGTCCTCAACACTCCATTTTCAATTATTACTACCTACGGAAAGGAAGAGCTGAACCCTCCGAATTACTTTAGTGATCAGGAGCTCAATTCTATCTATTCTCCGGTGGTTATCCCCAATTCTGAGGATGTGTTTTCAGATAGCTCTCATACCAATGTGGTGATCATCGTTCTGGAGAGTTTTTCAAGTGAGTACTCGGCATTTTTTGGCGACAGCGAAAAAGGATATCTGCCGTTTTTCGATTCCTTGGCAGCACTTTCTCTTTCCTTCGACAATTGCTTTGCCAATGGCAAGAAGTCTATTGAAGCTATCCCAGCGATACTGGCGAGCTTGCCAACGTTAATGAATAATCCATACATCACTTCAGTTTATGCCGGTAACAGGCTGGAGGGCTTGGCGGCGCTATTGTCTAAAAGGGGATACTCTTCTGCATTTTATCACGGGGGAAGTAATGGTACAATGGGATATGATGCCTTTGCAAGTGTATCTGGATTTGAAAAGTATATGGGGAGGACTGAATACGATAATGAAGAGGACTACGATGGGGAATGGGGAATTTATGATGAGGAATTCTTTCAATTTTTTTTAGAAAACACGAACAAACAGAAAGAACCATTCTTTAATTGCATTGCCACCCTGTCATCTCACCATCCATATTCTATACCAGATAGGTATTTAGATAGATTTGAAGAGGGAACCCTGGAAATACACCAGAGTTTGCAGTACGCTGATTTTGCATTGAGGCGATTTTTTGAAGATGCGTCGAAAACCGATTGGTATCACAGAACGCTGTTTGTGCTAACAGCTGACCATACCGAGAGTTCAAAGGATCCCTATTACCTGGGAAGGGCCGGCATGTACGATATACCTTTGCTCTTCTTCCAGCCAAATTCAGCATTGAAGGGCGTGAATTCACGCATAACCCAACATATAGATATTATGCCGAGTATTTTGGATTACCTGGGATATGAGGAGGAGTACCTGAGCTTTGGACAAAGTGTGTTTAATGATAAGGAGGGATTTGCTGTGAATTTCTTAGGTGAAATATACCAGCTGTATATGGGAGACTACATATTGCAGTTCGACAGGGAGAAGAGCGTAGCCTTGTTCAATTACAAGATGGATGGTGCACTTAAAGAGAACATGCTTGAAGAGGAGGGAGCAAAAGCCCTGGAATTGGAAACCAAATTGAAAGCCATCATCCAAAGCTACAATGAAAGGCTTACCGCAAACCAACTTACTGTACATTGAAAGAGCGAATATGTTTCATATGTAATCCAATTTCCGGTTCTTCTATAGAGCGCTATTTCAGGAAAACAAAGTCGATGGATGAAAAGTTCATCGATAAATACCTGGACACGGATAAATATGAATATGAGGTGCATTTTACTGAGGATGAAGGTCATGCCACTGAAATATGTGCGCGAGCTATACAAGATGGTTTCGATATCATCGCGGCGGTAGGCGGTGACGGAACCCTGAATGAAGTTGCCAGGCTGCTAGTAGATACAGATATCAACTTCGCGATCGTTCCGGCAGGTTCCGGAAATGGCTTTTCAAGACATGTGGGTATTCCACTTTCATTGAAAGGGGCCCTGAATGTGATCAACCAGCATAAGGTTCAGCGCATTGACACGATTGGTATTTATCCGTTTGGTTCCGACCCAACTCCTGAAAATCGTACATTTTTTATGGCTACTGCCGGAATGGGATTCGACGCTGAGATGGCTTACCAATTCAAAACTGCAAAAAACCGTGGCTTATGGACCTATGTGAAATTGGTTTTTGAGCATTTCTTTACCTACACACCCAAAGAATACGAAGTGCATTTGGGTGAAGAGAAAATGACCGTTGAGGCTTTTGCGATAACCATAGCCAATTCCTCACAGTTCGGTAACAACGCCACCATTTCGCCAAAAGCAAAAATCGACGACGGATTGCTGGACGTGTGCATATCTAGGAAATTCCCCCTATACGCTTTACCCATGCTGGTGTATCGTTTTTTCACGGCGACCATCGATAAGAGCGGTTATATAAAGGTTCATCTGGCAGAAAGGGTTCGGGTCAGGATGGAATCAGACAGGATGCATTACGATGGGGATTCCGGGCAAATAAGCAATGACCTGCAGTTTGTCATTAATAAATCTTCACTAAACGTAATTACTGCTTAGTATGGGAAAGAAAAGAGGAGGCCTTGTTTATTCTACCAATCCAAACTTCAAATTGGATGACGAAGAGGATGATGCTGCTGTTGAGCAACGTGCTAACAAAGAAACGCTCTGGGTTCACTTCGAAAAGAAACACCGCGCGGGCAAGAAGGTCACACTGGTTTCCGGATTTAAAGGAACCATGGATCAGATGAAAGCCTTGGGAAAGTTGCTCAAGCAAAAATGTGGAGTGGGGGGCAGCGTAAAGGATGCTGAGATTCTTATACAAGGGAATTTAGTGGAGAAGGTAAAGGCTATCCTGAAAGCGGAGGGTTATGGGGTGAAAGGCTGAAATTAATCTCAAAAGACAAAAATAAAAAGTCAAAATGTTTTGGTTAGACCAAAATCTTGTAAGTGAACTTTGCTTTTGACTTTTGCAATTTTACTTCTCTTTTTTTGACTTAGTTTACTGCTTCACCAATGTAAATTGCTTAACTCTTTACCACCTCCTCATACAATTTCTCGTAAAGTGGAAGCACCTTCTTAATATCAAATTTCTTAGCATGTTCCCTTGCCCGACCTTTGAATGCATTAAGGGTTTTTTCATCTTTCAGGATTGTCAAAGCATTCTTTGCCATGTCATCCACATCTCCCACATCGCTCAAAAACCCCGTTTCCCCATGAATGTTTACCTCTGGCAATCCGCCCGTATTGGTGGAGATTACCGGAACTCCGGATGCGCAAGCTTCGAGAGCCGCGAGTCCAAAGCTTTCAGTTTGGGATGGCAGTAGAAACAAGTCAGCAATAGAACGAATGGAAATGGTTTGAGTGAGCTTGCCGAGAAGAACTACATCGTCTTCACATCCCTCCTCCCTGCAAAGTTCTTCAATCTTGTGTCGATCGGGGCCATCACCAACCAAAATCAATCTTGCGCTTATCTCTTTTCGTAAAATAAGAAATGTCTTCAGCACATCCTCAACTCTCTTTACTTCTCTGAAGTTGGAGACATGCATAATTATCTTTTCATTGTTTGGTGCATACGTCGACCGGAGGCTTCCATTTGGATTCTCGATATAATTCTCAGCGCAAATAAAATTGGGTACAACTTGTATGTCTTTTTTTACTACGAAATGCATCAGGGTGTCCTTTCTCAAGCTCTCCGAAACCGCTGTTATCCTATCCGACTGGTTCAGGGCAAAAGTGATCACCTCTTTGTAGGATGGATCCTTTCCTATAAGCGTAATATCAGTACCATGAAGCGTAGTGATATATGGCAGGGACTTCCCGCTTTCTGCTAAAATCTGCTTAGCTGTATATGCGGCTGATGCATGAGGAATCGCGTAGTGAACGTGCATAAGGTCCAGGTTTTCATGCAGGGCTACATCTACCATCTTGTTGGTGAGAGAGAGCTCGTAAGGTGCGTAGTCAAATAGGTCGTAGTCAGATATAAGAACCTCGTGGTAATATACGTTGGGAATAATCGTATCCAGCCTAAAAGGCATCTTGTAAGTAATGAAATGAACATGATGACCTTTTTCCGCCAGTGCTTTCCCCAGCTCCGTGGCGACCACACCGCTACCTCCAAATGTCGGATAACAAACTATTCCTATGTTCATCAGTGATGTTTTGAGATTTACTAAATTACAAATTTATATCTGCCAGAGCGTCATATATAGCCTGCATTATATCTGTTCTAACATTCATTTGCACCAGGCTTTTGTTTTCAGAATCGGGATGAATGCGGTTGGAGAGAAATACGTATACCACCTCTTTCTCAGGGTCAGCCCATATTAAAGTGCCGGTAAATCCTGTATGTCCGAAGCTCTTCTGCGAAATACACTGACAGGTTGGGCCATCTTTGGTATAGTCCATTTCAGGCTTGTCAAATCCCGCTCCACGCCTGTTGTCCTTTTCGTCATCATCACAAAACTGACAGTTACTGTATAAATTTATTATGCTGTCATCCAGGTATTTTTTCCCTCCATAAGTACCTCCGTTTAGTAGCATTTGCATGTAAATTCCTAAGTCGTTGGCATTGGAGAACAAGCCTGCATGGCCGCCAACTCCACCCAGCATAGCCGCGCCCGGATCATGTACGGTGCCATGAACCAATTGTCTGCGGAAGATCTTATCATCTTCAGTGGGAACGATACGGTCCAGATCAAATTTATATTCAGGGTTGTAGCATAGCGTTCGAAGTCCCAATGGTGCGTAGAAGCTCTCTCTCACATAGGTATCTAGCGTAGTTTCTGTAAGCTTTTCTATTATTTTTTTCACGAAGTAATATCCCAGATCGCTATAGATGTATTTTTTTTCTGCTAATTCTACCGCCTCCCGGAGTATGTAGTCATAAATAGAGTCTTTGTATGAAGCAATCAGGTATAGGTTTTTGGCTACTTTTATTGGGTGCTCCTCAGTTTCGGTGGTAGAATACATACCATCCTTATATTTAGCTCCCTTTGTTTCAAAAGCCTTCTTTCTCACGCTGTATTTTACATTGTCCATAGTATTGAGCCAAAAGGGCACCCATGATTTGAGGCCAGCATGATGGGTAAGCACATCCTGAATAACAAGGTCACGCTCATCCGCAGTATCCAATTCCGGTAGATAATGGCCCAGCGTGCTGTCCATAGAAAATTTCCCTTCCCCTTGTAGTTTGATTAACGATGATGTGGAGGCGAGTATCTTGGTCAGAGAGGCCAGATCATAAAGGTCAGATTTAAGTACAGGCTTCTTTTGATCATAGGTATGGTGCCCAAAGGCCTTCTGGTAGATGACTTTTCCCTTTACAGCAACCATTACCTGGCAACCTGGCGTCGCTTCAGCTTTGATGGCTCTTGCTACCAGCGTATCTATTGAATCCAGTTTTGATGAGCTGATGCCCAACTCTTCGGGAAGGGTGTATTTTAACCTGGTAGCCTGTGTTTCCATTCCCAGGCCAAATGGAAATTCTTTTGAAATACTTACCGGTAACTTACCTCCAGCCGAAATACCTCCAAATAACAGCTGCGCAGAGAGTTCCTGCTCAATCCTGTTATTGCTATAGGATACGAGTATGCCGTCAAGGTCTTTCAGGGAAGTGAGTGAAGATAACCCGTAGGGATTAGAGAAGGAGGTGAGAATCACGTCAGAATTCTTGCTAATCTCCAGCAATACCAAATCACACTGGCTGCTAATACCAAAATTCCTTCTCGGGCTGTTCGTATTGCTATGAATTCCTACCAAGACCAGATTATATGCAGAGAGCTTATCTGCCATTGCCGCTATTTGAGCCGGTGTTGGCTTCATTGTCAGATTAAAATGATCGATAGGAGCATAGTTGTCCATCATTAACTGAAAGTAACTCTCACCCGGTTCCTTGTTGCCAATTGACAGGGATGCAATCCGCTTTTTATCGAGATGGTCAATGGGCAAAATTGCCTTTTCGTTTTTAATTAGAGTCAGCGATGATTCTATCAATTTTCTCTTGAGAACCAGGGCGCTCCTGATATTTAAGTTATTGATTAGCTGATCTAGGTTAAGTGCTTTATAATCATCTAGTTGCATCCATTTTTTTGCCTTGAGTATATTCAGGCACCTTCCATCGATTTCTTCCTGGGTTATCAGGCCTTTTTTAATGGCTTTCTTAATCTTTTCAATGGCAAGCGGAACGTTTTCGGCGAAGAGCAATACATCGTTTCCAGCGAGCAAGGCACGAACATCTACCTCGCCGGGTCCAAAGTATTTGCTAACTCCTCTCATATTCAGAGCATCGGTAAAAATCAGCCCATCAAAACCTAGCGAGTCCCTCAACAGATGCGTTACAATATTTTTAGATAGGGTAGAGGCTATGTTCTTCTTCTTCTCATATGCAGGCACATAAAGGTGGGCGATCATCATACTGCCCAACCCTTGACTAACCAGCTCCTTAAAGGGGTATAACTCCAGACTGTCCAGCCTATTATGAGGATGTGAAATAACGGGTAGTGCTAAATGGGAATCAGTATCAGTATCTCCGTGACCAGGAAAGTGCTTGGCATTGGCAAGCACATGATTGTCTTGCAGCCCTTTCATATATGAAATTCCCTTCGCAGCTACATTTTCCCGGTCTTCTCCGAACGATCTATAGTTAATCACCGGATTGTTTCGGTTGTTATTTACATCAACCACAGGTGCAAAATTGACATGGATTCCCATTAATTTCGATTGCCGTGCGATTTCTGCCCCCATGTCGTATATCAACCGGTTATCCTGTATAGCACCTAAGGCCATCTGATAAGGAAATTTAGTGGTACTGTCCAATCGCATACCCAATCCCCATTCTGCATCCATGGCGATCATCAGTGGCACATTAGAAATAGATTGGTAAAGATTAGTAAGCTTTGCTTCCCTGACGGGGCCCCCCTGAAAGAAGATCAGGCCTCCTATGCCATAATCCTCAATCAATTTCGTTATGAAGCCCACATGCTGCTGGTCTCTGTTTGAGTAAGCAGCAACCATAAAGAGCTGGGCTATGCGTTGTTCGGGCGATAGGGCTGCCAAAACTGAATCTGCCCATTTGTGCTCGCAGCACAGATAAGGAGGGCTCAGTCGATCTGATGATAGGTCCTCACCATTCTTGTTGAGGAAACTGCTAAAGATGATAAAGAGTGTTGAGAGTAATAAGGGTCGGACCAAGGTGCTTAAATATTTTATTCCATTAAACTTTAATTCCAATAACACAGATATCATCGGTTTGTTCGATCTCTTCATTTTCTGGCTGTCTCCAGGCCCTTAATTCATTGTTGAGAATGTCGTGCTGTTTCGACATTGGCTCTTTACTTGTTCTCAACAACAATTCTTTGAATTGAGTGTACATGTATTTTTTAGGTGCGGGGCCGCCGAACTGATCGTAGAAACCGTCGGTGTAAAGATAAATTGTGTCTTCTTTCTCCAGCTCAAATGATTGCTCATGGAATTTCCTTGGTTTCCCCTCAAAAAATGCTCCCAATGGAAATTTGTCTGGTTTAAGTTCAAAGAGCTTCCCTTTTCTCACAACCGAAATCGGGTTATTGGCCCCCGCATAACGCAGCTCTTTCTCTTTTAAGTTGATGGTGCAACACACCGCATCCATGCCATCGCGAATTTTGCCTTCTTCCGATATTGCGTTCAAAGATTTGTATAGCTCTGAGTTTACATAGTTTAGAATATCAGCAGGCATGACATGTCTGTTTTCATTCACTGCCTGGCTGATGAGGTTAAAGCCGATCATGCTAATGAATGCTGCCGGTACTCCATGGCCCGTGCAGTCTGCCAGGGTGAGGATAAAGTAATCTCCTGATTTCTGCAGCCAATAAAAATCTCCGCTTACAATATCCTTGGGTTTGAATAATACAAATGACTGCTTGCTGTTTTGGGCAAGGGTTTCCGCATTGGGGAATATGGCATCTTGTATTTTCTTTGCATATTCAATGCTATAGGTAATATCCTTGTTTTTTTCAGTAAGTAAAATATTCGATTCTTTAACTTGTTCCCGAAGCTGTTCCTGAAACAAGGATATGGCAATTCCCTTTGCAATTTCTTCTACCGATTCTATAAGCTCTGTCGTGAAATAGTCTTTTTTATCAGAACAAATATTAACAGAACCCATCAGTTCATTGTTTGCAATCAATGGAACCAATAAATAGGAGTTTATGCCTTCCTTCACCAATTCTTCGTCTGATCCAGACAATTTCGTTTTTTTGGACAGATCCTGCACTAAATAGTTCTTGAGCTTTTTCAAATACACAACTCCGTGAAAATCCGACATTGGCAAAACAATTCCTTTTTTCAATACGCTATCTGGGTTGGATGAAACCGAGAAAGGAGTGAGCGTATCATTATCAAAGTTGAAGATAACCATACTCACCCTGGATATGTCCAGCAATTCATACAGCTTTTTAATAGTGAAATCGATCGTTTCTGTAAAGCTAGTTGCACTGATGATGACCTGATCAACAGCATTTACAAGCTTCAGCCTGTCTGCAACAGCTTTTAACTTTTCTTCGTTCCTCTTTTGCTCAGAAATCTCAGCGCCGATATTGATATACTGTTCAATGTCGCCATTCTTATCCAGTATAGGAGTCACATTTAATGAAAGCCATACAGGCTGGCCGTATTTATGATAGTTTAATATATCGGTATGAAATGAAACCTTTCTCTCCTTTCTATCCTTAATCAGTTCTATGGTCTCAGGATCTGTACCAGGCCCACGTAATATTTCAGTAGGGTCCTTGCCCTTCACTTCTGACAAAGTAAAACCCAGTAATCTTGTAAATCCTTCATTAACCCATTCAATTTTATCGTCTTTATCCGTAAGCGTTACAAAATTGTCCGTTTTGCGGGCTATGAACGATAGCTTTTTGATCTTTTCATCCTGCTTCTTTTTTGTAGTAATATCGTTACCTACGGTTATGTATTTTTCAACAATCCCAAACTCATTAATTACTGGACTTACATTGAGCGAGAGCCAGATCTTGCTCCCATCTTTGCGATAATTCAATATCTCATCACTGAAAGCATCTATGCCGGTTTTTGAATCGTCTATCCTTCTCCCTGTAACCGGATCAGTCTCTTTACCTCTAAGGATTTCATATGGAGCCATTCCAATTATTTCTTTAAGCTTATATCCCGTTATTGTGGTAAATCTCTCGTTAACCCATTCAATTTTATCCTCGTCGTCCGTGATGATCACATAATTGTCTGTTTTGCTGGCTACCAGGGATAATTTTTTGAGCTCTCTGTTTATATCCTGTTTTTCGCGATAACGTATATAAATTAGTACCGTTAGAATCAGCAGGAGCAATAAAACAATAATCAAAAAATTTCGAAATATTCTCTGTTCACTGGCTTCCAGATTTCTGATTACGCTTTCTTTAGATAATTGTTCAATCTGATTTTCTTTGGATTCATTGTCTAATTTAGCTTGGATCTCAGCAAATTTCACACTGGATTCTTCATTGAGCATGCTGTCTTTCATCTCCGAAAACAATTGGTGGTACTGCAAAGACTTTTTATATTCTTTTGTCAATTCGTATAGGTTGGATAATTGCTGATAGGCGTTCTTGATTTCATTAATACCGCCAATTTCTTTGGCATTGATCAATGCCATTTTGTAATATTTTAAGGCCAGTTTATTTTTGCTCATCCGATGGTGAATGTCCGCAATGTCTGAGTAAGCGATGCTAATTCCCTTTTTATCATCCAGACTATCAAATACGGCAAGGCTCATTTGGTGATAGTCGAGGGCTGTATTGTAATCTGCTGGATTTTCTGTCATTTCCGCCCTGAATTTGTACACTGTGCCAATGTTGCCTAAGCTTCTTGCTATTGATCTTGGCTCACCTAGCTTTTGTTTTATTTCCAGTGCTTTTAACAGGTAGTTAATGGCATTTCCAAGATTGTCCGGATCATTTGACCTGTCGACCTGATTGATGTAAAGCAGGCCAATATTATTGAGACTGCCGGCAATTCCAGGTTGGTCCTCCATCTCCTCTCTCAGCTTAAGGGCTCTTTTATAATATTTGAGTGTTTCGTGGAAATTGCCCTGGTAGTAATAGATTATACCTATATTATTCAGACTGTTCGCAATGCGGTGTTTATCTTCAAGAAGTTCATTAACACGCAGGGCCTTTATATAAAATTCAAGCGCTTTGTCATAATTGCCCTGATAGTCATAGGCAACACCAATGTTGTTTAGGCTGGCAGCTTTGGCACGCTTGAGCCGCAAGGCTTCTTTAACACTGCTAGCGCTGTTCAAATATTCATTGGCCAGTAGCAGTGCTCGTTTGCCGTAGAGGATGGCTTTGGTAGTGTTGGTATTCTTGTACTCCCAAGACAACTCATTCAATGATGTCAGGTGATTTGTATCACGCTTACCTTGCTCCTTGTATTTTCTAATAACCGACTCAAGTGAATCTATCTTATTCGATGCAAGCCCATCATTATAACCTGCAATGGTCAGGATGGAAACGATGAACAGAATGCCAATTTGGGGTATGCTAGTATTCAAACCTTGAATTTTAACTAAGGTGGCACTGAAATTATTAATTTTAGAACTAATCTCTATCTCTTTGTGTTTATACTTCTTTTATTTTCATTCATATTCAGATGCAATAAATAGATAAATACGCGTTGTATCTCTTTAAAAATAGATAATCCTCTAATTCCTAAAACTTAAGTGAGACCATTCCGCACCCTGTTAACAGTAGCTTGTTTGAGCTGCGTAGTCTACAGCTCTTATTCCCAAATCAATCCTGAATCAATAACTATTGCCAGAGATAAATGGGGAGTTCCACATATTTATGCGCCGAAAGATGAAGAGGTTGCTTATGGTTTGGCATGGGCAACTTGCGAAGATAATTTTCATGATGTACAGGAGAATATTTTACCTGTGAGAAAGAGAATGGGCGAATACAAAGGGAAGGACGGTGCAATAATAGACGTGTTTGGTCACATGATGGGAGTAGATGAATTGGTGGATAGAGACTTTGACAAGAGCTTTTCTGATAAGTTCAAATTAGTGTTAGAAGGATATTGTGCCGGTGTCAATTCGTATGCTGAAAAACACCCTAAGGAGATACTGCTAAAAGGTATTTTCCCCGTTACGCCCAAGGACGTGATAAAGGCTTATACTTTTTCGCTTGCGTTTATGACACACGTTCACTACGATTTCTACAGAATATTCAAGGGCCACATTAAAAATTATGAGCTACAACATGGTATAGGATCTAATGGCATGGCTGTTCGCAGCTCTAGAACCAAAGACGGCAAAACGTATCTGGCAATTAATTCTCATCAGCCACTAGAAGGTCCCTTTGCATGGTATGAGGCACATCTGATGAGTGATGAGGGACTGAATATTTTAGGAGCTAATTTTCCAGGTGGTGTGGGAATTATGGTGGGCGTAAATGAGAACCTCGGATGGGGCCACACCCTGAATTACCCTGATCTGGACGACGTATATAAATTGACCATGCACGAGACGGAAAAGTTGAAGTATAAGTTCGATGGAAAGTGGGAAACGCTGGAGGAGCGACCCATAAAAATGAAGGTGAAGGTGCTTGGCTTTCTGAAAATTGGTGTCAAACAAAAATTTTATTGGAGCAAGTATGGCACAACGATAAAAACAGATGATGGTTTTTACTCGGTGAGATTTCCTGCCAATATGGACATTCGCGCTGCGGAACAATGGTATCACATGAACAAAGCAAAAAATTTTGATGAATTCAGCAAGGTGCTGGACATGCAAGCCCTTCCCGGTATCAATATCGTTTATGCGGATCGTGAAGACAATATTTACTATCTCTCTAACGGATTATTCGCTTACAGAAACCCTGACTATGATTGGACCAAGGTTTTGCCGGGCGATACGTCCGCTACCTTATGGGAGCCCAGGTGGCATCCAAGAGAGGATTTGCCCCAAGTGCTAAATCCGGAGTGCGGCTATCTAGTAAATACCAACAATACTCCTTTCAATGTTACGTGCCCTGAGAACAACCTCGACGCAGGTAAGTTCGACAAGACAATGGGCTTTCTTACGGATGATAACAACAGAAGCCTGCGATACCACGCCCTAATTGCGGAATATGACAAGCTTAGCTACGAAGATTTTAAAGACATCAAATATGATTTAAGCTTTGCCACACCCGCTCATAATAATTTCATGCTGGGTATCGAAAAACTATTGACCCTTGATCCTACGAAATTTCCTGACCTGCAAGAAGAAATTACCATGCTCGCCAATTGGGACAGAAGTACGGATATAAAGAGCGAACCCGCTTCAATAGCTGTGTTGGCTATAAAGTGGCTGGTCGACGAAATGTTCAGGCGAGGACAGCTGCCCGGAATATCCACGCTGGATGAGGCAATTGTGGTGGAGGCATTGACGTTTGCTCAGAAGCATCTCAAGAAAAATTTCAAATCTGTACATGTTCCTTTGGGAGATATGCAGCGACATATCCGTGGAGATGTGTCACTTCCTGTAGGGGGAGGCCCTGATATTCTCGCCGCTATGCACGTCGATTACCATAAAAAGGGAATTCTCAAGTCGCGGCACGGCGATTCATATATAGAGCTGGTGAGATTCAGCAAAGACGGCGTGGAAATAGAATCCGTAAATGCCTATGGTGCTTCTAACAAGAAGGACAGCCCACATTACACTGACCAGATGGAGATGTATGTTAATCAACGAACCAAAACAATGACGCTGGACAAAGAAAAGGTCATGAGTGAGGCTGTAAGGAAGTACCACCCACAATGACGATGACCATGACCCAATTCTCTTTTAGGAGTGTCATTGCAATCCGCTTGTACGCTGAGGCACCCGAAGCGTAAGCGACAAAGCAATCTCTAACCAGATACCAACCAACGAAGTTGGCAACGGTCATTGGTGCTTTTTCAAACTCCAGTGAAACCACGATCACACCTTTTGAGGTTGTTATCTCGGCGTATAAACCATCGCCTAATCCATCTTGCGAGAGAATAGAGGTGCTCATCAGAAGAGCGAGCACCATTAAAGGAAAGGGGCGA
>JYMV01029104.1_pt1 | contig 22239 bp, 20 predicted proteins | sample 338911 | NCBI WGS metagenome assembly JYMV01 (sample SAMN03354496, study PRJNA234377) | hydrothermal vent metagenome | biome: Deep sea; feature: Hydrothermal plumes at the Eastern Lau Spreading Center, Western Pacific Ocean; material: Seawater | place: Tonga | collected 2009 | depth 2000 m m
GAGGAGATCAGAGACTTCGAGACCTCCCCTCACCAGGAGTTGGTCCACTGTCGAGCGGTGGACCGCTTCGCCAGCGTGACTTGCGCTGATCACCGCCAGTTCGAGATCGCTGAAGGCAAACTCCTGGTCGATTCCAGCCCGCATCAGAGCGAGTGTCTGGAACGGCTTCGCGAGGGATCGAAGAAACGCACCCGGATCTTTTGCCCCGTAGAGTTTCATCTCCCCATTCCGGGGAGCGACGACAGCCGCGGCCGAGTGCCACGACTCGTGATGCTGACCCCGACCCAGCCAGGTCCTGGCCCACCTGGTCCCCGCGCTCATCGAGAGAATCCCGCCAGCGAGTCGAAAGAAGCCCTAGCCATTGGATGTGTCGGCTTCTACTGGATCGGGAACAGGGATTGAATCCGGTTCGGAGGTCTCCTCGCTCGGGGGAGCGCTGCGTCGTTCGAGACTCTCCAAGCGCGCGAGGAGGCCCTCGCTCATCGGGTACTGCTCGTTGAGCTTGCGCAGCGCCTCGAGCATCTTCACCTCACCCTCGCCGGGAGGGCGGGCCTCGAGCCGCTCCAGGAGCCAGGCGCGGTGGCTTCCGGCAAGCGGCGGGGAAGAGTCGTCGCCCAGTTCATCGAGGAAACTGGCCTCCTTCTCGAGGAGTCCAGCGAGGGTCTCGGCGACAGCGCCGAGAGTGCCCCTCTGCAACTGCCCCGAGATCTGGAGTCGACTCGAAGTCGAGAGAGAGAGGGATTCCAGGCGCACCCTGAAGTGGGAATTTCCTTCGGGAATTGCCTCATCGCCCACCAGTTCAAGAACGGCCGCGGTGCCACCAGCGATGGCTGAGAGCGCCGCATCGAGGTCAGCCTCTTCGGTGATCATGGCCAACGATTGTGCCTGGAGTTCCCAGCCGATCGTCTGGAGGTGCAGCCAGCGCCGGAACGCCTCGGGATTTCTGACCTTCATGTCCGAAGGCTGCTCGCCCGGGTCGAACCTGTCCTCCAGTGCAGGATGGGTTGTTGCGGTGGCGAACCACGGCTCCGCTTTCCCCCCCTCGTCGAGGAGCAGGAGTTCCAGGAGCATCAGACCGTCATCAGCACTGGCGAGGGCGATGGAAGCCTCGAGGATCAATTCCATCAGCGGATCTGACTCTGGAATTCGGCGAAGCAGTTCCTTCAGGCTGCCGAGCGCTTCGATTCCACCGATCGTCTGGATCATCTGCACCGCAGACGTCCGTTCATCCGGAGATCCCCCGCTGGCGGAGAGGACGAGGCGCAGGAGGACCTCGATCCCCTCGCTGAGTCCGAGGCGACCGACCCCATTGACTGCGAGGGTGCGCAGGTTGGGGTCCTTCTCCACCTCGAGAACCTCCGAGAAGAGGGACAGGGCGGCCCTTCGCGCCTCTTCCGGAACCTCACCGAGAACCAGCACTTCGAGCACCTCGCCGCGAAGATCGGGAATCTGGTCCCGGATCATTCGCAACGCCTCGATCGTCTCGGTGCGACACCCGACCGCCTGAATCGCGCCGAGCACACGGCCGACATTCTCGATGGAGACACCTTCCCAGCTCTCCCCCGAATCGGGAATCAGCCTGAGCAGTGCAGCATCGAGGCGTCTTCCAACCGGTGCTCTCAACGATCTGGCAGCATCCACCGCAGCCAGCGCCAGGCGAGTGCGCGCCTCGCTGGCGACGCTTCCCTCCGGTTCGAGACCATCGATCAGGACCTCGAGCTGGGCGGAAACTGTCGGTTCGAGGCGGAAGGTCTGCATCGCGGCGAGGGCGCGCACGGCGTTCTCCTGGAAGAGTGAACTCGATCCCCGTGAGGCCTCTCCGGAGATGATCTGCTGGAGGCGATCGAGGAGGGGGCGGAGGATATCTGACTGTTGCTCGGCGGTCAGGGCGGGCGAGAGTCCGAGAACCGACCCTACGAAACTTCTCACTTGCGAGAGGGCAGCTGCTCGCACCGGGCCCGGTTCGTCCGCTGCGAGGGAATCGAGGAGCCAGCTTCGATATGCCGAAGGAGGAATCCCCTCGAGCAGGCGGTTGGCCCGGTGCCATGCCTTTAGCGCGCGGACCTCGGCGATCTCCCTGTGCCGCTCGAGGATCCCGAGAAAGAGCGCATCCTCGCTGTGTTCCCGCCACCAGGTAGCCCAATCTGCAGCTCCGTGGATCTCCAGTTCGAGAAAAGCTCCGAGCGCTTTGTCGACCGCTTCGCTGATCTGTTCATCCTCTCGACCGAGCCTGCGAACGGCGAGCTGGACCAGTTCTCTCGGTTCGTGTGCGGCCAGGATGGGGAAGAGGTGAGCGAAGACCACAGGGTCAGTCTCGTTCGCCAGGTCGGCGATCAGATCTACACGGCGCTCACCGTCGCTGGAGATCCTCGAAAGGGTCTCCTTGACCACGGGAAGGAAATCCCAGGACTCCTCGAGGAGCAGGATACGAAGCAGAAGGCTGCCGGGATTGCGCGAACGCATCAGTTTGTCGCGCAAAATGGTACGAGTGCGGTCAGGGTTCTCCCGTGATCGGGTCGTCAAGTACTCCAGCAGCATCGGTCCGACCCAGACGGAAGGTTCCTCCGCGCCGTTCACCCGGCTACCCAGGAGAGTCAGGGCACGCACCCAGTCGGTCGGGTCACTGGAGTCGAGAAGAGAACGCGCCTCCACCTGCAGCGGGTCGAGTTCGGTCTCATCGTCGGTTGGGGGGTTCACCGGTGGGTCCTGCCGCCACCAAGGCTCATCGGCCGCGGAGGCCACGCTGGATACCCAGATCACCGTTGCGAAGAGAATGAGAAGGGAGATGGAGACCCGCATCGATCTCATTGCCGCACGTCTGCTGGGCACGAACGTCCCCCCTGCGATTTCCCAAGAAGACCAAGCGGCGTTCCGGCCTTCTACCTTCAAGGGCGGCAAAACACCGCCTCTGTCTCTCCTGACCGGGATCGCCTAGAAGATCCCTGCACTGAAATTGTCTTCAGGTGGCGGCATGCCGTCCCCCGAACTTTTAGACTCTTCCTCCTCACCTGAAGGCCCCGGTTCAGGTTCAGGCTCATCCTCGCGGAAAACCCGATCAGCGACCAGGGGCGAGGGCTCCATCGTTTCGACAGTGGAGAACGGCTCTTCGGCAACCGCCGGCCCCTGATCGAATGCCGGGGCGTCGGACAGTTCGACAGCCTCCGATACATCGGCGGGCACCATCAGATTGAGTTTCTCTCCCTCGTACTCCTCGATGATCCTGTTCTGGATCATCGTACGACAATCACTGTTGATAGGATGGGCGACATCAGCGTGCAACTTGGTACGGCCCTCTTCTGCACGCTCGGAGAGTTCGATCGGAATTTCGGTTCCGCAGTCGTTGCAGTAGTTGCTGCGAACCTGGTTCTTGAAAGCGCAGCGGGTACAGCGAATCGTCAACTTTCGGCTCGGCATGGCGACGAAGAGGCCGTTGTTCCCTTCGATCACCTTGATATCACGTACCACGAAGGCATTGTCAAAGGTGACGCTGCAGAATGCTTTGAGTTTGTCCTGACGGTTGCTGACCATTTTGACGCGGACTTCGGTGACTTCCACAGGTGCTCCTCTTCGCACTGGCGTTTCTACAGCACGCAGCCCCCAGATTCCGGTCAGGAGTTCCAGGGTTTGACCGGCGTCACCTCGAACCTGGGCGACTCCTCGCCTGCGAGTTCTCGACGCAGGGTGTCCGCGATATCTTCTGCTTCCCCCCAGGACTCACAAACCACGAAAAAGGTCGAACCACTTCCGCTCATCGACCATTTGCCGGGGACCGCCTCTTCGAGGCTCCGACCCAGGGCGCGCAAGCCTGGATGACGTGCCTCCACGACGTGCCAGAGACGGTTGAAAATTCCCTCCCGCCACAGGTCGCAGGATTCAAAAGTCCTTGTGGGGAAAGTAATTGGGCCATCCGGGCAAGTCAAGGGGAAAGGGATCTGACGGTAACAGGAGGAGGTCTCCACGCGTTCCTCGGGAACCACCAGCAACCAGGCAGGGCGATCGCCACCGAGAAAGGGTTCAGGAACAGGCCCGAGCCGATCCCCCCTACCACGGGCAATGGCGGGACCACTTCCGAGGAAGAATGAAACGTCAGAGCCGATGTGCCGGGCCAGCAGTTGCTTCTGCGCCACTCCACCCTCTGTCGGAAAGAGGTGGTTGATCAACGCGAGCATTCCGGCAGCGTCGGCACTTCCTCCCCCGAGCCCGGCAGCTGTCGGAATCCGTTTCGAGAGTCGAATCGACAGGGGAGGAATCTCACGCACCGACCTGACCATCTCGAGGGCAGAGATGACGAGATTGTCGGGACCTTCCGGCGCACCGTCCCCGATCACTTCCAGCTGGTCGTGACCCGTTTCCGAGAGAGTGACCTCGAGGGTGTCGCGCAATTCGATCGGTATCAACAGTGTTTCGATGTCATGGTAACCATCGGCACGCCGAGCGATGACTTCGAGGAAGAGGTTCACCTTTCCGGGGGGATCGACCCGCGCACGGTCCCCCTCGAGGAGAACGGGGAGCAGCGGAAAATCAGAGCACCGATCGGCATGGCCTCCGCTCATCCGGAACCCTCATCACGAGAACCATCCCCCCCGCCCAGGAACAGGTTGTCGATCAGTCGAACCCCATCGAGCATGGCTGCCACCAGGAGCAGTGCGCCGCCGTCGGGAACGACCTGATCGAACGGTTCGAGGCTGGTAGGATCGACCAGTTCGAGGTATTCCAGTTCGACCCTGGCCTCCGACCGGATCACCCCGGACGCCGCCAGAAGCAGGCTCGAAACGTCCCTTTCCCCGCCAGCGTGAAGTTCACCTGCAGCGAAGAGTCCGCGGCTCAGGGCGAGAGCGGAGCGTCGTCCCTCGCGGCTCAGATTGAGATTCCGGCTGGAGAGGGCGATCCCATCCGGTTCCCTGACCAGGGGGCAGCGGACGATTTCGATGTCGAGGTTGAGGTCTGCAACCATCCTCTCGATGATTGTCGCCTGCTGAAAATCCTTGTTGCCGAAGTAGGCACGTCTGGGGGCAAAGATGTTGAACAATTTCAGCACGACCAGAGCGACGCCGCCGAAGTGATGGGGGCGAGCCTTGCCACAGAGGCGGTCTGCCAGGGGCAGGAGCTCGACGCGAGTGACGAATCGTTCGGGGTACATCTCCTCTTCACGAGTGAACCAGACCAGGTCCACCCCCTCCTCGGCCGCAGACTCGAGGTCCTCCTCAGCATGCTGGGGGTAGGCGCCGAGATCCTCGCTGGCGGCGAACTGCTTCGGATTGACAAAGATACTCAGCGCAACCCTGTCACACCCGGTGCGGGCGGCCGCGAGCAATGAACGGTGCCCGGCGTGGAGAGTACCCATCGTCGGCACCAGGCCAAGGGACTCATCGGGCGCGAGGGAGCACCGCCATTCCTTCACCTCGGCGAGGGATTGCAGGACCTTCAAGAGACATCCCCCGTCCGTTGCTTGCTGGTTTCGAGTCGGGCGAGCAATTCGCCAACGGTGCTACCGAGACTGGGGACGGGAAAATCCCTCTCGAGGGTTGCCCACGGCTCGAGAACAAAACGCCTCGACTCGATCCCCCGATGGGGGATCGAGAGGCCGGGCTCTCTCATCCGCAGATCACCGAGGACGAGGATGTCGATGTCGATCGGCCGTGGCCCCCAGCGAACGCCCGGAACCCTGCCGAGTTCCTTCTCGATTCTCTTCACACCCTCGAGAAGGGCAGGTGCTTCCAGGGTGGTGACCCCGGCAACCACCTGGTTCAGGTAAGCCCCTTGCGGAGGACCGACCGCTTCAGTCTCCAGGATCTCCGACTCGCGCAAATCGGCAACTATCCCGGTTTCTACCAGCCGCTGGCGCGCCTGTCGGAGCATCGCCTGGCGATCCCCCTCGTTGGAACCGAGCGCCAGACGCACATCGACAGCCGAGGGAGTCACGACGTCTCCCTGACCGACCTGCCCGAGAAGAGGCGCAGAATCGGCCTGATCATCGGCAGCATCATGTAGATCAGGAATGAGATGCAGACCACCGGTTCGACGAAGAACACGATCAGGGTCCCGCCGAAGACAACCGAGACGAAAACGTCGAAACTCTGTCCACGGGTGAAGAAGCGGCTGCCCACGTGGGGGTAGATGAGACGGTTGGAGACCATCGAGTAGCCGAGGAGAAAGCAGACATAGGGGAGGAAATGAGGAATCAGGCTGACGATCTGACTGACAGATTCAGGCTTTTCCGCTGCGATGAGTTCCAACTCCCACGAATTCCACTGGTCGAGCCAGAAATAGACCAGGACGAGACCCGCTATCACCCCCGCCGCTCCCGGGGTCGGCATTCCCTTGAAGGCGAGATGCCCATCCGACCCCTCATCGGGATTGTGCTCGGCATTGAAACGTGCCAGTCGCAGCAACGCCCCGAGGAAGTAGGCAAGGCCAAAGAGCCAGACCAGCGGCTTGATCACCGAGCCGCTTACCGAGGCGTGGTAGAGCGCGAGGGAAAGCCCTGCAGGTGCCAGCCCGAAGGTGACCAGGTCAGAGAGGGAGTCGAGATGGGCCCCGATGCTGCTGGCGCTGCCGGTCGCCCGTGCGATTCTTCCATCGAAAACATCGAAAAGCATTCCACACAGGATGAACCACGCCGCCTTGTTCAACTGGGCCAGTTTGGGAATCTCCGATCCCTCGAGGCTACCGGCAATCAACGTCAGGGCTATGAACCCACAGACCGCGTTGCAGATGGTGATCAGGCTCGGAATCACGATGCTCGTTCGCGACTGCTCGTTACCATTCTCCAACGATCGACTCCCCCCCCTGAAGTTTCTGACCGGCAGAGACAGTGGCCCTGAACGGCCGCCCGTCCCGTTTGGGCAAGGTGATCTCGGTCTGGGATCCGAAACGAATCATGCCGAAATCGAATCCCTTATCGAGAGAGTCACCCACTTTGATGGGGCAAACAATCCTGCGGGCGATCAGGCCGGCGATCTGCCTCACCAGGACCGGTGTGCCATCCTCCATCCGGATCCCGATCTCCTGGCACTCGTTGGTTTCCCGTGCCGCGGCGCTGGTCGCACTGCGAAACGTGCCGCGGCGATGGTGTAGATGTTCGACGACTCCAGCGACAGGAGAACGGTTGACGTGGACGTTGAAGATGGAGAGGAAGATCGATATTCGAGTCGCCGGCCCGCCGACGAAGGTGTCCTCATCGACCTCGGTCACGCTGATCACCGTGCCATCAGCAGGGCTCACCACCCCGGCGCCTGTCGGAATCGTCCTCTCGGGATTGCGAAAGAAGCTGAGCATGAAGAGCCAAAGGACCGCCAACACCGAGAGAAGGGTCAACCGGACGGTGCCAGGAGAAACCGACAGGAGCAGGCCGACCATCGACAGGAGGAGGATACAGGAGACGACCACCACCACGGGGGTGCCGTGACGGGTCAGGAGATTTCCCCCGAGGCCACGGGACAGATGGCGCTCGACAGTTTTCTCGGAGGTGTTCATCCACGCCCTCTCAGGTTGACATCGAATCCGGGACCGATCGGTACTCGCGACAGGCCGCCTTGTCTGGGGAATCCAGAGGGGTGGCGGTCCTGTACCCAAGACCGTATCGTCCCGTAAACACACCTGCAGAACAAGGCTTGCAGAGAACCAACAGGTCATATCCTCGGGGAAGGAAGAGAATGAGCACCATCAAAGAGATCAGGGGGAGGATGATCCTCGATTCGAGAGGCTACCCCACCGTCGAGGTCGACTGCATTCTCGCCGATGGGACCGTCGGTCGAGCGGCGGTTCCATCGGGAGCGTCGACAGGGGAAGCCGAGGCTCTCGAATTGCGCGATGGCGGAGACAAGTGGGGAGGCAAGGGTGTCGAAAAAGCCCTCGCCAACATCAGAGGCGAGATTCGAGACAGTGTCATAGGGCTCGATGTTCTCGATCAGGCTGGGATCGATGACCGACTCTGCGACCTCGATGGCACTCCGATGAAAACGCGCCTGGGGGCCAATGCGATTCTCGGCGTCTCGATGGCAGCATGTCGGTCAGCAGCAACAAGCAGCGGCCTCTCGCTCTTCCGCTATCTCGGCGGACCACGAGCAACCCGTCTACCGATCCCGCTGATGAATGTCATCAACGGCGGGGCTCATGCAAGCAACTCTCTCGACTTCCAGGAATTCATGCTCGCTCCCATCAACGCCGGGGACTTTCCTACTGCACTCAGGATCGGAACCGAGGTTTACCACTCACTGAAGAAGCGCCTCGGTGCTCAGGGGCTCTCAACAGCGGTCGGCGATGAGGGGGGCTTCGCTCCCGACCTGGCAGGGGACGATGCCGTTCTCGGAGAACTGGTAGCCGCAGTTTCTGAGGCGGGATACACCTGTGGACCTGATGGGGACTTTTTTTTCGCTCTCGATGTCGCAGCCAGTGAGTTCTTCAGAGAAGGTGCCTATCACCTCAGCACCGAGCCTGAACCTCTCAACTTCTCGGGGATGACAGAGAGGTACCGCAGCCTTTGCGAGAGGTATCCCATCACCATCATCGAGGATGGTCTCGACGAGGAGGACTGGGAGGGCTGGAAGCACCTCACCGCCGAGATCGGTTCGAGCGTTCGCATCGTCGGGGATGATCTCCTGGTCACCAATTCCAAACGCCTCGAAAGGGGGATCGAAGAGCAATCCGCCAATGGCATCCTCATCAAACTCAATCAGATCGGAACGGTCAGCGAGACCCTCCACTGCTGCAGAATGGCCACCGACGCCGGCTTCAGGGTTGTCATCTCTCACCGCTCGGGAGAAACCGAGGATGACTTCATCGCCGACCTTTCGGTGGCAGTCGGCGCCGGCTGGATCAAGACCGGCGCTCCTTGCCGATCTGAGCGAAATGCCAAGTACAACCGCCTTCTGCGAATCTCCGAGGAACTTGGAACGAGCGCCGAATTTGGACCCTTGCGGTTGTAACCACTTCTCGATTCAATGACCGCGCTGCAGGAGCAGCTAGATGGTATGCCGCGGAGAAACGGCGGGTGGGTGCCCGAAGGGTGCCGCTCGGCCGATAGGGAGTTGGCTCTGGCAAGAGTCGACGGGGAGACCGATGACCCTGTTTCCACGTCCCCATCACCTATCCTCCGACGACGCCACCTCCGCCGGACCCTCCAGAAGCCGCGATTCTGCCGCCGAAGACGCCTCCCTGGCTCCCGGTACTGGCTCACCTTCTCGCTGGCTGAATTTTCCGCAATTTCTGCTCTTGCTCGCCGGAATCAGCCTGGTGGTCGCGGCCCGGGTGAATCTTCCCCGCCACGCTGAAAATCAGGGACTCGAGGAACTGCGCCTCCAACAGGAAGCCTATGCGGAGGTCCTGGAAGCCCAGAGGGCTCGACTGATTCTCGAACAGAACGCCGTCGAGGTCGACTCCTTCTACCGCAAGGAACGCCTCCGTCGCCTCAGCGGTCAGAATTTCGCCGGTGGGATGACCCTGAAAACATGGCTCGAGTTCCAGCAGGACCCACGGCGACTGGGGCCCAGCGGCCCCAGCCGTTGATCGATCGGAGAGACCGGGAACCTCCTCATCCCTCCCCTGGGGGGAACCAGATAAGCGCTCGGAGCGTTGCCGGGAGAGAAGCACCGAGAGGAGACCTCACCATGAACCAACCCCTCACTCCGGATGAGCGCCTGGCGCTCGAGAAGCTGATCGGCGATGGACAGGAGGCGCCGAGGGGCCCCACGCCTCCCCACTCCACTCAGGACCCACCCCTGAAATGCGACGAGTTGGACGTCCTTCTTCGCAAGTATTCCGGTGCCACCACGGCAGCCCCCCCCCAGGGAGGGAAAGAGGTCGCGGAGGTTCCGGCAACTGCGGAACAGTTGCTCCTCATCATCCAGCAGCGCCTGGCGAAGATCTCGAGCGGTGAACTGACCGCTTACCTGCAAGCAAACGTCGAAGTTTCCCCAGTCACCGCTCGCACTGTATCTCACGATCAATTCGTTCAGTCGATCGAAGAAGGAAGCAGTCTTTTCATCATCGAAGGCAAGGCGGTCGAATGGACCCTGCTCCTCGAAGCGACGCCGCTGCTGGCGAACCTGATGGTCCGACACCTTCTCGGTGCGGAGGAGGTCGAACCGAGCGAGCGTATCGCCATCGATCGCCCTCTCTCCAGCGTCGAGGAAGCGCTCCTGCTCGGGGTCTTCGATCGACTCACCCGCTGCCTCCGGGAATCCTGGGCGCCGCTTGCCCAGATCGATTTCCAAATCGTGAAAGTCGAGAACAGTCCGCAGGAATTGGTGGACCGAGAGGATCACCTTCTGACGAGAATCGATTTCGAGGTTTCGATCGGATCGGAATGCGCGACCTTCTGCCTCTGCATCCCCGACGAATCCGTCGCCTCCCTCCTGCCCACCCCCACCCCTGGGAAAGACGCCGCCGAGAAGAGTTCGGCAGACCGTCGGCCTGAGGGCAGCAACCTCGGCATCCTGTCGGAGACCACCGTCGATGTGGCCGCAATCCTGGCAACGATTCCGGTGAGCCTCCTCGACCTCCTCGAGTTGAAGCCCGGGGATGTGATTCAGACCGAGAGGCACAAAGATGACCCCGTCCTCCTGGACGTCGAGGGCAAGGCGGCGTTCACCGGCAAGGCCAGGACCCACGAGGATCGCCTGGTCTTCGAGGTCGAGGAGGCCACAGAGCGGGATTCAGGTGGGGCTGGAGGGGGAGAGTCCTCCCGGAAACTCGACCGGGAACCTTCTTGAACTGACGACCGGGACTCACCCCTCGACCGCCCCGATCGAAAGGAGAGAGATCACTCCCGGCAAGGAGGCGAGAGGTGCAGATCCACCCGGGCTTCACTCTTCACTTGGCGGCAGGAATCCTGATGACCTGGCCGATGCGGAGGTTTCCGGAATCCAGTTCCGGATTCGCCCGCTGGATCTCCTGCCAGCGAAGACCGTCACCGAGCATCTCCTCGGCGATCTCATAGAGGGTGTCCCCCTTGCGGATGCGATACTGCCTGAATCCCGGCTCCACTGAACGACGCGCCACCGGCTGAGATACCACCGACGAGGCGGAAAGTGCAGGAATCTGGATGGTGGTTCCCACCACCAGCAATTCCCCCGAGCCCAGCACCGGATTGGCCTCGAGGATGACGCGGTAGAGATGTCCTCGACTGTAGTACTTGTCGGCGATCTGCCAGAGGCTGTCGCCATCGACGATGGTGTGGATCTTCGGGAAGCCAGGAACACCCGAGAAATTCGATGCCGGGACAGGGGTTACCGATCGTCTGTCGCCGTTTTCGTCGATCACTCCGATCGCCGAGATGGGCGCGGAGGATTCGATGCGTGCCAGGGAAGGGACTGGCTGACCCGGGTTCTCCCCTCGTTCGGGGGAGTTTTTCTCCGGGGGGGGGGGTTGTTCTTGTTCTCTGCGATCGCAACCTCTGAAGGCTTGGGTTTGACGGTGGGCACCGTCGCCTGTGCTGAAGCCTCCGGGCCCCGCCGGGGGAACTCGACCGGTTCCACCGCCCCTTGCGATTCGGTGACGATGCGAGGGGTTCTCTTCTCGGGAACAGGCGTCAGCCCCCTGCTCGCAATCCGTCCGGTGATCTGCTCCCGTGCAGAGGGGGCCCGCTCGACCTCTCGATCGAGCAAGTTTGCGATCAGAACGACAGCGAGAACGAGAGCCAGGACCATTCCGATTTTGGTGCCAGTACCCATCAATATCTCCCCTCCACAGCACCATCTCGCCGCGGCGGCAAAGGCAACGGTGCGTTCCCCACGAGGTCCAGGCGTTGGCCAGCCCGTCTTCTCCGACCCCAATCGGGGCAGGTTACATCGATTCCACTCCCCTTCGCCACCCTTACGCTTCCAAGGGGCGAGGAGCCCAACCACCTGGTCGTCGCCAGGCTTCCTCCACCTCGACCATCTCGTCGCTGGTCAGTGCACCGCAGCTTCGGTCAGGATCGCCTCGCGGCGCGCGTTCGCCCGGGTGTTGAAGAAAATTAACGAAGGGCCAGCCACGAAGATCGACGAGTAGGTCCCGACCACAACGCCGATGCAGAGAGCGAAGGAGAACGCCTGGAGTCCCTCTCCCCCCCACAGGAAGAGGATCAGAACGACGATGAATGTCGTCAAGGAGGTCAGAATCGTCCTGCTCAGCGTCTGGTTGATGGAGGTGTTGACGACCGCAACGTAGTCAACGCTCCTCTTGGTACCGGCGAGGTTCTCGCGAATCCTGTCGAAGATCACGATGGTGTCGTTGAGGGAATATCCGACCACCGTCAGGAGCGCCGCGATCACCGGAAGGTTGATCTTCAGGTTGAGGACATCCCCGAGGGCCAAATCGGCAATCGCCAGAATCCCGAGGGTAATCAGGATGTCGTGGACGAGAGCAACGATCGCCGCCAGTCCGAAGCGCAGCTGGAAACGCAGGGTGATGTAAAAGATGACCGCCAGGAAGGAGATCATGATGGCGACGAACACCTTGCCCTGCATGTCCTGAGCGACCCTTCCGCCGATGGTGTTGATTTCGGGGAATGGATTGGAAGTCTTGAGAGTCGGGACTTTCAGTGCTGCGGATAGCTGGTCCTCGAGCAGAGTCGCTTCCGCCGCTGGCATCGCCTGAGACGTCACGGTGAAGGAGAGGATACTGGCCCCGGTATCAGGGGGGGCATCTTCTACCGACGCCACCGGGAAATTCTGGTCGGCGAGGATCTGCTGCACCTCGCTGGCGGTGAGCGCCTCCTGATCTCCGCTGAGGTCCCTGATGAAATGAACCCGGGCGCTGATCGAATCTCCGCCCCCACCACGATCGATCCTGAAATGGGTGTAGGAATTTGGCGCGAGAATTCCGAGACCCTGTTCTCCGAGGGCATTCTCGACGGCTCTCTTGAAGGTCTCGGTGACCGAACCTCCTTCCGCTCCGCGGCCTCCGACGTGGCGGGTGCGAACGGAGAATTGAGACGCCACCACCTCTCCATCGAATTCCTCCGAAGAGCCGAGAGTCTGAACCTGAACGTCAGCGAAGAGAGCGTTGCCCTCGCTGGTCTCCAGCGACGAAATCGCTTCCCGGATCTCCACCTCGCTCCTGGACTCCTTCAGGTTGACGATCATTCTCGCACCGCCGGTGAAATCGATCCCGAGGGTCTCCGACCCGCGGAAGAAGAGGGTTCCCACCCCGAGGAGAATCAGGATCACGGAGACGACCCGGGCGACAGAGCGCGTCGCCATGAAGTCGATCTTGGGGTTGCGGACGACTCGCAGCATCGACAAATCCTTCACCAGATTTGCACGGACCAGTATCGACAGGAGCAGGCGGCTGACGTAGAGAGAGGTGAAGAAGGACGCCAGGATTCCGATCGACAGGACCATCGCGAAACCCTTGACCGCCCCGGTTCCGAACTGGAAAAGGATGAAGGCGGTGATCAGGGTCGTGAGGTTGGCGTCGAAGATGGTCCAGAAAGCCCTCTGGAAGCCACCCTGGATCGCCTGTGCAAGCCCCCGTCCCCGCAGTCTCTCCTCGCGGATCCGTTCGAAGATCAAGATGTTGGCATCGACCGCCATCCCCACCGTCAGCAAGAGACCTGCCATCCCGGGGAAAGTCAGCGTGTTGCGGAAGATGACGAGAGCCGACAGCAACAGCAGCAGGTTCAAGCACAGAGAGAAGTCTGCAACCAGACCTGCAGCTCGGTAGTAGAACAGCATGAAGAGCACCACCAGCACCAGGCCGAACAACATCGCCTGGGTTCCGCGCTCCACGGATTCGCGACCGAGCAGGGCGCCGATCGTCTGCTGGTTCACAAGTTGCGGCTTCGCAGGCAAACTACCGGCACGCAGGATGGTGACGATATCGGAGACCTCGTCGTTGGTGAAGTCCCCCTCGAGGATTCCCCGGTCGAAGATCTGGGCGTTGATGGTGGCGATGGACATCGAAACCCCGTCGAGGATGATCGCCAGCAAGCGCCCCTTGTAGGTTCCCGTCAGGTTGGCGAACGCCGTTGCCCCGGCACCGGCGAAATTGAAGGCGACCGCCGGGTTGCCGAAGTTATCGGTGGCCGGTCCGCTGCCGGAGATGTAGGAGCCGGCGACTCGCAAGCCAGCACTGTTCTCGATCACCGTTTTCGCCGGTACGGTCCCCGCTCTCTCCTGTTCTGGAGTGAGGCGACCGACGCAGACGATCTGATCGAGTTCAGTCGGCAACTCGAGCCCGGCACGCTGGGCCTCTGGCAGCTGCTGATCGCGGTTGAATGCGCGAATCTGACTCTCTCGAATCTTCATCTCGGACTCGATGGAGGCGATTCGCTCGGGGGTCTGCTGGCTGGCATCAGCGACGAGGTGGAAGGAGAGTTCCCCCGATTTCTCGATCTGTCTCTTGAGCCGTTCCAGTCCCTCGTCGTCGGAACCGGGGAGCTGGATCAACAACTGGTTTCTCCCCGAAACCGAAACGCTGATCTCCTTCAGGCCGAAAGCGTCGAAACGCCGGGCGATCACCGCCTTGACGTCTTCGGCAATCGACCCCTGCTGGGCGATGGGAATCAAATCGGTGGGGATCTCGTAGAGGAGCTCGGTTCCTCCCTGGAGGTCGATGCCCTTCTTGATGTCGTTCTGATAGTCCCTGAGGCTGAAGATGCAGACCGCTATCAGAAACGCCACCAGGAGAGACCCGCGACCGATGTACTTGACCATCTTGAGCTGACCTCGATCTTTCAGCCGGCTAGGCGGGAGCCTTTTCCTTCTCGTCGATCACATCTGCGATCGCCGAACGGGCCACCTTGAGCCTGACGTTGTTGGATTCATCGACCTTGAGGACCACCAAGTCCCGGTCGGGCTCGACACTCACTACCTTGCCGTAAATTCCACCGCTCGTGCGCACCAAATCGTTCTTTTTAAGAGACGAGAGCATCTGCTGGTGCTGGTTCTGTTGCTTGCGCTGGGGGCGAATCATCATGACGTAAACGATGAACCAGAGAATGACGAAAAGCGGCAAGAGACTGAGGATGCCTCCCCCTGCGCCCGTACCCGCCCCGGACTGATCGCCCGCGCCCTCGCCGACTCCATCTTGCAGGAGCAGGGAAAGCGTCACCAGGCCACCCATCACTCACCTCCTCCTCGACCGCAACCAAACCCTGCAAAGATGCCCTATGCCGTTCGGACATCGGAAGTTGCGGATTATAGGCCAGCCCCCCCCCAGATCAAGGCGAGGCGCGCTCTCGAGGCATTTCTCAACCGGCGGGGACGGTCACCTGGCGGCGGAATTCCGCCCAACCCCCCGACTTCACCGCCTCCCTGGCAGATTCGAGGAATCGGTGAAATACCCGCAGGTTGTGCAGACTTCCGAGGGTGTATCCCAGCATTTCCTTGCGCAGGTAGAGATGGTGGATGAAACCACGACTGAAGGTGCCACAAGCAGGACAGTCGCAATCCTCCTCGAGCGGTCCCGGATCCTCCCTGTGGACCGAGTTCCTGATCCTCAGCACGGAACCATCGGAGAGGAAGAGAGTGGCGTTGCGAGCGTTTCGCGTCGGGATCACGCAGTCGAAGAGATCGATGCCCGATTCGATGGCAACGATGAATTCTTCCAGCCCCGCCACCCCCATCAGGTAGCGAGGACGGTCGACGGGCAATCCCCGCGCCGAGATGGGAATCGTCGCCAGGAGTGTCTCGCGATCCTCCCCTACACTCACCCCACCGATGGCAAAACCATCGAAGGGGAGCTGACGAAGCCTCTCTGCGCCTTCCTGACGCAGGTCCTCGTAGACCCCTCCCTGGAGGATTCCGAAGACCGCCATCGGATCCCACTTCTTCATCTTCGTGCGATGCTCGATGGTCCGCCGCGCCCACAACTGCGTGCGCTCGAGGGCAACGGCTGCCTCATCGCGGCCGACCCCCGGGGGCGGGCAGTGATCGAGGGCCATGGCGATGTCGGTGCCCAGTTCCGCCTGGATGTCGAGGACCTTCTCGGGAGTGAGGTGGAGCAACTGGCCATCGACGTGGGTCCTGAACTCGACCCCCTCGTCGTCGATGGAGCGCAGATCGGCGAGGGAAAAGACCTGGAATCCCCCCGAATCGGTGAGGATCGGTCGATCCCATCCCATGAACCGGTGCAGGCCGCCGAGACTGCGCACCGATTTCGACCCCGGCCGCACCGCCAGGTGGTAGGTGTTGGAGAGAACGATGGAGGTTCCGATCTGACGCAATTGCTCGGGGGAGACTCCCTTGACCGTTCCCTGGGTTCCGACAGGCATGAACGCTGGAGTGTCGATGGCGCCGTGTGGCGTCAGCAGTCGACCGCAGCGAGGACCCCTGACATCTCCGGCCACCACCTCGAAAGAGAAGCCTTCGGTCATCGGCGCGGTCGCCCGCGGCACTCCATCGGTCACCACAGACTCCTGATCTTTGCACCCCGGTAGTAATGTTTCAGGATCCAGATGGCATTGGCTCCCCGTTCGGCGTAACCCTTCGCACCCATCTGGCACATCCCGACTCCATGTCCCCAGCCACGACCCTCGAGGAGAAAACCGTTCCCCTCTTCGGTGACCGAGAACGCTGTCGATCTGACCGTCTTCACCCCGGCCCTGTTGACCAGGCTGCGGAAGCGATCGGCGTTGAAAAGGAAGGACCCCTTGCCGTGGATGACCTGCAGATAGGCGGCATGATCCCCTCTCGTCTCGACGATCGGTTCGATCCTCCGGATGGCCCCGAGGCGCAGGCCGAGTTTGTCGACGGGGCCGTCGAGGGCGTGGTGGACCGTGGCGCTTGAGACGCGAGCCTGCCAGCGCCAGAAGCGAGTGTCCTGGCAACCATCGCAAGAGACCGGCTCGAGGGTCGGCAATTCGGCGATACCAAAGGCATCGCTGGCGCTCCTGGTCCTGCCACCACAGGTCGAGTGAAAGAAGGACTCGAAGATGAGGCCGTCCTGGACCAGCACCTGACCCCGGGTCGCTTCGACCGCCCGCACCACCGCCGGATGGAGGTTCTCGCCGCCGTAGACCTGGGAGCGGGTGTCGGAATAGACGTGGATCCTTTTCTGCGGGTCCCTCGAGTAGATCTGGAAGAGAGCATAGGTGCGGGCGGCGATCGCCTGCGCCTCGAGAGCCGCGGCGGGAAAGGAGTTTGCCGACATCTCGTGAGAGACCACTCCAAGAAGGTATCGCTCAACTGGAACCCGGTTGACGAGGCGCCAGCCGTCGCCGTACTCATCCGGATACAACTCGATCCAGCCCTCGTAGAAATTGGGGCCAATCCGGGTCCTGCCATCGGCAGCCTGGAAACGGAAACTGCCATTGCGAATCGTCAGCTCTCCGAGACGGACCTCGAGTTCGCGCGAGTGAAGAGAGTGGATTCCCCTCGGGAGCTCTGTTCTCCCTCCGCGCCACTCGACGCGAAGTGCTGCTCCATCCGCACCCACCTCGACATCGAAGTTGCCCGCCTCGATCTGCACTCCGATCCACTGCTCCTCCAGCCCATCGAGTGAGGACGGGAGGAGGGCAGAGACCAGCAACAGGGTCGACAGGTGGATGGTAGAGAGGCCCCTCACGGCGAGGTCTCCTCCTCGCCAGTGTCGAAGAGGCCCGGCGATGGCGACCTGTATCCGAGAGCCAGGAGGCGATCGGTATCGGGGCCGAGGACCCGACCCCGCGGAGTCTTGAGAAGAAAACCACAGCGGATCAGGTAGGGTTCGTAGACGTCTTCGATGGTGCGCTCCTCTTCCCCCACCGAGACGGCGATCGTCTTGATCCCGACCGGCTGGCCGGCGTTACGACCTACCACCTCGAGGATCCGCCGGTCGAGATGATCGAGTCCGTTACTGTCGACCCCGAGGCGTTCGAGAGCGCTCTCCGCTGTCTCCCGATCGATCACCGACGATCGATCCACCTGGGCAAAGTCACGGACCCTTCTCAGGTAGCGGTTGGCAATCCTGGGTGTTCCGCGACAACGACGAGCAAGCGCCACTGCCCCTCCCTCCTCGAGAGGAACATCGAGGATTCGAGCGCTGCGCTGGAGGATCTCCACCATCTCTGCTTCGGCATACGGCTCCAGTTTCTCCTGGATTCCAAAGCGGGCGCGGAAGGGAGCGGTGAGATTCCCTTCGCGGGTGGTTGCAGCGACGAGTGTGAAGCGTGGCAGGTGGATCTTCACCGAACGGGCGTTGGGCCCGCTGTCGATAATGATGTCGATCTGAAAGTCCTCCATCGCCGAATAGAGGTACTCCTCGACGACGCGACTGATGCGATGGACCTCATCGATGAAGAGGATGTCTCCCTCCTCGAGTTCGGTGAGGATACCGACCAGATCTCTCGCCCTTTCCAGCACCGGCCCGCTGGTCCCCCGAAATCCGCTCCCCATCTCTTCCGAGACGAGGTTCGCCAGGGTCGTCTTGCCGAGACCGGGCATCCCCGAGAGCAGGATGTGGTCGGGAGATTCCTTTCGCTCCCGCGCTGCCGACATGAAAACCCGGAGGTTCTCCACAACCGCCTCCTGGCCGATGAAGTCGGCGAGGCAACTGGGGCGGATCGAGTCCTCGCTGATGGATTCGCGCCGATCGGCGGCGTTGGGGTCGGCATTTCGCCGCGCCTGGGAATTGTCGGTGCGGCTGCTGGAATTCATCGAGGCAGCTCCTGTCTGCGGGACCGGGCGACGTCCGCCTCGGGAGGATACGCCCGCGGCCCCCCTCGAACCACCCCCGGCCAGTGCGACTTGGCGGAGGTGACCAGTCGCGGCTATGATCCCGCTCCTCGAGGGGTGGCGGTCGCCACAACAAGGAGGAGAGGAGACCCCGGGATGGCAGCGCTGGAACCTCGACCGTCGGACCCGGGCTCACCGAAGGCGCGCCCGGGCCTCGGCCCCCTCCTCGTCACCCTCTTCCTCGATCTCCTCGGTTTCTCGATCATCTTCCCGCTCTTCCCGCAGATCCTCGAGTGGTACCAGGACGATCCGCTGATGGTCCAGGTGATCTCGCTCATCGAGAGCCTGGTTCCCGAGGGCGAGATCGACGATGATCGGGTCAGAACTCTCTTCGGGGGTCTCCTCGGGTCGCTCTACGCCATCGTCCAGTTTCTCTTCAGCCCCTTCTGGGGCAGCCTCTCCGACCGCTGGGGACGGCGGCCGGTGCTGATTCTGACCATCAGCGGGATTGCCCTCGCCAACCTGCTGTGGGCGGTCAGCGGCAGTTTCCTGCTGCTGGTCCTGTCGCGAATCCTCGCCGGGGGGATGGGCGGCAACATCGCGACGGCGACCGCGGCGGTCGCCGACCTCACCCCGCGTGAGGAACGGGCCCGCGGCATGGGCCTCGTCGGCGCGGCCTTTGGCATCGGATTCATCCTCGGCCCGGCGGTCGGCGGAGCCTGCTCGCTGATCGATATCTCATCGCCCGAATCGACCGCCATGTTCCGCTGGACTCCCTTCAGCGTCGCCGCCCTCGCCGCAACCCTCCTCTCCCTCCTCAACCTCCTGTGGATTCACTATCGCCTGCCCGAGACCCACACACCGGGCACGTCCCCAGCAAGGCCGCTGCGCCCGAGGATCGAGATCGGCAGGCGATGGGGGATGGAAGTGGTCAAGATCAACCTCGCCAACTTCTTCTTCCTGATCGCCTTCAGCGGCATGGAGTTCACCATCTCCTTCCTGGTGAGGCGCCGCTTCAACTGGGACAGCTGGGACATAGCAAAGATGTTCGTGATGGTCGGGCTGATCCTGGCCATCGCTCAGGGCACGGCGGTGCGCCCCCTCAGCCGACGCATCGGAGAGCGCAAGGTCGCGATGCTGGGGATGGTTCTGACGATGGCAGGCCTGATCGGGATCTCCCAGGCATCCGGGGTCCTCTACTTCCTCGCTACCCTGGCGCTGCTCACCATCGGCGGCGCCTTCACCATGCCGCTGCTGTCGGCGCTCGTATCCCTCGATGCCCCCGCCGCCGAGCAGGGGGCGGTTCTCGGCGTCTTTCGCTCCCTCGGCTCCCTCGCCCGCGCGATCGGCCCACTGGCCGCCGCAAGCATTTACTGGCGCCTCGGCCCGGAGATTCCATATCTCCTCTCAGCGGTGATATTCGTCCCCCTGGGGCTCTTTCTCGTCTTTCTCCACCGCCAGACTCCAACCTCCCGGGGTGATCCGCTTGCCGACCACAAGACATCGCCCTAGGATCCCTCAACGCCGTGTCTCCTGCCCCGGGTGGGGAAAACCCTGGAGGAGCCGTGTTTACAAACTCTGGAATTCTCATCGGTGGATCCGACCGGGTTCGCTTTTTGTTCCTGATTCTTCTTCCCCTGCTGCTGGTCTCCTGTAGCGCTCCGGGAAAGACCGTCGCCGGCACCGATCGACGGCCTCCCATCGAACAGGCGGTCGGGCCCGGTGAGGTCTCTGCCATGCTCACCGGCAGTTGGCAGTCGAGGAACGATGACCGCAGCGGAATGGCAATTCGCGGCGGCGCCATCGCCTACGACATGGGCACCACCGAACGGGTCGAGGGTCGGCCGGTGGCCCGCAAGCGCCTCTCTGCCGGCCCCCTCTTCATCGCCGGACGCAGCGAACGACGCGCTCTCGAGAGTGGGGTGGAAGAATCCCGCAGCCACTGGCTCTTCCCCTTCTACCGCTACGTCGTCAAGGGAGGGAAAAAAACCCTCTATCCCCTCTTCTTCATCCCAATTCCACTCGGCCAGGAGGAGAGGACCTTCACCGAGCCGAGTTACGCCGATCTCTCCCCCGGGGATGATCCTCCGTGGGGCGAAGTCACCACTGATGTCGACCCTGAGGTCGAGGTGGTGAGATCTTCCGAGATCGCCCCGGAGAGGATACCCGAAGGGATCTGGAGCCAGGAAAGCCCCGATCCCGTCAGTCCCGGGCAGACCTACAGGGTCAGCAAGGGGGACACCCTCTATTCACTCGCTCGGCGCTTTTACAGCGACCAGCGCCGCTGGCGTAGCATTCACCAGGCGAACCTGCGGGCGATCCCCGATCCCGACGTGCTGCCGGTGGGGATCGAGTTGGTGCTGCCCTGAATCGGAAGCGGGACTAGCCCGGAGCGGAGCCTGGTCTAGACGAGAGCCCCGCCGCAGGACGATCCCGTCCCCGCGGTGCAGCCGAAGCAATGGCGGCCGGTGATCACCTCGAGGTCGAGGAAGGCTTCGGCGGTCAGGTCCTCGACGCGCAGCGGTTCTTCCCGGCCCAGTTTGAGGTCGAGCATCTGGTTGAAGTCGCAGTCGTAGATGAATCCATCCCATGAGATCGACAGGGTGTTCAGGCACATCAGGTTGGGGATGGTCGCTGGATTGAAGTTCTCCTCGAGAAGTTGCTGATAACTCTCGAGTTCACCGCTGCGCCTCAGAAAACTCTCGAATCGGTTGATCACCATGTTGGTGATGGTGATCAGCGTGTCGAAAGTAACACCGTAGTTGCTGGCGAGTTGCTTCTTGAAGGTGCGTTCGAGGCCACTGGCTTCAGGGGGGAGCATCGGCCCTGTCGGGTTGTAGACCAGATCGAGGCGATGCACCCCGTCGCTACCATATCCGAGGCTGTTGAGCTGCTGGAGCGCTTCGATGCTGCGCTGGAAGACTCCCTTCCCCCGCTGTCCATCGACATTCTCCTCGAGGTAACAGGGGAGGCTGGCGATGACCCACACCTGGTTCTCGGCCAGGAAGTCCGCCAGATCTTCCTGCCCCGGTTCCTGGAGCACCGTCAGGTTGCAGCGGTCGATCACCTCCAGAGAACGGCTGCGGGCGGCACTCACCAGGCGACGAAATTCGCCGTTGAGTTCTGGCGCCCCACCGGTGATGTCGACCGTCTGTATCGTGTCGAGGCGGTCGATGAGTGCGATGCAACTGTCGGCGGTGGAGGAGCCCATCTGCTCAACTCGGTGCGGTCCGGCATCGACGTGGCAGTGAACGCAGGTCTGGTTGCAGAGCTTTCCGACGTTGATCTGCAGGACTTCCGCAGGGCGCCTCTGGAGTCCCCCCCCCATTTTTCCCCTAAAGTCAGACAAGAAAAGGCCCTCCGTCAATTGTGGATCGGTGTTGCAGTGTCGTCCACACCCTCCTATCATCGTCGATGTCCAACCTTCTGGGAACAGGTGGGGAATTCCCCGGCTCGCGATGTTTGGGCTCATCGCTGGGTCTCGTTCCTGACGGGAGGTTGTATGCACTCAGAGGCCTTGTTCCGACCCCTTTACTCCAGATTCTGTTTACTCTTGTTCATTGCAACGGGAATCGGCAAGGAATTTTCCGACCCTCCTGGGAATGGATCTGGAACTAGCGCTCATATGGCTACTTCTGGGCCGTATTTTGGGACATCTCGG
>JYMV01009293.1_pt1 | contig 22224 bp, 20 predicted proteins | sample 338911 | NCBI WGS metagenome assembly JYMV01 (sample SAMN03354496, study PRJNA234377) | hydrothermal vent metagenome | biome: Deep sea; feature: Hydrothermal plumes at the Eastern Lau Spreading Center, Western Pacific Ocean; material: Seawater | place: Tonga | collected 2009 | depth 2000 m m
AGCCGTTTGCATCTAGAGAGCTAAGTCCAGTTTTTTTGTCAGTATAAAAACCATTTTCAAGACCCCTTGTTAAAAAGCTCGGCACCTCTCTGCCGTCCTTTTGCAGTCTGTCAATAAAATACTCAACACCGATCTCATCTAAAAGCTCAAAAGGCCCTTTAACCCAGTTATAGCCTAGTTTCATTGCGTCATCTATTTGGGTTAAATCTTCTGTAACCTCAGGCACAAGCGAGGCGGCATAGCAAAGCGTTTCGGAGAGGGCGCGCCAGACATAAAGACCAAATCGTCCGTTGTCGTTTAGAAGCGTTGATATACCTTCTCGTTCAGCTTTTTCAACGAGCGGAGCTCTGAGGCGCTCATAGGGAATATAGTCTCCGTTGACCAAGCTAATTACCTGTCTTTCTTCACCGTCATCTCTATAAAAACCCTTGTTGTTTTTGTTGCCAGTTTGACCGTTGGAAATCATGTTTGTCATAAAATCAATCGGCGCTGAATACTGATGAAAGGCATCATTAGCAGGTAAAATGTTGACAAGGCTTTTGACAACGTCAACCATCAGGTCAATGCCTATTAAGTCGTAGAGACCAAACACTCCAGTCTTGGGAAAGCCCAAAGGCCTGCCAAAAAAAGCATCAGCCTCGGTGGGAGCCAGCCCCAAATCGAAGGCGTTATGAAGAGCACACTGAATAGCAAACACGCCAACTCGATTGGCAAGGAATCCAGGGGTATCAGCACACAAAACTACGCCCTTGCCAAGCTGAAGTTCGCTAAACATAGCCAGAGTGTCGACAACATCATTTTTTGTGTGTTCGCCTCTCACCAGTTCTAACAGCCTCATGAAACGAACAGGATTAAAAAAATGAGTTATGGCAAAGCGCTCACAAAATTCACGGGGCATTCCTTCTGTTAATAGTTTGATAGGAATGGTTGAAGTGTTAGATGTAATAATTGCTGAAGCCTTGCAACATTTATTAAGTCGATGATAGAGGTCTTGCTTAACATCAAGTCTCTCAACAACCGCTTCAGCAACCCAATCGCAATCTGCTAATTCATGAAAGTCATCTCGGGTATTGCCAAGATGCACTAGATTTCCAGCTTCTGCGCTCATCAGTCCGGGCATATCTGGGTCTTTAATTCTTGTTAGACCTTTGCTTGAGAGGCTGTTTGTGTTCTCTCCTTTGCTGGGAAGATCTAAAAGCCATACCTCTATTCCAGCGTTGGCAACTTGCCCAGCAATTCCAGCACCCATGGTGCCGGCGCCAATAACGCCCACCTTTTTTATCTTTTTTATCATGGTCTGATTTTTGTAATAAAAGGCCTAATGGCATCAAGCGAAGCCTTCGGAGATTCCATAGGCAACATATGACCAGTGTTTCTGATACTAGTTACTTCAGCGTTAAGCGCTTCAGCCAACTCAACACCCAAATTATGTGGAGTCATTTTATCTTCTGTTGCGAGCACCACATTGGATGGCACAACAATCTCTTTGGCGCGGCTGAGCCCGTCGGTATACTTGCTGCAAGCGATTAAATCTACTGCCAGGGGATTGTTAGACATTATTTGGCGTCCAATAGCAATCGGCTGCATGCCGGGTATGGCACTAGTGCCTTTTTGTGACTTGTTCCCAAAGCCCCATTTCAGCATCATGTCTGCAGCATCTTGGCTAGAATTTTTTGCTGTTTCGATTAGAGACTCGTTGACAGGTATTGCTGCAGCACTTGCCACTGCAGTCAATGTTTTTAATTTAGCACCAAGCGCATTAGACGCTTCAAGCGCTACAAGAAAGCCTGCAGAGTGACCAACCAAATGTATAGAGTCAGAGCCTGCAAGCTTAAGTGCCTTAACAAGCCATTTACCCATCGCTTCAATAGACTTAATAGGTTCGCCTCCTGATAGGCTATGACCTGGAAAGTCTGGGGCAAAAACTGAGAAACCGTGAAATGCGAACCATCTAGATTGCAAAGCCCAACAACGATGGTCTAGACCACTACCATGTACAAAAACTACGGTCGGCTTTTTTGGATTAAACGCACAGCCCCCGGTTGCGACAAAAGTCTCATGATTGTTAACAACAAGATTCATTTTGCTGTTATCTTTTCTACTGCTTTAAGACCTGCCTTAAAGTCGTTAATAATGTCAGCAATCGATTCGATACCCACTGACACACGAATTAAGTCCGGGCTACTTCCAGAAGCTTTCATAGCCTCATCGTCTAGGCGCGAATGGGTTGTGCTAGCAGGATGAAGGACCAGGGTTCTAGAGTCTCCCACATTCGCCAAATTTGATGATAACTTGAGCGCATTAATAAATGCCGTTCCACCTTCTCTGCCACCCTTTACGCCGAAGCATAGTATTGAGCCAGCCCCTTCTGGAAAAAGGTTTTTTGCAATTAGGTGGGTTGGATTCTCTGGCAAGTCGGGATGGTTAACCCATGAAACAGAGGATTGATCTAATAGCCATTTAGCGAGCTTAATAGCGTTTTTCACGTGTTGTTTCATACGTAAACTAAGAGTTTCAACGCCCTGAAGTAATAAAAAAGCACTATGAGGACTCATTGCAGGACCAAAGTCACGCATTGACTCTGCTCGAATTCGCATGGCTAGAGCTGAAGGGCCAAACTCTTCCCAAAAATTTATTCCATGAAAAGGCTCGTAAGGTTCAGTCAGTGTTGGGTGGCGCTTGCTAGCCCCCCAGTCGAAAGCTCCTCCGTCGACAATTGCACCACCTATTGCGACACCATGCCCACCAATCCATTTAGTTACAGAGTGCACAATAACATCTACTCCGTGATCAAATGGTCGACAAAGTGCTGGCGTTGCAAAAGTTGCATCCAATACAAGGGGAATGCCATGATGATGAGCAATCTTAGATATTTTAGGTAGGTCTGAAACCTCAAGTCCCGGGTTTCCAATTGATTCGCAAAAAACTAGCTTGGTGTTGTCTTGAATTGCTTCCTCTAAGGCTCTTTCATCATTGATGGATATAAAGGTGCAATTTATATTAAACCGTTTTAAGGTGTGCTTAAGGAGGGTTCCCGTGGAGCCATAAATTTGTGAAGCACTTACAATATGATCTCCCGCAGAACATAAGCTCATGAAGGTAACAAAAAGGGCGCTCATCCCAGAGGCCGTGCAGATAGCGCCCGAGCCTCCCTCTAGTGCAGCAATCCTTTGTTCTAAAACAGCAACAGTTGGGTTGGTCATTCGACTATAAATATGGCCACCTTTTTCAATGTTGAAAAGTGCGGCAGCCTCGTCAACAGTTTCAAATACATATGAGGTTGTTTGATAAATAGGAACAGCGCGACTACCATACTCTAGGTCTGGCTGGTGTCCACTATGTAACGCAATTGTTTCAGGACCAAAAAAAGACGATTTGCCCATAATTCCCCCAGATTAAATCAATGGCGATATTTTCTCATATTTGGCTGTTATGTTGTTTTATAATTTCTTTTAAAACACTTATTGGGCCAAGGCCATCTCAGATCTCATGGTGTCAATGGTTGATTTATAATTGTCAGTATTAAAGATCGCAGAACCGGCAACAAAAGTATCAGCGCCCGCTGAAGCAATGTCTCTAATATTGTCAGTTTTAACTCCACCGTCAATTTCTAATCTTGTGTTAAGGTTTTTGTCGTCAATCATTTTACGAACCACTCTAAGTTTTTCTAAGGAATAAGGTATAAATGACTGTCCGCCAAATCCCGGGTTAACAGACATCAACAACACCATGTCAAGCTGATCAATTACGTGGTCAAGGTAATGGAGAGGAGTGGCTGGATTAAACACGAGTCCAGCCTTGCAGCCTTGCTCTTTGATTAAGGCTACAGTGCGGTCGATATGTTCAGAAGCCTCCGGGTGGAATGTAATATAGGAAGCACCAGCTTTGGCAAAGTCGGGAATGATTCTATCAACCGGTTTAACCATTAAGTGCACATCAATTGGAGCTGTTACGCCATGACTTCTAAGTGCGTCACAAACTAGAGGACCAATCGTTAGGTTTGGAACGTAGTGGTTATCCATGACATCAAAATGAACAATGTCAGCGCCAGAAGCAAGAACATTGTCGACCTCTTCACCAAGTTTAGCAAAGTCTGCAGAGAGGATTGAAGGGGCAATAAAGTTAGGTTGTTTCATAATAATCTCCTTTATTATTTAATCGTTAATAGGCATCGACCTGTCATTTCTTCAGGTTGTTCAATATCCATTAGTGTCAATATAGTGGGTGCCAGATCAGCAAGTGTGCCAACAAGTGGCCCTGCTATAGAGGCTTTTCTGTGACTCAAATAAACTAGAGGAACAGGGTTATTTGTATGAGCGGTATGGGCTTTGTTAGTTTTTGGGTTTACCATTTGTTCAGCGTTGCCATGATCTGCAGTAATAAGTATTTCAGCACCAATCTCTTCGCATGCTTTATGAATTTCTCCAAGACAAGTGTCTACCGCTTCAACCGCTTTAATAGTTGCCTCAAGGTTTCCGCTATGTCCTACCATGTCAGTATTGGCAAAATTACAAACAATAAAGTTGTACTTTTTTGATTTTATTGCTGCAACCAGAGCACTGGTTAGTTTGAATGCGCTCATTTCAGGTTTTAGATCATAAGTATCAACGCTGGGCGACGGGACAAGCTTTCTGTCTTCGCCAGGCAATGCAGCTTCAGCGCCGCCATTAAAAAAGAAGGTAACATGGGCATATTTCTCTGTTTCTGCAATCCTGAGTTGAGTCAATTCTAGACTCGATAAGTAGAAACCCAAAGTGTTATTAATTGAAATGGGCGGGTATGCGCATGGGAGACCAAAGTCCTCTTTAAATTCAGTGAGACAGACAAAATTGGTGTTATTGAATGATTTACGTGGAAACCCTGAAAAGTCAGCTGCAGTAAGTGCCTGTGTCAACTCTCTTGCGCGATCAGCCCGAAAGTTCATAAAAATAACAGCATCACCTTCGTTGATTGTAACTGGCTCGCCAACACTTGTGGGTTCAATAAATTCGTCACTTTCTCCATTATCATAAGCCATTTTTACTGCATTTAAGGCTGAGTCAGCTTGGCGCTCGCTTTTACCACTTGAAAGTAAGTGGTAGGCTTTTGAAACGCGATCCCATCGATTGTCTCTATCCATTGCGAAGAAGCGTCCAACGACAGACGCTATCCTGCCTGTTTTTAGTACATTTAATTTTTCTTCCAGCGGCGTTATAAAATCTTCTGCGCTGTTTGGAGGTGTATCTCTTCCATCAGTAAAAACATGCAGGAAAACTTTCTTACAGCCTTTTTGGTGTGCCATTTCAAGCATTGCGTGTATGTGATTGTGATGCGAGTGAACGCCTCCATCTGACAACAGACCAATAATATGAACAGCTTTGTTGTTTTTGCTTGTTTCATTTAAAGCGGCACATAGCGAAGCGTTTTTAGAGAATTCACCACTATCAACATCGTTTTGAATGCGAGTAAAGTCTTGCTCAATGATACGACCAGAACCTATTGTCTGGTGTCCAACTTCTGAGTTTCCCATTTGCCCCAGTGGAAGCCCAACGCTGCTTCCTGAAGTGCCGATTAGAGTATGAGGATAGTTGTTTAAAAAATGATCCCAATTAGGCGTGTTAGCCATGGCTATGGCATTATTTTCAGTAGCCTCTGAATGTCCCCAGCCGTCTAGAATTATGAGTAGTTTTGTTTGTTTCATTGGGTGGTTTAGCAATCAGACATTAAATAAAAAGTGTATTACATCACCGTCTTTAACAACGTATTCTTTACCTTCAGAGCGCAATTTCCCTGCGTCCTTTGCCCCTTTTTCTCCTCCATACTCAAGAAAGTCATTAAAGGCAACCGTTTCTGCGCGGATGAAGCCTTTTTCAAAGTCACCATGAATTTTACCTGCTGCAGCTGGCGCTGTATCGCCAATGTTAATTGTCCATGCTCTAACTTCTTTTTCCCCAGCAGTAAAGTACGTTTGAAGGCCTAATAATGAGTAGCCAGCTATAATTAAGCGATCTAGTCCGGATTCAACCTGGCCCATTTCTGCTAGAAAGCCTTGCTTATCTTCTTCATCTAGTTCGGCAATCTCGGCCTCAACGTCTGCACAAACAGCAACGACCTGGCTATTTTCTTTGCTTGCAAAATCCTCCAATTGGGTAAGATAAGGGTTCTCAGAAAAGCCGTTTTCATTGACGTTAGCTACATAAAGAACCGGTTTTGATGTAAGCAGTTGCATGCTCCTTAGTAACTTTAACTCATCTTCATTAAATTCTAGTGATCTAACTGGTTGACCTTCTTCTAGTGCTGGAAGAATCTTTTCAAGTAAGTTTTTCAGAGGTAGTCCTTCTTTTTGCCCAGACTTTGAATTTTTTATCGCTTTTTGATAAACCTTTTCAGCCGTTAGCAGGTCTGCCAGCGCTAGTTCTGTATTAATCGTATCAACGTCATCGAGAGGGCTAACTTTTCCTACGACATGCACAATATCATCGTTTTCAAAGCAACGTACGACATGGAGGATTGCATCAGTTTCACGGATATTAGATAGAAATTGATTACCAAGCCCTTCACCCTTTGAGGCGCCCTCAACAAGCCCTGCAATATCAACAAATTCCATAGTGGTTGGCAATACTCTCTGGGGAGATACAATGCTGGCCAAGCTTTCTAGGCGAGAATCGTTTACTGGTACGATCCCAATATTTGGTTCAATGGTGCAAAAAGGGTAATTCGCTGAATCTATACCAGCTTTGGTGAGCGCATTAAATAGTGTTGATTTGCCAACATTGGGTAGGCCTACAATGCCACATTTAAATCCCATCCATTGCTCCGTTAGTCTGTATGTAGCTGCTTCATGGCTTGCTCAAAATCCCCGTTTGCAAGGGGCTCTATGACAGCCATAGCTTCTTTTATGGCCTGCTCTATTAACGCTAAGTCAGTTTTCCCTGGTGGGCTTAAGACAAAGTTCACGACCTCATTTTTTGAACCCGGATGTCCAATACCAAGTCTTAAGCGATAAAAGTCATTTGTGTCAAGTGCCTTAATTGTATCTTTAAGGCCATTATGTCCACCGTGGCCTCCACCCATTTTTATTTTGACAGAGCCTGGTGTTAGGTCTAGGTCATCATGAATGACTAGGATTTCTTCTGCCTCAATATTATAATAACTTGATAGGGCTTTTAGAGATTGACCTGAGTTGTTCATAAATGTTTTTGGTTTTAGTAGGCGTACCTTATTATTGCCAATAAGACAGACAGCCGTCTCACCAAAAAACTTTGATTGACTGCTAAATATTGAATCTAGATTGTTCGCTAATGACTCAATAAACCAAAAGCCAGCATTGTGACGATGTGCTTGATAGTCTTTTCCTGGATTTCCCAGGCCAGCTATTAGTTTAATCATCACAACGTTTCGATGTGTTTCTTATTGAGTCAATAAGACTAGTCACGGTTTATTCTTCTGTGTCACCGTCTTGTGAGTCTTTAGCGCCTTCAGAATCTTCAGCGCCTTCAGCATCTCCTTCTTCATCTAATTCAGAGTCAATAGTATCTTCAACTTCCTCTTCTTCGATTATAAGTTTAGGCTCAGTTACTGAACAAACGGTTTGATCATGTGCCTCGACATCCTCGTGTTGAAGTGATGTAATAACAACGCCTTCTGGCAACACAAGATCAGTCAGTGTCAGGTGATCACCAAGCTCAAGACCACTAATATCAACATCAATTCCGTGTGGCAAATCTTTTGGTAGACAGGATATTTCAATGGAAACAACGAATTGATTCAACATGTTTCCAATTCTTAATGCTTCATTATCTTCTATGCCGAGGAAGTGAAGCGGTGTTGTGGTAATAAGAGCATGCTTTTCATCAATGCGCAAAAAATCAACATGAGTGATAGAGTTTTTTCCAGGAAGACGCTGAAGATCTTTAATAACAACAGATTCTTTTGACTTGTCTACCACTAAGTCAAGAACCGAAGTGAATGTATCTTCATTTTCTAATAGGTGAGTAATTTCATGAATATTTAGCGAGATCATCAACGGCGCTTTGCTTCCACCATAGACAATACTAGGTACTTTTTCTTCTTTTCTCAGGCGGCGGCTCGCACCTTTCCCCTGGACTTCACGCACTTCAGCGTTTACAGTTATACTCATTTTGAGTTCTCCAATAAATAAAAAAACACCACATTAAGTGATGTAACTAATATCGCCTATCTTGCGACCAGATATGCAGGGAGGTAATTTTACCCGATTTTTTTTGCCTGTAGCTAAACTTCTTTTAGCGGGCCTTGAGCCAAAACAGAATACTGAGAGCTGAACTCATGGCTACGAAAGGCCAAAGTGATTGAGTAGCCAACACGCCTGCAAGAACTAGCAATGCAGAAGCTATTATAATTGCGCTTTGTTTTGTTGCATTTTCTCGCAGCTGCTTAATGATGGCGTCTGTTTGTTTTTTTGTAATGTCTTGCTGAAGGGCGCCACTTTCAAACTGTTTCAAGGCATTAATTGCTAGCATCGGAAGTTGTGGTATTTCTGCAATAAGTTCTGGTAATTGATCAGAGATTTTTTTCACTGAGCCCTTAAGGCTATATTTATCTTTAACGAGCCTCTCAAGGAATGGTTTAGCTGTTGCCCAAAGATCAAGATCTGGGTACAGAGTGCGACCCAAGCCTTCAATATTTAGAAGTGTTTTGTCGAGTAACAGTAGCTGAGGCTGGATTGAAATATTAAAACGTCTGGCCTCTTTGAATAGGCTCAGAAGCACCTGGCCGAATGAAATTTCACTCAAGGGTTTTTGAAAAATAGGCTCACAAACACTACGAATGGCATTTTCAAATTCCAAGATGTTGGTGCCTTCTGGTACCCAGCCTGAGTCAAGGTGAACTTGAGCTACACGCTTATAGTCTTGATTAAAAAACGCTAAAAAATTCTGTGCTAGATAATACTGATCGGCGTCACTGAGTGTGCCCATAATGCCAAAATCAACGCCAACATATTGTCCATCCTTGCCTACAAAAATGTTGCCTGGGTGCATATCTGCATGGAAAAAGTTGTGCTCAAAAACCTGTGTGAAGAATATTACTACACCATTTTCGGCGAGATTTTTTAGGTCAATTTTGTTTTTATTCAAGGCCTCAACGTTGCTTATTGGGGTGCCATAAATGCGCTCAGTTACTAGTATGTTTGGGCGACAAAAATCCCAATGGACTTTTGGTACATATAAAAGATTTGAATCTTTAAAGTTCTTTCTTAGCAAAGAGGCATTAGCGGCCTCTGCCATCATGTTAAGTTCATTATAAATAATTCTTTCAAATTCAGCGACGGCCTCTCTCGGACAAAGTCTTTTGCCATCTGGGTGCTTTTCAGCTAACGCTGCAAAAGCATAAAGGAGGCGTAAATCGCGCTTTATTTTTTTCCGGATATCGGGCCTAACAACCTTGATAATAATTTCTTCACCACTAAGAGTGACAGCGCTATGAACCTGAGCGATTGAAGCCGAAGCGAGCGGTGTGTCATCAAAAGAAGAGAAAAGATTATTAACGCTTTCTCCAAGACCTTTTTCAATAATCGACTTGGAATCCTTGGCAGGAAAAGGCGGACACTTGTCTTGTAATTTAGCAAGTTCATCACCAATATCATCAGGCAAAAGGTCTCTTCTTGTAGAGAGTGTTTGTCCAAATTTAATATAAATAGGGCCTAACTCTTCTAGGGCCAAACGAATTCTTTCTCCTCTTGAAAATTTACTCGAAGGAAAATAGTGCCAAGGAGTAAGGTAAACTAGAGGCCTGAAGCTTTTTAACAGAGGCGTTGATAGGACTAGGTTGTCTAGTCGATAGCGGACAAGAATCCTGGAAATATTAACAAAGCGAATAAAGCTTCTCATCTTAATGTGTCTTATTGTTAAAAAACCTTGATTGACTGGGTGCCACTAGAAGAGTCGTCAAATCATTTTTGAGTGTCTCAACAATACTAACTTTATCGTTATTTGCTTTACCTTTGACAAGCTTTATTGACTTTCCAAGCTGGTGAGCAATAATATCACCAGTGTAGTGGGAGACTAACTCTTCAACATCAATCGATGTCAGAGCTATCAAATCTGCTAATTGTTGGGCAGTTTTGACACTTCCATTGATGTCAATTTCATCACTTTCTATCAACTCTTCAAAGGAAGCGCCTTTAAATAAAGACAAAAAGGCGGTTTTGTTAAGTTTAATATCAACATCAACGTTCTGCTGGTCATGCATCTCCATTACAAAGACACGTGAATTGGTAAACATAAAAAGTAGCTTTAAATTGAACTCATCAACACTTAACCCAATAGTTTTATTGTTAAGTCCTTCTGTGTCAATATTGTTGGTATTGATTAAGTGGTTTAGTGTTTTTTCAAGGGTAAGGCGGAACATCTTGATTAAGTTTTGATTGCCTTATGTACTGCTACTATACCGCCAGAAAGATTGTGGTATTCACACAAACCAAAACCAGCATCAAGCACCATGGTTTTGAGGGTTTCTTGGTCTGGGTGTTTACGAATTGATTCTGCTAGGTATTGATAACTCTGTTCGTCATCAGCAAAAAGACCGCCCAGTTTAGGTATTAGATTGAATGAATAAAAATCATAGAGCTTTTCGAGCATTTCGTTCTCAACTTTAGAGAACTCCAGTACCATTAAACAACCGCCTTTTTTAAGGACTCGGTGCATTTGCTCAAGGGCAATATTCTTATGCGTAACATTTCTAAGGCCAAAGGCAATACTGACGCAGTCAAATGTGTTGTCTTCAAAGGGCAGCGATTCAGCATTTGCTTGGACAAATTCAACATCAATAACGCCGTGGTCTAAAAGGTTCTTTCGTCCTTCTTCCAGCATGGAGCTATTAATATCAGACAAAATGACTTGGCCAGAAGGGCCAACCTTTTCTCTGTATTTGATAGCCAGGTCGCCTGTTCCACCGGCAATATCAAGCACCTTGTCGCCCTCAGTAACATTGCTACTGGCAATTGTATAATTTTTCCAGAGACGGTGTGTTCCCATTGACATTACATCATTCATCAGGTCGTAGTTATCTGCTACTGAGTCAAAAACACCCTTAACTAAGCCTTGTTTTTTTTCAACATCAACCTTTTGATAGCCAAAATGAGTAGTCTTCCCCATAACTATCTGACCGGATAGTCTCTAAAATCTTTACCGGTATAAATTTGTGTTGGTCTAAAGATTTTATTATGACTCACCTGTTCGTGCCAGTGCGCCACCCACCCTGCTGAACGCGCCATAGCAAAGATCGAGGTGAAGTGCTCTTTGGTAAATTTAAATAATTCAGCATAAAGAATACCCGAGTAAAAATCGACGTTTGGATAGACGCCCTTGTTGGACAATAGCTCGTCACAAATGCTTTCAACTTCCAGTGCTGTTTCAAAGCGCTCGGATAAATTGTGGCCAGTTTTGTTGACATAAGTTTTAATCATTTGTTCAAGAATTGTTGCACGAGGGTCCTTTGTTTTGTATTCACGATGACCCATGCCCCAAATTACTTTTTTGTTTTTGAGTCTATCTTCGATCCACGCGCGCGCATTTTTTGGTGAGCCTATTTCGTCAAGCATGACGAGTACGTTTTCATTTGCATTGCCATGCAAAGGGCCTGCAAGAGTTCCTACTCCTGCAGCAATTGAAGAAAAAGGATTGGCAAGTGTAGACGCTGTTACCATGGTTGAAAAGGTAGAGGCATTAATTGTGTGTTCAGCATGCAAAATCAAGCATGCGTCTAAAAGCTTAACAATTTCATCATCAGCTTTTTCGCCAAAGCACATGTACATAAAGTTTTCCGCATAATCCATATCCTTGCTTGGCGGAATTGGATCATAGCCTCTGCTTATGCGTGTCCACATTGCCACCAATGTGCTCATATTTGAGATGATCTTTACGAGCGCATTTTGAGTGTACGTTGAGTCCGGTTGTGACGCGCCTGCATCTGGGTAAAAAGTTGCCATTGAGGCTATTGCAGTTTGAAGTACATCCATTGAGTGGCCTTTTTGAGGAAGCGCCCATAACAGGGCGCGGATTTTGCTTTTAACCTCGTAGCGCTTTTGTAGTAGGTTTTTAAACTCGCCCAGTTCATCTGGGGTTGGTAGTTCTCCTTGCATTAATAAGAGCGCAGTTTCTTCAAATGAGGAGTGAGCAACAAGACCTTCTATGGAGTAACCTCTGTAGGCAAGTATTCCTTTTTCTCCATCGATTGAGGAGATCGCTGATTTAGTTGCTGGGACGCCTACTAAACCCGGTACATATTTTTGCATGATTATTTTGTTAATTAAATTGAAAAAGAGGAGCCACAGCCACAGGTAGTCTTGGCGTTCGGGTTACTAACGATAAAGCGAGCACCTTGAAGATCTTCTAAATAATCCACAGTGGAGCCCACAAGGTATTGATAACTCATAGGGTCAATAACTAATTGCACGCCTTGATTGTATACACCACTATCGCCTTCTTTTAGGTTCTCATCAAAGGTAAAGCCATATGAAAAGCCAGAACAGCCACCACCAGTAATATAAACACGTAGCCTTAATTCTGGGTTTTTTTCTTCTTTAATTAATTGCGCAACTCTACTAGCTGCGCTATCGCTAAAGATGATATCAGCTTCATCAGTAATTTCTATAGCTTCCATCGACATTCTCCAAATCCTCTATCATATTAATAAACATGTATTGATCTGATCAAACTATGTTTTTTCTTACGGCAATAAACCAATCTGCGACAGTCCGGTTTTTTCGTCAATCCCGAACATCAAATTCATGTTCTGTATGGCCTGTCCTGCAGCGCCCTTTACCAAGTTGTCAATAACAGACATAATAACCAACTTATCGCTGTGCTCGACATACTGTATTGCAAGTTGGCAATAGTTAGATGACCTTACAGAGCGTGTTTCAGGATAAACGCCTTCAGGCAGTATTTTAACAAATTCTTCATTTTGATAGGCATTTTCGAAATAAGGCCTAACATCAACGCTTGAATCAAGCAAGTCGACATAGATGGTAGCTTCAATGCCTCGAATCATAGGCAACAGATGCGGAACAAAGGTAAGTCCAACCACCTCGCCGGCCATGAGTTCTAATTCTTGTTTCATTTCAGGGAAGTGACGATGGCCACCAACACCATACGCCTTAAAACTTTCAGAAGCTTCAGAAAGAAGCATCGCTTGATTGGCAATGCGACCAGCGCCGCTAGTGCCGGATTTACAATCAGCTACAATATTTGAACAATCAATCAATCGATTCTCTAGCAAAGGTTTTAACGCTAACAGAACTGCTGTTGGATAACAGCCAGGGTTTGCAACCAAGCGAGCACTTTTAATGACCTCTCTTCGAACTTCTGGTTGGCCATAAACTGCTTCTTTGAGTAGCGAATTTTGGGTATGCTCCATGTTGTACCATCGGGTCCAGTTGCTAGCGTCATGAATACGGAAATCTGCACCCAAGTCAATTACTTTGATGCCTTTTTCAAGGAAAGACCCGGCACCATTCATGGCAACACCATGTGGTGTTGCAAAGAATATAATATCACAGTCATTAAGGCTCTTGTCATCAGGAAAGGAGTAAATTAATGCAGACAAACCAGCCATGCTTGGAAAAACTTCTGCAATTTTTTTTCCTTGAAGCGCCCTTGAGCTAATAGCAATGACTTCTGCTTCAGGGTGCTGGTGTAATATACGTAAAAGTTCAATTCCTGTATAGCCTGAGCCACCAATGATTCCTACTTTAATGTTCATTATTCGTGCTTCCCTAGCATCTTTTCAAGATAGTGAATATTCATGCCACCTTTATTGAATGTCTTGTCAGTCATAATTCTTCTTTGAAGAGGGATATTTGTTTTAATGCCATCGATGACCATCTCATCTAAAGCGTTTCGCATTTTTATAATCGCCTTGTTGCGAGTTTCACTAAAAGTAATCACTTTCCCAATCATCGAGTCATAATGAGGGGGAACATTATAACCATTGTAGATGTGTGAGTCTATTCTAACACCAAGACCACCTGCAGCATGGTACTGTGTGATTTTTCCTGGAGAGGGCATAAAGCTCTTGGGGTCTTCGGCATTTAGTCTGCACTCTATAGCATGACCTTTGATTTGAACATCAGCTTGAGTTATCGATAACTTTTCACCTCCAGCAATCAAGATTTGTTCTCTTACAATATCTATACCTGTAATCATTTCTGTAACAGGATGTTCGACCTGGATTCGCGTATTCATTTCGATAAAGTAAAATTCACCTTTGTCAAAAAGGAACTCAAATGTACCTGCGCCACGATAATTAATTTGTTTGCAAGCTACGGTACAAATGCTGCCTATTTGATTTCGTAACTCTTCGCTTATACCCGGAGCGGGAGCCTCTTCAACAACTTTTTGGTGGCGACGTTGCATTGAACAGTCCCTCTCACCAAGATGTACAGTATTACCGTATTGATCTGCAAGAACTTGTATCTCTATATGTCTTGGTGTTTTTAAAAATTTCTCCATATACACTTCATCGTTACCAAAAAAGCTTAAAGCCTCTGTCTTGGTGAGCTCAATGGAGTTAGAAAGCTCTTCTTCCGATTCAACGATACGCATACCGCGCCCGCCGCCGCCGCCAGAGGCCTTGATGATAATCGGAAAGCCAATTTTTTTTGCAATCTTGATATTTGCAATTACATTTTCACCAAGTGAGCCATTAGAACCAGGAACGCAGGGAACACCAGAATTTTGCATTGCCTTGATTGCTGTAACCTTATCACCCATCATGCGAATATTCTCAGTTCTAGGACCAATAAAAATAAAACCACTTTGTTCTACTTGTTCGGCAAAGTCTGCGTTTTCTGAGAGGAAGCCGTATCCAGGATGAATTGCATCAGCATGTGTTACCTCTGCAGCACTAATAATAGCTGGCACATTGAGGTAGCTCATAACTGGGGGATGAGGGCCAATACAAACTGTCTCATCAGCTAAAAGAACGTGTTTGAGGTTTTTGTCAGCGGTTGAATATATAGCCACTGTTTGAATTCCAAGCTCTTTGCAAGCTCGAAGAATGCGCAGAGCAATCTCACCTCGATTGGCAATTAATACCTTTGTAATTGAATTCATTGGATTACGATTAGTGCTTGTCCAAATTCAACTGCTTCGCCATCCTTAACAAGAATCTCAACGACAGTGCCTGATAGGTCAGCTTCAATTTGATTCATGATTTTCATGGCCTCAATAATGCATACAGTGTCACCTTTATTAACATGTTGGCCTACGGTGACAAATGGTTTTGCACTTGGTGATGGTGCTGAGTAATAAGTTCCAACCATTGGCGATGATATAAGATTGCCACTTACCTCAGAATCTTTGTCTGCAGCCATTGTCGTTGTTTTAACATTGCTAGGAGTTACAATGGCTGGCGCTGGTTGTGGGTAGACAGCTGGTGTCATCAGAGGCGCGTTGCCAAATCGAGAGATTTTTACCGACTCTTCACCTTCTTTAATTTCAATTTCAGCCATGCCAGATTGCTCCAGCAGCTCCATTAGTTTTTTGACTTTACGAATGTCCATTGTTCACCCTCTATTGTTCTATGTATTGAGTTGTAAATTTTAATTTAGTATTAATTTTTTTCGTTAGAAGTAGAAATGACATCCAGCTTCTCTTCTGTCTAATAAACTTAGGTTAGATTCCTCGAACTAAAAGTCCAAGTATAAGACGACTAACTTAATAATACAAGATGAATTTTAACATCTATTTAGTTAAATATAGTGAGCATTGCCAGCATTTTCGAGGCAAATAGGTGAAAACACTCTAGAGACTATTTACGTGTTTAAGGAAGTCAGTGGCGCTAATTTCTCCAATGATTCTATGAGGTCTTTGCTCCTTGCCATCCTTGAAAAATAGAATTGCTGGGGGTCCGATGAGATTAAATCTTGCTAATAATTTTTGATTAACCTGATTGTTGTCCGTTACATCTACTGTCAGAGCAAGAGTATTTCGCAAGGCTTGAACCACATCTGAGTCTGAGAAGACAACCCTTTCTAATTTATTGCAGGAAACACACCAGTCAGCATAGAATTTAATCACTAGGAGTTTGTCGCTATTTTCAGTTTCAGAAATGGCTGAATTAATTTGATTTTCAGATTCTACAATCTGAAATTGTATGCTTTCAGATGGTTTTATATTTTCACCATAAATCAGTGACTCTATGTGTTGTTGTATGTCGCCTCCACCTTTGGCTACTAGTAGCCAAAGAAGTAGGCTATAGCCCAATATAATTAAACCAGTGGCTTTAACTAGCAGGTGCCATAAGCCATTAGTTTTAGTTAGATTACTAAAGGCGCCAAGCTTAATCGGTGCTATAGTCAGTAAGCTTGCCCAAAGAACAAGAGAGGCGATCGGATTCAGGATGCGATCAAGCAGGTACAGTGCAACAGCAATCATGAGAAAGCCAAAAATATTTTTAATGGTGTTCATCCATGGTCCAGCCTTGGGAAGCGCGTTGACCCCCCATCCACAAATTATCAGTATTGGAAGACCCATTCCTAGTCCCAAAGCAAAAAGACTTATACCACCTTTTATTGCACTACCACCTGCAATAACGTAGCTCAGACCGGTTGCTAGGAATGGCGTCACACAGGGTCCTACAATAAGTGCAGAGAGGAAGCCCATTATAGAGACTCCAACAAATTCACCGCCAGTCTGTTTGTTGCTCAGTTGGGTAAGTTTGTTTTGAAATTTAATTGGTAGTTGGATGTCGTAAAAACCAAACATAGAAAAAGCAAGAAAAATAAAAATTAAGCTAAAAACAACTAATATCCACGGTGTTTGCATGATTGCCTGTAAATTAATTCCAGCCCCAAAGTAGCCGGCAGTTGCCCCAATAAAGCCATAAGCAAGAGACATTGAAAGCACAAAGGTTAAAGACATCAATAAAGCTTTTATGGTGCTAGGGGTTTGTTTTTGTCCAATAATAATGCCAGATAAAATTGGAATCATTGGGTATACACAAGGGGTCCAGGATAGAGCTAACCCTGCCAACAATGCTCCAAAGAATAAAGCCAACCCTCCCTGCTGAAATAGCTCTCTAGCTTTTAATTCTTCAGTGTTTATTGACTCTCCAGATTGGCTTTGGATGGTCTCAGCTCCTGAGAGTGAAATCCTAATTAAGTCATTCTGTGGTGGATAGCAAACACCTCCACTCCAACAACCTTGGTATCCTATGTTTAGGGTGAGTGCATCATTTTGGATCTCACTTAAAGTGACTAATATTTCTACTGGTTTTTCGTAAACTCTGACTTGGCCAAAAAATTCATCTTGCTTTAATTTTGCCTCTGGAAAGTTTATGCTTACAATCTTCGCTCCATCAGCAACAAAAGACATCTTATCTTTATAGAGGTAATAGTCTTCTTTAATGAGCCAGGTAATGACAAGAGTTTGATTATCAATTGCAACAACTCTTAACGGAAAAGCTTCGTGGACTTGGAGTGGATGGGTTTCGTTATTGAGGCTCTCTTGTGGTTGAAGAATATTATTAATTTGCGAATCGCTACTGACGCTCGTGCTCTGATTAAGTTCACTATCTTTAGTTAACTCAGAGGCCCAGTTTTGTGAGAGTGGCGCCAGCACTAAAAGCAAAACAATCGACAAAAGACGCTTCATAAAAGTCTCAAAATTTTGATAAGATTTTTTGGATTCAGAGGGGTATTAATTCAAATTTCTCCAGCCTCTTCTAACACTTTTCTTGCAATTCTAAAACATTCAACACCCTGGGGTACACCACAATAGATTGCAATGACATGTAATATAGACTTGATCTCTTCTTTGCTCACACCGTTTTTAAGAGCACCTTTACAGTGAATCTCCCATTCATCCATTTTTCCAAGTGCAGCGATCATAGTTAAGTTCATCATCGATCTGGTTTTCTCGTCAATTGTGTCGTCTCCCCAACCAAAACCCCAACACCACTCGGTCATCTGTTCTTGAAAGTCCCGATTAAAGTCGTCGGCGGAGGCTAAGTTTTTTTCGACATAATCACTACCCAAGGTTGCCTTCCGCTTAGAAAGGCCTAGTTCAAATAATTTTTTGTCCATCTTCTTTCTCCATAATATAGGGTTTACATAAAATATCCAATTATCTAATAACAAAGGGGTTATTCATAGGTTCTGGGGAGGTGTTAATCCATGTTGTTTTAGTTCTTGTGTATTCATGAATAGCATCCATACCGGCTTCGCGACTTCCACCGCTTTGTTTGAATCCACCAAAAGGTGAGATAGGGGAAATAGCTCTATAAGTATTTACCCAAACAATCCCAGAGTGTATCTTTTGGCTAACGCGATGTGCCCTAGCAAGGTTTTCAGTAAACACACCCGCACCAAGTCCAAAATCGGAGTCATTGGCCATTTCTATTGCCTCCTCCTCGGTGTCGAAAGTAATGGCACTAATAACGGGGGCAAAAAGCTCCGTTGAGACACAGTCAATAGCTTGGTTTGGACAATCAAGCAAGGTTGGCTCAAAGTACCAACCTTCTGATAAATAATCAGGACGTTTACCGCCAAAAACCAGCTTGGCGCCTTGTTTAATAGATTTAGTAATTACATTGTAAGCACGTTCAACTTGGTGTGTTGTTGCAAGAGGGCCAACTTGAGTTTTTTTGTCTAACGGGTCACCAACAATTATGGCTTTGGCGCGTTCCTTAATCTTTCTAAGTACTTTACTATGAATAGATTTTTGAATAAACACGCGTGATCCAGCTACACAGCTTTGCCCAGAGGCGCCAAAATTGCCTGCAATAATGCCATTTACCGCACCCTCAATGTTGCAATCATCGAAGATCAGCATGGGAGACTTACCACCAAGTTCTAGGCTTACATGAGCAAAATTCTCTGCAGTATTTCTAACGATGTGTTTTGCAACTTCACTGCCTCCTGTAAACGCCACTCTCGCGACCTTAGCATGAGAGGTAATAACGCGTCCGCATGGTTCTCCAAATCCAGTTAGGATATTAATAACGCCAGGTGGAAAGCCTGCCTTATCAACCAATTCAGCCAATTTAAATAGAGCAGCAGGTGCCTGTTCAGATGCTTTTACGACGACCGTATTACCGGCCGCCAAAGCGGGGGCAATTTTAGTTGCCGATAGGAATAGCTGAGCATTCCATGGCACAATAGCCACTACAACGCCTATCGGTTCGCGGGTTGTAAAGACTCTCATGTTTGGTTTATCAATAGGCAGGACTTCGCCCTGAATTTTGTCCGCAAGTCCAGCATAATAATAGTAGTAATCAGCTACATATTTTGATAGAGCGCGAGTTTCAACAGCTAACTTGCCGCTGTCTCTTGTTTCAAGGTCACCAAGTTCAGTTGCATGTTCTAAAATTAAGTCGCCTAATTTGTGCAACAGCTTTCCTCGTTCAGTTGCGGTGTATTCTGCCCATGGGCCTTTGTATAGAGCATCATATGCAGATTCAATAGCCATATTTGACTCTTCCTCGTTGGCTGCAGGAAAGGTTGCCCAAGGTTTTCCGTTGGCTGGGTTAAGTGTTTCGAAGTAATCTACTCCACTACTAAATTTACCGTTAATGTAGTGTTGAAATTGTTCCATTCGGTTTCCTTTTTTAAGTAAATGCAGGCATTACTTTATTAATAAAGAGTTCTATTGATTTCTTTTTCTTATCGAAGCTCATGCTACTATCAACCCAATAGCTGTATTCATCATAGCCAAGTTTTTCACAGAGTTTGATTCGCTCAATAACTTCCTCAGGTGATCCAATAATACTATTTTTACGCATATTTTCAGGCGAATACATCTCAATTTTTGACATTTCTTCTTCACTAATTTCATTAATAAGTCCTTGTTCAATGGGTCTTTCGTTCTTGAACCAAGCGCCGAAGTAACAATAGAACCGGGAAATATCTTTTGCACCTTGAACCAATTCTGCTTCTGTTTCAGCCACAAAAGTGTGGCGAAGTACCATTATTTTGGGCCTTGGTTTTTTAGGGTGCGATTCACAAGCATTGTTAAAACGTTCCATCAAAGAGCCAACCTCTTCGTCACCTAGCCATAGCGGCGTTACTTGAACATTACAATCATTTGCTAACGCAAAATCATGGGAATTTTGACCTCTTGCCGCAATCCAGATTGGTGGGTGTGGGTCTTGATATGGCTTAGGAGAGCTAGTTGTTTTCGGAAAAGACCAGTGCTCGCCATCATGTGCATAGTCGCCCTTCCAAATTGCTTTAATAGCAGGCACTATTTCTCGAAGTGCGCTACCAGCATCAAAAGGATCTATCCCGTCAGCCAACCTATCGTATTCAAAGGAGTATGCACCCCTAGCCAAGCCAAGCTGTAGACGACCTTTAGTAATGATATCAGCCATTGCAGTTTCTTCAGCTAACTTGATTGGATGCCAGAATGGTGCAACAATGGTCGCTGTTCCAAGTTTTATACTTTTTGTACGGTGAGATAAATCAACCAAATTAGTGAAAGGGTTAGGAGCAATAGTGAAGTTCATGCCGTGATGTTCGCCATTCCATATGGTGCTAAAACCACCCTTTTCTGCTATCATGCAGAGTTCGATAAATTCTTCATAGAGGCGTGTTTGAGATTGACTCTTGTCAATGCGTTCCATATGTGCAAAAAAAGAAAAATCCATTTCAGATCCTATAAATTATTGTTTGTTTTTGTAATTGCCTCGACTTTACCTTCACTTTCTTTGCCAACAAATATACCAAAAGCGTTTAATTCTCTCTCCACAATATAGCGTTTAAGCATTATTCTACTCGCTTCGTCTGCGAGACGTTCAAAGGGAATCGTATCAAACTCATAAAATTGGCCAGCAGTGACAGAAAGCCCATCTTCAACTTGGGCACGGTAATATATGAGGCTAGTTTTATCATCACTGTTTTCAAAAACTGAGAAAAGGTAATGCTCAGTGATTGAAATTTGTAGTTTTTGTAGTTTTCCAAGAAGACTGTTATCGTCGTCAACAGAGCCAAGTCTTGTCGCTGATGGAAAATTAAGAACACCGTCTGATTCATCCTTAAGCAAGAATATCTTTTTGCGCCATTCAATTAGTGCACCAACAAGTATTTTAGTGTCTTCATTTTCCATGGCTAATAGCATTTTCTTTTCAAGGCTTAAGTTCACATAATTTCCATGTAAATAAACCAATGGTGTGTTTGTTGAACTATCGAACGCCTGAACTTGGCCAATAAGAATAAAGTGGTCACCGGCGTCTATAAAACTATCCTTTATGCAGTCAAACCAAGCAACGGATTCATTTATTATTGGGCTGCCAGTGATTTTGGGCTCCCAGTTAATCTGGTCAAATCGATTTGTTGCAGGGAGAGCAAAAGTATTAGAAATGTGGTGTTGGCTTGCTGAGAGAATGCTGACTGCGAAATGATTACCCTTGGAAAAGGCTTCTATATTGAAAGAAGCCTTGTCAATGCATATTAAGATTAAGTGTGGCTCAAGCGAAACAGAAGTAAAAGAATTCGCAGTAAAGCCTATCGGTTTAGAGTCTTTATCTAGAGTTGTGACCACAGTAACTCCAGTTGGAAATGAACCAAGCGCTTGTCGGAAGTTGCGCATCTCTTCCCTATTCATCAGGCTTTTCTTTTTTGGCTTCCATAAAAAATTGTTCAATGATTGGGTTAACTTTATTAGCTGCAATATAGGACATCATATGTGCCTCACCAGTAAGAGAGTTGCTGGAACCATTGGGCGTTTCTTCTGCCATTTGTTGAGACATGGCGGGAGTAGAATTTGGATCCTCGTCTCCCGTTAAGTATAGTACAGGAGGTCTTAACCGGGATAGCTTATTTAGAAAAACTTTGTCAGATAAGGCAAACAGCCTATAAGTCCTGCCATAACCTTGTGGTGATGTATTCGCTAGCCAGTTACGAATTTTGTCTATTTTTTTTAAGTCATCTGCGCTTGTTTTGTTTTTAAACCAGCGTTCTAATGTTTGCTCAATATTAAGTATCTTGTTGGTTTGTAAGATTTGATTGGCTCTATTTAAAACTCCTTTTTGAGCCTCCTCACTGCGATTGAATGCAATATTTATTGGCACAAGAGCTTTAACTTTGTCAGGGTACTTGAGTGCAAAGGCAACACTGATAAATGCCCCCATAGAATGTCCCACTAAAGAAATTAAAGAAAGATTAAGGTGCTTGAGAAGGTTGTTAAGCTGTTCTACGTAATCATCAAGTACGGGTTCTTCTGGGGGCAGATGGCTTTCACCATGACCAAGAAAGTCATACGTTAT
>JYMV01022232.1_pt1 | contig 22211 bp, 8 predicted proteins | sample 338911 | NCBI WGS metagenome assembly JYMV01 (sample SAMN03354496, study PRJNA234377) | hydrothermal vent metagenome | biome: Deep sea; feature: Hydrothermal plumes at the Eastern Lau Spreading Center, Western Pacific Ocean; material: Seawater | place: Tonga | collected 2009 | depth 2000 m m
CGAGCCACTGGCCGGACAACCTCGCAAGTTGAACCTCAACAACCTGACCTTCCACCTACCCTTCGACAAGGTGGAGTATGAGCCGGAACAATTCCCCGGTCTTATCTACCGCTTGGACTACCCCAAGGTCGTCTGCCTGATTTTCGGCAGTGGTAAGATGGTAATCACCGGTGCTCGTCACAAGGACGAGATTCTTGAAGCGGTGCAGATCATCAAGGATGAACTAGCAGATCTCATCTAGAAGGTGGCCGATTACTATTCAAAAGATGCGACCCATAGGGTCGCATGATGCGGGCGCGAGCAATCGTAATATTGCTGATGTTCCTAATGTCGAGTTGGTTCGCGTTCTTGGTTGAATCGCAATCCCTTTCGTCGACCGAAGAGTCCTTTGCGGCAGAGCGCAGTATTACTGTAGCCGACATTCCGGATTGGCGGGTGAACGACCGCTGGGTCTATGCAGGAAGTTTCGACCCACAAGGCCTCATCACCCAAAGTGGGGTAAGTGCCAACATCGGAATCATCACCGGTGACAGTACCAATACAGTTACTGAAATCCTGACCGTGTCCATCGAGAACCAATCGACTATGGTCTACAAAGTTGTGGTAAGTGCAGATTTCGACAAGAGTGGGATTACCTTGGATGGATATAATGGTGATTTGGAAATTGACTATGATGCGGTCGAGTACTGGCGCGCCAGTGATTTGGGATTGATTCAGCGCGATCTAAGCCTAGTAGTGAAATTCGATGCCTTTGGATTCATCAACATCGATATCGCCGATATCACCATCTCAACTAGTTATGCACCCCCTCAGGAAGGTTATGATTTCCCATTGCGAAACGGAGAGACTTGGCTCTCTGATTCAACCACCGACGTTGTCTGGTCGGGAAGTTCTGATTACATCAATCCGTTTCCCGCGGATACTTCGACCGCCACCACCGACTACTTCGAGGTTACCAATTCAGGCACCCCGATAAATTCCCAAGGGCAGGGGATTTCCTATACCGGGTGTAGTGATTCATTTGAGGTGACTTCATACGATGCCAATGGATTGGTTGACGGATATAATTGGTTCTGCCCGGCGGCTCGCTCTTTCGCTTGGTGGCATACCGAGGAAGACATCGGATTGACCATTGACTTCCGACTAAAATCATACTCTCCAGCCGCCTCTACCGGTGTGGTTGCCAACTCCGACCCGGGTCAGCGTGATGTTGCAATAAATGTCGAATTGAAGAATCCACTCACCGCTCTGAATGCGACTCAGGAAGCATGGGTCAACATCACCGACAGCAGTGGCTCACCATTGTCCGGTGAATCCGTGGAATTACGCCACGAACGGGAAGGAATTACGCTGACCGGTACCACCGCGGCAAATGGCTCAGTCTGGTTTGAATTCGACTCGGGAGATGCATTCGACCCGTCATCGACCACATATGACTGGGCCAGTCACGGCATCGTAGCATGGCAATCATCAGACGGCAGGCTCGGCGCTGCAACCATGACCTTGGATGATAATCTGGTAGGACTCGATCTGGTCGCCATGACCGACCGTGTCTCAATCGTTAGAAATCGTAGCGGTGATGTTCGCCCACTCAACGATATCTCAGGCTACAATGTTCTACCCGGCGACAATCTTTCATTTGAGTTGCCGGTGATGAATCGTGGCATCATCCTCAGCACCCCGACCACGGTTGAGGTGCAACAGCCGGATGGTCAACTCATCTCGTTCAATGTTCCAGCACTTTCCACATATGAGGAGTTCCGGGTCGGATTTGAGTGGAGCGTGCCCAGCGATTCGACCATCGGCGATGTGATAATCACCTACGAGGTCGACCCCAACCTGATTAATTCCGCTGATGCCGATCCCAGCAATAACATCGGTGATATTTCGGTATTCGTAGGCACCTTACCCGAGGTTGTCATCAGTGCTTTTGCGCCAATATATTCGATGAGTGATTTGAATTTCAATGCCGACCAATCATTCGACTTGGATGGAGGAGATGTCTCCTGTGTATTCAATGTGGAATACGAATTAGAAGAGGAATTGAAGTGGCAGAGCATCGAATCTCCCGATTGCCATACCAACCTGTCTTGGGTAGATGACGGTATCTTCGAAGTCATCGTCACCGTCATCGACGAAGAGCAGGACCGTGCCTCATCGAGTGTCGAGGTGACGGTGCTCAATCGGCCTGCGACGGTCATTATCAGCAGTCTGTTGACCGAGACTCCTGCACTCTCGATGGTGACGATGGAGGTGTTCGCCAACGATACCGATTCCGAAGATGACTGGCCCGGCTTAGTCGACATCTACTGGCCGACAGCCAATTGCCTCGAGGGCTATTTCACCCGCACCTGCACCACGACCTCAAATGTTGAAGGGCTGAAATCTTTCACCGCTATCGGCACTGATGATGATGGAGAATTGACCCCAGCAATTTGGAATATCACTTTCACCAATGCCATCCCAAGGGATGTCAATGTTACCCTTTGGTCTGCGCTGGGGCAGGGAATCGAGGCTGACCAACAAGGAACTTTCCAAGTCCTTGAAGACGAAGTGATGTGGTTGCGCGCCGAGGCTGTTGACAGCCTCGATGACCTATCGACACTGGAATGGCGCTGGCGTCCCGACGACCAGAATACGACATGGTTCGTACGCACCGAGGGCGACACGTCGGCAATCGAGTTGGCCTGGCCAAGGTCGGGACGCAATATCGTCCGCCTCGAGGTAGTCGATAACGACGGCGCCAGTTCGGGCTTCATCGAAACCTGGGTGCAGGTCGAGAATGTCGCACCCGTGATTGACTGGCTGCCGACATCACTGCCGGTAGCCGAGTCGCAAAGTGTCCAACTCACCGGTCAATATCACGATACCGCCAGCGATAACCTGACATTGATAGCGTGCTGGGATGTCGACCCTGGCATTAATCAGGATGGTGTGGGTTCGGCTGATGATGACTGCGATGTATTCGGCGATACTTTGGTATGGGCCTGGGAACAAGATGGGATTCATCAGGTCATATTCCACGTCACCGATAACGACGGAGCACGGGCCTATCGAACCACCAATATCACCGTCGTCAATCAACCACCTCGCCCAACCATCAAAGTCTGTTCTGCAAGTGCCGGAAGCGCCTGCGAACTAACGGTTTCCCGGATATTGGATTCTGCCGCCGACCTACCCTATCTCACCTATACCTGGGATATCGATGCTACCGTCGACAGCGATGGTGATGGCGATGCGACCAATGATGCCGACCATGTCGGGCGAACGGTGAGCCAGACCTGGGAATTTTCTGGCTCCTATGAGGTGACGGTACGGGTTCTCGATGAAGACGTTTCTAGACCAGGCACCGCATCGGTGATTGTCGAGGTCTCATCATCACAAGGAGGACTCATCGGCGACGTAATCGGCTCGGTAATCGGTGAAGAAGCAGGGGTGATGACCAAGATTCTCGTCCTGTTCCTGATTGGGCTGGTCGGCATTGTCACCTATCGGACTCTCTCCGGAAAATCCAAACGCCCGGATGAGGAAAGCGCCCCCTGGGATGAGCCGCCAACTGACCTGATGAGCGATGATGTCTCGCCCCAGATGCTTGACCTGACCTTTCCAGCAGCCGCCAGCCCGGTAATCGGTGCAGGAATATCGACTTCCACAGTCACCACCACCGACCCATCTAGCATTGCCGGAACGGCAATCACTGATTTTGCCGTCGCCGCACATGCACCTCCGGTTCCTGCCACCGGCCTGCCGCAGGGTTGGACGATGGAGCAATGGAAGTATTACGGTAAGTCCTGGTTAGAAGATAATGCCGCTCAGACAGGCATCGCTGATGATGGAGAATTGGACATTTAACCCAAATATTTTGAAAATCAACCAACGAAGGTTTTGAAGTCCCCGACCCACCTCGGGTTGTTGATGGAGCGCTCATGTTCACCGGTATTCGCAGTCCTCGCACTGTTGATTCTCTCGTCATTTTCAGCGCTTTTTACCGTCGAGGAGTTGCCGATTCCAGATTTGGAAGAGTCGCAAAGCGATGGTATTGTATTGAGTACTGCGCCTAGAAATAGTCATTCCTCAGTCGACATCTCGGCTTGGAGAATCGGTGATAAGTGGGTGTACGAAACTACCTTTGACGTAGCAGGACTGATAGCTTCGGCAAATATTAGCGGTGCAAGTGTTAATACATTGACAGGTGAAACCGATGTAGAGGTTGAAGATGTCATTTTCATGGATTTGGAAGGCATTCAGACTCTGGCATATCAGGTGAAGTCTGAGGGAGATTTCTCTACAGGTAACAATGGTGCCTACCTTGAAGGGTACAACGGCAGGGTCGATATGGAATATGAGGCCTATGATTTAATCAGGGTCAGTGATTTGGCAACTATTTACAGCAACTTCAGCGTCGATGTCGAGTTTCTTCCGCTCAACTTGGGTTTCCTTGCACAGGACGTTGGATTAGTACAAATTTCAAATTACTACGAGCCCCCAAATGAAGGTTACGATTTCCCTATGATTATGGGAGATACTTGGAACAACTCTTACTATTCTGAAACCAACATTTCAGGGGAGTCGGACTATTTCGATTTAGACGGATATAACACCAGTGGAAATGGAACAACAACTCACCAAATCACTCAGCAAGGAAATCCCTCCAATAGTACGAAAAGCATTCAATACACCGGTTGTGGAACATCATTGAAAATCAATGCCTGGAATGAATCGGGAGATCCTGATGGTTTTCGATGGTATTGTCCGGCGGCTCGTTCTTATGCATGGAATTCTTTCGTTGAATCCTCGCTTGGAATGCAGATTGATTGGTTGTTGAAAGAATATGACCCGATTGATTCTCAAGGTTCAAACATTGCATCAAGCCCCGGTATTCGTATGACCGTATTAGATGTCAATCCACAATTTGATCGAGTCAGACCCGATGCAGACTTGGCTGTCTGGGCTAATTATTCATCCAATATGGGACAAACACCTGCTACCAATAAAAACCTGCAGTTGCGGTGGGAAGTGGATTCGGAGATCCAATCCCTGACAACAAGATTCAATGGTTCCGCGTGGTCAACCTTCAATGTTGGCGATAGCGATGACAACTCAACCACCATCGAAGATGTTGGTAGCCACGGAGTCATAGTCTGGGATCCAGTAGCGAAATTTGTCGGAGTATCAACAGTTGTACTTGACCCAGATGTCACTGCGATTGATTTAGTGGCTAGGACTGACAACGTGGTTGTCGAGAGAATACGTGATGGGATATCAGTGAATGTTCAGCCAAATTCAATCAACACAATACCGGGCGATGAGTTGAAATTCACCATGCTTGTTCAAAATCGCGGAACTGAGACTTCACCAGCCACTGATGTCGAGGTATCATCCCCAGACGGCTCTTCGTCGCGTGTGGGTGTTCCTTCCCTCACTCCAATGGAAAGTTTGTCGTTTGTTGCAAATTGGACTGTATCGGTCAATCAGGCCATCGGGAATATTTCGTTGACCTTTGAAGTAGACCCCGACGAGAATATCACCGAAGATGGCAATCGTTCGAATAATATTGCTACAATCACCATCTTTGTCGGCCGCATTCCATTGGCCAATGTCACCGTACTAGATGGGTTTCTAACCCACGAGAACGCCACGGTAAATGCCAGCATGAGTTATGATCCCGACGGTGGAGATGTCACCTGTGACTTCCACATCGATGAGAATGAAGATGGCATTTCCGACATCACCCGAGGGGAAGATGATTGTATTCTCGAGTGGACCTGGAATGATGATGGAGAGTATTTGGTCTCATTTACAATCTATGATGACGAAGGTGATACAGCGATGGCAAACACTACCGTCACCGTGCTTAATCGCGCCCCGTGGCTCAATCTCTCAGCCCCGGCAAATGTTACCGCTGAAAGCCAGATCACCATTGATGCCAGTGATTCAGGAGACCTCGACAGTCATAATGAGCCGGTCTCTATTTCATGGCCCGATGTGGTGTGCAATGAGGGACTGACCCAACCCACCTGCACATTTTCTCCAGATGTCGAAGGTGAGATGACGGTGACTGCGGTGGTGCGGGATGAGGATAATTCGACCAGGACCGCGATGATTTCATTCATCGTCCTCAATCGCCCGCCGCAACTGGCTGCGGTTGAGTTGTGGATGAATGGAAGTCTGGTCGAAGGTGACTGGATGGTCTACGAAGATGAGACCGTCCAACTAATCGCTACCGGAAACGATACTCTCCTCGACCTCGATTCATTATTCTACCACTGGATAATCGATGTCGACGTGAATCCCGATGAGATGGTGACTACCTATGGTCCTTCGTCGACCACCGATGCTATGTGGACGACTGCTGGAGAACACAGAATCCAAGTCGAGTTATTCGACGATGATGGTGCCAGCGGCGGGATGGAAAATCGCACTATCACAGTCATCAACATACCGCCGGTAGTGCCGGCCATCGAGCCACCTCTGCCGATCGCTGAAGACCAAGACGTTTCGCTTTCGGGAGGTGCGACCGATACCGCCAGCGACGCAGATAATCTCATTCTCTGTTGGGATCTCTACCCTGAAACGAATACCGATGATAACGGTTCGGCCGACGATGATTGTGATATTGAGGGAAAACTATTGGTTCACAACTTTGCCAAGAAAGGAAATTACACCGTGGTCTTCCACGCCACCGACGATGATGGTGATAGTACCTCGACAAATGTCACCATCACCGTGGTGAACAAAGCCCCTACGGCGATTCTCACCGGTGCCACCGACCTTAGTGATGGATTGACTCTGGTCGAGGGTGAATCTTACGCCTTCTACGGTTTCTTGAGCGAGGATACACCCTCTGATTCAGACGAATTATGGATGTGGTGGGATAATGATTGCCTCGACAGTGATGGCGATGGCCAGGCCAGCGGAGATATCGATGTTGAAGATGTCAATGCGACATTTGAATTCCCGACACCATCCACCTGTGTAATCACCCTACATGTTGAGGACACCGATGGTGGGCAATCCACCACCAACGTCACCGTAACGGTTGAAGCAATGCCGATTACCGAGGCATTTTTCGGCTCTATTAGCCAACCGACAACTCTAGTCGGCATTCTAATTGTGATTCTCAGTCTACTTCTGGTATTCATGTTGGTCAGAGGCCGTAGTCCCACCTCACCATTCGATGCTGATAAGGATTGGAGTTCCGAGCCAACCCCCGGCTTGATGAGCCAAGCCACCGGAGTCGGTGTTTACGACCCACTCGATGTGGCGATGGGAGAACTCTCAGCACAACTCCCCTCTGGACTCCCACCAGCAGGACTGCCCCCCGCCGACCAGCCAATGGCGGGCCAACCGCTCGCCGACCAAACACTGGCAGGGCTGGCCACCACTATCGAACCACCTCTATCTGCATACGGCGCGGCACCGACTACTGCTGCGGCGCCAGCAACGATTGCCGCTCCTACACCACTGCCTTTTACCGCTCTCGCACCGGCCCCAAGTCCGGCTGCGCAACCAGCCCCCGTTATCCCAGCGCCGGTCAGCGAACCTGTGAAAACACCGGAACCTACTCTTTCCGATTTGTCGGCGCCCCCGGTCCCAGCATCTGGATTACCGGCGGGATGGTCGCTCGAGCAATGGAAGTTCTATGGGGCTAATTGGTTAGAACAACAGGGGGCGACCAGCCAACCGTCAACAACCGATGATTCATCAGCGTTGGACGATGATTTGGACTTCTAAGGAGACGGGTATCAATGGCAAATCTGTGGCAATTCTTCGGCCTGCCCGACCCTGAGGGGCCACCTCGAGATAAGGGGGGAAAAGCCAGAAAAACTGGAGCCAAGCCACCATCAGCAAAGGTGGGCGCGGCCAAACAGGTCGGCCAAGAGCGGAATCTACGCGGCCTCAGCGATGCCATCCAAGCGGCCAAATCGGGTCGAGCTGGGTTTTCTCATACATCCATTCCTCCAAATTGGCAAGGGCCGATAACTCCCGATGGAGAACCTTTTCACGACCTCGGGGAAAAGGTCTGGCAAGAGTTGTCGTGCCGCACCACAAATTTCCCTCATCAGGCACTTCGATACATCATGCCCGACGAGAATCGGCACAGCCTGCCATTGGAAGGAATGGCTACCCGCCTGAATCAGGGTGATTCACTGATTGTCGATATTCGCTCGCTCATCCACATGGATGCGCACCAATCTGCTTGCCGTAGAATGTTGCGGGAAATGGCCAACGACATGGGGCTTGTTGTTTTCTCCCTCGATGATGAGGACAAATTGTTGATGATTCCCGGAGTCGGGGTTTGCGTCGACATTTCCAAACACGACCTAGGTCAGGAACGGGCGTTGATTCTCTGAGATAGTTCAGCCAATGCTTCGGGCGCCAGACCTAGAACCGATAACTCATCACCTTCGACCAATCTCGCGTGCTTGCCGGCCGCGCCAGCCAAGTCGTAAGCACCGGCTTTACCACGCCATTTGCCCGAGGATAGTAATTCGGCCAGCATCGCTTCGCCCAATTCGTCAAATTCAACCAGCGCGCCAGCGCAATATTTCGCCCGCGAATATCCTTTACTTTGGCCGACCAGTGAGTCTCCGGAAGAGTCGGAGAATCCTACCAAGACCGTGGCCGACCATACAGCATGCCTACGACCGGAGAGTCGTAATAGAATCGAGGCCGCAGATAATTCGTCCTCGGGCTGACCCAGAGCGATGAATGGGTCATCGGGGTCGACCACCAAGGTATCGGCGACGATGGCGATGATTGATTCAACAACAGTAGGTTTACCAAATGCTGGTTTCTCGTCTCCCAGCCACTGCCAATCGAGTTTGAGATGACGTCCAAGATTCAACTCAATCCGCGCTGCAACAGCCTTCTCATCAGCAATCAGTGCCACCTTCTCTCGCACCTCAAGACCCGAGCCCAGGGCCTTTTCTTCAGTCAGGAGGGGGGCAGCGGCAAACCAAATTTCACAACCGGCTAAGCACTGACGGATAAGTGTTTCACGGCGAGACGAGGCCGAGGCCAACCACACTCCACTTATCGCCATGAATATGCCGGTGGGTTCAGTGACTTTTTTCTTGCCCCGGGGGGCATTGCCAGTGGGTTGATTTTATTTGGTCGTCGCATACCCACGAGTTGGCGGTAGCATGTCTGACGATGATTCTCGAATCCCAACTTTTGTCGAAGGCCTTGACGAACAGATGCAAGGTGGTATCCCAAAAGGTCACATTGTTCTAGTCGCTGGTTCCAGTGGTACGATGAAATCGAGTATGACCTTCGCGACGTTGTATAACGGGGTATTGAACGGAGATACTTCAGGAATATACGTAACCCTAGAGCAGGGCAAGGATAGCCTGCGCAGCCACATGGCCGGAATGGGGATGAATGTCGACGACCCTCGGGTTCGCAACCGTATCGCCATCATCGATCTAGCAGACCTGCGGGTACAACTCGACGAACAAGGGATGGCGGGCAAGGTCGACTGGATGGGGCAGTTAATCAAACAGTTGACCAATTACCGCGAGAGCATCGGCTTTGAAATATTGATTTTTGATAGTCTCGGCGCGTTCTTCACGCTGACCAAAATGGAAAATCCTCGCGATGAGATTTTCCGACTTTACGAGGCTGTTCGACGTCTGGGACTGACCGCTTTCTTCATCTGTGAGATGATGGGTGAAGACCACAAGCAATTCGGTGATTACGGGGTTGAAGATTACCTTTCTGATGGGGTGATGCATATAGTGATGGACCGAGATGGTGACGATGTCAAAAGAAAAATGGCAATCGTAAAGATGCGCCATACCAATCACATGCTCGGCTACAAGCCTTTTTCTTGGAAGGGGAACGAAAACCGATTTACCATTCTATGAATGGTATTTTGCTGTGCGCCCGGTGATGGAAGTCTTCAAAGGCGTCAGCGATAGCCCATTGCCAGGTGTAACCGTGTTTTCAAATGCGACCAAATCTCGTATAGCAGTTCTATTATTGATTGTCGGATCATTTTCTTCCTTTATCCCCGCAGCTTCGGCTATCACTGGAAATGAGACCGTCTCACTCTCAACCGTGACCAACAGTTCAGCGAAGGTGCATGTTGCAAATCTGGATGTAAACGACACATACTACTGGTGGGTCTACATCTACAAACCCGATGGTAGCTCCTACGCAGCCAGCGGATACAGATCCATCACAAACACCGTCAATGGCCAGTTCAACTTCACTTGGATTACGCCAACAGTGAACGGGAACTATACCGTCTTCGCCAGAATAACAGGCAGTTTATCCCAGGAATTGGACAACTACACAACCTACTTCGTAATGAGCAACGCCGCGGACATCGCGTCAAGCAACGTGAGTAGTAGTGGATGCACCTTGACGCTGACCGGACTTGTCACCAGCACAAACTACACTCGGGTAGTCTCTGTTTTTGACAGCGGTAATAATCTCCATGACTATGATTCGGCTCTGTTCACTCCGAGCAGCGCTAACATGACCGTTTTCGCGTCATGGACTGCACCTACGACCGCAGGGAACTACTCCGTGGTCTCCAGCCTTCTGAACTCCACCAATAGCCCACCAGTCCTGCTAACAAGTCATACCAACTACTTCACGATTGGAACGGGGCTCACCGGAAATGAGACGATTAGTGCATCTAACATCACGCATGTGGGGGCCGTGGTGACCGGGACGAACCTGAGCAGCACGGGGGTTTACCAGTGGTATGTGTACACCTATTTCCCAAGCGGTTCACTCCACGACTCAGACAGTGGCATCTGGAACAGTCCAAACAGCAGCACGATGACCGCATCCGCTGCTTGGTCTCCGGGCAACTTTCAAGGGAATTACTCGGTTTCATTCCGCCTCTATGAATATTCGAATGGGACCCACCTCGACACTTGGAATTCTTCCTTCTACCATGCGGGAACGACGAATCTGACCCCCGACCAGTACGAACCGAATGACTCCATTTCAACTGCAACATCGATACTGATTAACAGCACCACATCTGCGAACATCCACAACGCCAGTGAGGACGATTACTACACCTTGAACCTGACCTCCGGCGACATGGTCTGGGCCAATCTTACCTTCAGTCATAGCACTGCTGACCTACAACTGAATATGTACCGATATAATGGACTGAATAATGTCCTCTTCGATTATAGCCATTCGTCCTCCGACAATGAACAGGTAATCTTCAACGTCACTTCAAACGCCACCTATTACGTCGGGATATTCAGTTCCGGCGGCGCCTCAAATTACAACTTCACCATCCAAGCGCAAAGCCCGACACCAATCAATGGCTCTGGCGATGCATTAGAGCCCAATGAGAACATGTCAACATCAACTCCGGTCACTCCACCATTCAGCCACAATAATCTCTCGATTCACATCTCGAGCGATGATGATTACTTTGCAGTTTCACTTGCGGCTAATGAAACCGTATGGGCCAACATCACCTTCTCACACAGTCTCGGTGATATCGACATGGAGATTGAAGATTCCACCTCCAATCAACTCGACATCTCACAGTCGACCTCCAATGATGAAGCGGTCAGTGCCAGCGTTACCACTGCGCAGACGGTTTACATCCACGTCTATGGTTGGGCAAGTGCTACCAACACATATGCCATCACCATCCAGACCAGCAATTCAGGTGGAACGATAACCAATCCGAATAACGATGCCAACTCGGGGCGCGATGCTGGCGTAAACGCTTCCACAGCGGTTAACCTCTCCAGCCAGTCATATGCGTCATATACCGGCTGGGTACACGACTCTCTCGACCTGGCTGATGCTTTCCGAATCTCGGTCCCGGCCAATCATGAGGTCACCGCCAAATTGTCGTTCGCTACAACCAACGACTACGATTTGTACATGATTGACCCAACATTCACATGGCTGTTCAACTCAAGCATCAACAATAATCCCGAGGTTTCAAGTTCCAACAATACCAATTTCTCCGCTGGTGGGAAAACCATATTCATCGGCGTTGAGTCTTTCTCAGGTGATGGGAATTATACCCTTGAAGTGTGGACTCACCCCAATAGTTCGGTCCCACAGGTTACGGTAACCATGCCCGATAAGGAGAGTGCTAATGTGCAATACACCAATCTGGTGGTCGGGACAAACTATACCCTTGACTACGAAATCCTCGACTATCCGGTCGCCGCCAATGGCACAAATTGGACTTCAGGGATGTATTATTGGGTTGCAAACCAATCCAGTATTTGGAACAATATCACCTTCTCGACTACCAATGCTGAAGGTTATTACGGGGTCATCGCCAGATTATACATTAACGGCACCATGGTTGCAGTTGATTACGACATCACATTTCACGAAATGCTTGAGAGCATGGTTGACTATGACGGTCGTAGCGGCAACTACAGCGCCTCCAACCTCACCTCGGGCGAGGCATACAGCGTCTATTGGGAAGTCTACGACAACGTAACCAACTCGACCGTCGATTCCGGATGGTCCAACTTCACCGCAACAGGCACGTCGTCTCAAGCCGCTCTCAATTGGATTGCACCAATGACGGCTGACGAACATTGGTTCATCGCATTTTTGTTCAATTCGAGCGGCGATATCATCGGCTACCATGAGGTGGATTTCTATCCAACTCTGCCCAGTGTCAGCATCACAGGATACACCAACGATGCCAATTCGACAACCAATTCTGTGGATGTCGAAGTCTCCGACCTTCATACAGATTACCAATTCTCATATCAGACCACCTTGTTTTCACAGAGCACTAACGGTACTCAGATGGCGCAGTCGAATATGAGTGTTATTCCCAGTACCACAGGTACCTGGCAGGCCCCTACCTTCAACTACAACACGCCTAACGCCACCGGCGTCTACTGCCTACAGACCAATCTGTATCAGAATAATACGTTGTTAGACACCGATTCGGTGTGTTTCAACATCACCTTAGATGCCGACGGTGATGGCGTCATCGACGAGAATGATCTCTGTCCCAATACCCCGCCTGGCGCCAGCGTCGATGCTGACGGCTGTGCCGACAGCCAGAAGGATACCGATGGCGATGGAGTCATGGACGACATCGATGCTTTCCCGAACGATGCGACGCAATGGGCCGATTACGATGGTGATGGCTACGGAGATAATGCCAGTGGTAACAACCCCGATGCCTTCCCGGCCGACGCCACCCAGTGGTCGGATGCCGACGGCGACGGATATGGCGACAATCCGGCCGGAAACAACCCAGACGCATTCCCGAACGATTCGACCCAGTGGTCAGATATCGATGGCGATGGCTATGGTGATAACCCGGCCGGTAACAACCCCGATGCATTCCCGAACGAGAGCACCCAGTGGGCCGACACAGACGGTGATGGCTGTGGTGACAATATGGGGGGTAATAACCCGGACTTCTTCCCCAACGATCCAACCCAGTGCGGTGATGCCGATGGCGATGGTTATGGCGACAATGCCAGCGGTAACAACCCCGACGCATTCCCGGCTGATGGCACCCAGTGGTCGGATGTTGACGGTGATGGTTATGGTGATAACCAGCAGGGCAACAACCCCGACGCATTCCCGAACGATTCTACCCAGTGGTCAGATATCGATGGCGACGGCTATGGCGATAACCAGCAGGGTAACAACCCCGATGCATTCCCGGCCGATGCCACCCAGTGGTCGGATGCAGACGGAGATGGCTATGGTGATAACCCGACCGGTGATGACCCAGATGCATTCACCAATGATTCAACCCAGTGGGCTGACTCAGACCAAGATGGCTACGGCGACAATGCAAATGGCAATGATGGCGATAATTGCCCGAATACTCCACTCGGAGAAGTGGTCGATGAATCGGGTTGCTCGCAGTCACAGATCGATGACGACATGGACTTGGTGATGAACGATGTCGATGCCTGCCCTGATACCGCCGCAGGCCAGAGCGTGAACGCAGTCGGCTGTGCGCAGAATCAACTTGATGACGATGGTGATATGGTCAACAATACCTGGGATAGTTGTCCGGGAACTCCTATGGGCTCAGAAGTAGACCTTGCCGGTTGTGCTGACAGCCAGAAGGACTCGGATAATGACCTCGTCAAAGATGATGTAGACCAATGCCCCAATACCGCCCCCGGAAGCGCCGTGGATGGCGTCGGATGTGCCGATGAACAAAAGGATACAGATAACGACTCAGTCTTGGATTCAGACGATATTTGTCCCTATACACCGGCAGGTGAAATACCTGATTCCAACGGATGCAGTGGTAGCCAAAAGGATACAGACAGTGATTATGTGACCGATGATATCGACCAGTGCTCTCAAACCGAGGCGGGAGCCAGTGTCGATGCGGTCGGATGTTCAGAGGCTCAGCGAGATAGTGATGGTGATGGCGTCAAGGATATCGACGATGACTGCGCCAACACCCCGATAGGTACCGAGGTAGGAGACGATGGTTGCGAAGTCGATGAGGACGATGATGGTGTGCCTGACTCGGACGATGACTGCCGACAGACAAACGCCGGTGCAGTCGTCGACAACAGGGGATGTGCCGATTACCAATCGGATTCGGATAACGACAATGTCATGAACGATATCGATGATTGTGCAAATACGGTGGCTGGAACTTCGGTCAATACTCGTGGCTGTGCTGATTATCAAAGAGATTCAGATGGTGACGGAACCTTCGATGATAAGGATGACTTCCCCGAAGACCCGGATTTCGACACCGATACCGATGGCGATGGAGTCGATGATTCGGTCGATGCATATCCAAAAGACGCCCTGCGCTCTTCGCTCGAAGAATCCAGTGGCACGTTGATGTTCGTATCGGTGGGTGTCATCATCGCCATCACCGCTGGTGTGCTGTTCTTCGTTCTCGGACGCAAGGATGAGGATGGAGTTTCCGCAGGAGCCGGCTTAGATGCCTCGAGTGAAGCGATGTTCAGTGGCGAATCATTGGAAGATATGTCGATGGCCACAGCTGTGGGAGCGAGTGCTGTGCAGGAATCAAAGGAGATGTTGACTGAAGAGGACTTCGCGGTTGAAACCCAGGAAACCCAGAGTACTTCGCAACAGTGGCAGGATGAGAATGGCGTCCATTGGACTATGAATGAAGATGGCAGTATGCTTTGGTATGATAACAACACTGCCGAATGGATTCCATTACAACAATAATCATTCGGTGAGGTTCTGTTCGGCTCGGAGTTTTTGCTTGTATTCCTTTATCTCGGCTCGGTGATTTTGCTTGTATTCCTTAATCACCGACAACTCCCAAAGTCTGGTAATTGAGCGCCATAGCAAGATGCTTATCGTGGCTGCGGTCAAAAGTGGATAGATCAGGTTGACGATGAACGGCGTCATCACTCTGGGGTCGGGAACCCATGACCTCAATATGCCAACCAGATAATCGATTATTTGTGCGATTGAGCCGGCGAAGAGCAGTTGTAAAATGATGAACCTAACTCGGTCTGCTAAATTATTCAGGCCGCGGTCGGCCAATAATCCATCCTTATGCCAGATTAGAAACAGGTTCATGTGCCGGGTTAGAATGGTAGGGAATACATACATCATGGTTACATAACCATGCATGACCAAGGTAACCAAGGTCCATATCGTTCGGCCGTTGTTATTCGGTGCATTCACTACAAAGAAGTAGAATAGAGGGATTCCTGTAAAAAACAGCCAAAAGAAACATACGGTGACATAAATGTCTCTTGAATGTTTGAACTCTTCACGATTCCATGATGGCATCTCATCACTCAACGGTAACTGACTTTGCAAGGTTGCGCGGCCGGTCGACATCGCAGTCGAGTTCCAGAGCGGTATTGTAGGCCAGTAATTGCAGCGGCACAACCGTCAGCAGTGGAGACAAAAGAGGAGTTGTAATCGGAACTGAAATCGAAATATCAGCCTCTTCAGCAATGTCATCTCCTTCCTCATGAATGAGGATGATTTTCGCCCCCCGGGCGCGGCATTCCTGAATATTGGACCTGGTCTTCTCCTTGAGTTCATCATTCGGTGCAATCACCACCACAGGACTCCCCGGTTCCAGTAAGGCGATTGGGCCGTGTTTCATCTCTGCCGCAGGATAAGCCAAACAGGGAATGTAGGCGACCTCCATCAATTTCAGCGCCCCTTCACGGGCTACGGGAGCGGAAACCCCGCGCCCGAGGAAGAGTACCATCTTGGCATCTTTTACCGCCTTGACCGCTTCCATGATTGGACCCGGGTTAGCGAGATATGCTTCCAACTGGTCTGGAATTGCATTCAGATTCTTGACCAAATCCCGACCCCGGTTTCTAGTCAGACTTCTAGCCCTGCCGATTTGAATCGAGAACATCACCAACGCCGCGGTCATGTTGGTGAATGCCTTGGTGCTGGCAACCGCCTGCTCAGGCCCAGAATGGATATACACGCCTCGTCCGCATTGTCGCGCGATGGTTGAGCCAACAACATTCACCACTCCCCTGACTTTTCCACCTTTGAGTTGTATTTCTTTGACCGCCGAAAGCGTATCAGCGGTCTCACCGCTCTGACTTACGGCTAAGAAAAGCGCCTTAGAATCGATGATTGGGTCATTATGTCGGAACTCGCTGGCGACGTGTGCCGATGCCGGAACTCGGGCGAGTTTCTCGATGGCCAATCGCCCGACTTGGCAGGCGTGAAGTGAGGTGCCACAACCGAGTAGGCGAACGTGGGGAATCTTCTGCAATTCCTTGGAACTCAGTTCAAGTCCGCCCAACTTACAATTCCCTTCGGAGGATAATGCTCGCCCAGAAATGCATTGTCGCAAAGCCTCTGGTTGCTCATGGATTTCCTTCAGCATGAAATGGGGGAATTCACCGAGATCAGCCTCACCCCAATCTTCCTCCAAGGTTGTGATATTCTGTGCCGCCCTACCACCTGAGAGTAAGTGCATCTGAACCTTACCGGCGCTGACGACGGCAATTTCACCATCCTCAAGGAATATCGCCCGGTCGGTGTGCTGCGTCAAGGCGTGTTGATCGCTGGCAATGAAAGATTCCCCTTCACCGATGCCGATGACCAGTGGCGAGCCATTTCGAGCGCAGATGATAATGTCCTCTCCCTCAAAGACTACGCAAAGCCCCCAAGTCCCACGCACCCGATGCAAGGCCCGGCGTACTGACGACAGTGGAGTGCTTCCAAGGTCCAGGTAATGGGCAATCAAATGAACGAGGACTTCAGAATCGGTTTCGGAGAGGAATTTGACCCCTTGCTTTTCCAATCGAGGTCGCAGTTGGCGAGCGTTTTCGATGATGCCATTATGGACTATTGCAACATTGTTTTGATTTGAGATATGAGGGTGGGCGTTCTCATCTGTGACCCCACCATGAGTCGCCCAGCGAGTGTGAGAAATACCGATGTTACCCTCGATTCCAGTTGGAATCATCGACGCTAATTCCGAGACTTTTCCGATCTTTTTTGCAACCTCAATCTGGCCGTTGATTACCGCAACACCGGATGAATCATAGCCGCGATATTCCAACCTTCTCAACCCTTCCATCAGCAGAGGGGTAGCCTGACGATTACCGACATAGCCAAAAATTCCACACATATTCACAACTCCATCTCTTCATCACACATCGGACAAGACATTCGTTTCAAATTATCATTCTTGACAGTGAAATGGGCACCGCATCCCTTGCACTCGACATGGCGTTCGATAACGCTCACCAACGGCTCAGGTAAGGCGTCCGGTGGTAGTGGGATCGGAGGTAGGTCTCCGAGAGAAATAGTGGGGGGAAGGTCACCCAATGGAGGTAATTGCAATTCGGGAAACTCTAGCTGGTCGAAAAGATGTGGTGGCGGGAATTCAGCGAGCAACTCCTCTTGCTCAGCCTTCTCAAGGCGCTCCATTCTACGGCGTAATCTTTCACCCGCAGTATCTTCCTGAGCCGCTTCTTTGAGGGTCTCGGCCAGAGTTGGACCCTCATCTACCAATTCAGGAACACTGACCTCAACCTCTTCTGCATCGAGGTCGATCGCCACCTTGACCTCCTCTTCGACTAATTCGACATCGGAGTCTTCGGTTTCAACTAGTACACCACCTTTTTCGATAAACTCGATTTCCTTCTGCCGCCCCCTTCTAATGATGACCGACACGACTACGAGTAATACGATGATAAGACCAAGAATGCCGCTTGCAATCTTGATTTTCATATCTCTGTCACCCGGAAGGGGATCGAGCACTCGGTCGAGGAAGCTCATCGTATCGTCAGAATCGCCGCCGCCAGAGGTTGGGTCGACCAGATTTTGCACGTAAAATCCACCCGCTTTCGACCAGTAGAGGAAATGAGTTTCTCCATCGACATCGGCCGAAGCGAAGAAGTATCCTTCCTCCAGAGATGCCGAGAACCCGGCTTCTTCTGGCATAATAATGCCGTAATGTACTTCCGGGCCTTGGAATCCAACCTTGTCAAACAATACTTGAACACCTTCGCCATCGGCGACGAAATCGATTGATGCCAAGCCCGGGGCAGAGTGGCGTTCGGCCTCATCTACCGACCAGGAACCATCAGTCACGACGTAAACCAGTTCGGCATTCGGGCCGACCCCTTCTCGCCATACTGCCATCACCACATCATCACCATCTATTACTGAGACGTGGAGATTCGGCAGTGTAGCATTGTCCCCAACGCCGGTTTGTATGCTGAGGGACTGGCCGACCTCGCCACTGGCATAGAACATTCCAACCCGGCTGATGCCGGTGGTGTCTTCTCGCATCGCCTCATAGAGAAAGTGAACTCTATCTTTGCCGATTGCCACTGCTGGAGCACTGCCTACATGAGATGAGATGTCGACATTGGGGATTACTGCGGGTGTGAGAACCCAATCCTCAGCCGCCGATGGATTTGTCGTCGACAACAGAATCAGATTGGTGATATCCTGATACGAACCACCGGTGGCGATATCACGATGGAATCCAGCGATAATCAATCGTTCGCCATCATAGGCCATCGACAAACCCCAATAACTGCCTTCCGATATTTTCAGTGGGGTGGTGAGTGACTGAACCTGAGAGGTTTTCCCTCGCTTATCGACGGTGACGAAAGCGACGTCGTGTAGAGTATATCCCTCCGCACTCTGAACCCGACGCGTCCAGACGATGAACGAGGTCTCTTCGCTAGATGAGATAATCGCAGCATGTCCGGCATAATCGCTTTCGATGGTCGTATCACCGGGCATGGTGAATGAACGAGAAATCGTCCGCAGGTGCAATTCTCCATCTCGGGTTGTGAGGAGATGACCGGAATCACCTACCCCGGTATAGCCGAGCGGTGTCTCAGTCGACAAAGTGGACAATTGGGTGCCCGAACCAACCAATTCCAAATCATCGAAAATCACAGTGAAAGTAGCAAAGTTATTGGTTTTATCATTCTCGATGACAGACTCATCCTGTAGTGCAGTGATGCGGAATTCGCGCACGATTCCGGTGCCTGCAGGGACTGCGCTCTTGTATACTTCATATTCCGTAGAAACAGTTGAACCGGCAATCACCTTAATCTCATATTGTGAATCTGCCACCTCTTGCCACCCTGCACCCTCAAGGAATTCCTCCAGATATATGGTCACATTCGCCGAGGCAACCTGCCCGACATTCTCAATTTTGGCGATGACCTCAAACGGCTCTCCTGAGGAAGGGATACGAGGGTTGGTTGAAATCGATTCAGGACGTACTCTCACATCGACCTCGTCAGGGCGCTCGTAGACATCAAAGGCGAAAGTGTAGTCGTTATTGGCGCGATTAGCGTCTCCGTGGGCATCGTTAGGGTCGATCGAAAGAGTCACATTCGTCATGCCGATGGTCTCCGGCATCCAATTCCAGAATATCACGGTATGAACTTCACCCTGACGCATTTCTGAAATCACCTGCTCCAATATTTTACCACCCTCCGGAGCGAGTCTGACAATGACCTCATTGACATCTTTGTCGCCGTTATTCACGACATCGAAATGTACCTCTATGGTCGACTGTACAAAAGCACCTTCGGCAGGCAATCCATTGAACAGGACTTGGACTCCACCATCGATGGCAAATTCAGGGGCGGGGGGTTCGTTATCGATTCGGAAGGTACGGCGAATCTCATCTGAAATCATCCCTGATTTGTTGACCAAGCGAACCGTCAATCGATGTGTACCATCATCGACGACAGTAGAATCCCAGGAATATGACCACTCGCCGGATTGGTAATAATTCTCCTCCAAGTTGTAGATGACCCCCCATTCACCTGAATCAACTCGCATTTCAATCGTTGAAGCGGCAATTCCTTCCCATTCTCCACCGAGTACCTCGATTCCCTGAATCGGGTCATGACCGGTCGGCTCGGTGAAGGTGATTTCGTGTTTGCCGACATTGAAGTATCTCGACGCGATATCCGATGCATTTCCAGCTACGGAAATCGCCCGAGCCTCAAATTTAATCTCATTATTGTCATCGAACCAATTTTCTTTGGGAGAGATATCGATGAACCAATTTCCTCCACCACCAGCACGAGTCCAATCCATTAGGGTCACGCCATCATAGGTTATCCTTGCCTCGACATATTCCCAAGACGCGTTTGCTGAGATATTCAACTCTCCCATGACTCGGTGAATATTGCCAACGACAAACCAAGACCATGTTGTCGGTGAAGTGATGTTCAGCGCTTCGCTGGGGTCCCCAATAGGCCCCTCCCCGCCGCCACTACTGTTTCCGCTGGCAGAATTGGGGTCACCATCGCAAGGAATGGACAATATCGTGTCGAGATAACAGGCGACGTTGGCAAGCCCGAAACCCCACTCGTCATTCCATCTATCGCTGACCCCGGGTTCTGAGGCTGACCCCTTGGCCTGACTGTGATTCTGAATGATATCACGAATCGGGTCGCCATCCGGACCTGGAGCGAGGTCTGGGTCAGCCGAGAGCATTATCGCAACGATTCCCGCGACCATCGGCGTCGACATACTGGTGCCGTCCTTCTCTTCATAATCCGAATCTGCCTTGCCGGCCTCGGTGAATGGAGTTCCGGCCGCGGTGTTGGCTGAAACCGAATTGATTCCCGAGCCTGGTGCGGTCACGGTCGGTTTCAATTCATCCCATTCATCTTCATCGCCATCGTCATCACGAGGGCCGGAATTAGAATAGGAGGCAACGGTGTCATCGCCACGGTCAATCGTATTACGATTATTCGCCGCCGCTACCGAAATCGCCCGGTCAGCATTGGCCGGCGATGGCACCCGCTGTTTGCCATCATTGCCCATCGCCACCACCATGACGATGCTTTCGTTGACGGCACGGTTGACCAGCCTTGATTCAGCACTACTGCCATTGCCACCGGTGTCGTCATTATTCACCGGACTGGAAAAGGTTCCAAACGATAGACTGGCAACTTGTATGCCTTGGCTTGAATCATTATTGCCCCAATCGGTATCGACATTCTGTATCATCCATTCTATGCCGTTGTAGGAGTACTGGGAGTTGGTGCCACCGGTATCGGTCAATACCTTGATGTCGACCAGATAGGCACCGGGAGCAACACCCATGTTCACCCGCCTCGCATCGCCGGTGCCCACGGCGATACCGGCGCAGTGCGAACCATGACCTTGGCCGTCATTCGGGTCTTCGCTACCATCGGTTAGGCTGGCGGTAGATGTGGCATCATAACCGGCGACCCATTTCTGGTCGCTATATGAATCAGCATTGAAATCAGGTTCGTCATCGACATCGTCGAAGTCATTGAGTGAGCGGTGCTCATTATCGACGCCGGTATCGAGAACCGCGAGGACTACTCCGTCACCACGATAGCCGCGGCTATGTGCTTCGTTGATGTAGGTATCACTGTCGCGCGCCAATACCGATGGGGTTGCGGTATTCAGGAAAGGCTTCAAAACATTCTGCATTTCAACCACGACTACACCATCTATGGCCCAAATGTCGAGGAGCGCACTGACGGGAACTTTGTCGACCGCTACCGCATCGAGGTAGAGCAGGGGTTTCCACCACGCCCCACCCTCTTGGCCGACCCAGCCATGGGCTTCAAGAACTGCGACTAGAGCGGCCAATTCACCTTGGTTGGGGTGCCAGGCGAAGTCGACGGTTATCGCCACCGTGAGCCGATCATCGGCGGCGATGATGGCGGTTGGAGATTCTGATTCATAATCTCCCGACAGAATCAACTGAAGTCGGTCATCCATCCCATTCCAGTCTCGGTCAGGGCCGTAGGATG
>JYMV01006238.1_pt1 | contig 22205 bp, 16 predicted proteins | sample 338911 | NCBI WGS metagenome assembly JYMV01 (sample SAMN03354496, study PRJNA234377) | hydrothermal vent metagenome | biome: Deep sea; feature: Hydrothermal plumes at the Eastern Lau Spreading Center, Western Pacific Ocean; material: Seawater | place: Tonga | collected 2009 | depth 2000 m m
ACATAGGCTGAACCCGGTGATCGTGGCCCCATCTTTATCAGACTTGGCTGCCACTAAAAAATTATTAGATCATTTTAAAACGCTATCTGATGAACAGTTTGAATACTTGACAAAACTCATGACCATGAGTTCTGCGGACTTCCTTGATGAATGGTTCGAGTTTGAACCCCTAAAGGCCACCATGTCTTCTAGTGGAATCATTGGCACATTTATGGGGCCACGATCACCGGGTTCAGCCTATGTAATGCTCCACCACTATATGGGCGATATTGATGGCGCATTCCGAGCCTGGGGATTCCAGCGTGGAGGAACAGGTGCTGTGAGTATGGCCATTGCACGCTCCGCAGAACATTTTGGGGCAGATATCATGACCGAAGCTCCCGTTGAAAAAGTGATCGTAAAAAATGGCCGTGCCGTTGGTGTCGCTTTGGAAAATGGCGATGAATATAGTTCTAATATTGTTATCTCCGGGCTGGATCCAAAACTATCATTTCTTAAATTGGTGGATGAAAGTGATTTGCCACAGGACTTTGTAAGTGACATTAATAATTTTCGTATTCGTGGTTCATCTGGTAAAGTGAATCTTGCTTTGGATGGACTACCCGATTTCACGGGTTTACCCGGTCAGGGGCCCCATTTGCGCGGTGCTATTTCTATTAGTCCAGATTTTGACTACATTGAGAAAGCTTACGATGATGCCAAGTATGGTAATTTTTCCCAGAATCCTTACATCGATATTATTATCCCATCGGTACTAGACCCTGAAATGGCACCACCGGGGAAACACGTTATGTCTTGTTTTGTCCAATACGCACCTTACGATATCAAAAGTGGGTGGGATGACCATAAACGGGAAGCATTCGGCGATGCGGTAATCAATGCACTTGCCCGGTTTGCGCCCAATATTAAAGATATTATTCTCCATCGGCAGATTCTGACACCAGCGGATCTTGAATCAACATTTGGTCTTACAGAAGGAAATATTTTCCATGGAGAATTAACACTTCAGCAATTATTTGTCATGCGCCCTGCTGTAAAATGGGCCAACTATAAAACACCTATAATAAATTATTATCAATGCGGTTCCGGGACACATCCCGGTGGCGGGATCACCGGATCTCCCGGGGAAATGGCCGCAAAAAAAATCTTAAGGGACTGGTAATGGAACAGTTTGATATGATTGTTGTTGGCGGTGGTGTGAATAGTTTAGTCACCGCATCGGTCTTTGGAAAATCTGGAAAAAATGTATTACTCCTGGAAACACGGAATCAGATTGGCGGTTTAGCTTCCACAACAGAATTTGCGCCGGGGTATAAATGCAATCTGGTAAATGATGTAGTGAAGTGGATCGATCCAAGAGTCCTGAAAAAACTGGATATTGAATCCCATGGTATGGAACTGTTTTCACCGGATGTGGTGCGAATCGCACTGGCAAACTGCCGCGTCCATTTCAACCCATTCTGACAAAGACGCCAAAGCCTGGAAAGAATTCACTAACTATATTGATAATCTTACCCACTTTTTAGAAAAGCTTTATGAATTGACCCCGCCAAAACTACCGGATGTTGGGCTCAAAGAAGCCCTGTCCATGCGCACCATGTTAACGCCTGTCCGAAAACATGGCACCCGGGGTTTAGTGGATTTCTTGCGCGTGATGCCTATGATGATGCCGGAGCTCATGGATGAATGGTTCGAATCAGAATTCCTCCAGGGTGCTATTTCTGCAGCCGGGATTCACCATATCACATTGGGACCTTTCGCTGCGGCTACTGGGTATAATCTTCTTCATCAGCATTTATATTCTGATTGCGTTTTTCACAATGCACATTTCATAAGAGGGGGAACGGGAAACCTGGCGGAAACATTGCTTAAGTCCGCTGAATCGGTCGGGGTTGAGATTCGCACCCATTCAACAGTACAATCCATTGACGTGGCCAATGGGATTTGCAGCGAAGTTACACTGGAAGGTGGAGAAATAATCACAGCCGCAAAGGTTGTTTCTGGTCTGGATCCTACGCATACATTCATCCGATTGGTCGGGCCGGCAGAACTGAACCCATCCTTTTTTACCCAAATCCGAAATATCAAATATCGTGGTAGTGTGTCTAGAATCCATTTTGCATTGAACAGTCTTCCGGAAATTAAAGGTGTTTCACAAGATCAAATGGGAACAGTTTTTTCCGTAAGCCCATCCATCAAATATATTGAACGGGCTGCTGATGCAGCCAAGTATGGATGCATCGCAGAAGATCCCTATGTTGAATTCACCATTCCATCGGTAATCGATTCTAACTTCGCTCCTGAAGGTAAACACGTTTTATCCGCCACAATGCAATATGCACCTTATCACTTACGAAATCAAACTTGGTCGGAAGAGTTAAAAGTCCAATTGAAAAATAATGTTGTCCGTGTTTTAGAAAATTATATCCCCGGATTTTCGGCTCAGATTAAATCTTCCGCTGTGTTTTCTCCTATGGATCTGGAAGATAAATTTGGCTTGACTGAAGGCAATTTAAATCATGGGGAAATGACCCTGAATCAGTTCTTCTTCATGCGACCAACCATAAGTTCAGCACAATATAAATCCCCCATAGAAAATCTGTATCTTTGCGGCCCTGGTACTCATCCCGGTGGTGGACTCCATGGTGCCAATGGCTTTAACGCAGCACGCGAAATATTGAAACTATAAAAAAAGAATTAATCGAAACGTTCAATTTGCTTACCAATGATGGATTCATTTGTGAATTTTTTACAGGGAGAAATACTCCGAATATTTAGTGAATGATCAATTTTTGGCAGACTCAAACTTCCAATAGATGCTGGATTCAACCCAATTAGATTTATCTATGGAATAACTAAGTCCCTCAATAAAAAAATGTGTTCATATATGAACATTCAAAAGTCATTACCGTTGAATCAATTGGCAGTGAAGGAATCCTTAATATTTCAATTGGAAAAGGGGAAATTAACTGTGCGATAGCTCTGCTCTTCACTAACGAATATACAAGAAAAATTGCAGGTGAATGGATGGGTTTTATTGTCACTATTTAGGGTTAGGTTTTCGTAACAAATCCTGTTCAAAAGTCTATGTTTAAAGAGGTAGTTGATGCTAATTTCAATTATAAATATTGGCACCAACTTTCTGATGGACGCCTTATAATAGGAGGATTTACAGGGCATGGTTTAGGATTTGCGGCAGGAAGCTCAAAAGTAGCCGCCGAACTCCTGGTTAATGGGTTCTCAAAAACGTCCGATTTGTTCCGTCCTAAACGATTTAATTTTAAAGGGAGAGCATAGAATTTGGCACAAGCTTTAGAAGCAGTCATTGTTACAGGGAAAAGAACCCCAATAGGATCTTTTCAAGGAAGTTTGGCAAACATTTCCGCACCAAAATTAGGGTCATTAGCAATTGATTCAGTTCTAAAAAAATCTAAAGTTCCAACAGATAGAATAGATGAAGTGATTATGGGAAATGTATTACCTGCGGGGCTTGGCCAAGCTCCAGCTCGGCAAGCGGCCCTTGGAGCGGGATTACCTAATTCTGTGGAATGCCTCACCATAAATAAAATGTGTGGTTCCGGATTAAAAGCTGTAATGCTTGCATCTCAGGCAATCCAAAGCGGGGATGCAAACGTGATCGTAGCTGGGGGAATGGAAAATATGTCCCAAGCACCCTATCTCCTTTCAAAAGCTCGAAAGGGTTACCGAATGGGAAACGGGGAAATTATTGATAGCATGATCCAAGACGGCCTTTGGGATGTGTACAATGACATGCACATGGGAAATTGTGCAGAACTTTGTGCCAGAGAAAGGAATTATTCCCGGGAAGTTCAGGATGCTGTAGCAATTAAGTCCTATACCCGGGCTCAACACGCACAGGAGAAAGGATTATTCGAAAAAGAAATCGTACCAGTTAAAATTTCCCAGAAAAAAGGAGAAATAGTTTTAGTCAAAGAGGATGAAGAACCGGGCAGAGCCAGATTTGAAAAAATTCCTACTCTGCGTCCTGCATTTGAAAAAAAAGGTACCATTACCGCAGCCAATTCTTCTAAAATCAGCGACGGGGCTGCAGCACTGCTGGTTACAAATTTAAGTACAGTAAAAGAATTGGGTATATCTCCCAATGTAAGGATTCTTGCCCAGGCTACCGCAGCTCAAGCGCCTGAGTGGTTTACAACGGCACCAGTGAAAGCAGTTGGAAAAGTTTTACAAAAAGCAGGAATGGAAGCCAAGGACATAGACTTATGGGAGATTAATGAAGCCTTTGCACCGGTGGCAATGGCAGCCGTAGATGAATTTCAACTTGATTGGGAAAAAGTAAATGTCCATGGGGGAGCTATTGCCCTCGGGCATCCAATCGGTGCTTCGGGCGCCCGTATTTTGGTGACCTTGATTCATGCTATGAATATAAGAAAAGCAAAAATTGGGCTGGCTACCTTGTGTATTGGTGGAGGTGAAGCATCGGCATTGATTGTAGAGCGGATAGAATGAAAAAAATCGGAGTGATCGGTGCTGGAACTATGGGAACCGGAATTGCTCATGTTAGCGCCTTGTCAGGTTTTGATGTCACCCTAGTTGACATCGAACAAAATCTGCTTGAGCACAGTCTAACTTCTATTAAAAAAGGCCTGAAACGGCAAGTAGATAAGGGAAAGATCTCTCAAGATGAAATGAATGCTGCTCTAGTTCGAATTCAGACTATAACAGAAATGAAATCATTGTCATCTGAAGATATTGTTATCGAAGCCGCGACTGAAGACAAAGAGGTCAAAATATCTATTTTCAGCGAGTTGGATACTTTCTGTCCGAAAAAGACGATCTTAGCTTCGAACACTTCCTCCATATCTATCTCACTTATTGCTTCAGCTACCAATCGTCCTGAAAAAGTAATCGGAATGCATTTCATGAATCCGGTCCCTATCATGAAACTCGTAGAAATTATTCGGGGGAAGTTGACCTCAGACGAAACAACGGAAAAAGTCAAAAATCTTGTTGAAGTGTTAAATAAAATTCCTGTTGAATGCAATGATTCTTCTGGATTTGTCTCTAACAGAATTCTGATGCCCATGATCAATGAAGCAGTTTTCTGTCTGGCGGATGGAGTGGCAACCGCTGAAGCAATTGATAAAATAATGACGCTTGGTATGGCCCATCCTATGGGACCTTTGACTCTGGCCGATCTAATCGGCTTGGATATCTGCCTTGCAATTATGAAAGTGCTCCATCGAGACATGGGTGATAATAAATACCGCCCCTGTCCTCTTTTGGAGGAAATGGTATCAGCCGGAAATTTGGGCCGTAAAACAGGACGAGGATTCTATAGCTATTAGTACAATAAAAAACACATGAATTTTCAATTAACAGAAGAACAGGAATTACTCCGTGATGTAGCGCGGAAATTTGCCGAAGAACATCTCGCTCCCGGGGTAATCGAGCGGGATGACAAAGCAAAAATGCCGGTTGATCAAATTAAACAGTTGGGCGAATTAGGTTTTATGGGCATCATGGTACCGGAAAAATGGAAGGGGGCCGGGATGGATACTGTCAGCTATGTCCTGGCCATAGAGGAAATATCAAGGATCGATGCCTCTGCAGGAGTGATTTTATCGATCAACAATTCATTAGTCTGCCAAATCTTTCTCGATTGGGCCAATGAACACCAGCTCAAATCTTACCTGACAAAACTTGCCTCAGGAAAATGGCTGGGAGCGTTCAGTTTAAGCGAACCTCAATCCGGTTCAGATGCCAGTAATTTGCGAACCTTTGCAGAAAAAAGTAATGGACATTATATTCTCAACGGGACAAAAAACTGGGTTTCAAATGGAATCAGTTCCGATTTGGTGATCGTATTTGCTCTGACAACAAAAGGGATCGGATATAAGGGAGTTTCTGCCTTTTGTGTAGAAAAGAGGACACCGGGATTGACCACCGGGAAAAAAGAGGAAAAATTAGGAATCAGGGGTTCTGACACTTGTGAACTATACTTTGAAAATTGCAAGATACCGGTTGAAAACCTGATTCAAGAAGAAGGTTCCGGATTTCATATTGCAATGAAGACCCTCGATGGCGGTCGAATTGGAATTGGTGCCCAGGCAGTGGGGATTGCCCAAGCTTCCCTTGACCGGGCATTGGAGTATTCCAAAGAAAGAAAACAGTTCGGGAAACCCATAAGTTCTTTTGGTGCAATTAAAAGTAAGCTCGCTCAAATGGCCACAAATATAGAAGCGTCCCGCTTGTTGGTTCTCCGTGCAGCTGCCTTGAAAGACAATCACCAACCATACACCAAAGAGGCGGCCATGGGTAAGCTGTTCGCTTCCCAAACTGCCATGGATGCTTCCAGAGAGTGTGTCCAAATTTTTGGTGGATATGGGTACATGCAGGAATATGGTGTTGAACGGCTTATGCGTGATGCTAAAATCACACAGATTTATGAAGGGACTTCTGAGATTCAAGAGCTCGTTATTGCCAGAACAATTTTGGAGGAATAAAAAGTGGAAGACATAGAAATTTTACAAGATATTGATTGGGATAACCTCATATTTGATTTATCACCAACGCGATCAATGTACATAGCTGAACAAAGGGATAACAAAGTCTGGGAAAGGGGAAAATTGGTACCGTTTGGGAATGTGTCCATATCACCAGCAGCTGGTGTGCTGAATTACGGCCAAGGGATATTCGAAGGATTAAAAGCTTTTCGGACCAGCCGAGAGCGTATTGTACTCTTCCGGCCGGGAAACAATGCTATTCGTGCCATTCAATCAGCAGAAAGATTGTGTATACCACCTGTCCCACAAGAAATGTTTATGGAAGCCATCCTGGAAGTTGTTAGAGATAATTCAGATTACATACCCCCCCTTGGAAAGGGAAGTCTTTATATCCGTCCTGTCATTTGGGGAACCGGAACAGTTTTGGGAGTAAAGCCTGCCCAATCTTACACATTTTTAGTATTTGTATCACCAGTAGGACATTATTTTAAAAACAGTGAGAAGTGTCTGCACCTAAAAATTACAAATAAATTTCACCGAACTTCTCCCCGTGGAACCGGGGGATTTAAAACAATCGGAAATTATGCGGCCTCCCTCCTGCCTCAAAAATTAGCAAAAAAAGCTGGGTTTGATGAAGTCATCTACTTGAATGCTGCCAATGAACATTTTGTTGAAGAAGTTGGATCAGCCAATTTATTCATTCTCAAAGATAATACACTGGTAACTCCATCTCTAACGGGATCAATTCTTCCTGGAGTAACAAGAGATTCCGTGATTCAAATTACAAAAAAAATATTGAAATTAGAGGTTCAGGAAAGAGAGGTTTCTGTTGATGAAGTATTAGATGCTGATGAAGTTTTCTGCAGCGGAACTGCCGTTAACGTAACATCGATCGGAGAAATTACAACGGATGAAACATTTAGAATAATCAGTGGCGGGAAAATTGGTCCATACACAAAGCGAATTGGCGAAATACTCTCAGGAATCCGCAATGAAACTCTTGAAGATCAATTCGAGTGGCTTTTCCCTGTATTCTGAAACTAGTAATAGGATAACCGTTCGCATTTTGCTCCAGATTTAAAATGGGTGGTAAAAAACATCCAAGAAGACTTGGGCGGGAAGGAGTATTCCAAGGGTTATATGCCCTGGAAATATCCAGCGAGCCAAAAGAAAAAGTGCTGGCTGACATCCTGAACCGCTATTCATTTAATATAAAAAGTCAAGCTTTTGTTTCAGACTTATTTTTCAAAACAGTGGAAAATAAAACTTGGCTGGAAAAGGTAATAATACGACATCTTGATAATTGGGAAATTAATCGGATCGCTCTTCTGGATAAGCTCATTTTACAAATGGCAATCAGTGAATTATATTTTATGGATGATGTACCTCCTAAGGTTACCCTCTCCGAAGCAATTGAAATTGCTAAAAGGTATAGTACCGAGGAAAGCTCAAGCTTCGTAAATGGTATCCTTAATGCAGTATACAAAGAAAGAGAAAAATTAAGGTGATCAAATCTGTATAAATTTCAACCTCTTTTACGTAAAACTAATTTGAATTTTTAAAAATGCAAACCATACTGAAAAAAGTTTTTGGATCGAAATCTGATAGGGAAATCAAAACCCTCTTACCCATTGTTGATGAGATCAACCAAATTACCGAAACTCTCGCTTCAAAAAGTGAGGTGGAATTACTCTCCAGAGCTCAGGAGATTCGTAAAGAGATTATTTTAGTAAGGGAATCCGCTGAACAGGAATTACAAGAAAAAAACCTACCGGAGAAAGAACTTAAAAAACTTCTTCAAAAAACAGAACAGGGCACACTGGATGAATACATGCCAGAAGCCTTCGCCATTGTTAAGGAAACATGCCGACATCTCATGGGACATTCCTGGAAAATGACCGGACAGACTACCGAGTGGAATATGATTCCCTATGACGTTCAGATTGCAGGAGCAATTATTTTGCACCGGGGAAAAATCACGGAAATGAAAACTGGTGAGGGAAAAACGTTAGTAGCAACCATGCCAATTTTTCTGAACGCGCTCACCGGTCGTGGTGTACATATAATCACCGTAAACGATTATCTTGCCCAACGTGATGCTGAGTGGATGGGAGAAGTCTATAAGAAGTTAGGGTTGACTGTTGGATATTTACAGAATTCTATGGATAACAATCAACGCAGAGAAGCTTACAACTGTGATATCACTTATGGAACGAATACGGAATATGGGTTTGACTACCTTCGAGACAACATGTCTCTGGCTACGGAAGACCAAGTCCAGCGTGGCCATGCTTTCGCTGTGGTTGACGAAGTAGACAGTGTTCTTATCGACGAGGCGAGAACACCTCTGATTATTTCTGGATCAGTGGATGCACCGGTGGATAATACTTTTCAGGATCTAAAACCTCTTATCCAAAATCTCGTACGAAAACAGAATTCATTGGTATCAGAATTTGTGAAACAAGCAGAATCCTATTTAAAGGAAAACAAGGAACAGGATGCTGGCCTTAAACTCCTTCAGGCAAACCGGGGAATGCCAAAAAATCGTCAGTTTAGGAAGATTTTTCAGGAATCTGGTATGATTAAACTAGCGCACAATGTTGAGTCCTCTTACCTACGTGACAAACAAATGCATAAAGTAGATGAGGACCTTTATTTCAGCATCGATGAAAAATCCCACATTATTGATATCACAGAAAAAGGACGACAGCTGCTTGCACCGAATAATCCAGAAACTTTTGTGATCCCTGATTTGGGTGAACTGCTGAATGACATCGATAGTCAAATAGATTTAACACCAAACCAGATTGCAAAAGAAAAAGAAAAAGCCCATCAGCTTCACGCAGAACGAAGTGGAAAAATCCATAATATTAATCAGCTCCTCCGTGCTTACACCCTGTACGAAAAAGATGTGGAATATGTTATACAGGATGGGAAAGTAATGATCGTGGATGAATTCACAGGTCGTGTATTGCCGGGAAGAAGGTACAGTGAAGGTCTTCATCAGGCTTTGGAAGCGAAGGAAAATGTTACCATTGAAAGAGAGACGCAGACTTTAGCTACAATCACAATCCAAAATTATTTTCGCCTCTATGATAAATTATCTGGAATGACTGGAACTGCTGAAACTGAAGCAGAGGAATTTGGAGCCATTTATAACTTGGATGTAACTGTGGTTCCCACTCATACTTCTGTTATTCGGGAAGATAGAGACGATTTAGTATATAAAACAAAACGCGAAAAATACAATGCTGTCATCGAAGAAATTTCAAACTGTCATAAACGGGGGCAGCCTGTTCTGGTCGGAACAATTTCTGTGGAAGTATCAGAACTGTTATCTCGAATGTTAAAACGTAAAGGAATTCTCCACAATGTACTGAATGCCAAACAGCACCAGAAAGAAGCTGAAATTGTAACCAGGGCAGGTCAATCAGGAGCCATAACCATTGCCACCAATATGGCGGGCCGTGGGACAGACATAAAACTAGGAAGTGGTGTAAAAGAAGTGAGCGGTCTTCACATCTTGGGTACAGAACGCCATGATTCCCGAAGGATTGATCTCCAGCTCCGGGGTCGGTCGGGCAGGCAGGGAGATCCGGGATCATCCCAGTTCTATTTATCTTTGGAAGATGACCTCATGAGGCTATTTGGCTCTGATAGAATTGCAGGAATTATGGACAAAATGGGTGTAGAAGAAGGAGAGGTTATTACAGCCAAAATGGTAACCAGGGCTATTTCCAATGCTCAGAAAAAAGTGGAGGGGCGAAACTATGGTATACGAAAACATCTCTTGGAATATGACGATGTGATGAATCAACAAAGGCAGGTGATTTATGATATCCGAAATCAAGCTCTCCATGGGGAAGATATGAAGGAGACAGTCCTGGAATTCATTGAAGAATATGTAGCGGACGAATTGGAATCCCAAGACAGTACCAATCCTGAAGACTGGAATTGGGAAAGCATAAAACAGAATATTGCATCCCACCTGTTGGTGGATGCCGATCCCGATTCCATGAAGAGCGAATTAAACAAAGATGACTTATCGATCGACGATGTCCGCGATTTTATTATAGAAAAAACAAAAAATGTGTACGCAGCCCGGGAATCGTTAGTCCCGGAAGAAATCATGCGTGGCTTTGAACGGTTTGTTGTGTTGAGAACCATTGATGAAAAATGGAAAGATCATTTATACAGCATGGATCAAATCCGGGAGGGAATTAATCTGCGAGCTTATGGACAGAAGGATCCCCTTCTGGAGTACAAGTCTGAAGGGTTTAACCTGTTTCAAATTATGATGGGTGAACTGAACAAAACGACGGTTCAAAGATTACTCAGAACCCAACTTCAAGGAATGGAACAAGCACCCCAAATGCGTGGACAACAGGTAAGAAATGTCCAGACACAGCATAAAGATACTACTGGAATGGGGTTTGCAGGACAAACTAGGGCCAGGCAGGCAAACCAACCTGACAAGCCTGCACGAACGCCTATTCATATTGAGAAGAAAATAGGTAGAAACGAAAAAATTACGATGGTAAGCCCCAGTGGAAAAAAAGTAATGATCAAGCATAAAAAACTTCAGCAATATTTGAATCAGGGATATACTGAAGTTTAGTAAGTCATTAGTCTGAAATCAACGATCTTTTGGAACCAGGTAAAGAATGACGACTGTTTTCAAAGTTTTACTGTAATTTTTCACAGATTTGCCGTGGTGGTGGAACTGGTAGACACGCTAGATTTAGGATCTAGTCTCCTCTGGAGGTGCAGGTTCGAGTCCTGTCCGCGGCACAAAAATACTTATTACAATTCTTTAACCAAACCACCGAATTTTCGGTTTATCTGGAAGCCCAGTTTATAAAATAATCCTGCCTGAAAAAAGCCAATGGTCACATATTTATACCGCTGATCTCTTAACCGATTAAATAATTCTTCTAGTAATTTCAGACTCAGATGTTTCTTCCGGTATGGATAACGAATGACAATTTTTTCAATGTAAGCAGTTTTCTCCTCAGTTTTTTTCCAGTAGACACCACCTACCATCTGGTTGTTAGAATTAATAAGCAAAAGAAACTCGTGTTGGGGCTGAAAAACACCAGGAAGATTAGCTTCACCAAGCAAAGAATGAAAGCGGGCAATCTCTTTTGGCTTGAATGGGGGTCGAATCCGGTATCTGTCACCAGTACTATCTTCAGCTAAAGAGATTAAGTCAAGCCGACTTTTCGAACCTGTTTCCCATACAATTAATTCTCCTTCTTCAGCAGCATCCAGATGTTCAAATAGAAGTCTGGTTAAAAAGAATTCTTCTTCTTTAGTAAGGGTAATATTCTCATGGATATGGTGGAGGTGAGATCCTAAATCTTCAAGTGTAACAGTCCTGGCTCTCAATTTCTTTTGGAGTGAAAGCAATTCATCAATCAATTCCGGGTTGGAATCCTTAAAACAGGACATGAGGAAAAATCGAATCCTTGTTTCCGGATAATCATCCAGTAGGTCTCTAAGACGATAATCTTTGTATAACTCTTGTAGAATTGAGCCTCGTGCCTGAACCGAAGCCTTCGGGTTTAATTCTAACCACCGCTGGTATCTCAATGATGCAAATACTACCTGCTTGGTCAAAATGCCATTTTCATTAACCTCATCAATAAATGAAGTAATCTGATCTTGAAGTAAGCCTAACGATTCTCCTTTTTGTTTTATCGGCTTTTTCTGAAACTCTTCTTGTAAATCCATCAGAAATTTAAGCCCCTGTTTCACTGTAACCACCTGAAGGAGGGCAGTAAATAGTACTTCCCAGCCTCCCATTCGTTTTAACCCTGGATAATCCTGTTCCGAAGTGATAATAAATCGACCATAGAGGGTAAATACAAAATCAGAAATGGTGGTGAAGTGTTTGCGGTCGGATATGGAAATTAACCGAGTTCCAGTAGCATAATCATGCCTGGGGACAATCAGGTTTTTTGTCGATGGATTAGCGGAATAAAGAACATATCCTGTTCTATACCAAAAATCCATATAAGCCATGAGCCCACCCCAAACGAAATGAAGCCATTGCATTTGCCATCGATCAGCAGCTTTTTCGCTTGCAATTTCTTCACGGTTTCGTTCAAGATGCTGGTAAAGAGTTTCACCGGGTATATACTCTTCAGTATACAGACCATACTTGGACCAATATCCACCGAAATCCTCTACAAGTTTCGGCCCATAAATGGAAGAGCCAGTTGTGATCAGCCACCTGATTTCATCCTGGATAAATAACTTACCTAGGTTTTCGTCAAGATTAATAACAAAATTATACGAGTCTGAACTTCTAGTCTGTACAAGGACGCGGAATACGCTTTTCCCATGATTACTACCCAGGAAAGAAACCCAAATTCCATTTTTCGGAATATCTTCCAACCTGATTAACCGGTGATTGGAAAAGAGGAAAATAGCCTCTTGAAGCAATACAGTATTCCCCATTGCTTCCATCAATCTTTTTCGGGATTCCTCTTCAACATTTTTATCAAAAAGAATTGTATCTCCCCAGGAATATTCATCATCTGTGTCTGGATCAATTGCTAAATGCCTATCAACTCCGACCCATTCCCTAAAACCGCTGGTGAGTGTCACTAATGCTTTTTTAACTGTAGAAAGAACCTGCTTCTTCGCACCGGACAGCTCCCATCGAATCAGCTCCACTCTTGCCCATATATAGCTTTTGGGGTGTAAAATACCATAAATTGCTATAATCTTTAAAAGAAAGCACAGAAAGGCCTGTTTTTTCGCATCGAGGGATTTTTCTTCAAGCCGTTTGGTTATTACATACTTGAGAAGAGTGTCAAAATGTTCCTGTTGAATACATTGAACATCAAAATCTATCTTTTTTATGTTATCAATCTTTTTCGACTTTTCACATACACTTGTTAGTGATTCAAGAAATACTGAACCGGTAATGTGAGGTAAAAGATACTCAAGAGATTTAATTTGAACCTTTTGCGAAGGATGGAATTGGAGACGAAGGAGAACTTTGTGAATTATTTCCTTAAAATCACCTGTATTATTTTCGAGGTCCTGATGCAGATGGTTCATTGCACTGGCCATATTGTCATTTTTTGGGTGATGTAAAACAATCGATGATTCGTGAAGAAGTTGCAGTGAGGATGCCTTTCTTTGGCTAGTGTTCTCCCTTTTGCCACTTGGGGTTTTGGGGAATCTTCCATCTCCCCATGGGAGTGAGCTCACATTGAGTTGTATTTCCGAATTGATTTCAAACCTTGATATCCGGAATGCGATAGAACCAATGAAATCAACAAGAGCTTGGTTGCCAACCCAGAGATAGGGAGAAATCATCAGCATTTCCAAATCTACAAATTCTTTATTAATTATATAAGAAAAGTCGCCAATCTGAAATATTCCGGAATTCGGTTGTATTACAAGTGACTTCGTCTCATTCCGGATAGATACAGTTTTTCCGTCCCAGTGTATATCAGATGGGATTATTCCTTTTTCTCTTATTAACCAGTTTGGTATGCGGATTTCAAATCCTTCACACATAAGACTGGTGTAAATTTTTTCGTACATTGGATTAATAATTTCTGCGAAATTTTTCAGGATAATATTTCGTTTATATGTTTCTTTACGGGTTAGTTCACCGTACCCTTCTGAAAAATCCCGTTGAATAATGGCAAAATTCACAATCCGTTCATACGGGGCAAGAAAACTGTTAACTGATTGCACCAGAGAACCAAAATAATCGCGAAATTTCTGTTTTGAATTTTTCTCTATTTCCAAAGGAATTTGTTCATACTTTGGGTAAAGTAGAACGGTATTATGCTCTCGTCCATCTCCGACAAGAAAAACTGATTTTATTGTGTCAAAATCCTGAAAAAGATTTTCAATCTTTTGGGGAGAGATGGTTTGTCCTCTATTGTTTTTATATATTTCCTTTTTTCTGCCAATGATGAAGAGATGGCCTTTTTTATGTTTGAAAATATCACCAGTGTGGAACCAATTGTCGGAATAATCGGTGGAAATAATTTCTCCAAAATAGCCTGGAGAAACATATGGTCCACAAATTAAAAGTTCACCATCTTCAGTAATTTTGGTTTCAATCCCGGGAAGAGACTTACCTACAGAATCCCGAAGATACTCGTCAACCGGTGTCATTGTGATTCCTCCGGTTGCTTCTGTCATTCCATAACCACTCAAAAGATGAATACCATTTTTCTGATAAAATTCAAAAATGTCAGGATCAAGATATCCGGCTGCCGAAAGTCCTAGTTTAAGCTTTCCTCCAGTTAATTTTTTCAAAACTGTTTTTATCTTTCCAGGTGGTAATTGATCATGTTGAGTTTGATTATTGATTTGTTCGTATAGTTGAATCCATCGTTTCGGAATACTAATGAAGACTGTAGGCTGGACAACCGAAAAATTCTTCAAAAGAGTTTTGTAAGCAGGAGATTCAGCAAAGGCATATGTAGCGCCCCAAAAAATTGTCCCAATCATTTCCAGGTACCGACCAAACGTATGATAGAGAGGTAAATAGGAAAGAAAAATATCGTTACTTGATAAATCCGGTAATGCGAGTGCCCGGGAAAACCGTTTGGAAATTATATTCATTTGAGTGAAAATAATGCCCTTTGGATTCGCTGTTGTGCCCGATGTGTACATAACAGTTGACACTCCATCATTTTCAGTTGTGTTTAATCGGTTTTCAAGTATGTCTTGAGGCACGTTTTTACCAATTGACAAAAATTCTTCCCATGTTTGGGATGGGAAATCAAGTGAGTACATATCGGGAAGTTGGGTTACAGATAAAACTCCTGAATTACCTCGGAGCTGATTGAAAAGATTGTGTGGTTCGACCCCACCAATAAAAAGATGTGTAACCCCTGCATGGTCAAGTATGTAATTCAAATCCGTTTTGGAAAGATTGATTGGGATAGGGACTATACGAAAATTGAAAGAAAGACAGGCTAAATCTAATAAGGCTGCATATAAAGAATTTGTTGTCAAAATACCGATAACTGGATGAGAGAAACCATCAGTTAATTTGGAAAGAGATTTGGCAATCCCCCAAATGTATTTCCAAGCTTGTTTATATGTAATAGTTACAATATTTTTCCCTTCAACAATTTGAAACAATGCTTTTTGGTGATAGGTTCCTACCCGCTGCATTATCAAATTACCTACATGAAAATTAGATTGCCTTGTTAAACTAATTAACAATTCAATCCACATTTCCTTTTTATCTGACTTATAAAAAGTCTTATTTACCAGAGGAAGATGACCAGCTTTGAGAAAGGAATGAACCGTTGCAGGAGGGTAGTTTCCCTCTAACAATTTCTGTGCAATGGTAAAAAGCAATGCTTCATCCGGTGATGAAGATTTTGCTTTTTCTATGACACTATTTATATACGAGCGAGAAAAATTTCTCATCATCGGAAATTAAGATATTTCAAGAAAACTTCTCGATACCTAATCAGTAAAATCTAATATTAGAGGAAATGGTTTTCCTTCATCTCTTTTAATTCTTTATCTTAAGTTCTCGTAAAAAATATTCACTTCACTTTATTATTTTAACATAATAAACCAATTTAGGTTAACCAATGAAAAATAAAAAAGAATCTGCTCTTTCTCTTACTCAACAAGAAATCACTGAATTACTAAAAACCACACCTTCTGGGATCAAAAAATATATTGATGAACTGGAAGGTCAGATTAAAAATCTATCTGAAATTGGAGTTGCACTCTCAAAGGAAAAAGATACGGGAAAATTATTAGACACGATTCTTCTTGAGGCCAAAAGAATTTCCTCAGCAGACGGTGGAACAATATACATGAAAACGGATGATAATCGCTTAAAATTTGAAATAATGATGACAGACTCCTTAGGAATTCATTATGGAGGGACATCGGCTGAACCTATTCCGGATACCATATACCCGGTAAAGTTGTACAATCCAGAAACAAACCAACCAAATCACAAGAATGTATCGGCCTATGCCGCATTGACAGGAAAAACAGTAAGTATTAAGGATGCTTATAAAGAGAAAGGATTTGATTTTTCCGGTACAAAAGGGTGGGATAAAAGACATGGATATCGTTCAATATCGTTTTTAACGGTGCCAATGAAAAACCATGAAGATAATATTATTGGTGTTCTTCAGTTATTGAATTCTAAAAATCCAAAGACAGGTGAAATCGTTTCATTTTCTACCTCGATAAAAATGATTGAAAGTCTTGCCAGTCAAGCTGCTATTGCAATCACAAACAAAAATTTAATTAGAGAATTAGAGGTTCTTTTTGAATCGTTCATTAAACTAATTGCAACCGCTATCGATAAAAAATCTGCGTACACCGGGGGACATTGCAGTCGTGTACCGGAGATTACAATGATGCTCGCAGATGCTGTTGGAAAGATTAAAAGCGGGAAATATAAGGATTTTGACATGACTCCGGATGAACGAAATGAATTATATATTGCAGCCTGGCTTCATGATTGCGGTAAAGTAGCTACCCCTACTCATATCGTAGATAAAGGAACAAAACTAGAGAAAATTTTTGACCGAATTGATATTATCAAGAATAAATTTGAGGTTCTCCGTCGTGACAAAGAAATTGAATTTTTAAAAAAAACATATAAGTTGAAAAATAGTGATAAAACCGCTTTAAAAAAACTCAAGGGTGAATATAAAAGACAAATGGAACAATTAGATGAAGATGAAGCATTCCTTGAGCAATGCAATATTGGTGGTGAATTTATGCTCGAAGAATTGCAGGAACGGGTAATACGAATTTCAAAATATCCCTTTAAAGAAAAAGGCAAGAAAAAACCCTTTTTATCAAAAGATGAAGTACGCAACTTAAACATATCCAAGGGGACACTGCTTCCCGAAGAACGTGAAATAATTAACAGTCATATCTCCATTACTATTGAAATGTTGGAACAGTTACCATATCCCAAACATTTAAAAAATATTCCTGAGTTCGCTGGTGGACATCACGAAAAATTAGATGGTACGGGATATCCACGGGGCTTAACTGAAAACCAAATGTCTCCACAGGCTAAAATGATCGCAATCGCTGATATTTACGAAGCATTAACCGCTGCTGACCGACCTTATAAGGATGGAAAAAAACTTTCAGAAGCAATGCGGATTATGGGTTTTATGAATAAAGATCGCCATATTGATAAAGATTTATTTAAAATTTTTGTGAAGGAAGGAATCTATAAAAAGTATGCGAAAAAATTTCTAAAACCAAATCAAATTGATAAAGTTGATGAAACAGTAATATTATAATGATAAAAAAATCCAATTAGTGACCCTGAAAATATCACCAGGAAAAATCTGCTGAGGATAATTGTTAGCATATGACTCTTGAAATTGCCATAGTTCTGGGTGTAATTACCCTAATGTTTATCCTGTTTGTAGGGGAGCTGTTTCCGCTGGATGTAACGGCATTGTCAATATTAGCAGTTGTATTGGTATTGGGCTATATCTCACCGGAAGAAGCCATAAGCGGATTTGCAAATCCAGCCGTGATCACCATTGCATTGTTATTTGTATTAAGCCATGCCCTACAAAAATCAGGAATATTGGAATATATGGTAATTCGTCTGAATAAACTCACTGAACGGTCTCGATTCCTTGGTTTGTTTGTTTTTTTGATATCGGTTGCCTTGGCTTCAGCCTTTGTTAATAATACGGCTATCGTAGCTATCTTTATTCCATTGACAATTCGTCTTGCTCAAAAGTATAATTTAAGTCCATCTAAATTGCTTATGCCGTTGAGTTATATCGCCATCATTGGAGGTACACTTACTTTAGTAGGTACATCCACAAATCTCCTGGTGAATTCAATTTATGTCAATACCATACCTTCATCGCCACCCTTGGGAATGTTTGAGTTCGCAAAATTCGGATTGGTTATGCTCGTTATTGGTGTGGCCTATTTATTAATAGCCGTTCCATTTTTAATACCATCCAGAACTGTAACGTCCAGTTTAACCAAAAGCTATCACATGGGTGGTTATTTGACTGAATTAAAAGTGAGTGAAGAATCCCCACTTGTTGGGCGTACTTGCAAGGAAAGAGCCGTAAATAAGAATTACGATATCACGGTTTTAGATATATTAAGAGATGGTAAACTAATCAGTAAAAATATTCGGGATACAATTATTTATCCAGAAGATATCTTATTTGTCCGGGGTTCTCTTGAAAACTTTTTACGCATGAAGGAAGTAGAAAAAGTCACAATGCTGACGGATGAAAAATTGACCCAGGATGAATTAATCCATGATGATAATACTCTGGTAGAATGTCTGATAACGAATCGGACAGATTTGGTAGGTAAAAGTTTAATGGAAATCAATTTCCGCCGCCGTTTTGGTAGTTTCATTTTAGCAATCAGGCGGGAAGGAGAGATTCTCAGAAAGAAAATTGCCCATGTTGTTCTTCAAGCATTTGATACACTTCTCATCTATGGACCAATTGAAAAAATTAAAGAGCTTTCTGATTCTGGTGATTTCATTGTTCTGGGTGAAATTGAAGCAACACTGCAAAAACATAAATATTGGTGGGTAAGCGTCGCAGTGATATTGGGCACAGTTATCCTAGCTGCACTAGGGATTGTTCCTATTTTGAAAGGAGCTTTGATCGGAGCCATATTTCTTTTAGTCATCAGAGTTATCACAGCGAATGAAGCTTATCAGAGTATTAATTGGCAGGTAATCGTGTTGATCGCTGCATTAATTCCTTTGGGAATTGTCATTCAAAAAAGCGGAACTGCTTTTTGGATTGGAACAGTATTAAATGATATTGCAAATGCATTTAATCCACTCATCCGTCCAACGATTATGCTGTCTTTAATATACCTGGTTACAATAATTCTGACGGAAACGACATCCAACGCCGCCACAGCTATTATTATGACACCTATAGCCATTTCTGCTGCTCAGCAGATGGGATTAGACCCCCGGACATTCGTGTTTGCAGTATGTTTTGCAGCTTCTGCATCATTTATTACACCCATCGGTTACCAGACAAATTTGATGGTTTATAGTCCCGGCGGTTATAAGTTTACTGATTATGTGCGCGTGGGATTGCCCCTTGCAATTGTATTATGGTGCATGGCAACCTGGTTAATTCCAATCCTCTGGCCCTTTGCTTCAATTAATGTATAGCCATTTCTGATCTTTTTCATCTAAAGAGAAAAAGAAAGGAATTAACATGAACGATTTCGTAATAACATACACAGATGAAAATTGGCAGGAAACCGTTGAAAATCAAATTGGATTGACCTTGATTTATATCTGGCTACCTAGAGTATGGCACATGTAGAACCATCGGTCCCGTAATCGATGAATTGGCTCAAGAGTTTTCAAGGGTAAAGTCACCATTGACAAACTGAATGCGGATGCAACACACCTTCCTGTTTTTCATGAGCTTCCTTCTGTCGCAGGAAATAAGCATTAATTTCTAGACTATTTAATCTAACTTTGGTGTTACCTATGGCTGAATCCAGACTAGAAGAATATTTATCCAACCCTGCAAAGGGTTTATGGAAATTAGCTATTCCGGTCATGGCTGGGATGAGCATTCAAACAATTTATTCTATCGTTGATATGGTATTTATCGGCCGGTTGAGTGGCAATGCCATTGCAGCTGTGGCTTTTAACATGCCCTTATTCTTTTTTGTTCTGGGGTTGACATTTGGACTGGGTGCCGGCGTTACTGCTTCCATAGCCCGATTCATTGGTGCAAAAGATAAAATCAGCGCTGATAACAGCGCAGAACATGCAGTGGTTCTGGGTTTAGGTATCAGCGTTGTATTAACAACTGTCGGGTTGGTTTACGGCAAACAAATTTTAGTCAGTATTGGTGCAACCGCTGATGTGGCTAACTTAAGCTGGTCTTATCTCAGAGTTATTTGTATTGGATTACCCTTTATGGTGCTGTCTGCGTTTTTTCGTTCCATCCTGGCTGGGGAAGGGGATACCAAATTTCCAATGACAGTAGCCGCGTTAGGGACTGTACTGAATATTATACTGGACCCAATTTTTATTTTTACACTTGGGTTTGGTATCCCTGGGGCAGCATGGGCAACTGTTATTAGCCAGATAATCGTTTTTATTATTTTTGTTTATATGTTGTTCGTCAAAGAGCATTCCTATATTACCTTTCGTTTAAAGGATTTCAAACCATCTTCTTTTATTATGAAAGATATTATTAAAGTTGGCCTTCCTGCTTCCATGTCCATGGTGATCATGTCTATCGGACAGTTAATTTTTAATAGGATTCTCGTTTATTTTTCCACTGATTCGGTGGCTGCCTACCAGGTTGGCGGACGAATTGATATGGTCATTTTTCTACCTATTATGTCCATAGCATTCGCATTAACAACTTTGGTGGGCATGTTTCATGGTGCGCAGAAATTGGACAAAGTAAAATATATTATTAAATACGGATTAACCAGGTCATTCATGATCACGGTGGTTATTTCTATTATTGTATATGCTTGTGCACCACAATTAATCATGGGTTTTACTAAGGATATTTATATCCAAAATACAGCGGTCAAATATTTAAGGCTTATGTCCATCGTTTATCCATTGGTTGCGACTGCCATGCCTTGTGGTCGTATTCTCCAGGGCCTTGGTCTTGGAATGCCTTTGTTAATCATTACGTCCATTCGTGTATTGCTAGTATCGTCTCCATTGGCAGCATTTTTTATTTTTATTCAAGGTCGACCTCTGGAATGGATCTGGTATTCCATGATGATCTCAACGGTTGTTTCATCCATAGTAGCGTTGACCTGGGTTTACTGGACAGTCAGGAAATTTCCATTAATAAAAACTCAAGCGTAACTATAAAAAACTGTCAATAAATCCGATAAACAATGCTATGAGAATCCCTTTTCCAATTATGTTTTAACTATATTTTTATAACCAGTTAAATGAATAAAATGTTTTTATTATTAGGTGTTGTTCTCAATAAAAACCAAATCAAATTTTGGAGAATTTTCAAAAAAACCACTTTACACCAATATTTCTATTTGTCTGTTAATTTACTTGTAGATAGATTTGGATCGCCAACCCGACAATTTGTAACGTACTTCCTTGCTTTACGGTATTTTTTCACTTGCCGATTTCGTCCTCTGAATGAAAAATTAGCACAGAAAAACGGAAATGGCTGAAGCAATAGAACTAGATTTTACCTCTACAAAAGTTAGATCCAAAGTACCAGATCCAAAAGTTCCGGAGGCTCTCCTCAACGTCAAGATAGATTCAGAACCATTGATTAAGTCAGATGGTGAATTACCCACTGAATTTCAAATAAACAATTATTATGAAAAAGATACCCTCGGTATGGATGTCTTGAAGAATAAGTATTTAGCCCCCTGGGAACAACATCCCTGGGAATTATGGACCCGTCAGGCAAAAAGCATTTCCTCCGTTGAGAAAACGAAACAGCTTAAAGATAAATGGGAGAAAAATTTCTTTTCTATACTTGAAGATTTCAGGTTTGTCCCGGGTGGTCGTATTATGCATGGAGCAGGCCGTGAGGACATTACAACAACATTAAATAATTGTTATGTTGTTGCTATTAAGGACGATTCCATAAATGCAATCTATGCCGCTATTAACGATGAAGCTCTTACCTATAAATATGGTGGTGGGTGTGGCCATGATCTCTCACTTTTGAGACCTGCAGGCGATGCGATCCATGGAAC
>JYMV01015578.1_pt1 | contig 22202 bp, 19 predicted proteins | sample 338911 | NCBI WGS metagenome assembly JYMV01 (sample SAMN03354496, study PRJNA234377) | hydrothermal vent metagenome | biome: Deep sea; feature: Hydrothermal plumes at the Eastern Lau Spreading Center, Western Pacific Ocean; material: Seawater | place: Tonga | collected 2009 | depth 2000 m m
CAAAAAAGAAGATGTAATCCCTGCGTTAAAACAAACCTTGAAAGATTTGCAATTAGATTACCTCGATCTTTATTTAATGCATTGGCCGGTTGCTTTTAGTCCTGAAGTAAAATTTCCTGAAAAAGATGAACAGTTCTTATCGTTAGAAGAAGTGCCATTAAGTGAAACTTGGGAAGCGATGCTTGAAGCCAAAAAACAAGGATTGGTAAAACACGTTGGGGTTTCTAATTTTAGTTCAACCAAACTAGAAAATCTTAGAAAAGAAACCACAGAAATGCCGGAGATGAATCAAGTTGAATTGCATCCGTATTTACAACAAAACGATCTTTTAGAATATTGCAGCGAACACGGAATTAACCTAACGGCTTATTCTCCATTAGGAAGCGGCGACAGAACCGAAGATATGAAAGCCGATGATGAACCGATTTTATTAGAAAATGAGGTAATTCAGAAAATTGCTAAAAAGCATAATGCAAGTCCTGCACAAATTCTAATTAAATGGGCAGAATTACGCGGAACCGCAGTGATCCCAAAATCGACCAATGAAGGTAGAATCGAACAAAATTTACAAAGTGTAGGTTACGAGTTAGACAAAGAAGACTTTCAAGAGATCGCAAAACTCGACAAGCATTATCGTTATGTAAAAGGTGATGCGCAATTTGCCACCGAAGGAAATTCTTACGAGAATATTTTTGATGAATAGTTGAGTAGACTTGAGTGGTGAGAATTTATAATTAGAAAAAGCTCCAAGAAAATTACTTTTCTTGGAGCTTTTTAATATTTAAAGTTATAATTAATTTTAACTATCTTAGTAAGAGAAAAAGCTTGTGTTATGAATACGATAGACATTAAAAAGAAATTAATTCAACAGATAAATTTATCATCTGATAAAACGCTTTTGAAAGAATTATATGAATACCTGAATCGAGAAAATGAGACGCAAGGGATTTTTGAATTAAATGAAGCGCAACATCATTCCATAGAAAAATCTAGAAAAGAAGTAAAAGATGGAAAATTTTTAACTCCTCAAAAAGCAAATCAAGAAATTGAAGAATGGCTAAACAAATAATTTGGTCTTTAACAGCACAACTTGATCGTAAAGAAATTCTCCTATATTGGATAAACAGAAATAAATCACGTACCTACAGTAAGAAATTGAACAAGTTATTTATAGAAGCAATTCAATTAATAGCTGAATTTCCTTAAATTGGTAAACCTACTACTCATAAAACTGCTCGAATAAAAATTGTTCGCGACTATTTAATTGTTTATGAATACGATACAACAAAAAATTAAATTATCATTTTAAGGATTTGGGATAGTAGGCAAAACCCTAATCTAATTTCGAATTATTGATTTTATTTCAGATTAGTCTTAATTATAAAGCTCATCATTCCGGACTTGATCCGGAATCTCATCCTACTATGAAAATCTTAGTATGATTATAAAAAAACTCCCGAAATGATCGGGAGTTTTTTTATTCGTCATGCTGAACTTGATTAACTACGTTGAATCTTTGATTTCAGCATCTCATCAACGTAAGTTTAAATATTATTTCTTCGGAATATTTTGAAGCACTTCTTTTAAGAACTTCCAGAATTTCTGAGTAGAAGAAATACTTGCTCTTTCATCTGGAGAATGTGCTCCACGAATCGTTGGTCCGAAAGAGATCATATCCATTTTTGGATAATGGCTTCCGATAATTCCGCATTCCAAGCCGGCGTGACAAGCAGCGATATGTGCTTTTTCTCCGGTTTGTTTTTGGTATAATTCATCTAAAACTTTCAAGATCGCTGAATCTGGATTTGGTGCCCAACCCGGATAATCTCCACTAAAATCAACTTCAAAACCTGCCAACTCAAAACCGGCACGCAGACTGTAAGCTAAATCCCATTTACCGGATTCTACAGAAGATCGTGTTAAACAAGAAACCTCGGCTTCACCATTGGCAATACTTACCTTAGCAACATTGTTAGAAGTTTCTACTAAATCATCAATATCGGGACTCATTCTAAAAACGCCGTTATGCGCTGCATAAAGTGCTTTTAAAATTGCTGCTTGCGCTTCTTTTTCCATTACTTTTTCCGGAGTTGGAATTGCTTCCGCAGTAATAGTAAGATTTTTTTCTAGCGATTTAAATTCTGTTTCAATAGAAGTTTTTATCAATTCAAAAGCTTTCTCGAAAGCAGGTTTGTTGGCTTTTTCAACCACAATCGTTGCTACACTTTCGCGCGGAATTGCATTTCTTAATCCGCCACCATTTACTTCAGCAATACGAATATCTGCTTCTACAAAACAATTGTAAAGAATTCGGTTCATCAGTTTATTGGCATTCCCCAGACCTTTGATAATATCCATCCCCGAGTGACCACCATTTAATCCTTTCACGGTTAGTTTTAAAGCTTCAACATCACCACTCACCTGCTCTTCTGCATAAGTTCTGCTAGCCGTAATATCGACACCACCGGCGCAACCAATGCCAATTTCATCATCTTCTTCGGTATCTAAATTTAATAAGATCTCACCTTCTAACACCGAATTATCCAAGTTTTTAGCTCCGGTCATACCGGTTTCTTCATCAATCGTAAATAAAGCTTCGATCGCCGGATGCGCAATATCGGTACTTTCTAAAACTGCCATCGCTGCGGCAGCGCCTAAACCATTATCGGCACCTAAAGTGGTTCCATTTGCACGAACCCAATCGCCATCGACATACATCTCGATACCTTGTGTAGCAAAGTCGAAAGTGGTATCGTTATTTTTTTGATGAACCATATCTAAATGCGACTGCAATACAATCATCGCACGGTCTTCCATTCCTGCAGTAGCCGGTTTTTTGATAATTACATTTCCTGCTTGATCGACGATGGTTTCTAGACCTAAATTCTCTCCAAAATCTTTCATAAACGCGATTACGCGCTCTTCTTGTTTTGAAGGTCTTGGCACCGCATTTAAATCTGCAAACTTATTCCAAACCGCTTTTGGTTCTAAATTTCTTATTTCTTGACTCATGAATAGTGTTTTATTATTAATAAAAAATAATGATGAAAGTAAATGATCGTCACCCTAAACTTGATTCAGGGTCTCCTTACAAATTTTTAATATATGATGAGATGCTGAATCAAGTTCAGCATGACGCTTAAACCATATTATTTTCAATTTTCGCAAAGGTATTGTTTCTCGAAGCAATTATAAAATTTGTCGCCCAAGCTTTAGTTTGTATTTTTAGCTTGTGAAACAACGACATTATTTTATACTTGCGCTTTTATTGCCTATTCAGGTGGCTTTGGTTTCGATCGTGGCTAAATTTCCGCAGTTGATAGAAACTTATTACAGTAATGGTATTTATCCGTTTATTTCGAAATTAGAACGTTATGCGTTAGGTTGGTTGCCTTTTTCATTAGGCGATCTTTTATATAGTATTTTAGTGATTGGTTTAATAAGATGGATTTACTTCCGCATTAAAACACGTTTTAAAAAACCTAAACATTGGATGTTAGAAGGTTTCGCTGCACTTTCTATTCTCTATTTTTGTTTTCACGCGTTTTGGGGTTTAAATTATTACCGACTTCCTTTACATCAATCGTTAGAAATTGATCACGAATATTCACAAGAAGATTTGGTGAACTTCACAAAACAACTTGCGCAAAGAGCCAATGAACTTCATCTAAATTTAGTGAAGAATGATACCGTAAAAGTTGATTTTCAGTTTAAAAATTCAGAAATTAGGAAAATTGCGGTAGAAGGTTACCATAATATTGAACATGAGTATCCTGAATTAACCTATCAAGGTCGAAGCATAAAACCTTCTTTATTCAGTATTCCGCTAACGTATATGGGATTTAATGGTTATTTGAATCCGCTAACCGGTGAAGCGCAAGTCAATAATCAAATCCCGAAATTTAAATTACCCAGTACCACGAGTCACGAAATGGGACATCAAATTGGGTTTGCGAAAGAAAATGAAGCCAATTTTATGGCGTGTTTAACGACGATGAATCACCCGAATCCTTATTTTAAATACGCCGGTTATACGTTTGCATTGAAGTATTGCTTAGGGGAAGTAAACCAGACAGATCCTTGTGAAGCGCAGAATATTATAGGGATGCTGAATTTAGGAATTATAAAAAACTACCGAGAAGTAAATAAATTTTGGGAGGAACATGAGAACCCGTTAGAGCCTTTTTTCAAGATTTTCTATGGTGGTTATTTAAAAGCTAACAATCAGCCCCAAGGCATCGAAAGTTATAATTATGTAGTCGCGCTTTTGGTGAATTATTTTGAAGGCGAGCATCAATTATAAGCTATTCTCAAAAAGAGCTTATTCTGTTATATTTTCTAAAATCACTACCTTTACCGGCTAGAAAATCAAGCTATGCGCAAGCAAATAAGTAGTACTCAAAATAAAACCGTCAAGCAACTTTTACAACTTCAAGAAAAGTCGAGAAATCGAAAGAAAGAAGGTCTTTTTGTGGTGGAAGGCATTCGGGAAATTCAATTAGCTCAAAAAGCGAACTATGAATTTGAAGCCGTTTATATCTGCAAAGAAGTTTTTACAGAAGAAGAACTAAAAAATTTCTCTTTTGCTGAACATTTACTTACCGAAATTACTACGGAAGTTTACCAAAAAATCGCTTATCGAAGCAGTACCGAAGGGATTTTAGCCGTAGCGAAAACTAAAACGCACGATTTAGAAGCCATTCAGTTTGAAACTGAAAAACCTTTAATTCTCATTGCGGAAGCTCCTGAAAAACCGGGAAATATTGGAGCTATTTTGCGTACCGCCGATGCTGCGAAAGTAGATGCGGTAATTATTGCTAACCCGAAAACAGATTTGTACAACCCGAATATCATTCGATCGAGCGTGGGTTGTGTGTTTACCAATCAAATTGCCACGGGAACTACTTCAGAAATTATTCAGTTTTTAAAAGAAAAAGAAATTCATATTTATTCAGCGATTTTACAAGAATCTGAAATTTATACCGAGCAAGATTTTAAAAAAGCTACTGCGATTGTCGTGGGAACGGAAGCTGATGGTTTAAGTGAAGAATGGCGAGTAAATTCAACTCAAAATATTCATATCCCGATGCAAGGCGAGATCGATTCGATGAATGTTTCTGTAGCCGCCGGAATTCTCATTTTTGAAGCGAAAAGGCAACGGAGATTCAATTAATAATGTTTAATTATTAATAAAATGTAATTGATTAAAATTCATAATTATGAAAGAAAATATGATTGCAAAAAAGAGTTATGCCTTTGCTATTAAGATTATTAAATTGAATAAAATATTAATACAGAAAAATGAATATGTATTATCTAAGCAAATTCTAAAATCGGGAACCTCTATTGGAGCAAATGTAGAAGAAGCCATTGGAGGTATTTCAAAAAAAGACTTTAGAGCTAAAATGAGTATTTCTTATAAAGAAGCTAGAGAAACAAATTATTGGCTGCGACTTCTTAAAGACACCCATTATATTATAGAAGAAAAATTTAATGATTTAAATAATGACCTTTTAGAAATACTTAAAATTCTATTCAAAATTATCGAGTCCTCTAAATAAAGAATTATTCATTATTCATTATTCATTATTCATTATTCATTATTCATTATTCATTATTCATTATTCATTATTCATCATAAAAACATGACTGCACAAACCGTATTTTATATCATTATTGCCATTTTACTTTTCGATTTTATCGTCGATCAAGTGTTAGATGCATTAAACGCCAAGCATTTTGAGGATGATTTACCTCAAGAACTTCAAGATGTTTACGACGAAACCGAATACGAACGCTCGCAAGCTTATAAAAAAACTCGCTATAAATTCGGTGTTCTTACTTCTGCCTTTTCATTGGTGTTAACTTTAGCCTTTTTCTTTCTAGATGGTTTTGCTTGGGTAGATGGCATTGCTCGATCAATTACCGACAATGATATTTTGATCGCGCTTATTTTCTTCGGAATTATCATGATCGGTAGCGATATACTCACTACTCCATTTTCATATTACAGCACGTTCGTGATCGAAGAGAAATTTGGTTTCAACAAAACCACGAAAAAAACTTTTTTCTTCGATAAAATTAAAGGTTGGTTAATGATGGCGGTTCTTGGCGGCGGAATTTTAGCTTTAATTATTTGGTTCTATCAATTTGCCGGGAAAGATTTTTGGATCTATGCTTGGGCGCTAGTTACCGTATTTTCTGTGGTGATGAATATGTTTTACAGCAAACTTATCGTGCCACTTTTCAACAAACAAACTCCGTTAGAAGATGGCAGTTTACGTACTAAAATTGAAGCTTACGCCAAAACAGTTGGTTTTACGCTAGATAAGATTTTTATTATCGACGGTTCTAAAAGAAGTACAAAAGCCAATGCTTATTTTTCAGGTTTTGGGAGCGAAAAAAGAATTACGCTTTTCGATACCTTAGTGAACGATCTTGAAGAAGATGAAATTGTTGCCGTTCTCGCCCACGAAGTTGGTCATTATAAAAAGAAACACATCATCTTCAACCTTTTTGCCAGTATAATTACTACCGGTTTCACACTTTGGTTATTATCTTTATTTGTGAGTAGTCCCCTGCTTTCTCAAGCTTTAGGCGTAGAAGAAACCAGTTTTCATATCGGTTTAATTGCCTTCGGAATTTTGTATTCGCCAATTTCAGAAATCACCGGATTATTAATGAATTTACTAAGCCGAAAATTTGAATACCAAGCCGATAATTATGCAAAAGAAACTTTTGGCAGCGCTCCGTTAATTAGCAGCCTTAAAAAGTTATCGAGCAATAGTTTAAGTAACCTTACGCCACATCGCGCGTACGTTTTCTTTCATTATTCGCACCCAACACTTTTACAACGAATTCAGAATTTAAAGCTGAAATAATCGCATACTTTAGTATATTAGTCGTATGGTTTTGACGGAAGAAGAAATAGAAAAAGAAAACAAAAGAATTGCCAAGCAATACAAAGAATTGCTACGCATAAGTTATCGCACCTTAACCGATGACGATAAAACGCTTATTCGGCAAGCTTTTGAAACCGCAGTAGATGCGCATAAAGAGCAACGCAGAAAATCTGGTGAAGCCTATATTTTTCATCCGATCGCAGTGGCAAAGATCGTTGCTTCAGAAATTGGGCTAGACGCAACTTCTATTGCAGCAGCTTTGTTGCACGATGTGGTTGAAGATACCGATTATACGCTTAATGACATTGAGCAAATGTTTGGCGAAACGGTGGCAAGAATCGTTGACGGACTCACAAAAATAAGTCATCTAAAACCGGAACGAGATGTTTCTCTACAAGCAGAAAACTTCCGGAAGATGTTGCTTACGCTCAATGATGATGTTCGAGTAATTATCATCAAAATTGCCGATCGTCTTCATAATATGCAAACGATGGATTCGATGCGTGCCGATAAGCAAGTGAAAATCGCTTCAGAAACGCTTTACATTTACGCTCCGCTCGCTCATAGAATCGGTCTTTATAATATTAAAACCGAATTAGAAGATTTGAGTTTAAAATATACTGAACCAGAAGTGTATCAGGATATTTTAACCAAAATGAAAGAAAGTAAAGAAGATCAAGATCTTTACATTCAAGATTTCACCAAAATAATTACCGACTCGTTAGATAGAGAAAAGTTAGCTTACGAGATAAAAGGTAGACCAAAATCGGTTTTTTCTATTCGGAAAAAAATTCTGAAGCAAAACATCACTTTTGACGAAGTGTACGACAAGTTTGCAATTAGAATTATTTATAAAAGCACGCCGGAAGATGAAAAGTTTTTGGCTTGGAAAATTTATTCCATCGTTACCGATCACTTCCGCCCTAACCCAACTCGTTTACGTGATTGGATCTCTTCACCCAAATCTACCGGTTACGAGGCGCTTCACATTACCGTAATGGGACCAAAAGGTCGCTGGGTTGAAGTTCAGATTCGTAGTGAACGCATGAATGAAATTGCTGAAAAAGGTTATGCCGCGCATTATAAATATAAAAATGAAGGCGAGCAAGAAGATCAAAATTTAGATCAATGGCTCAATAAACTTCAGGAAGCCTTAGAAAACAATGAGGTAAATGCCGTAGATTTTGTTGAACAATTTAAACTGAACCTTTACTCGAAAGAGATTTTTGTATTCACCCCAAAAGGAGATTTAAAATCCTTACCAAAAGGCGCTACGCCGCTAGATTTTGCCTTTAGTATTCATACAGAAATTGGGTTAAAAACACGTGGTGCCCGAGTAAACGGTAAACTTGTGCCTTTAAGTCACGAATTAAAAAGTGGCGATCAGGTAGATATCATTACTTCAGAAAAATCGAAACCGACCAACAACTGGTTAGATTTTGCAAATACGGCAAGAGCTCGTTCTAAAATTAAATCTTCTTTAAAAGATGAAAAGAAATTAATTGCAGAAGACGGGAAAGCGATTTTAACGAGAAAATTAAAAGCTCAAAAAATTCCGTTTAACGATAAAACCATTGCGCAACTGGTAAAATACTTCAAGCTAAAAACCAGTTTAGATCTGTTTTATCGAGTAGGTATTGGTACGATCGATAACACCAAATTAAAAGAATTTGCGGCATCGAGAAGTAACGCATTTGTTTCTTTCTTTAAAAATAAAATTAGAAAACCGAGTGTTCCTCAAGATATCGATCGCGAAGAGATCACTCATAATTACGACCAATTAGTTTTTGGTGCAGAAGAAGAAAAACTAGAATACAAGCTTGCCAATTGCTGTAATCCAATTCCGGGAGATCCTGTTTTTGGTTTTATTACGGTGAACGAAGGTATTAAAGTGCACAAAAAAGATTGTCCTAATGCCATTCAGCTTCAAAGTAATTATGCTTACAGAATTATTCAGGCTAAATGGATAGATTCTTCTCAACAGGAATTCTCTGCAGTGATCAAATTAAATGGTTTAGATAACTTAGGTTTGGTAAGCGAGGTGACTAAAGAGATCTCTAACAATCTTCACGTAGATATGCGAAAAATTTCTTTTGAAAGTCACGATAGTGTTTTCCAAGGAAAGATCACGGTTGTTGTGAAAAACAAAACCATTCTGAAAAAATTAATGGATCGTTTGAAAAAAATAAACGGAATTGATAAGGTTACCCGTGAATAAAGTTTAAATTTGCAGGCAGAATTATGGAGGAAACAGAAAAACAAAAAAACGACCAAGCTGTAGTTAAAAACGTATTTACGAAGTTTTTAGAAGAGAAAAAACATCGTAAAACACCCGAACGTTTTGCTATTCTTCAAGAAATATATGATAGTGACGAGCATTTCGACATCGAATCGCTTTACATTACCATGAAGAATAAAAATTACCGCGTAAGTCGTGCTACTTTATATAACACGATAGAATTACTATTGGATTCTGGTTTGGTTAGAAAACACCAATTTGGTAAAAATCAAGCACAGTACGAAAAATCTTATTTCGACAGACAACACGATCACGTAATTTTAACCGATACCGGTGAAGTGATCGAATTTTGTGATCCTAGAATTCAATCGATCAAACAAACCATCGAGGAGGTTTTTGATATCGACATCAATAACCACTCATTATACTTTTACGGAACCAGAAAAACATCCAAATAAACTTTATTTATGGCAGTAGATTTGCTACTTGGGCTACAGTGGGGAGACGAAGGAAAAGGTAAAATTGTAGACGTACTCACCGCTAATTACAATATTATTGCCCGTTTTCAAGGTGGGCCAAACGCAGGACACACCTTAGAATTTGACGGCATTAAACACGTATTACACACGATTCCTTCAGGTATTTTTCATAAAGATGCCATTAATTTAGTGGGGAACGGAGTAGTAATCGATCCTGTAATTTTCAAAAAAGAATTAGATAATTTAGAAAAATTCGATCTAGATTACGTTTCAAAATTGCTAATTTCTAGAAAAGCTCACATCATCTTACCAACACACAGACTTTTAGATGCTGCATCAGAAGCTGCTAAAGGTAAAGCTAAAATTGGTTCAACTTTAAAAGGTATTGGCCCAACGTACATGGATAAAACCGGACGTAACGGTTTACGTATTGGTGATTTAGAAATGAACGATTGGAAAGAGAAATATAGAAACTTGGCAGATAAGCACGAGTCGATGATCTCTCACTATGGCGTAGATATTCAGTATAACTTAAAAGAATTAGAAAAAGAGTTTTTCGAGGCGATCAAAGTCTTAAAAAAATTACCTTTTATCGATTCTGAAGAATATTTGCACCGCGCACAAAAAGAAAATAAAACGATCTTAGCTGAAGGAGCGCAAGGTTCTTTATTAGATATCGATTTTGGTACATACCCGTTTGTAACTTCTAGTAACACTACAGCTGCCGGAGCTTGTACAGGTTTAGGGATCGCACCTAACCAGATCAACGAAGTTTTCGGTATTTTTAAAGCATATACTACTCGTGTAGGAAGCGGACCTTTCCCAACCGAATTATTCGATGAAGACGGGAAAACCATGGCAAAAGTTGGTAACGAATTTGGAGCCACTACCGGAAGACCAAGAAGATGCGGTTGGTTAGATTTAGTTGCTTTAAAATACGCAGTTCAAGTAAACGGTGTCACGCAATTAATGATGATGAAAGGTGACGTTTTAAGTGGTTTCGAAACGCTTAAAGTTTGTACCGGTTACAAATATAAAGGTGAAGAAATAGAACATTTACCTTATAATATTGAAGAAGAAAACCTTACTCCTATTTACAAAGAGATTAAAGGTTGGAAAGAAGACTTAACTAAAATGACAGAAGAGTCAGAATTTCCTCAAGAATTTAAAGATTACATCACTTTTATCGAAAAAGAATTAGAAGTGCCGATCAAGATCGTTTCTGTTGGTCCAGACAGAAAACAAACGATTATGAGATAATTTCTTGAATTTGAAATATAAAAAAACGCTTCAAAAATTATTTTGGAGCGTTTTTTGATTAACACAAGTTCAAAACAAACAAATTCTTATTTTTGAATAAAATTTTTGCTGTTGAAAAATTTCATTACCTATATACTTTTCAGTTTCGTATTGCTAACTTCAGCAATAAGTTTCGCCCAAAAAACTGAACCTAAAAAAATAGATTATACCAGTGATCGCTCTTATAAAGATGAAGATAAATATCCCGGAGCTTTTATTTTAGCCAAGATCGATAAACAAGTTTATTTTAATCACGAAGGGATCGAAGTTTGGTGCGATCAAGCCATTTTTTACCGAGATGAAGATTTTTTTAAAGCCTACGGAAATGTAAAAATGAAGCAAGGCGATACCATTAATATGACGAGCGATTACGCTGAATATAATGGTCAAACCAAATTTGCTTTTGCCAGTACCGATGTAAAACTTACCACACCAAGCAATACCTTAACAACCGATACTTTATTTTTCGACCGTATTAAACAAGAATCTTTTTACCGTAGCGGCGGTAAAGTAAAAGATACTGCAAGTACGATTACCAGTGTTGTAGGAAGATATTTTATGGAACAAGAAAAATATTCTTTCAAAAGAGATGTGGTGGTTACCAATCCTGATTATGTGATCAACTCGCAGCAGCTCGATTTTTATTCGGCAACCGGTAATGCTTACCTTTACGGACCTTCGACCATTACCAGCGAAAACAATAAAGTCTATTGCGAACGCGGTTATTACGACACTAGAAACGACAAAGGTTATTTTGTTAAGAATTCAACGGTTTATTACGATAACCGAAAGCTGGAAGGTGACAGTATTTATTTTAATCAAGCAGAAAGTTTTGCTTCGGCAACCAACAATATAAAAGTTACCGATACCGCTAATCAATCGGTGATTCGAGGGCATTATGCGGAAGTTTTTCGAGACAAAGATTCATTATTTATTACCAAACGAGCCATTGCCTCGATGAAGCAAGAACTTGATTCTATTCATATTCATAGCGACACTTTAATGATCACCGGTAAACCGGAAAACAGAATTATTCGCGGCTTCTATCATTCAAAAATGTATAAAAGCGATATGAATGGGAAATGTGATTCTATTCATATAAACGAGAAAACAGGACTCACTCAAATGATTGGCAAACCGGTCGTGTGGTCTGGCAACAGCCAAATGACGGGTGACAGCATTCACTTAATTAACGATCGAAAAACCGAAAAAATGGATACGCTAAAAGTATTTTATAATGCTTTTATGATCCAAAAAGATTCGATTGAAGGTTACAATCAAGTAAAAGGAAAAGAAATGTACGGGCTTTTTGATGATGAAAACCAACTTTCGGAAGCCAATTTCATTAAAAATACAGAAACAATTTATTATAGTTTCGACGAGGAAGGTACTTTGATCGGTATTAACAAAGCGATCTCCTCATCGATTAAAATTCTTTTTGATGAAAAAAATGTTTCTGACATCTATTACAATACCGATGCAGAAAATATTCTTTACCAAGAAAGTGATTTCCCTGAAAATGCTCGTAGACTGAGAGGTTTTAATTGGCGCGGCGACGAACAAATAACAAGTAAGCAAGATTTATTTTCAGATGAAGCTCCGCTAAATCTTCCGAAGATCGAAGGCATTCCGCTTCCTAAGGAAGAAGAATATTTCTTTGAAGAACGCGATGAAGAAGACGGCGAATTGCTGAATGAAAATTCGCGCTTAAGCCCGGAAATACTTCAGCATCGAGAAACCGATGAGATCTTAAAAGATAGCATTCCGCAGCAAAAAAAGATGAAAAATATTCCGCTTAAAAAAAAAAAAAGAAAGCAAGTAATTGAATAAAGATTTTCTAACATATCAAGCGCAAACTACGCCTCACCCATTAGGTTTAGAGGTTTCAAGCGCAAAAGGAAGTTATATTTACTCAACCGACGGTAAAGCACATTTAGATTTTGTTGCCGGAGTTTCTGCCTGTAGCTTAGGGCATTCACACCCAAAAATCGTGAAAGCCATCAAAGAGCAAAGTGAAAAGTATTTGCACGTCATGGTTTATGGAGAATATGCACAATCTCCTGCTGTAAATTACACAAAGCTTTTAAGTGAAAAAGTCGACATCCCTAACGCAAAAACTTACTTGGTGAACAGCGGAACCGAAGCCATCGAAGGCGCTCTAAAATTAGCGCGTCGTTATACGGGAAGGCAAGAAATTATTGCAGCACATCGCGCTTACCACGGAAACACCATGGGATCGTTAAGTTTAATGGACTTTGAAGAACGCAAAAAACCATTTGAACCTTTATTGCCGGAAATTTCGTTCCTGAATTTTAATGATGAAACGAGTTTAGATACGATCACTAATAAAACAGCGGCGGTTATTTTAGAAACCATTCAAGGTGGCGCAGGATTTATTCAGCCGAAAGATGATTTTCTAAAAAAGGTAAAACAACGTTGCGAAGAAGTTGGTGCGTTATTGATCTTAGATGAAATTCAGCCTGGTTTTGGTAGAACAGGCAAACTGTTTGCTTACGAACATTTTGGGATTATTCCCGATATTTTGGTAATTGGTAAAGGAATGGCCGGCGGTTTACCGGTTGGCGCTTTTGTTGCTTCCGAAAAGTTGATGGATTCTCTCAGCGATAATCCTAAAATGGGACATATTACCACATTTGGCGGCAATCCGTTAATCGCAGCTTCAGCCTTAGCCACTTTAAAAGAAATTACTTCAACTCCATTAATTGACGAAACACTAGAAAAAGAAAAGCTGTTTAAAACTCTATTGGTGCATCCGTTAATTGAAGAAGTTCGCGGTAAAGGTCTAATGTTAGCCGCTATCGTTTTTTCAGAAGAAATTGCTAATCAAGTCATTTTAGAAGCAAAAGATAACGAACTCATTCTCTTTTGGTTGTTATTTGAAAAACGAGCGGTAAGAATTACTCCGCCACTAACAATTTCAAAAGAAGAGATCGAAAAAGGTTGTAAGATCATCCTTACAATTTTAGATAAAATTTATAAAAATTAGGCTGTTAATTACTTTGTTAACAACAAACGCATGTTTTTTTAGAATTCAGCGTTATACTAAGTAAATTTAATACAGTAGAAATCAGTAAAATTTCGTGTATGCAGTTAAGTCAAAACGAAGATCACAATTTCTCTCTTTCCAAATTCGAATCGATGCTTAAAACCAACGACGTTTTATTCTTTGATTCTAATGAGTTCGAAGGAATTATTTTTCACTATTTAGAAACCGGAAAATTCGCTTTAGCTAAAAAAGCGGTGAAGCTTGGTTTAGAACAACATCCCGATGCGAGCGTCTTAAAATTATTTAAGGTAGAGATCTTGATCTTCGAGAATAAACTTACTGAAGCCGATTTATTATTGAATGAATTGCACGAGTTAGAACCTTCTAACGACGAAATTTATATACAGAAAGCCAATATCTTCTCGAAACAAGATAATCACGAAATGGCGATCAATACGCTAGAAACGGCTTTAGAATTTACTGCGGAAGAAGCCGAAATCTATTCGCTCATGGCAATGGAATATATGTTTCTTGAAGATTACGAAAACGCGAAGCTTAATTTTATGAGTTGCTTAGAGTTAGAAAACGACGATTACGCCGCGCTTTACAATATAATTTACTGTTTCGACTTTTTAGAACAACGTCGAGAAGCGATCGATTACCTTAATTTATTTTTAGATAAACATCCTTATTCTGAAGTTGCTTGGCACCAAGTTGGCAAGCAGTATTTCGATTTAAAAGAATACGATAAAGCCTTAGCTGCCTTCGATTTTGCCATTATTTCTGACGATTATTTTGTCGGCGCTTATATGGAAAAAGGTAAAGTACTAGAAAAAATGGGGCGTTTAAAAGAAGCGATCGAAAATTACCACATCACTTTAGAACTTGACGATCCTACTGCTTTTGCTTATTTAAGAATTGGCAAATGCTACGAGAAATTAAAAAAATCGAAATTAGCTTTAGATTTCTATTCTAGAGCAGTCGATGAAGATCCGCTTTTAGATAAAGCCTGGATCGCTATTACCGATTTTTATGCTAGAAAACTCAATTACCCAAAAGCGCTATATTACATAAACAAAGCCATTAGTATCGATAGCGAAAATGTATTGTATTGGAAACGTTTTGCGAAGATCAATAATCGTTTAAATTATGTTGAAGAAGCAGAAAAAGGCTACCAAAAAGCAATTGAATTAGGTAATTACGAATTAGAAACCTGGATCACTCGCTGCGATTTACTTATTAATTTAGGTGAATTTGAAACCGCTTTGGACACGATGTATCAAGCCATCGAATTTTATCCTGAAATAGCAGAGATCGAATATCGTTTAGCCGGTTTATATTTTTGTTTAAATCAAGGAGATCGTGGTTATTACCATTTAAAAAATGCGCTAAAGATCGATGCTGAATATTCAATTATTATTGAAGAATTATTTCCGGAGATCTTCAAAAGAAACAGCGTAAAAACCTTGATCGATAAACACGTATAATTCGTAACATAAACGAGTATTCTTGCTCCCTTTCAAAAGTAATTTTAGTACTTTTACTTTTTAAACGAGCATATGCAACGAAATTTTAAAGATTACTTCACTATTGCGCTTAAAGGAGTAGCGATGGGTGCTGCAGATACCGTCCCGGGAGTTTCCGGCGGAACAATAGCTTTTATTTCAGGGATTTACGAAGAATTAATCACCACGATTGGTAATGTAGATATTTCACTTTTTAAAACCTGGAAATCTCGAGGTTTTAAAGCATTCTGGAATCAGCTTAACGGTGGTTTTATCGTTTCGCTGCTACTTGGTATTTTGTTTAGCGTTTTTACGTTTATGCGCTTAGCCAATTATTTACTTAAAGAGCATCCGGTACTTATTTGGTCGTTCTTTTTTGGGTTAGTAGTTGCCAGTATTTGGTTTGTTGCCAAGCAAATAGATAAATGGAAAATTTCAACATATATCGCTGCAATCTTAGGAGCTGCAGTTGCGTATTACATTACCTCGCTCCCACCGGCAGCTTCTTCAGACAGTTATATGTATTTATTAATTTGTGGCACGGTTGCAGTTTGTGCGATGATCTTACCGGGAATATCGGGTGCGTTTATTTTGGTTTTAATGGGCGCTTACCGAAATATCACTCAAGCCGTTCACGATTTCGATTTCAAGAAAATTGCGTTAGTTGGCTTGGGCGCTATTGTGGGATTACTTACTTTTTCTAAAATTTTAAAATGGCTTTTTGCACATTACAGAAATATCACTTTAGCAGTGTTAACCGGTTTTATCACAGGTTCACTCAACAAAATCTGGCCTTGGAAAAAAGTTTTAGAAAGCACACAAATAGAAGAAAAAGTGATCGTTCTTAAAGATAAATCGGTGTTACCTTCTAATTTTGAAGGTGATGCTCAACTTTTATTCGCCATTCTTTTAATGCTTGCCGGTTTCTTTTTAATCATTATTTTAGAGAAATTAGCAGAACAGAAGCCAGACGAAGATGCAGCAAACCCGAACACTTAGAGACAAAATATTCTTAGTTTTAAAAGGTTTAGCCATGGGAGCCGCCAATAAAGTTCCGGGCGTTTCTGGTGGTGTGGTTGCTTTTGTGGCCGGTTTTTATGAAGAGTTTATTTATTCGCTTCAAAAAGTAAATTACAAAGCATTTTTACTGTTGATCAATGGTCGATTTAGAAGTTTATACCATTATGTAAACGGTAAATTTTTAGGCTTACTTATTTTAGGAATGGTGATTAGCTACTTCAGTATTTCTAAATTACTCGATTTTCTTATTGAGCATTTTGAATTATACGTTTGGTCGGCTTTCTTCGGGATGATCATCGGTTCGATCTATTATATTTCTAAAGATTTTAAACTGAAATCTTTCAGCAATTTACTCTTTATTTTCTTCGGAATTGTAGCCGGCGTCGGCATTAGCCTTATGGAACCCGCTACCGAAAATGATAACCTTTGGTTTGTTTTTGTCTGCGGAATTATTGGGGTTTCCGGGATGACACTTCCGGGACTTTCAGGTTCTTTCATCTTAATTCTTATCGGCAATTACGTTTTACTGCTCGTAGATTCTGTAAATGCGCTTTTCGATACGCTTACCGATATCGCAAAATTCGATTTTTCTTTTGTAGATAACCAAGAAAGAACTAACTTACTTAAGGTTTTAACCTCATTCACTTTAGGTTCTGTAGTTGGTTTAGTTACCTTATCGCACGCATTAGGTTATGTTTTAAAGCATTACAAAAATATTACTTACGCGGTGATTATTGGTTTTATTACCGGTTCGTTAGGCGTTGTTTGGCCATGGAAAGAAAAAGTCTTTAAAACCCGAGGCAACGGAGAATTATTAAAAGACGCTAACGGAAATCTAGTTTTAGATAACTATGATCGATATTTACCGCATTTGACCGATATGACCACTTGGATCGCGATATTTTTTATAATTTTGGGAATATTAATAGTGTTAGGTTTAGAACGCTACGGAAATAAAAACGCCAATACCAATACAAATGGATAAATACGGATTAGTAGGGAAAAATATTTCTTATTCATTTTCTAAAAGTTATTTTGAAAAAAAATTTGCTGCGGAAGAAATTCACGCTCGCTATCAAAACTTTGACTTACCGAGTTTAGCAGATTTTCGAGAAATTGTTGCGCACGAGAAAAACTTAAAAGGTTTAAATGTAACGATCCCTTACAAACAAGCTATTCTTCCGTTTTTAGATCAGTTAGACGAACAAGCTGCAAAAATTGGTGCGGTAAACACCATTCAAATAAAAAATAAAAAGCTCGTAGGTTATAACACCGATTGTTTCGGGTTTATGAAATCGCTTTTTCCGTTACTCGAAAAACAACATACCGAAGCTTTAATCTTAGGAACCGGCGGCGCTTCTAAAGCAGTTGCTCACGCACTACGATCTCTGGGCATCGAATATAAATTTGTTTCTCGTAACCCAAGTAAAAATGACTTTTCTTACGATCAAATCACGAAAGAAGTGTTAGAAAAGCATTTTTTAATTGTGAATTGTACTCCGTTAGGAACGCATCCTAATTTGGATGAAGCTCCTTCACTGCCGTATGAGTTTTTAGATCATCGTCACTTATTGTACGATTTGGTTTACAACCCGCCGCTAACCACCTTTTTAGCAAACGGAAAAGTAAAAGGCTGTAAAATTTATAATGGTCAAAAAATGCTAGAATATCAAGCAGAACGTTCTTGGGAAATTTGGAACGAAGATTAATAAAGAGTTTTTTTAAGATTTCTACTTTTTTTTGCAGACTAACTTAGGAGTTACTATCTTTCAAGACTAATTTAAGATGAACTTAAACATTGAAAGATATGTCTGATAAAGAAAAATCTCAATCACAAGAAGAGAATACCAAAAAGCAAACTTCTTTACCCGCAAACGAAGAAGCAAAAACGCCTGAAACTCATTCTGAAGTAGAACAATCGATGATCGACGAGTCTCAAAAAGAGCCGTCTAACACGACTAACGAAGAGCTAAATTCTACCAGCGAAGATGCAGAAGATGAAGCTACGGCGCAAGAACCTTCAGCAGAAAAAGAAAAAAAAGCAAGTAACGAAAATAATGCTCACCAAGATGAGCTAGACGACGCTATTGCAGAAGATAGCGAAGATGAAGATGCGCACGAACGCCACGGGATCGAAATGAAAGATTACCACGCGATGTCGATGCCGGAGCTTGTGAGAGAACTTTCTTCTTTAGTGAAAAATGAAAAAGTTCAGCATATTAGAGACCACGTTCAAGAAATTAAAACAGAATTTGATGCGAAGTTTGAAGAAGAAATGGAGCAGAAAAAAGAAGATTTCTTAGAAGAAGGTGGTAACATTATCGATTTCCATTATTCGAGTCCGATCAAGAAAGAATTCAACTCGATCTATTTCGACTATAAAGAAAAAAGAAATAATCATTACCAACAGCTCAAAAACAACCTTCAAAAAAACTTAGAAGAACGTTTAGCGATTATTGAAGAATTAAAAGGAATGATTGGTGCCGGTGCCGATATGGGTGCTAACTTTAGCCAGTTTAAAGAACTTCAAGAACGTTGGAAAAAAGCCGGTCCCGTACCAAGAGAGCAATACAAAATGGTATGGAACACCTATCACCATCACGTAGAAAACTTTTATGATTTCTTGCACCTAGATCGTGAGTTTAGAGATATGGACTTTAAGCACAACCTAGAGCAAAAATTAAAAATGATCGCTCGTGCAGAAGAGTTAGCAGAAGAAACCAACATTAATAGAGCATTTAGAGAATTGCAAATGCTTCATAAAATGTGGAAAGAAGATGTTGGGCCGGTCGCTAAAGAATATCGTGAAGATATTTGGGAGAAATTTAGTGAAGCGACCAAAAAAATTCATGAAAATCGCCAAGCTCATTTTGCCGATCTTGATAAAGTAAAAGAGAAAAATTTAGAAGTAAAGCAACAAATCATTAACGATATTAAAGAAATTGCTGATAAAGACATTACTTCACACAACCAAGCGCAACAACAAATTAAAAAAATTGAAGCGCTTAGAGATCAATTCTTTAAAGCAGGAAAAGTACCTTTAAAAGTAAACGAAGAAACTTGGCAGGCTTTTAAAGAAAACGTAAGAACGTTTAACAGAAAGAAAAACGCTTATTACAAGAATCTCAAAAAAGAACAATACAAAAATCTAGAGAAAAAGCTTGAACTTGTTGAAATTGCTGAAGACAATAAAGACAACGAAGACTTTAAAGCAACGACACCAATTATGAAGAAAATCCAGTCTAACTGGAAGCAAATTGGTCACGTTCCTAGAAAAGACAGCGATAAGATCTGGAAACGTTTTAAAGACGCTTGTAACCATTATTTCGATAGACTTCACGCCGTAAGAAACGAAGAGAACAAAGAAGAAAATGAAGCTTTCGACAAGAAGAAAGAATTATTAGATGCTGCAAAATCTTTAGAACTTCAAGGCAATCCTGAAGAAGATCTAAAATTGATCAAAGCTAAGATCGCAGAATGGAAAGAAATTGGGCGCGTACCTTATAATAAACGTTACATCGAAGGTAAATTCAATAAAGTATTAGATCAGCTATTTAGTCAATTAGACATTGGTAGAAAAGAAGCTGAAATGATGAAGTACGAAAACCGCGTACAAGCTTTAGATGAAGCCGACGATTCTAGACAAATTGAGCGTGAAGAAAGCTTTTTACGTAAGAAAATTTCAGAAACAAAAGCAGAGATCACGCAGTTAGAAAACAATATGCAATTTTTCTCTAATGTAGACGAAAGCAACCCAATGGTTCGAGAAGTTCTTAAAAATATAGAACGACATAAAATACAATTAGAAACCTGGAAAGCTAAATTGAAAAAAGTAAGATCGCTTTAATCAACAAATCTAGATCAACACATTTTTATGGCTTCAGGAATTTTTGCAATATTAGATGATATTGCTGCTTTAATGGACGATGTCGCTACGATGAGCAAAGTAGCGGCAAAAAAAACAGCCGGTATTTTAGGAGACGATCTTGCCGTAAATGCAGAAAAAGCATCGGGTTTTGCGTCTTTACGTGAGATACCGGTGCTTTGGGCAATTACCAAAGGCTCTTTGCTTAATAAGCTAATTATCTTACCTATTGCCTTTTTATTAAGCGCCTTTTTACCTATTGCGATCACTATTATATTAATTATTGGTGGTTTATATTTAGGTTTTGAAGGTGCCGAAAAAATCTATCATTATTTTGTACCTCACCAACATTCTAAAAAAGAAGAAATTAAGGGTGCAAAAAGTAAAGAAGAGATTTTAGCCATAGAAAAAGAACGTGTAAAATCTGCAATTCTAACCGATTTTATCTTATCGGTAGAAATTATCATTATTGCTTTAGGAACCGTCGTTGGTGAGCCAATTTTACAGCAAATTATTGTAGTGAGCGCCATTGCTATATTAGCTACCGTTGGTGTTTATGGCATTGTTGCGCTAATTGTTAGAATGGATGAAGCTGGTTATGCTTTAATTGAAAAAAGCGATGAACAAGCCGGTTTCAAACTTAGCTTAGGTAAATTTTTGGTCGCTGCACTTCCTAAAGTGATCAAGGGATTAACTTTTATTGGTACGATCGCATTAATGCTTGTTTCCGGAGGAATTTTTGTACATAATGTTGAATTTATACATCATTTAATTCCGGAAGCTATTCCTTCTATTATTGCTGAATTTGTTGTCGGACTTATCTTTGGTTTTGCTGCATTTTTAGTTGTTCAACTATTTCTAAAATTAAAAAAATCTTTCACTAATTAAGGTTTAAATCTTTTCTGAAGTTCTACATCACTTAAAGCTGACAGTAATTTAATTTGGTATTTTTTTTGATAAATAATTTTTCAAAAAAACAGTAAATATCATGAAAAAGTTAGCATTAGTTGTTTTGAGTTTAGGCTTTTTCTGGTCTTGTTCTTCACAAACTGAAAAAGCAACATCTTCTAAGAATTACGAAGATATAAAAGGTAAAAGTCCACAAGGTAATTGGGAAGTTCATAAAGAGTTTGATGAACACGGAAACTTGATTAGAAAAGACTCGACCTACTCCTATTCTTGGTCGTCTGTAAATGGTAAGCAAGTAAACCCACAAGAGATGGATAGTTTAATGGCAAAAGCTCGTAAAATGATGCAAGCGCATATGCAAAGTTTTAATAGTGCTGGTTTCGAGAGTTCTTTTGATGATAATTTTTTTGGGGAATCGATGCTGAATATGAATCCTTCGGAAATGAGAAAGAAAATGATGCAACGTATGCAACAAATGCAAGCACAGTTTTTTAACGATCAAAACTTCTCGGAAGGTTTTGAAGATTTAGAAGAATCTACTACTGAAAGATCTACTGAAAAAGAGGTTGAAACTGAAAAAACAAAGTTCACGAATTCTTCACAGCAAATTTAATTTCTTGAGAGTTGAATTCTAACAAAAAAAATCCTGCAAGGTCTCTTTTTGACCCTGTTGGTATTGATTATAAATTTTTGAACATTATAAACCTACAAGGTTATACAAACCTTGCAGGAATAGAGAACATTAAAAATTGTTTGTTTTTCTTATTATTAATCCTGTTAGGGATTGTAGTGAAAAGCCCGTAAAGCAAAACTTCTTAAAAAATTTGCCTTTTAGAAAGCGACGATAGAAGCTTTTTAAAAGGCTTTATTTTTTTGAAGCTTTTGCTGCGTACTTGTAACGGAAAGCCCGGCTCGAACAGGAAAGCAGTAAACAGTATTCAGTTTACAGTTTACAGTTTACAGTCTACAGTTGACAG